>Ga0224508_10000086_pt1 | contig 106647 bp, 82 predicted proteins | sample SF_Jan12_sed_USG_4_FD_170157 | JGI IMG/M metagenome (GOLD analysis project Ga0224508, IMG submission 170157) | Sediment microbial communities from San Francisco Bay, California, United States - SF_Jan12_sed_USGS_21 | ecosystem: Environmental > Aquatic > Marine > Sediment | place: USA... | reverse complement strand
ACGCCGTGTTTTCGGGCCCCATGCTGACAAACTTGCAGTAAGTTCGACTAAATCCATGACCGGCCATTTACTGGGTGCGGCCGGTGGCGTCGAGGCGATATTCTCGGTGCTGGCAATCCGTGACGGTATTATTCCGCCAACCATCAATTATGAAACGCCGGATCCCGGTTGCGATCTTGACTATGTACCAAACAACGCTCGTGAGCAGGCCGTGACTGTTGCTTTGTCCAATTCATTCGGTTTCGGTGGAACAAACGGCACTCTGATTTTTAGTGCGATTGCCTGACGTGAGTTGTCTGTGCACCATCACTGACTCAGGCTGAGCTGATGCGCTGGTTAATTGCGGGAGTCGTGCTGCTAACCGGGGTTCTCGGCTGGACCGCTTACACATCCTGGCAGACCTACCTGACCACTCCCATCCCGCTTGAGTCAGACGTGCATTACGATGTGCAAGCCGGCACATCCCTGGGAGCCGTGGCATTGGACCTGCACGCACGTGACTGGCTCACACGTCCACGATGGTTTGTCTGGTATGCACGCAGTCGCGGTGACGAAGCGCGAATACGCGCCGGTGAATATTCAATTAGCGCCGGGATTACGCCGGCCGGCTTGCTAGCATTGCTGGTGAGTGGCGAAGTCATCCAGCATTCGTTCACGATCATCGAAGGCTTCACATTTGCGGATGTACGGGACAGTTTGAAGGCCGACCCTCTGATTACGCACACTTTCGACGATCTCAGCAATGAAGCTGTGATGGACGAACTGGGTCTGAGCGATGAGCATCCCGAAGGGCGTTTCCTGCCGGAGACCTATTACTACACGCGCGGCGCCAGTGATCGCGAGCTATTACTTCGTGCCCACGAGCTTATGACCCAGACGTTAACCAGGTTGTGGGGCGAACGTGATCCCGATACATTGCTCAAGACGCCGTATGAAGCGCTAATACTGGCGTCGATAATAGAAAAAGAGACTGCTCTGGACAGTGAGCGGCCGGAAATTTCAGGTGTTTTTAGCCGACGGCTAAAAAAGGCTATGCGCCTGCAAAGCGATCCGACTGTGATCTACGGTATCGGTCCGGGTTACGATGGCAATATCCGCAAACACGACTTGACGACTGACACCACATACAACACATACACGCGAAAGGGCTTGACGCCTACACCAATCGCCATGCCCGGTGAGGCGTCAATCTACGCGGCGTTACATCCAAAGCCCGGGTCCGCATTGTACTTTGTTGCTACCGGTGATCCTGACGGCAGCCACTATTTTTCGGATACAGTCGGCGAACACAATAAGGCTGTGCAGCGCTATCTTGCCCGCCTGAGAGCAAAGCCGTGAAACGGGGAAAATTTATTTCCGTTGAAGGCATCGAAGGCGTTGGCAAAAGCACCAATATTGATTTCATCAAGACAATGCTTAGTGATGCTGGTCGTGAAGTCATCATCACGCGGGAACCTGGTGGTACTGATTTGGCCGAACAAATCAGAGAGCTGGTTTTAAAACCGGAGGTTGAGATTCCGACAATTACTGAACTGTTGCTGGTGTTTGCCGCGCGCGCAGCGCACGTGGCGCAAAAGATCAGACCGGCTGTGGAAGAGGGCACCTGGGTGGTTTGTGACCGGTTTACTGATGCCACCCTGGCCTACCAGGGCGGTGGTCGCCGCGTCGACACTGGTCTGATCTATCAACTTGCCGCGGTGGCACATGGGGATTTATGGCCCGATTTGACCCTGTTGCTGGATGCACCGGTGTCCGAAGCACTTGCACGGGCGCACAGTCGTTCTTCGCCAGACCGTTTTGAGCGCGAAGATCGACCCTTCTTTGAGCGGGTAAGACAAACGTATCTCGATCTGGCCCGCGACCACCCGAACCGAATGTGTTTGATCGATGCGTCACAACCGTTGGATCGTGTGCAAAGCCGCCTGGCAGCGGCCATAAACAGTCTCTTGCGGACAAACCGGGCTGAAACTGCTTCCCAATGACCACTATTATCGGCGAATCGGTCTTTCTACCCTGGCATCAGGAATTGCGCGTTCAACTACAGGAAGCGATCGACGGCGATCGTCTGCCTCATGCATTGCTTCTGCGAGGCGCCAGAGGCTTGGGTAAAGGTTTGTTTGCTGAAGTCGTCGCACGAGGCCTGCTGTGTCAAACAAACGAGCTGAAGGCTTGTGGCGTATGTCGTAGTTGTGTGTTGCTGGCCAGTGGCAATCATCCGGATTACTTTCACATCCGTCCGGAAGAGGACAAAAAACAAATTCGTGTTGAACAAATCCGCGACCTGATTGGCCGGCTGATCCTGACCAGTCAGATGCAGGGTTACAAAGTGGCTGTGATTAAACCGGCGGATGCGATGAATACCAATGCCCAGAATAGTTTGCTAAAGACACTGGAAGAGCCGCCGGCGAAAACCGTGCTGTTGTTAGTCAGTAGTGATGCTGCTGCGTTGGCGCCGACGGTATTGAGTCGTTGTCAGAGTTTGCGGTTTGCCAATCCGGATACCAATGTCGCTCTGGCGTGGCTGGACGGGCAGGGCGATGCAGATTGGCCCCAGTTGTTGCAACTGGCATGGGGAGCGCCTCTGTTAGCCGTCGAATTGGACCGGCAAGGAGCGGCCGAAATTGGCCAAACGCTGGCTGACGACCTGAAAGCGTTGCTGGAAGGTCGCTGTGATCCGGTCAGTACCGCCGAGAGCTGGGCTGGTGACCAACTGGACCTGAGGATGCGCTGGCTCCAGCAACAGGTCTACGGTGTGATCCAGTGGCAGATATTAGGGCTGGCACCGGAATTGGTTCACAAAACGCTGCAAAGAAGCTTGCAAAACAGCATATCAGCACTTAGTTTGACAGAATCATTCCGCTACCTGGATCGACTGCAATACGCAATCGGCCTGGCGGATCGGGCAGTCAACCAAGCGCTGGCAATATTGCCTATTTTGAGCGTATGGGCTGATGGCCCCCGTTTTGAGCAAATCGTCGCGGATCAGTTATGAGTAAACCTGGACTTCTGACTCTCACCATCAAGGATAAAAGTGCCTTGTATCTGGCTTACATGCCGTTTGTGCAAAATGGCGGCTTGTTCATACCGACCAACAGCACCTATCGCCTAGGTGACGAAGTATTCATGCTGCTGAATCTTATGGACGAGAAGGAGAAACTGCCAGTTGCCGGACGTGTAATCTGGATGACGCCGAAAGGCTCACAGGGCAAGCGTACAACGGGCATCGGCGTGCAGTTTAGCGACCAAGACAACGGCAACACTCAACGCAAGATTGAAAACTACCTGGCCGGTGCGCTGGGTGGTGACAAACCCACGCACACGATGTAAAAAAAGTTTGGCACAGCTTTCCCGTCGCACGGCGGGCTCTGAGCGGCGCCGTCCTCACCGATACCCCGGACTGACCAATCCTGCCCATAGCGATTGATTTATGGGCAGACTTGCGTATTTTTGGTTTTGACCGTGACGGCCCGTGCCGATACCTTAGACTCGTCACCATAATCCCCCATCCGCCATCAAAGGAATGATGATGAGAAGGAAATTACCTATCGTATTGGCCTCACTGGTCTTGGTCACTGTCATGGCCGAAGCCGGCCAATTAGTGCGTGAGCCCATAAGCTGCCTGGGTCCATCACAACTTTATTTTGTGAGTTGGTTTGGGCCGTGGAAAGCTGGCGTCAAGTGGCTTGAGTATGGTGTTAACGCAACAAGTTGGGACTGGTATTCCGGATTCCTGGAGGATGTCGGATGTATTTCCAGCCCGGAACTGAATCGCTACTACAGAATTATGGGGTGCCGGGGGAACAACTGCTCACAACAAACGGCAAGCATTTATGTGCCGTCGTGGGCACCCTGTGAAGGCGCGATTCCATAGGCAAGCAAGGAGGCAAGCATGAATAAAATTACGACTGGCTTAGTTCTAATGATCTTATGGCAGACCAGCTACGCAGATCAGAGCCCGGGTCTGGTAAAGTGCGATAACGTTCAGGGATTGCCCTGCAAGCTGGTATGGAACATAGCTAACGGCCCGCACGCGTATTACCGCGTTGAGCGATTTGACACGAAAAATGGCAATTGGATAGTCGTTCAGCCATTGCCTCGAAAACCGCGGGGTGTCACGGTTAACGCAGTGTCTGGCGGAAGCTTGTACAGAGTCGTCGGCTGCAAGCCGGACAGAGCGGCGGAGTCTTGCGTCGGCTCGAGCGTCCATTGGGTTCCTTTTCAGGCCGAATCCGCAGCTGATCTGCCAGATTCTGTGAGATCCAGCACCGGTGATTGGGAATTAGTCGTGCATAAGGACGCGCCCCTACATATGCAAAATCTGGACTACAACGTCGGATTGCTCACACAGGTTCTTGACCGGATGGGCCAAACAGCACGGCCACCGATGACGGTGCCTGAATACCTCTACTCGGACCAGGGCCCCACGGCCGAAATGCTGCCCGATATAACGCTCGATGTTTGGATGCAGAACGAGTTGTACAGACTTTATGAAGGGGCGCGGAGACGGCGTTAGATTGGGCCTGTCGCCGTTATGGGGGCGCGCCCGGCAGGGAGATCGAATGTAAGTCTTATTCGGGTTTATCGGTGGCGCCAGACATCGTCAGGCCGCCACGTAACACATACACGTCAAACCCACGCTCGCTGAGGATGTAGGCGCCTGCTGAGCTACGCCGACCTGTATCGCAACACACAACGTAACGCGTTTCCGGGTCCAGCGTCTTGAGTTTGAGTCGGATGAAGTACAGCGGGATGTTGATCGCAGCTTCTTGATGAAAGTTGTCAAATTCACTGGGCAAACGCACGTCGAGCCACTTGCCATTTTGTTCGATGATCGCCAGTGCGTCGTTGTAGTCCACCCATTCGAGCATTGGCTCGTTCAGCAGCTTGTTGAAGTCACCCTTGTTCAGACGCATCAAGGTGCCGTCTGTAAGCATGGTGACCGTCGCGTTTCGTTTCGCTTCGGATATCAAGGCTTCTTCGCCAAAGGTATCGCCGACCCGTAGCTCGGCCAGCTTAATGCCGTCTTTATTCAACGGGGTTTCACGAGTTACTGCACAGCGACCATCTGTGATTGCATAAAAGAAATCACCTTCGTCACCCTGCTTGATAACAATATCGCCGGCTTTGTAATTGACTTTCTCCATACGCATGAAGATAGCCTGGATATTTGCGGGCGGTATTTTGTGGAAAGCTTTGGTTTGCAGCAATGTGGTCATCCAGTCATCGCCGTCTGGCGCTTCGTCCGCGCGTAGCTCATTGACTTCATAAGAACCGGTCTGGTCCCAGGTCAACATTACATCCAGCAAATCGCTGTCTATGGAAATAAATTCAACCTTACTGCGCGCACGTGCGGTGACTTTGCGAGGCAGCATCGGTGCCAAAGGATGTCTGGCTTCGTCGGAGCCACCTTCGATTACGCGTACCACTTTTGAATCGGTGCGCAGCTCAACTGCTCCTGTGAGCACGTAGATCGTTCGCTTGGCTGCGTCACCCTCTTTGAACAAATAGCGGCCACCACTGACCTCCTGCACTGAGGTCTTTTTCATGAGGGCCTGCAGATTCTCGGCTTTGAGTCCATCTAGCGGAGACAAGGATTTCAGCAAGCTGACCGTGACCTGTTTTTTCGACATCTGATTCGCCGTTGTGCTCATAACTACGTTGATTTTCCAAGAAAAATGTGGGCCGACGGACTCTAATAACGGGGAGTCTACCATAACGCTACTGGCCCACGGGACTACCTAGTTCACGGTTTCGCCTCAGGCCGCATCCGGCTCCCGCAGGAGGTTATTCCAACCCTCATCAGGTTCAAAGCGCTGGCCATATTGAGTGGCCAGGCCTCGCAACACCGTGACGATCTCCTGGTGGCCCCGGGTATCTGCATAGTGTATTGGACCGCCGCGAAAGGGTGCGAAACCGGTTCCAAAAATGACGCCTGCATCGAGCAGCTCCTGGTCCTCGATGACGCCCTCTCGCAGACAGGCAACAGCTTCGTTGATCATGGGCAACATCAGCCGATCCTGCAGGTTGGGCGGCATATCGTCAGTGTCTGCGTCAGGCTTGACGGCCTTGCCCTTGCGCCACTCGTAGAAGCCCTGGCCATTTTTGCGACCGAGCTGTCCGGCAGCGACTTTCTTCGTTAATGCATCAGGCATCTCCAGCCCAAATTCCTGCTCGAAAACTTTTGCTACTGAGGCTGCAACGTCAAGCCCTACTGTATCCGCAAGTTCGACCGGGCCCATCGGCATACCAAAATCCATTGCTGCTTTGTCGATTAACGCTAACGCCACGCCATCTTCGGCAATACGCACCGCCTCAATCATGTACGGCATGAGAACCCGATTTACAACAAAACCCGGGGCGCTGCGGCAGGGCAATGGCAACCTGTCGATTTGGCGGGCAAACGCCAGTCCCTTGCTTACTTCCTGCGCATGCGAGCTCTCGGTGCGGATAACTTCAACCAGCGGCATCATCGCAACGGGATTAAAAAAGTGCAGACCAATTAGGCGGTCGGGGTCGGCCAGGGCTTCCCCGAGGGTCTCGAGCTTGATACTCGATGTGTTTGTTGCGAGCACCGCGCCAGGTTTCATTCGTGGTTCCAGGTCGCGGTACAACGCATGTTTTGCCTCTACATTCTCGAAGATAGCCTCAATAACTACATCCGCACGGCGTACACCATTACCTTTCACGTCGGGCATCAGTCGATCCATCGCAGCCTGAATCTTTATTGGATCGCGCAAACGCTTTTTGTAGAGTTTGTGTGCGCGCGCTATTGCCGGCGCAATGTATTTGGCTTCCCGGTCCTGTAGCGTCACGTTAAGCCCACGCATGGCACACCAGGCTGCAATGTCACCACCCATAACGCCTGCGCCAATAACGTGCACGTGCTCGGCGCGAAATTGAGATTTGTGTGCCAGACCCTTCAGGCGGTCCTGCAGGTTAAACACCCGCACCAGGTTACGTGACGACTCTGTGCACATCAGGCTCGCGATGGACCGCGCCTCGGCTTCGTACATTTCCGTCGGATTGTCAGCGTGCTTCTTCCACAATTCGATAATCGCGTAGGGTGCGGGATAGTGCTCTTTCTTTGCTTTCTGACCGACCTTCTTTTCCATCTGCGCAGCCAGCAAGGCCCGGCTGGGTCCCATGCTTAGTGCTTTTGCCTTGATATTGCGGCCTTTTCGTTTTGGTGGTTGCAGAGCAATCATTCGCGCGGCACGCAGCAGATGCCTCTTCGGCACAACCTGGTCCACCAAGCCCAGCTTGCGTGCTTTCTTTACCCGCAACCCGCGACCGGTCAACATCATGTCCATTGCCGCCAACGGATCCATCAGGCGCGTGGTTCTCACAGTGCCGCCAAACCCGGGATGAATACCAAGCTTGACCTCTGGCAGCCCCAGTCTCGTGCGGTCATCATCCACGACGACACGGTAGTCACAAGCCAGGGCCAGCTCCAGACCGCCACCCAGGGCGAAGCCGTTGATTACCGCGACTGTGGTGCACGGCAAAGCTTCCAAGCGATCCATGACCCGTTGACCGTTTCGTATCAGTTCATACGCCTGATCGGGTGTTGTGAGCTTGACAAATTCCTTGATGTCGGCGCCCGCAATGAAACCACTTTTCTTGGCTGAACAAACGGCTACGGCACGAGGCTTGCTTTGCTCAAGATCCGCCAGAATGTCGTTTAGCTGAATCAGTACCTCGGCTGACAATACGTTCGTCCCGGTGCCCAGCTTGTCCAGCCAAAGCCAGACGATATTGTCGTCGTCGGTTTGGAGACGCCAGTGTTTATCAGTCGTGTCGTTCATGTCGGTCATTATCCAGTCCTCTCCACTAGCATCGCACCACCCTGACCACCACCGATACACAGCGTGGCTATTGCACGGCGGCCCCCTGTACGCTCCAACGCCTTTAGAGCGTGTAACACAATGCGAGTTCCACTGGCACCAACCGGGTGGCCGATGCTTATTGCACCGCCATCAACATTGAGTCGATCCATATCCAGTTCGCCCATTGCACGATCCAGTCCGAGCTGGTCGCGGCAATAATCATCGTGCTGCCACGCTGCGCTGCAGGCCAGTACCTGTCCGGCAAACGCTTCGTTAATTTCCCAGATGTCGATGTCGTTAAGCGATAGTCCATGACGTTGCAATATCGGTGTTGCGGCGTGCACCGGGCCCAGTCCCATCTCGGCAGGATCCAGGGCCGCCCACTCGACATCAACAAGTCGGCCAAGCACCGGCAAATCGTGGCGCTTCAGGGCTTCATCGTTGGCCATCAACATCATTGCTGCGCCATCGGTAATCTGCGAACTGTTTGCCGCGGTTACCAGACCGACTTTACGATCGAAAAACGGTTTCAGTTTCGCCAGTTTTTCTGGTGTGCTATCCCGACGCATGCCGTCATCTTCCGCCAGCACTTTCCCGTTCGTGCTGTACAGCGGCTCCACTTCATCCAGACGGCCGTCATCATAGGCAGCGGCCAGTCGTTGATGACTGCGTGCTGCGTATTCATCCATCTGCTCGCGGCTAACACCGAAACGATGGGAGATGATTTCGCAAGTCTGTCCCATGTTTAGATTGACGATCGGATCGGTCAGGCCATGCAGAAGGCCGATGACCGGTTTAAAGTTTCCCGGCCGTAAAGCCGCAACGGTTTTCAATTTCGCCTTTGTACTGCGCGCACTATTAAGATCGCCCAGCCAGTTGACCATGTCGTCGTTGTAAAGTATCGGTGCCCGGCTCATAGCCTCGGTGCCACCTGCCAGTGCCAGGTTTGCTCTTCCGGTCACAATGTCCTTGGCTGCCGAATCGAGTGCCTGCATTGCCGACGCACAGTTGCGCATGACTGTCCAACCCGGAGTTTTGTGACCGCAGCCCAAACGTAGCGCGACGATACGTCCGATATTGGCTTCGTCCACGCTTGGCATTGCGCAACCGAGTACCACTTCATCAATCTCTTTCGGGTCTGGGGCGTGACGCGCCAGCACAGCGCGACCAGCATGCGTGGCCAGATCCGACGCGCTAAACGCATTGGGTTTACCACGCGCTTTCAGAAAAGGAGTGCGCGCGCCGTCGACAAAATAAACGGGTTCGCCGTCGATCATAGTTTTCATTCTGGGTCTCCGATGCAGCTGTGCGGGCAGTGCCAAGCCCGACAATGCGGTCCTAGGAAAACGGGAAATGATACACGAGGCAAGCGGGGCGGAACATCCGATATGCGATCGATTATAGCCCTAGGAAACCTGTTCTTCTGGTTCCACTTCAAAATCCAGTACCAGGGGCAGGTGATCAGAATAATGAACCTGCGGAACCGCGAAACCGGACGGCCGTATGCCCTCGCCATAGAGTATGAAATCAAGCTCCTTGCGCGGCTGGCGGCTGGGATACGATGGAATGCCTTCGGTGTTCGCATTGCTCAGGCCGGCTGCTTGTGTAAACAGGAAAATTTCGTGTTCGCCCCAGAATGTATTGAAATCACCCGCGACAATGACGGGTTTATCGCTTGCCTTGATAAGGTCATGCAGGTGACGTAATTGGTAGTGGCGATGACGATACTTTAACGACAGGTGAACGAGAAAGATCGCGACGTCTTCCAGCTCCAGTTCGATTATCAATCGTTTGATGCCGGCGTCAAAATAGTGAAAGCGCTCGCCGTGTACATGCGGGGCAGCCAGGAAGGCATTGCCTTGTTTGCGCAGTATCGGTACCAGATTGCCAATTGATGACTCGCCATACTTGCAGTGATAAGTGGAGTAATGGCCTATTTTCTGTGCGATTGCATCCGCCTGATTGATACCGGAGCGCATCGAGCCGGTATCCACTTCGATCAGACCCACGACATCGGCATTCTGAGACTGGATAAACGCAGTGATTCGCTCGAGATTCTTACGGTTGGAGCGCAGATAGCCGGCGCCGGGGACGGGCAGGTGAAAGGAGGGCCCGTACCCCGTGGCATAACGAATGTTGTAGAGGAGTAGCCTCATGGCTGGCAAGACTAGAACAAACCTGGCTCGTGCATGCAACCGTGGCGCGTACGGCGAAAATGAGCTGAAATGACTCCTATAATCGGCTGACTGTTAAGAATTGCGTCCGAAACCCATGGTCTGGCCCGTTTTTTCGCTGTAGGCCTATAATTGGGGATCATAATAGGGGGTTGTTATGCGTTGGAAAACTGGGCGGCGTAGCCAAAATATAGATGATCGCCGAGGGCAGGCCGTACGCCGCGGCGCCGGCATTGGTGGCGGAGCCGTGATTATCGCACTGCTGGCAGCGGTATTTTTAGGTCAAAACCCGGCCACTATCCTTGAGCAACTGGGGGGCATGAGTGCAAACACCAGCCAGGCTCCTGCCCAGCAATCGGCGGCAAGCGACGAGGCTGCCGATTTTGTGTCAGCCGTGTTGGCCGATACCGAAGACGTCTGGAACAAAGTATTCGCCAGCCATCGGGCCCAATATCAGCCGCCGACACTTGTGCTCTACTCAGGTGCCACACGTACTGATGCCTGTGGCCTCGGTCAGGCAGCAGCCGGGCCGTTTTACTGCCCCGGAGATTACAAAGTTTATATTGATCTCGCGTTCCTGGGCGAACTCCGGCGTTTGGGAGCACCGGGTGACTTTGCATTTGCCTATGTAATTGCGCACGAAGTGGGTCACCACGTACAGAATCTTGCGGGTACTGCAAATGATGTACGGCAGGCACAGTCACGCACCAGCAAGAAGGGTCAAAATGCTCTGCAAGTAAAAATGGAACTGCAGGCCGATTGCTACGCCGGTGTATGGGCCCACCACGCTCATCGCGACAGACAAGTGCTGGAGGAGGGCGATATTGAAGAAGGGCTTGCCGCAGCAGCATCGGTAGGAGATGACCGCCTGGCACAATCAGCCGGTCGGCGAATACATCCAGAGTCGTTTACCCACGGATCTTCGGAAGCGCGCGCGCAGTGGTTTTACGCTGGACTGAAAAGCGGTGATCTCAATGCCTGCGATACTTTCGGTTGATCATGCCAAATGAACGTGAGAATGGCGGTTCGGTACTGGTCGTGGATGATGATTATTCTGTGCGCGCGCTGATTTCGACGACGCTTAAACGTAACGGTTTCGATGTGACTATGGCCACCAACGGGCGTATCGGCGTGGAACATGTGCGGGCCACCCCCGACCGATACAAGCTGATACTGCTGGATAATCACATGCCCGAGATGGATGGTCTGACGGCTTGTCGCGTAATCAGGCAATTCGCACCCAAGTCACCGGTTGTTCTGATGAGTAGCGAAACCGAACCGGATGATCTTGAGGCGAGCGGAGCGCGTGAGTTTTTTCCCAAGCCCTTCCAAGCCGCCGACCTTATCAATCTGGTCGATCGTCATATCGTAAGCTAGTCCCTGCGATACACTGCACCAGCAATGAGCGGAAGTATTCGTTACAGCCGTCAGGTTACCTTGCCCGGGTGGGGCAAGGCTGGCCAGGATCGGCTAGGCGCGAGTTCCGTATTGATCATCGGAATGGGTGGTCTGGGTGTCCCTGCCGCGACCTATCTCGCCGCGGCCGGTGCCGGCAGCCTGGTCATTAATGATTTCGACACCGTTGATGCGAGTAATCTTGCGCGTCAACCAATTTTTGATGACGCCGATATTGGAAAACTGAAAGTAACCGCTGCAGCCGAAAGATTAAGACGACAAAACCCGGATTGCAGGTTAACCACAATGGATCGCCGCCTGGACGCCGCGCAATTAAACGATGCCGTGGCAGCCAGTGACGTAACGCTGGACTGTAGCGATAATTTTCCCACCCGTTTTGCCGTCAATGCCGCCTGTGTGCAGACCGCAACACCGTTGGTATCGGGTGCAGCTATTCGCTTTGAGGCCCAACTGGCCGTCTTCAGAGCCGACCTGGCGCCCGGGCCATGCTATCGCTGTCTCTATGACGAATCCGGTGTCGAGCTGGAAGATTGCCAGGGGCAGGGTGTCATCTCGCCGATGGTCGGGCTTATCGGATCGGCCATGGCGTTGGAAGCCGTCCGTATAATTGTCGGTATCGGCAAACCACTGCATTCCCGGGTCCTCGTGTACGATGCGGCAACGTCAGAATGGCGGGCCATTCGCCTACCCCGGGATCCGGCCTGCCCGATATGCAGCGACAGCAAACAGAAATAACCTCATAAAACAAACCTATCTATCTGAAAAATAGGGTTTTACTCTTTTATCGTAGCGCTCGGTTGGGGTATCTGTAGAATGCACGCTCCCATGATCAGTCAACTCAGAAACATTGCCATCATTGCGCACGTCGATCACGGCAAAACGACCCTGGTCGATCAACTGTTGCGTCAGTCCGGCACACTCGCCACACGCGGCGCCGTGCAGGAGCGCGTAATGGATTCCAGCGATCTGGAACGTGAACGCGGCATCACTATCTTGTCAAAAAATACGGCGCTGAAATGGGGCGAATATCGGATCAACATCGTCGATACACCGGGTCATGCTGATTTCGGGGGCGAAGTTGAGCGCGTGCTTTCCATGGTCGACACTGTGTTGCTGCTGGTCGATGCGGTTGAAGGTCCGATGCCACAAACCCGCTTTGTGACACAAAAGGCATTCTTGCACGGATTCAGACCCATTGTAGTGATCAACAAAATCGATCGCGAAGGAGCACGTCCAGATTGGGTTCTGGACCAGACGTTCGAATTGTTTGACCGACTGGGGGCAACAGACGAACAGTTGGATTTTCCTGTTGTCTACACCTCAGCAATACAAGGCATATCGGGACTGGATCCCGCAACCATGTCCGACGACATGGACGTTTTGTTCCAGACCATAACGGATGAATGCCCGCCACCACCGGTCGATCCCGATGGCCCGTTTCAATTACAGATCAGCGTGCTGGACTATTCAAAGTACATCGGTGCGATCGGTATTGGGCGCATTGCACGTGGAACGGTCAGACGAAACGATGCCGTTTGCGTCATCGATCTGCCCGGGCAGGTACGTAGTGAAAGGATCACCCAGATTCTGGGTTTTTCCGGGCTCGAGCGGGTGGAGGTACAGGAGGCCGGAGCCGGCGATATCGTTGCAATCGCCGGTATTGATCATCCGCAGATCTCGGATACGGTTTGCGATCCGGAACATGTGCAGGCACTGCCGCCATTAACTGTGGACGAACCCACAATCAGCATGACTTTCGAGACCAACACTTCGCCATTTGCGGCGCGTGAAGGGCGTTTCGTGACGAGTCGGCAAATACGCGAGCGTCTTATGCGCGAGGCGATGCACAATGTGGCTTTGCGAGTGGAGGACACTGAAGACGCTGAAAAATTCAAAATCTCCGGTCGTGGTGAACTTCATCTTGCGATCCTGATAGAAACCATGCGACGTGAAGGTTATGAGATGGCCGTGTCCCGACCCCGGGTGGTGGTCCGGGACAATAACGGGGTTCGCGAGGAGCCCTATGAAGTACTCACGGTAGATGTTGAGGAGGAGCACCAGGGCAGCGTCATGGAGGCGTTGGGGGAACGCGGGGGAGAGTTGGAAAACCTGGTGCCGGACGGACAAGGCAGAGTGCGACTGGACTATCTTATCCCGGCGCGTGGCTTGATCGGTTTCCAGACGGAATTTCGGACCCAGACCTCGGGTACCGGTCTGTTGCATCACGTATTCGATCATTACGGGCCGGTGCACGGGCGTGACATTGCCAGGCGCCTGTCGGGCGTTTTGATTTCAAATGCGCGTGGCAAGGCGCTCGCCTACTCCCTGGTCAATCTGCAGGAAAGAGGGCGTCTATTCGTGTCGCCCGGAGACGAGGTATACGAGGGGCAAATCGTCGGTATTCACAGCCGGGAAAACGATTTGACGGTCAATCCGACCAAGGCCAAGCAGCTTACAAACATCCGCGCGGCAGGCCGGGATGAAAACATTCAGCTTTCACCCGCCGTACGTTTGACCCTGGAGCAGGCGATGGAATTTGTGGATGATGACGAATTACTGGAGGTGACGCCTGGTAGCACGCGGTTGCGTAAGCGTCATCTGCTGGAGCATGAGCGTAAACGGGCCTCAAGAGCAAAAGCGAACTAGTCAGGTGTTACTGTGATAGTCGAACAAATCTGGACAGGCAATGCGTACCGCAACTTCAATTACCTGATCGCATGCCCGGAAACAGGTGAGGCGTTGGCCATCGACCCCCTGGATCACCAAAAGTGTTTGTCCTTGGCGCGCGAACGTGGCTGGCGTATCACGCAGATTCTAAATACCCATGAACACGGGGATCATACTGGCGGCAATCGCGCCATGATTTCAGCTACCGGTGCAAAACTGTTGGCGCACCACAAAGCACGCATTGCAGGTGTAGATCGAGGACTGCAGGCCGGACAAACTCTCAAGGTTGGTCACACAGTGGAATTGGAGGTTTTGGATACGCCGGGGCATACCATGAGCCATGTTTGTCTGCTATCGCATACCGAAAACCCGGCATTGTTTTGCGGCGATACCCTCTTTAACGCTGGCGCGGGCAACTGTCACAATGGTGGCCACCCAGATCAGCTGTACAGCACTTTTGCCGACCAGCTGGCCAAGCTCCCCGACGAAACGCAGGTCTATCCCGGACATGATTATCTGGCTAACAATCTTGCCTTTACGTTTGACCGCGAGCCGGACAACACGGCCGCTGCCACGCTAGCCCGGGAGTCCCAGAACCAGGATCCGGAAAGCGCACTGGTGACGACGCTGGGTCTTGAAAAACAGATCAACGTCTTTTTTCGCCTGCAAAACCCACAAGTCATTGCGCGCGTCCGCGCAGATTTTCCTGAATTGGGCGAAGCGCCAGAACCCAGAGAGATTTTTCTCAAATTGCGCGAACTAAGAAATGCCTGGTGATAAATCTAGGGTTTTCTGAATTTGAGCGTCATTCGGTTCGATTCACCAATCGCTTCCATTTTGGCATGTAATTCCGGGTTTTCGCGACTCGTGAAATACGTCGGTGGCAGGCGCCAGACGATGTCTTCCTCGGTAGGTTGATCTTTAGGATTGACGTTGATCTCAGATGAACCCAGAAACTCGAAACCAGCGGCTTCAATACGAGCAATAAGCGCGTCCTTTTTTAGATAGCCGCGGGAACCATCCGCCCATTCATCCGGAAAGCTGTCAGGCGACCTGTGTTGCACTACACCCACGATGCCGCCTGGTTTAAGCGCCTTGTGAGCATCGCTTAATGCCGCACTTAGAAAACCACCCTTCGATTCGAAACGGTTTAGGTTGTGTAATGCACGAATAAACAAAACCGCGTCGGCCTTCCCCTCATACTTGGCCGGCATAGAGCCAAATACAAACGCGGATACCGGGGCATCGTCGTCGCCACGCCATTCTTCGGCTTCTGCGGTCCAATCAGTTGTCCAGGTTTTCTTGGCTTCGATGAACTCGTCCGGGAAAAACCCAAATAGTGGCCACATAGCCATCGCATAGTCGGCACCGATCAAATGTCCGTCGGCACCAATATAATCAAGCAATATCTTTGTATACCACCCGGTCCCCGGCAGGGCTTCGATAACGGTGGTGCCAGGATCGAGGCCAAAGAATTCCAACGTATCTTGCGGATTTCGATACACATATCGGGCCCGCACATCCTCCGGCTGTGCTGCAAGCACCGTGGCCAGACTGTGCTTGACTGTTTTCGCCGTCGCGCGGACATCGTGACTGACATCAGAATCGGTGCTCGTCGGCTTTGCGCATGCGGATACCAAAAGTGCCAATACGAGAGGCAGCAGGAACTTATTCATCGGGATTCCTTCAGGAGTCGGGGTTGCGTGTGGTGGCTAAGTTTACTCTTTTAACCGGCGATTTGCCGCGGCATTTAAATAAAGTAACTCGAGGCCTAGCGTTGCCGCGGCCAGTGCGGTGATCTCGGATGAGTCGTAGGCCGGAGCGACTTCCATGATGTCCGCGGCAATGATATTCAGCGACGACAGACCCCGGACTATCCGCAGCAACCGGTCGGAGCTCAAACCGCCTGCCACTGGAGTGCCGGTACCCGGCGCAAAGGCGGGATCGAGGCAGTCGATGTCAATACTGAGATAAACCGGCAAACCGCCGCTGCGCGCCACGATCTTGGCGATCGTCTCCTCCGTGCTGTGCTCGTTTGCCCATGCCGCGTCAAGCACGCTTAGTACATGGGAATCGTAATCATATTCGGTGCGTATACCGACCTGAATGGCGTGTGCCGGGTCGAAGAGTTTTTCACGCATGGCCACGTCAAACATAGAGCCGTGATAGAACTCGAGGTCTGATTTTTCTGTGTCGGTATGCGCGTCAAAATGCACCAGCGCGATTCTTTTATGTTGCCGTGCAGCGGCCCTCAGCAACGGTAGAGAGATAAAATGATCGCCGCCAAAAGTGAGCAAGAACTTGCCGGCCGAGAATATACGATCTGCGTGCTCAACTACCGATTTGACCATGCCGGCACTGTCACCGGCACCGAAACTCAAGTCGCCGTAGTCGACAATATTTGTTGCATCACGCAGGGAGAATCGCCAGGGCCAGCGCTTTTCCTCCCACCGCAGTTGTACCGAGGCCTGACGTATGGCGCTGGGCCCGCTGCGTGCACCGGCTCGTGCGGATGTCGCCAGATCGTATGGCACGCCCATAACCACCGCATCGACGGTGTCGTCGATACGTCGGCTCAAAGGCAGGCCAAGATAGCTGAAGACGTTTGCATAGGTGCTCGAATCGGCACCCAGCAGTTCTGAGTCAGACATTGCTCACCGCTTCACGCCTTTGGGCAATACCCAGGTTCGCGTTTTATTCCCACCGATAGGTGTAAGAGAGACCAATCGTTCGCGGTCGTTTGGGTCCAAAGAAATGTGACGGCAACACACCACCGTTATTGTTTAAACCGTCCCAGGTGAATTCATCCGTGAGATTCTCCACATAGAGACGTACCGCCCAGTTATTATTGGACTCATAGCCAAAGCGCGCGGCCACTTCGGTGTACGAATCAATCTCGGTTGATGCCAGATTTTCGAAACCGCCGCCACGTTCAGACTCCCAGAATGCTTCGACGCTACCGGTCCATTCACCCGCAGCTGCAGGCCAATGGCCGTTAAGCACAAATGCACCCGAAAAATCGGGAGCCCAAAACAGGCTACTGCCTTCACAACCGTTCGGATCTTCCAAACCGCAAATGCTTTGCAGACTGGTGGCTTCTGTATCGAGCCAGGATGCTGCCGCATAGACATCAAAATTTTCGCTCAGCTTGGCTGTGATAGAGCCTTCGAAGCCCTTCCCATCGACCTGGCCCACATTTTCAACCGCGGACGCGCCACCGTCGAAAACCACGACCTGCAAGTCCTCGTAATCGTAAAAAAACGCTGTTAGTGCGATATCGGCCCGGCCATTGAACACAGTGTCCTTGTAACCGAATTCCCAGGAGTCGACGGTTTCAGGATTGAAGGCATTGGGTCGGAAGCCGCCTGCCTGGCTTGCATCATCGACACCACCGCCAACGCCCGCACCGTCGGAGTCAAGGAGCGCAAAACTACCAAAGCCACCGGATTTGAAGCCCTCGGTATAGCTGCCAAATAACAATGCCGACTCATTTGGACGGTAACGCGCCACGAAACGCAACTGCGTGTCGTCCCAACTGCGTGTTTGGCTGACCGCGCCATCGGTTGCAAAGGTATAAGCCCAATACGGGCCGAGTTCGCTATCAGGAACCGGCACGTTGATCGCGAAGTCTTTTTCGTCGTCGCTGTAGCGCACACCCAGACTAAAGTCCAGTACGTCGCTGGCAGCGAACGTCAAATCGACGTAAGCACCCCAACCGGAGTAGTCACCAACTATCCGGCCTGGTTCGGTTAACAAGCCGTCAGCACTGGCAGTAAACGGTGAGCCGTAATATGCGTACAGATCAGCACAACCGGTAAACGTCATGCCGTAGTTGTAATAGTAGCCGTAGTACTGGCAAAAGACGTCTTCAGCGCCGGAGAACGTGAATAATGCGTCGATACTTTCCTTGTAGTAGGACACACCGGCATACCAGGAAAACGGCCCATCGGTGTCTGAGGTCAGTCGAAGTTCTTGTTGAAAATAATCGCCTTCCTGATCTTGCCTGTAATTACTGATTGTCAGCGGAGTGCCGTCGTAGTCTTCACTGTAGAAGTAGTCGTGATCCTTGTAGCCGGTATTAGACGTCAGTGTCATGCCGTCGAAATCGTAGTCAAAGCGCAGACCCAGCGTCAGGATATCCGCGTCATCATCATCACCACCGGATTGGTCGCTGTCGATGTCTTCCAGGCTGCCGCCCAGATCGACATTACCGACGGCGGCTTCGAAGGTATCCCAGATATCGCCTTGTTCAATGGCCCGATACATGGAACCCGACTGCTCTCGCGACTCAAACTCGACGGTCGTATAAACGGCGAGCGCATCTTTTTTATAAGTTGTCGACCAGCGTAAAGCGCCTTTTTCGTGTTCGATTACCTCCCGGCCATTGAAAACATTGCGGGCAAACCCGTCTTCCATAGAACTGTAACCGGCAAAACGCATTGCAAAATTGTCGTTGACCGGTACGTTGATGGCGCCTTCACCCACCAGCAGACCGCCTTCGCCGGCATCCAGCTCAACGTAACCGGACGGCCCGTCATCGATCTCGGCGCGTTTGGTGTGGACGCTGAAAGCGCCACCGATCGAATTACGACCGAACAGGAAGCCTTGCGGCCCACGCAGAATCTCGGAGCGATCCATGTCATAGAGGCTGGTAACAGCCGAGCCATTGCGTCCCTCGTAGAGATCATTCTTAAAAAACGCCGCGGATGGGTCACCACCCACGCCAAAGTCCTGTGTGCGAATGCCACGCACACTGATCGCGTCGATAAAGCTGTCCTGGCTGTTGCCGGTGACACCGGGCGTAAAGGACACCAGGTCTTTGACGTCATTGAGATTGACTTCACGTGTGAAATCGCCAGATAGCGCTGTGATCGCCAGCGGCACGTCCTGCACGGATTCGCTACGTTTAGTCGCAGTGACGAGTACTTCTTCGACTTCCTGGGCAAAACTTGCGGTCGACGCTACGGCAGTGCCAGCGAGTGCGACAGTGACGGCTTCAGCGAGACGGGAACGACGTGCGACGGGCATAAGCTGCAGTGGCACGCGGTTTGTTTTCAACTTCACAGGACACCCCACAGTCTGAAATGTTGACGAACAGGATAGTCATTTGTTTGTCAATAAAAGTCAAGATTGTCATTGGCTTTTCAATCCAGTGGAACGCCAAATTTGCACAGTGTTTCGTACATAGGCTGGAGGTGGGTTTGGTACTTCTTCCAGCGGCCCACTGAACGGGTATGCGCCGGTTCACGTACCTGAGCAGCACTGGCGGTCGAGACGGCGCTGTCATGCCGGTGAAAATCAAGGCAAGCGTCTTCCCAGGGCAGTTCCAGGTATTCCAGCATGCGTCGGACATTCGGCTCCAACGCTTGCACGGTCTTCTCGTACGAAATATCAAAAAATTGGCCGGCGTAGCGTTCACGCCAGCACTGCATCAAACGCCAGTAGCGCGCATGATGACGCGCCATCTCTTCCTGATCGTACGAGTGTAGGTAGGCGTCGGCAAACAATTGTTTGTAACTGGAAAAACAAGCGTCCATCGGGTTGCGCGTCAGATGCACAATCTTTGCATTCGGCAGTGCCGCAAGAATCAGCGGAATCATCAAATAGTTTTGCGGCAGTTTGTCGACAAAATACCGGTTATTGCCTTGCATACGTTTCGTCGTATCCAGGTACATCGTCCCAAGCTGTCCAAAATCCAGTTTCAATGCCGCTTCGAATAGTGCGACGGAAAATCGTTTTGGGTCGGTGTGATTACTGAGCCGTCGTATCGCAAGACTGAACTGTTGCAGCTCGCCAGCGGAATGTACCTGCGAGTGGCTGTTGAGGATCCGTTCAATCAACGTTGTTCCTGTGCGCGGTTGACCCAGCACAAATATAGGTCCCACCGATGTGTTACCGGTTCCGGTGAGCCGATCAGGCGTGTAGTTTTTTTCAAGAAACGAAAAGGCGTCAATTTCGGCTTGTTCATCAAACTCCACCGTGCCGCGACGCGCCTGGGCGCCTGAAGAGAATGCATCAAAGGCTTTTTCCCAATACTGCAGGTCTTCATGTTCCTTACCTATGGCGTAGTAATAAAACGCCTGTGCCCGGGGATGTAGTTTGCCCAACAGCAACGCTTTCATTTGTTGGATATGATCCTGATCTGTTGCCTTGCGTGCGCCTGCCATTGCCCAGTGCGCCTGGGGACTGTTGGGCTGTATCGCAACTATTTGACGGTATACGTCGTCGGCCTGTTTGTTTTTGCCGTGATAGACGAGATTATTGGCGTAATTAAGCAAAAACGGCGGGTGATTCTCGTGGTGCGCAATTGCCTTGCTGTACCAGTCGTTGGCCAGTCCATATTCACCCATCAATGAGTACACTGTGCCCAACAGATCTTCGACGACGGCTTCATCTTTCACGCAGGCAAGCGCCTCGGCAAGTGCAAGATCGGCCCGATTGACCTGGCCTTCGCTCATCAACAATTTTGCCAACTGCGCCCAGGCGGCCGCATGACCCGGATCGAGTTTTGTGACCGAGCGAAAGGCGCTAAACGCCGTCTTTCTCTCGTGTGCTTCGAGTGCGACGAGACCGACCAAAAAGTGGCCCTGCACCAGGTCAGGCCGTCGTTTCAGTACCAGCTTGCAGCATTCGGTGGCATCGGGCAGCCGGCCCATGTTGAGTGCCCGGAAACCGGCTTGCAGTAACTCCTGGTTGTTCATCGACTCGAAGCTAGGTCTGTTTTTCATGCTGTTGTGTATTCCCCCTGTTCTTGTTGTGCCGCTTGATTGGCCCGTGCATTAACCCTATTGTAGCGGCTCATACCCGGGCGACAGCAATTATGAACAGCAATACCAGTCGTTCTCCGGACCAGCCTGTCCAACGCAAGAAATCACTGGGACAAGCCGACCTGGTGCTGTTTACCGTCTCAGCCATCCTGTTGCTGGAGACATTGGCCGCGGCAGCTTCAATCGGCGCATCAAGTATTTTCTGGTGGTTGTTCCTGGGCGTAATCTTCTACATCCCGTTCGCACTGATTTGTGCCGAAATGGGTTGCAGCTATCCGGAGCAGGGTGGCATCTACGCCTGGGTCAGGGATGCGTTCGGCGGTCGCTGGGGTGCTCGCGCAAGCTGGGGTTACTGGGTCAATACAGCCGTGTGGTTACCGGCAATTAACATCTTGTTTGCCGGTATCTTTGCCCAGTTGTTCATGCCCGATCTTTCACTGGCAGCACAGATAGCAATAAGCATCGTGCTGCTCTGGGTTGCCGTCGGGCTCAACGTGGTTACGCTGGATGTTGGTAAGTGGGTGCCAAACCTTGGGGCGGTACTAAAAGTGGCCGTTTTCATTGCACTGATCGCTGGCGCTATCGTGTACACACGCAATCATGGTATGGCCAATCCGCTGACGCTTGCGACGCTCAAACCCGACTGGGGCGGCGCGTTGCAATACATACCGGCCATTATCTACGGCATGCTGGGTTTCGAACTGATCAGTGCAAGCAGCGAAGAGATGAAACATCCGGCCCGGGATGTGCCGCGGGCGGTGTTCACATCCGGGCTGATTATTATCACCTTGTACACGCTTGCGACTGCGGCAATGCTCGCGGCACTGCCTTCAGGCGATATCGATCTTGTCGAGGGGCTGATGGACACGTTGAGGCAGCTCCTGGGGGACTCAGGCCTGGGTCAAAACGCAGCAATGCTGCTTGGCATCTTTGCGCTTTTCAGTTTTTTCTCGAACGGGGTTACCTGGACGCTCGGTTGTAATCGCGCGGCAGCTGAAGCGGGTCAGGAAAAAGAATTACCAGGTCTGTTCGCCATGGAATCACAACGTGGTACACCCGTTGGCGCAGCCGTGACAATGGGGCTGGTGGGCACTGGTGTGTTGATACTGTATGGCTACCTGGCCGGTTCGCAGGAAGATCTGTTCTGGTCGCTGTTTGCGTTTAGCGCGGTGATCTTTCTGTTGCCATATCTTGGCATGATGCTTGCGTTTGTGAAAATGCGCGTTAGTGATCCCGGACATCCGCGGCCGTTTGCAATCCCCGGCGGTCTGCTCGTGGCCAAACTGCTGGCCTATTCGTGTTTCGCGATTTTGACCCTGTCGATAGTCCTGTTTGTCTACACACCCGGAGAGGGTGTGCAGTGGCCGGTACTGCTGGGTGCAATCGCGCTGATCGCGCTCGGAGAACTGGCCATCCGCATCGCCGAACGGCAGCTAAGGCCTTAATAGAAAACCCGGTTGACCTGCGCCATTCCCCCCCGGGCAGATACGCGGCTGGATCTTGATCCAGGATGCTAAAGATTGCACGCAGGCCGTCGATAAATTGCCTGATAGGACCTCGTGGGGCCTAGGTTTGTCTGCAGTGAGCTGACGACGACCGCTGCCGAGGTTCCACTCCAACATACGCAGGAGGCGGGCTCACATGATGACCGGCACGTTCGACCCGTTTTTGGTCGCATTGTCTTTCTTGGTGGCCGTGATCGCGTCGTACACGGCGCTCGAGCTTTCAAGACGGGTCGCGACGAGTTATGGATTGGGGCAAAAGCTCTGGCTTGTAGCCGGCGCATTCTCCATGGGCATCGGCATCTGGACGATGCATTTTGTAGGCATGCTGGCATTCAGCATGCCGATGGCATTTTCCTACAATGTGCCGATCACCATCGCGTCGCTACTAGTGGGCGTTGCCGCCTCGGCATTCACGATCTATATCGCGTCGCGGGAAACCAATTCCCTGCCAATGATCTGTCTTAGCGGTGTATTCCTGGGTTGTGGTATCGCCGGCATGCACTACACAGGCATGGAAGCGATGCGCATGGATGCAACGATAGTCTACGATCCGACTCTAGTTGCTGCGTCCATAGCGATCGCCATAGTCGCAGCAATCGCTGCTATTTGGATCGCATTTACGCTCGTCAAGTTTGCAAGCCAGCACTTGCTAAAATTGAAAATCGGCGCCGCAATAATAATGGGCATTGCTATATGCGGCATGCACTACACCGGCATGTACGCAGCAAAGTATAAACCACTGCCTAATATCAATATGGTATCCGGTGCCGACGTTGATCAGACCGTGATGGCGGTCACACTGGCTATCGCCGCCCTGATGATTCTGGGCTTTACCCACCTCACGATATTTTTTGACTACCGGCTTGGCGTTCAAAAAGACATCGGCAAAAAGCTGGCAGCCATGGTGAAAGAGCGCACGGCCGAATTGGAGCAGCAGGCCGAGGATCTTCGCAACAGCAAGGAGAGACTGGAGCACGAAGCCGTTGAGCGTGAACGAGTCGAGAAAGAAGCGCTATACCTGAGTGAAATTCTGGATGAGTCGTCTAACGAAATTTACATCTTTGATTCTGAGACGCTGGCTTTCATCAAGGTAAACAAAGGCGCGATGAAGAACTCCGGTTACGAACGAACGGATTTCGACAGCATGACACCATTGGACCTGAAGCCAGACCATGATGAAGCTTCGTTTTCGGTGTTGCTCGAACCGCTCAGGAGTGGTGCCAAGGAGTACTTGGTATTCGAAACGAACCATAAACGCAAGGACGACAGCACCTATCCGGTTATGGTCCATCTTCAACTTTTCAAGATTGCTAACCGGTCCAATTTCGTCGCATCAATCACTGACATGACTGAACGTCGAGACCTGGAGCAGCAACTGATGCAGGCGAAGAAGATGGAATCGATCGGTCAGCTTGCGGCTGGTATTGCCCACGAGATAAATACTCCGGCACAGTTCGTTGGTGACAACACGCGATTCCTCAAGGAAAGCTTCGAAGACATACTGGCACTCAACGAGTCCTACAAGAAACTGCTGGATAGCGCACGATCCGGCCCGGTCCCACAGGAAATCCTGGACCAGACGGATTCGGCCGTGAAGGCAGCAGACCCTGAGTACCTCGTGGAGGAGATACCGCCAGCGATCGACCAGTCGCTGGATGGCATTTCCCGTATTTCTCATATCGTGCGGGCGATGAAAGAATTCTCGCATCCCGGTGGCAAGGAAAGAGAGCCGGTCGACCTGAACAAAGCGATAAGTAATACGATCATCGTTGCCTCAAACGAATGGAGATATGTCGCCGAAATTGAAACCGACCTGGATGAAAGCTTGCCGTCTGTACCGTGTACGCCGCAGTCGATCACTCAAGTTGTGTTGAATCTGATCGTAAACGCATCTCACGCCATCGTTGACGCTTTAGGCGATTCACCTACCGATAAGGGTCTGATCCAGATCAGCACAAAAAGAATAGATGGCTACGTTGAGATACGAATCACTGACAGTGGCTGTGGAATCCCCGAAGAAATCCGTGATCGCGTATTCGATCCGTTCTTCACAACCAAGGAAGTTGGAAAGGGGACGGGGCAGGGGCTGGCCATGGCTTTTAGCACCATCGTGGAGCAGCACAATGGCACGTTGCGTCTGGAATCAACGGTCGGGCAGGGGACCACGTTTATTATTGGTCTTCCGTTGGAGGCGCCTGAGTGTGAATCTACGCCTGAGAGTGAGACCGACGTAGTTACAGCATGATGCGTATCCTATTTGTTGATGATGAACCGAATGTACTGAGTGGCTTGCGACGGATGCTCCGGTCAAAGCGCGGCGAGTGGGAGATGAAATTCTTCGATAAAGGGGCGGACGCCCTCCAGTCTTTGTCCGAAGAGTCATGTGACGTCGTCGTTTCCGATATGCGCATGCCTGGTATGGATGGCGTAAAGGTGTTATCTGCGGTCAAGGAGAAGCACCCTGATTCGATCCGGATCGCCTTGTCTGGGCAAACTGATGCACACATGATTTACCGTTGTGTTGAGCACGCGCATCAGTTTCTTTCGAAACCCTGCGATGTGGACACCCTGGCGGCGACAGTTCAGCGAGCTTTTGCATTGAGAGAATTGCTGCAAGACGAGGGACTTTCAAGATTAGTGTCCAATTTAACGTCGCTGCCAAGCATGCCGGAGCAGTACCAGCTGATCATGAACGAATTGCAGACAGAGGACGCGTCGCTGCAGAAAGTCGGTGCCATTATCGAGTCCGATGTGGCTATGACGGCAAAAATCCTGCAACTGGTTAATTCGGCATTTTTTGGATTGACCAAACATGTTTCCTCGCCGGCGCAGGCAGCAATGTTTTTAGGTGTTGATGTGCTAAAAAGCCTTGTGTTGAGCACCGGCGTGTTTACTCAGTTTGACGAGGAATTACTGCGAACACTGAATCTTGGATCTATCTGGCCGAACAGTGTTCGAATGGGCGCCATAGCAAAGTCGATCACGCTCGAAGCGTCAGACGACAAAATGTTAGCCGACTATGCCTATATGGGAGGCATGCTGGCCGACATCGGCAAGGTCGTTCTTGCCTGTAACAAACCAGAGTTACTTATCGCGGCACACGAAGCGGCCCAAGCCAATGGCTTAACGGATTGGGAGGCTGAAGTCGAGACTATCGGTCAAAGCCACATGGCGGTGGGAGCCTATCTGGTCGGACTGTGGGGCTTGCCGAACCCAATAGTTGAGGCTGTCGCTTTTCATCACCGACCGATCGACTGCCCGGGCTCCCAGTTCTCCGCAGTGACCGCAGTGCATGTGGCAAGCGCACTGGTATACGCTAACGGCACCGGTGAACTATCGGAGCTCGATACGGAATATATAGAAACCCTTGGCTTGACTGACAAACTCCAGGGTTGGCGAGAATTGTCTGAGGAGCAGGGCGATGAGTGAAAAACTCTTGTTTGTAGATGACGAACCAAACGTACTCCAGTCGATAAAACGCGGCTTGCGAAAAAGGTTCGATTTGACGACTGCAGAGGGTGGCGCACAGGCGCTGGAGCTGATGAAAAGCAGTGGCCCGTTTGCGGTAATCGTTTCGGACATGAGAATGCCTGGCATGGACGGCGTTGAATTCCTTTCCCTGGCAAAGCAACAAGCTCCCGATTCCGTCCGTATGATGCTGACTGGTAATGCAGATCAGGAGACGGCAGTAGCTGCCGTCAACGAAGGCGACATATTCCGTTTCTTAAACAAACCCTGTGATACGGAGAGTCTGGCTACGGCTTTGGACCTGGCTCTGAACCAGCACCGGTTAATCATCGCCGAGCGAGACCTCCTTGAGAACACGTTGCGCGGTAGCATCCGGGCAATGGCCGAGGTGCTTTCTCTTACCAATCCGGAAGTATTCGGCCGGACCACCCGGTTTAAGTCGTTCATGAATAAGCTCGCTACGGAACTTGGCTATTGCGATCTTTGGCGTCTCGAGACGGTCGCACTTCTATCCCAGATTGGCTGTGTCACCGTGCCAGAAGCGGTCATCAAGAAAAGGGTGTCTGGCAAATTCCTCGCGGACGAGGAGTTACTGGAGTTTCATAAACATACTTTGATCGGGGCACAGCTCCTGTCCGCGATCCCCCGCATGGAGGAGATCGCGGACTGCATTCGGTATCAGGAAAAGAATTTTGATGGTAGTGGTTTTCCCGACGACGAAGTGTGTGGCGAAAAGATTCCGCTGGGCGCCCGGTTATTGAGGATCATTATCGATTTTGATGCTCAGGAGAGTCGCGACGGCAATAGCAAAGCGATTGCATTTCTGAAACAAAATGCTCAACGATATGATCCAGCCATGCTCAATGCGTTTGAATCCATCTTAAGAAATGAATCCGCTTTGGAAGCACGGCCGGTAAAACTGAGTGCTGTAACAGACGGCATGGTGCTGGCAGAAGATATATACACAACCACAGACATTTTGCTGGTACCAAAGGGGCAGGAAACGACGGCCTCTGTGCGAGGTCATCTCAGGAATTTCTTTGAAAAGAACTTGATCGACGACACCGTGACCGTTTGGCAGGACGCGCGAATAGAAGCTACTGCCTAGATAGTATATACGTCGTGGTCATCAACCAGGCCGCATTATACCGTTACTGCTCAGTAGCGCTGCTATCTGGCAGTGACCCCAGGTGCAGACCGTCCAGCACAGCTTGTGTGTCGAGAAACACTGTGTGTGAACCCTGATTGTCTTCGTAGGCAATTTCGATACGTGTAGGCGACGGCGAGATGGGATAAAAAACATTGACAGGTTTGGCCGTATTTCCTGAGATCTCAAATGGCAACGGGGTCTGGCGTTCGTTAATCTCGAAATCGACAACGCTGTTATTGAACCCACGAATCAGACCACGCGTCATGACGACCGGGCCGGCGAGGACGACGGCGAGTGCGGTCGATGCAACAACGGTGCCTGTTGTTCCCACCAGCCCAAAAGCCGCCGGGAGGCCGAAGTAACCGCCGGCTAAAAACAAAGCAGTACCGGTACCGAGCAAGCCATAACCCGTGAGACCGGCCTGGATCTCGATGTCCTCATTTTTGTATCGCTTTGCAGTCTTTTTGCTGGCTCTGACCAATTCCACACGGGTGACCTGTGGTGCGACCCGGGCGCCCAGAGAGTCGATCAGTGTGATGTCTGTAATCCGAATCGGATCATCCGAGAGGTTGTTGAGACGCAATAGATATTCGTCCCAGTCAGCCCTCGCCGCCCAGGTGCCGGGGCCGTCCCGAACAATGACCCAATCCAGCTGGGCCTCAAACACCGGATCAGCCGCGTTGCTCAGAACCGCTTCGTCTGGCCGGGCCAGAGGTTCTTTAAGCATCTTCGTACCACTGGAGCAACTGGTCAGAGCGATAGCAAGGAAAACCGGAGAACAAAACTTTAGCAGGGTTTTGAGATTCATCATCGGATTCTCGCAATGCCGCGACCCGCGCATTGTATCAAGATACGGCGATTCTCAAGTTCTACGCCGCCACATAATAACGGGAACCAAAGTTGCGTTAGTTTGTCCCACCGGTGCTGTGGGGCAATGCATTGGTTGCCAAGCAATCCTGCAAACTCAGTTTATGCAGTCTGGTCATAACCCATAACCGCTTTGGTCTCCAGGAAGTCATCGAATGCATAAGCGCCCCATTCGCGGCCATTACCGGATTGTTTGTAACCGCCAAACGGGGCCGCAAAATCGCCATCTGCCCCATTAATATGCACCATGCCGGTTCGCAATTTTGCAGCGACGCGACGCGCACGCTCCATGTTGCCAGATTGCACGTAGCCGGATAGACCATAAACGGTATCGTTGGCGATCCTGATTGCCTCGTCTTCGTCGTCATAGGGAATGATGGCCAGCACCGGTCCAAATACTTCTTCCCGCGCAATGGTCATATCGTTGGAGACGTTGGTGAACACCGTCGGACGTACGTAATAACCTTTGTCCAGTCCATCCGGTTTTCCGGGTCCACCGGTAACAAGCTCAGTGCCTTCGTTCAGGGCTTGTTGTATGAGTCGCTGAATCTTGTCGTATTGCATCTGACTGACGACCGGTCCCATCCTGGTGCCCTCGGCCTTGGGATCGCCCACCTTCATGCTATCGGCGGTTCTGCCGGCAATCCTGGCAGCTTCTGTCATTTGTGCTCGTGGCACCAGCATTCGGGTTGGCGCATTACAGGATTGACCGGTATTGGAAAAACACTCACGCACACCTGATACGACAGCTTTCTCCAGGTCGGCGTCATCGAGAATAATATTGGCAGATTTGCCACCGAGTTCTTGTGCGACGCGTTTGACAGTATCCGCCGCCGCCTTGGCAACCAGGATACCCGCGCGCGTAGAGCCGGTGAACGACATCATATCCACATCCGGGTGTGCCGACAGGGGCGCGCCGGCGCCCGGGCCGTCTCCATTGACCATGTTGTAAACGCCTGCTGGCACATCGGCTTCGTGCAGCATCTCGCTGAACAGGTAGCCGGATAACGGCGCGATTTCGCTGGGTTTTAGCACCATCGTGCAGCCGGTGGCCAAAGCGGGCGCAACCTTGCAGGCAATCTGATTAATAGGCCAGTTCCAGGGCGTAATAAAACCGCAAACACCCACCGGTTCTTTCAGCACGACACTCTCGCCGATTCGCTCTTCAAACTCGTAGCTTTGCAGGACTTTGAGTGCGTGCATCAGATGCGCCTTGCCACACGCGGCCTGGGAATGTACAGCGAGTTTGGTCGGCGCGCCCATCTCGTCTGAGATCATCTGAGCCATATCGTCGTAGCGGGCGTTGTAGACGGCAAGTATGCGATTGAGCAGCTCCAGTCTTTCTTCACGAGTGGTTTGAGAAAATGACGGAAAGGCTTTCTTTGCCGCCTGGACGGCCCGATCGATATCGATGCCATCGCCTAAGGAGATTTTTGCGATAGCGGTTTCGTTCGCCGGATTAATCACCTCCAGAGTGGCCGTGGCGTGAGGCGCGACCCACTGTCCGTCGATATAGAATTTGCCGCAGTCTTTCATCTTATTCACCGAATCCAATTCTTGAGCCGACCGCTATTATAGGCCGGCCTGATAGACTTGAGACATGAACAGCGGCTACATCGATTCTTATTACGCGGCGACGGCAAATGCTCCCGGTAGCCGGCCGGCCCTGGCGGGTGATCTGGAGGTCGATGTCTGCGTCATCGGCGGGGGATTTACCGGTGCATCAGCAGCGCTGCATCTGGCGGAACGCGGCTACAGCGTCGCATTGCTGGAAGCCGAACGGGTGGGGTGGGGCGCATCCGGTCGCAATGGAGGTCATGTCGGTGTTGGTCAGCGTAAAGGGCAGGAAGAGCTGGAAAAGATTGTTGACCCGGCCATAGCGCTCGCCTGCTGGGAGCTGGGGTTGGAAGCCGTTGCTTTGGTCAAGGAGCTGGTGACCCGTCACAATATTGCCTGCGATCTTAAGCAGGGGATCCTCCATGTAGCCGCCAAACCCTCGCATGTCAAAGACCTGCGATCGACGTGCACGCATCTGCAGCAAAAGTATCACTACGAGGACGTGCGTTTTGTCGAAAGGCAGGAAACGGCGCAAATGCTTGGGACCGAGAAGTATTTTGCTGGTCAACTCGAATCCGGCGCGGCCCATCTACACCCATTGAACTATGTACTGGGACTGGGCGCCGCGGCGGAGAGTGCCGGCACCAAAATTTTTGAACACAGCCGCGTAACCGGCTTTGACGGCGGGGCATCGCCACGCGTGCAAACGGATGGCGGTTCGGTGCGGGCCAAATATGTTGTCATCGGCTGCAATGGCTATCTCGAGAAGCTAAGTGCGCCCATGGCCCGAAAGATCATGCCGATTAATAATTTTGTGCTCGCAACGGAGCCGCTGCCGGCCACTCAGGCAGCTGAGCTTATTCGCGACGACGTGGCGGTGCAGGACACATTATTCGTTCTCAGTTACTGGAAGTTGTCCGGCGATAATAGATTACTGTTTGGCGGCGGCGAGACTTACACAAAACGCTTTCCACATGATCTTAAAAAGTTTGTTCGAAAATACATGCTGCGTGTGTACCCGCAGTTGGAGGGCACGCGTATTGACTATGCCTGGGGCGGAACGCTTGCAATAACTATGAACCGTTTGCCGAGTTTTGGCCGCCTTTCTGACAATATTTTTTTTGCTCAAGGCTATTCCGGTCATGGGGTGCCGACCGCGACTCTGGCGGGCAAGTTGCTGGCCGAAGCGGTGGCCGGGACCGCCGAACGCTTCGATGTGATGGCCAACTTGCCAACACCGACTTTTCCGGGCGGGACTTTGTTGCGCTGGCCGGGGATGGTGCTGGGTTTGGTGTATTACGGCTTGCGCGACAAGTTGTAGATCGCGATGCATATTTTCTAGCCCCCTCCGGGGGGACGATCAAGGTTGGGGACGACTCCTGCGAAGATCAAGGACTGAAGGAACTTCGCATGCAAGCCTATATTGCCCCATCCCTTTTCAGTGCATCGATTTTCGCGTCTGCATAACCGAGCACGTCTTGCAGTATCGTTACTGTGTGCTCGCCCAATGCGGGTGGCGGCTGGTCGGCCTGGTGTGGCGTTCGGCCGAATTTCATCGGATTGCCGACCAGGCTAATCTCCCCGGCCGTCGGGTGGGTGATTTTGGCGCGCATGTTTCGTAGAATGACCTGAGGAAGATCAAAGACTTCCGAGATATTATTAATCTCTCCCGCAGGTACTGCCACAGCTTCTAGCTGGTCCAGCCAGTCCTGACTCGTTCGCGTTTTCATGACGTCGGCAATGTAATCACACAATGCGTCGCGATTGCGAACTCGACTGGCATTGGTCAAAAAGCGCTCGTCTTCCGCAAGCTCCGGTATGCCGGCAGTTTGAGCAAATTGCCGAAACTGGTTGTCGTTGCCGACGGCAAGAATAATGTGCCCGTCAGCGGTCTCGAATACCTGATAGGGGGAGATGTTCGGGTGTGCGCTGCCAAGCCGGCCGGGAACGACGCCGCCGACCAGATAGCTGGCAGCCTGATGCGCCAGCATTGCAGTCTGTACGTCCAGCAACGAAATATCGATGTGTTGTCCGTGTCCGGAGCGTTCCCGCTCCAGTAAGGCGCCCTGGATGGCAATGGTTGCATATAAACCCGCGCTCAAATCCGCAACGGCAACACCCGCTCTTTGCGGTGGGCCGTCTTTTGCACCGGTGATACTCATCATGCCACCCATGCCCTGAATCATCAGGTCATAGCCCGCACGATGGCGTTGTGGTCCGGTCTGGCCGAACCCGGTAATGGAGCAATAGATCAGACGCGGGTTAAGATCTTTGAGGCCGGCATAGTCGAGCCGGTATTTATTCAGGCCGCCCACTTTGAAATTCTCGATCAACACGTCGCTGACCTTCACCAGGTCGCGAATAACCGACTGGCCCCCTGCAGTGCCAATATCAACGGTGATCGATGACTTGCCACGGTTGGCCGACATGAAATAAGCGGCTGTATCGGTGTCGCAATTATTGAGATCACGCAGATAAGGCGGCCCCCAGTGACGCGTGTCATCACCACAAACCGGGCGTTCGATCTTGATAACCTCCGCACCGAGATCTGCCAGGACCTGACCGGCCCAGGGACCTGCCAGGACTCGACTCATGTCGAGTACCCGGATACCGCTTAAGGGTGCATGGTTCATTGTACCGTCGATATCGATGCGCTTAGACGGTTTGGAAATACCACTGAAAGTCTAATGGTGGAATCTCTCGATTAAACCAAGCGAATTCGGCCAGTTTTATTTTGGTATAGAGATCGACAAAAGTCGGACCCATATACTGCGCCGCCCATCGGCTGGCGGCGAATGTTTTAGTGGCACCCAGCCAGTCATCAGGGAGGCTGGGCTCACGCTGCGCGATTGCGTCGCCCTCTATGGGCGCGTCGGGCTCCAGTGTCTGCCTGTGCCCATGCAATATGCCTGCTAACACCGCGGTCATGACAATGTACGCATTTGCGTCGGCACCGGCGACGCGGTGCTCGATCCGCCTGGCGTTGTCGGCTCCAGCCGGGATGCGCAATGCCACTGTGCGGTTGTTATATCCCCACGTCGGGCTAAGTGGAACATAGAGGTTTTTCTGGAACCGTCGAAACGAATTGGCATGCGGCGCAAACAGTAGCATCGCCTCGGCCATTGTTGCTTGCAGCCCGCCGACCGCGTGTTTCAATGTGTCAGGGTTTTTCGCGAAGCGATTATTTCCGTCAGCGTCCTTGATGCTGACATGGATATGCATGCCCGAGCCCGCTAGATCTAACACGGGTTTGGCCATAAACGTCGCCGTCATGCCATGCTGTCTGGCGGCCAGTTTGATAATCCGTTTCAGATACAAGGCGTCGTCGCAGGCACTGACGGGGTCATTCTTATGGTGCAGATTTATTTCAAACTGACCGGGTGCGTACTCGGCAACAGCAGCGGAGGCGGGTACCGACTGAATTTTGCAATATTTTTGTACCGATTCGATAAATGGGCTGTAGTGTTCCAAATCATCCATGCTGTAGACCTGGATACTCTTGGCCACCTCACCGCTGACCGGATCGATTAACGGTTGCGGTCTGCCGGCCGAATCGAGTTTGTCGCGGAACAGATAGAATTCGAGCTCTACGGCTACAGTGGGGTATAGACCCTCGCTATGCAGGTCGGCAACCAGATTGCGTAATACCTGGCGTGGACTGCCATAGAAAGCGCAACCCTGTTCATCGTACATTTCCATCATGCACTGTGCTGCGCCAATCTCAGTCCAGGGAACAGGCCGCAACGTGTCGGCTTCAGGACGGCAGATATAGTCCTGATCGCCAGTGGCTATGCCGAGTTTCGTTGCTTCAACGGTACCGCCGCATATGTCGAGAGCATAAAGCGAACGGGGTAGCAGTATGCCTTCATCAAATGATTTTTCTGCCAGTGACGCACTAATTTTTTTGCCGCGTGCGATACCATTGATATCGGGTATCAGCAGATCCAGCACTTCGAGGTTTGGATGATTCTTGAAAAACGCTGGTGCATCGGTAGACATGGGCAAGACGAGTATCTGTGTGCGTGGACGTGATGCTAACAGACACGGCGGGAAAGTATAAGAAGTTTCGTTAGTAAGAGTTTGGTTTTTCTGTGAAAATCAGCCTGTTTTCCTTGAACCGCGAGAAGGTGGGTGGTAATTTCACGGCAACAAATTAAGAGCTAAATCATGCTGACCAGACCTGTTATCGGTCTCAGTGCAGATCTGAAACATATCAAACCACACAATTATCATTGTGTCGGTGACAAATACGTGCGTGCCATTGTCGGTGCGGCCAACGCGGTACCCGTGATGTTGCCGGCACTGACCGATGGGATAACCGCGGAAGAGATTCTGGCGATGGTCGACGGCATCGTGCTCACCGGCAGTTATGCCAACATACACCCGGCACACTATGGCGGCGGGGATCCGTTCGAGGGTAGCCCGCTGGATCCAGCTCGTGATTCAGCGAACCTGCGGCTTATCCCCACGGCATTGGGCGCCGGCGTGCCCGTGTTCGGCGTTTGTCGCGGTCTGCAGGAAATTAACGTTGCCCTGGGCGGGACGCTCCATCAAAAGGTGCATGAGCAACCCGGTTTCAACTATCACCTGGAAGACGCTACAAAAGACCTCGAAAGTCAGTATGAACCGGCACATACGGTTTATCTTAGCGAGGGCGGCCTGCTGGCAAGTCTTGCAGACTCGCTGGAGCAATCCGTTAACAGTCTGCACGGCCAGGGTATCGATCGACTGGCCGACGATCTGACTGTCGAGGCAAGAGCCGGTGACGGACTGATCGAGGGTTTTAGGGTTAATGGTGCCGCCGAATTTGCATTGGCTGTACAATGGCATCCCGAATGGAAGCCGCATATCCATCCTTTTTATGCGGCTACATGGCGAGCATTCGGAATGGCGTGCCGCAAGCGCGCTGCAAAGCGCAACGGATAAAGCACACAGCCCGTAAGCGGGTACACAATCGATGGTTGAAATTAACGACAAGCTGCGTTCCTGGATCAAGGAACATGAGATCGACGAAGTCGAGGCGCTGGTACCGGACATGACTGGTAACGCGCGCGGCAAGATTATTCCGGCCTATCGTTTTTTAAAGGGCGAAGGAGTGCGTCTGCCCGAGGCCGTTTTCATGCAGACCGTGACGGGTGAATGGCCGGATCCGTCGCTTTACCGGACGCTAATCCATCCGTCCGATCGTGACATGTTTTTACGGGCGGACCCGGGCACGGTATGTATGGTGCCCTGGGCAGAGGAGCCTACGGCTCAGATCATTCATGACTGTGTCAACGCGGCCGGCGAGTATCATCCGCTTGCGCCGCGTACAGTCCTGCGGTCCGTCTTGCAACTTTATGCCGATGACGGACTGCAACCAATAGTCGCACCCGAGGTTGAGTTCTACCTGGTAGAGAAAAATACCGACGCAGATTATCCGTTACGCCCACCGGTTGGCCGCTCCGGACGCCCGGAACGTGCGCGGCAGTCGTATTCCATCGATGCGGTGAATGAGTTCGATCCCTTATTTGAGGAGATGTATGACTTCGCTGAAGTAATGAAACTTGATGTGGACACGCTGATTCATGAGTCAGGCGCCGCACAAATGGAAGTCAACTTTGAACATGCTGATGCGCTCAGTCGTGCCGACCAGGTGTTTTTGTTTAAGCGGTTGATGCGCGAAGTGGCGATGCGTAACGACGTCTTCGCGACTTTTCTGGCGAAACCGATGGAAAACGAGCCGGGTAGCTCAATGCATATCCATCAGTCTGTCAATGATCTCAAGACGGGGCGCAATATTTTTGAGGATACCGACGACGGCAAGATGAATTCGACATTCCGTCACTACATCGGGGGTCTGCAAAAATACACGCCAGCAGCCATGATCTTTTACGCGCCATACGTGAACAGCTATCGCCGCTTGATCTATGGCGATAGTGCACCGGTAAACGTGCACTGGGGTATTGATAACCGTACGGGAGGGTTGAGGGTTCCGGTTTCTGCAAGTGCCAACCGCCGAATCGAATCACGTTTTGGCGGTTCGGATGTGAACCCCTATCTGGCGATTGCTGCGACCCTGGCGTGCGGTTATCTGGGTATGAAAGAAAAGATTGAACCCACGCAACCGACGGACCAAAATGCCAGAGAGATGGAACAAACATTGCCGCATGCCTTGGAAGAGTCACTGATTTGTCTGGAACAGGAGCCGGCGTTCCGGCAGACCATAGGCGAGAACTTTTCGCTGGCTTATGCCGGCATCAAGCGACGGGAATATGAAACTTTCTTTAGGGTTATCAGCTCCTGGGAGCGCGAGTACCTGCTCTTAAACGTTTAGGGGGTCGTCTGTGAGCACACTGTTTTCCAGATTACAGCGCAAAGACGCTGCGCATCATCTGCATCCGTTTACCGATAGCGGCGATCTTGCAAAGCGTGGCACACGCATTATCAGTAGCGCCGACGGCGTTTATCTGACGGATGGCGAAGGGCGTCGATTGCTGGATGGAATGGCCGGTCTGTGGTGCGTTAATATCGGCTATGGCCGGCAGGAGCTGGCCGACGCCGCTGCCAAACAATTTCTCCAGCTGCCGTACTACAACAGTTTTTTTCAGTGCACGACTCAACCGGCAATCGAGTTGTCCGAAATGCTGGGGGAACTGGCGCCGGCCGATTTAAATCACGTGTTTTTTACCGGCTCGGGTTCAGAAGCGAATGACACAGTCGTTCGTATCGTGCGCCACTATTGGGCCTCGCTAGGCCATGAGAACAAAAACGTCATCATCAGTCGCCACAACGCCTATCACGGCTCGACGATGGCAGGCGCAAGTCTTGGTGGCATGAAGCCAATGCACAAACAGGGCGGTTTGCCGATTCCGGACATAGTGCACATCGATCAACCCTACTGGTTTGGTGAAGGTCGCGATGAGGACCCGGCCGAGTATGGCATCCGGATTGCTCGTCAACTGGAAGACAAAATAAACGAGCTCGGCGTTAAACGAGTTGCTGCGTTTATCGCGGAACCTGTGCAAGGCGCCGGAGGAGTCATCGTACCACCGGACAGTTACTGGCCCGAGATTCAGCGTATCTGCGATGCCTATGACATCCTGCTGATCTCAGACGAAGTCATCACCGGTTTTGGGCGCATTGGCCATTGGTTTGGCGCCGACTATTACGGCACAAGACCGGATTTGATGCCCATTGCGAAGGGCCTGTCCTCGGGCTATCTGCCGATAGGCGGGGTAATCATTTCTGATCGCGTGGCTGACGTATTAAAAGAGAAGGGTGGTGAGTTTTATCACGGTTACACTTACTCGGGACATCCGGTTTGTGCAGCCGTGGCACTTGCCAACCTGCATATCCTGCAGGACGAAAATATTATTGAATATGTGCGTAACGATATTGGTCCTTATCTACAAGACCAGTGGCGCACGCTTGGCGACCATCCCCTGGTTGGTGAGGTGCGTGGCGTGGGTATGCTCGCCGCGCTCGAGTTGGCAGAGGAACGAAACCCGATAAAGCTATTCGAAGATCCATCCAGTGTCGGCAATCTGGCCAGAGACTTTGCGATAGACAATGGTCTGGTCATGCGCGCTGTCGGCAGCAAGTTGATTGTTTCACCGCCGCTGATTATGCAGAAGCAGCACGTTGACGAGCTGGTGCAAAAGGCCCGTGCGACCCTGGATGATGTCGCGACGCGGGTACTTTGACGGCTGATCGCTTGAACCTTCGGTTCAAGAAAGCACTTGCTTTAATACTAATGACAGGCCTTAGTGGTTGTCAGGATTCGCGACACGGTGCCAGTGCGGATCTGATACTCACAAATGGCGTTGTCTATCTGGGCCGTGATGCTCAGCCGGTCGATACAGTGGCAATCGCTGAGGATCGCATTGTTTACGTGGGAGACCTTACCGGCGCGAAGCGCTTTAGAACCTCGTCGACCCATGAGATTGATCTCGAACGACGGCTGCTCATCCCGGGGCTGCACGACGTGCATATCCATCCCCTCGGTATTGTTTCTCCGGGGGGCTGTGATTTGGACAGTGCCGTTTTGTCGTTGGACCAGATGGTTCCACGGTTGGCCGCTTGTCTGGCAAATGGTGACGCTGCAGATTCTGGTTGGCTAATAGTGGGTCAATGGAATTTCACTTCCGGAAATCAACCCAGCGATGCTTTTCCGACGATGCGTGCCGCACTCGATGCAGTAAGCCGCGAAGTACCGATCATTTTGCTCGGTAATGATGGTCATCACGGCGCAGCCAACAGCGCCACCCTATCGCGGGCGTCCAACGATGCCGGTCAGACGGTCGGTCTGACGCGCGAGACTCTGGGCGGCGAATTTGCTGCGCATCGGCAATACATCGGTGTCGATATGGCCGGTGAACCGAATGGCTACGTGAGCGAAACGGCGCGTGAGTTGTTTGGCGCGCCCGGTAGTCTGTTGTTTGAAATACCGCCGCTTAGTGCCATGCCGGCCATCGCCCGGAAACTTGCCGGTTACGGTATTACTTCGATCCGCGATGCAGCGGCGCTGGTTGATACGCTGCCACTTTACGATGCGTTGTACGACAGTGGCAGGCAGACCTTTCGACTCACCTTGGCACTGTTTCCGTCTTTTAGGCGCTATGAGAATGCAGCAGGGCAGCCGAACATCGGCCAAATGGTCGCAGATATGTCGGCGATCAGGGACAAATACGCTGATCACCCGCTAATACGTGCAGACACCGTCAAACTGTTTGTCGATGGTGTAATCGAGGGTGATCCGCAAAGCGTCCCACCAACGCTGCCGAACGCAGCACAACTCGAACCTTATCAGCAGCCGCTGTTTTCCTTACAGGGGGACAAGCTGTCGATTAACGGTTACGTAGATCTGGATGATCCGGTGTGCGCCGATATTCGCGATAATCCGCGACCGGCTCAGGAGGTTGAGCGCTTCCTGGCAGAACACGGTTTTCATCCCGCTCAGTGCACAATCTCTCGCGGCGTACTGGAGCACCCGGTCGAGGTTATCGCAGCGTATGTGGAAGCGTTCGACGCAGCTGGATTCACCGTACACGCGCATGCAATCGGCGACCGCGCAGTACGCACCGCAATCGATGCCTTCGAAAAGATCGCGAAAGATGATGCCGGTAGAGTCCTACGCCCGCACGGTATCGGTCACGCGCAGCTCGTTCACCCACACGATATTCCACGCGCCGGCCGGTTGGGGCTTAACATCGCTTTTACCTACGCGTGGATTATTCCCGACCGGGCTTATGACCTGACGGTGATTCCTTTCGTGGATCAAGTCATCGAGGTTGATCTTTACAATGAAGCGAACTACACCATTCAGCAGTCTTATCCTACAGCCAGCTTGCTGGCAGCGGGTGCATTACTAACGGCGGGCAGTGACGCGCCGGTGGACACACGAGAGCCGCGGCCGTTTGAGAATATCGAACAGGCTGTGACTCGTGCGAACGATGCTGGAGAGGTTTTCAATGCTACCGAAGCAATCGATATTCATTCTGCACTGGCAGCCTATACGATCAACGGAGCCGTTGCACTCAGCATGGCGGACGAAAACGGCTCTATAGAAGTTGGCAAAAAGGCGGATCTCGCATTACTGGACCGCAACGTAGTCGAGTTGGCAGACTCAGGGCGTGCTAATGAAATAGGAGATACGCGGGTGCTGATGACGATATTCGACGGCGGTATTGTTTACACTGCACCGGGCTCTGAGTACGGCCGGTGAGCGCGGAAATGACAAGCACGAGCAAACTAGGCAGCGGGCATTTCTGGTTTCGAGTTTTTAAGTACACCATCTATTGTTTGCTGGCCTATAACATCTGGCTGTTCTTTCTCGGGGATGTTCGCGCCAGCGCGCAGACCTTCACCGAAGGCGTTAGCTGGAAAAACCTGGTTCAAGCGTATCCGGCCACAGTGGATACGTTTGCCTGGGTCGTTCTTCTGTTGTTGTTTGAACTCGAGACGGCAGTCATTTCCGACGAGAAATTGCGTGGCTCACTCAAATGGGTGCTTACGGGTGTACGCGCGGTTTGCTATTTTTTTATTGTTTATTCTTTCTACGGCTATATCGTTAAATACGGGTTGGTTACGAATCTTGTCCCATTCGCAATCAGCGACGTGTGCACACTGATCGGGACGGATTTCACCTATGTTGACACCCTCGACGATTATCTCCCGTTCACACCGGATATTTGTAACGCAATGCAGGGACAACCGTTACTACAAATTGCAGGAACACAGATTATAGGCACGGCGGATCAGTTGGCCCTGGCGAAGTCATTGGCTGTTACCGATGTCATCAATGCAGGTAATTGGCTGATCATCGTTGCGTTTCTCGAGATTGAGGTCTGGCTGCAGCTATGGGGCATGCTCAGTGAGCGTTTGCTCCAGCTGAGTAAAGGCGTTAAGACTGTGCTCTATACGATATTACTTGGGTGCGCAATCTATTGGGGTATCGATGGTGAGTTCCTGGACTTCTGGGATGCCTTTCTGTGGCTCGTAGCCTTCGTATTTATTGAGATGAATATTTTCGAATGGCACGCAGAAACTTCACAGGATACCGCGCAGGTATCAACGGCGCCGGAGTGATTCGGCGCCGGGATTGTAAGTCTTATTTTTTTGGCGGGGAAAGACGCGCTCGCCGGCGATTACCAGCAGTTGGAACCGGCGCCGCTTTTGCCACGTTGCCCTGCATGAGTCAGTGACAAAGTGCCACACGCAGTGTCCGCGCTGGCCTGGTGCTGTAGCGGAACCGCCTGAACGGTAAACGTCGTTGCGGTCAGGTTGGCGAGCAGGATTTTGTAGATCCGGTCACCCGATGTAGCCGGAACTTGAGTACCATTGCGATCAACATACATCGGATTACTCTTGAACCCGAGATTGGTAAGATCGGCTGCATAGGCCTTGTTGTCCAGGAAGAAATGCTCCTGACGGTCAGCAACCAGCATCAGGGTGCTCTTTGCCTGAGTACGCACCGAACGCGCGACAAAATTTGAGTACGCGGGCACCGCCAGCGTTGTCAGTATCGCCACAATCGCGACTGTTACCATCAACTCCATGATGCTAAAGCCTTGCTGGTTTCGTGGTTTTCTCATTGCATACTCCAATATTTTAAAAACCCACCGCGAGCCACACATGGCTCGCGGTGGTAGTGATTACAGATCCAAATCTTCAACTTCGTTCCAATAAGTTTTCCAGCGCACATTGGTGCCGGTGTCCTCGGTGACCAGGTCAGGTCTGAGAATCTTACTGGGCGGCAATGCCACAACTTCCGCCGGGATTCCGGAGGAGAGGAGTTTGGTGTCGCGGTCATCTCTCGAGTTCGGCGAATCCGGATCGTCAGTCGGGTTGTCGGTATCATTGTAATTGCGCGTGGCTGTGCCCTCTTGCAGGCTTAACGCATACAGATAACCGTCACCCTCTGGAAGTTTACACTCGGTCGGAATACCCGCTGGCGGCGCCGCAGGTACAAACGACGTCATGAAGATTGTTCCCGCCATGGTCAGCGGTGATGCCAGCACCTTTTCAGCGCGACGTTCGAGTTTAATAAGCCATCCGTTTGAGAGGTCCGGAGGAGTCGCACAGCTATCGTCCTGTAAACAATTATCAGTGACGTCAGCAATTTGGCTGACTGTGAAGTTGGTGTTCGCGCCTGAACCCGCCGCTGTGTGACGATCCTTGATCATAAAGATATGGTTCTCGACCAGACCGCCTTGGTCCGTGGGATCGGCGCGGTCGCCGGAACCGAGGATCACCGCATCGAAAGGTCCGGTTAGGTCACGCGAATGAACAAAGTCCGGCCGGTGAAAGAATCGTCTGTCATTAGCGACGGTGGCTGTATCATGCCGGCCCAACACAGCAAGGCGGGTAAGCTTCCAGTTGGCAGTGTCAGTGCCGGCGAGATCGGCACGCCAGACGTTGCCACCGGTATCGCCCACGAGTATGCGATCTGTGAGACCGTTGCCGTTGGTATCCGCAATGGTGACATCTGACGGGATACTGTCTGTAAGATCCGCATTCTGGAAAACGGTTCCGGTAGAGGCACCGCCGCCGCCGATTGCTTTCCAGATCAGGTTGCCGGTGGCCAGGTCGACCACGTAAATCGCATTGCCTTCAGAATCATTACTTCCGACGCCAGAGCGCGAATCCTTGTTAGTGTCGTAACCGCCACCGAAGATTAAAGCCGGTCGCGGACCGGTTCCTGTGTCGATATGGGCAATCCGGGGAGTCGAAAAAGTTTGTCCGAGTTCGGCAAAATTACCGCTGTTGGTAATCTTCCAGAGCAGATTCGGGCTTTCGGGATTGCTGACATCCATAGCGTAGTAGGCTTTGCCGCCACGGCGCAGACCAAATATCAGTAAGACCTGCTCACCGGCCTCGATCGTACCGTTTTGATTGGTGTCGTTCTTGAATACGACGGGAACGCCGTCGACCCCATACGGATGATCACCCGTGGGAGCATTGGTACGGAGCTGGCGCCGGATACCCATAACTTCTTGCGGCATGAAGCCCCAGCTTTCGCGTCCGAGCTGAGTCCCGTCCGATGCCGTGTTACGGATGAAGTGCAGGTAGCCGTCATTGGTGCCCATGGCCACATAGATGAGTGGGTTGGTCGCCGTGTGACCGGCGCGGGCACCATAGTTGATTGACGCCGGTCTGGAGTGCACAGGATCGCCCATTAGCCACGGCCGTGCCTCGCTGCTATCCGAGTCGTTATCGAGATCATCGATATCGAGACCCCGGGCATGTGCAATCAAATCCTCGGCCTCTCCGCGACTCGTGGCACCCAGGGCACTTTGTAATGCCGTGGCAGTCGCTGCATCCGCATTGAACGCACTCAGAGCGGATGCACCGCTGTCATAGTAAAGTGTGCGGGACAGTGGCCCGTTGACGGCTCCCGGACTACCGGCAATATAACCGGGAAGTTTTTGTCCGGCACCACCGCGTGTAATAAACCGCCCGTCGCGTCCGGCCACCTCGGTGGTATCAGGATCTGGTGCAGGCAGCGCGACCGGATCGGTCCAGAAGGTCAGCGCATCGTCGCGGATGCGTCCGTCCAGCGCTACTGCATTGTTGCCCAGCGCATCAATCAGTTCGATCTGGCCAGCGGCGTTCTCCGCGCCCAGTTTGAGTTTCTTCAGGTTGCCTACCCACCCCGGACGTCCCTCAGCCTGTGCTTCGAACAGGGCGAGAAAGACATCGTTTACGACTTCGGAGCGGTTGAAGGCATTGACCGGCAACGATACCGGCACAAAAGTATTGCTGACGCTGATAATATTGGCGAAAAGATTCTCCAGCGTCGCAACCAGTGCCGACGGGTCGTCGCTGACTGGATAGACAAACTCCGAGCCGCCTGCTATCGCGAGATCTTGGAGGAAAGGGTTGGGGTTGGCGGTCGGCGCGACAAAATACGAGGCCACGTTCTGTATACCCGGTACGTCCGGGATACCAGGATAGGTGCCATCGGCAAGGTCCAGCTCGTACAGCCGCCGGGTCGTGTCGATGTAGTCCACATTGCTTGTCCCCACCGGGAAATCCATACCGCCTGAGCTCTTCGATTCGAGTATCGCGCGATCCGAATCGTCGAACTGATTGAATACGCCGAAGGTGAGATTAACCAGAAAGATTTTGCTGCAGACTGCCCCCGCAGTCAGCGGAGATATGTAGCGAAATCCGCCGGCGCCGTCAGCCACTTCGATGGTGGTGTCCCAGGGCGTTGACAGAGGTTCCATATCTATATTCGTGGTGTTGTCTGTATCGAAGTCGTCCCAGCCATTGTGCCCGTTATACACACCCTGGCCGGTCAGATAACGAAAAAGTTCGAAATCCTTCTCCTCAGCCTGGTTTTTGTGGGAGTTGTTGTTATTCGACGGGAGCGGCAGATCTGCCAACATCGCGGCGAAATCTTCACGGGTAGTGTCATTCAGAGGCCTGAAACCGAAAGGAATGTAGGATCCGTTGCTGCAGTCGGTTATACCTGGACCGCTAGAGGGGTCGCCCGAACAGGTATTACGGTGGTTTAGCATCAAACCGACTTGCACACCTTCAGTGCGCGCAAACACCTGTTGGAGTGAAAATCGCAACACGTCATAGAGCGTAAATCTGCCAGATGACGGCACGTCAGGCGCGATGTTGGGATCCCCACGGAAATAATCAGCCTGGTCGCAGCTGCTGTTGACATTGGAACACACCACGGAACTCAGGTTGGGCCGGTAGTCGAGAAAGAACATCACCATCGGCTCATTGCCGGTGATTCCGGCATCGGTGTAAATGTCCGTGTCGTCAGCGAGCACAGTGCCGCATAAAGCCAGCAGCAAGACACCCACGGTGTATTTGATCGGTCGCATGTTTCTAAATCCTCTACGTATTACTATTTGGGCACGAGGATCAACATCCCCTGCACGATATCGGCACGGCCGAGATTCTCAGAGCTGCGGTCAAAAGTTGTATTGACCCGGTAACGCACGGCACCAAACTTGTCGGCACTGGTCTCCAGTCCGCGTGGCACGATGCCCTCGGCAACCTGTTGCACGAGACCGGTTAACTTCCCGTCGGTAATATGGCCAGCAAGGCCCGTAACGGTGATGTCGTTGCGGTCACAGCCGGTTAGGCCGGGTGTACAAACAGAGTAGCCGGGTCCGCCGATTACCGGGATCATCGCGGGCGTCGCGAATACGGCATCGGCCAGAGCCTGTGCAGACTGGAAAGCCTGCAGCTTGGTCTCCATATTGCCGGCCATACGCAGTTCCAGGCGGCTGGATCGTATTGCAGCCAGGCTGGTGATCGTGACGACGACGAGTATCAGCAATGTAGTCACCAGTGCTGCGCCAGTCTGTGTTGAGATTTTTGGTGATTTCATCATGTTTTAAAATCCAAGACGTGCCTGGTTGCGGAGGTTCCGTGTAGTCACGGTGGCCGCATAAACCCGGCGATAAAAATTGTCGTTCGGCGTGACCGCGGCGCGGTTACCCAGTTGATAGGTCTTGCCGTTGGTATAGCCTTGCTGCGGATCCACGCTGCGAGACAACAGGAACAGCCGCACTGCGATCACCCGCGGCATCAACGCGGCCGCGGGATTGGCAAGGTATTGATCCACAACGCCGTCTCCGTCTGTGTCAACGCCAAACTCGATCTGCAGATCCTCGACACCGCGAGCCATGCATTCCTCGATCATCGAGGGTGTGCCACTGGTATCGAGAAATTTTCTACACATTGTGGGAATACCGTCAGCCGAGTCGGCATCATTGGCATGCGTCCGCACATACCAGATGCTTGGCACGTATAACCAGTCGGTTGCCGGGGCTGGAACCGCCACGGCAGGCGGTGCCGCCACGGGATCCTTGAAAAGTAAACCAACGATGCCATTACTCTTGACATAGACAGCGCCGGCATCCAGCGGCGCCGCACTGTTGTTGCCGGCAGTACGCTTGATACCGATAATGTCTGTTCCGGGTTGTACGACGGTCCCGTCGATACAGCTGAACTGAGCAGTCGCCGTCGCCGCGGTAGCGTTGTCTAGAGCGGTAATCTGCGTGGTGGCGTCGTACACCCATGGCGTCGTCCCCGGACCACAGTCGGTGGCGATGGTCAGACTGGTGTCGGGATTCACAGACCCGGCATCACTGAGTTCAGCCCAGAAACCGGCATTTGCCAGTTCGTGACTCAATTCGCCTAATACAAAGCGAGCATCATCCTGCATTCGGGAGATCTTCTCGTTCTCGCCGAAACTGCGGTTGGACTGGATGAATAGGGCAATTGCGCCGCCAATCATGATCAGGCCGATGGTCATGGCGAGCATGAGTTCAATCAGCGTAACGCCGGATTGTTGATATCGGTATTGCATTAGCTTGCGTCCAAAAACGTTGCAAATGTCAGAAGGCGGCGGTTCACATTGGCTGTGCCATATCGGCCTGCGCCGCAGGTATTGGCCGAGACGTTCGGGATGTCACTGGTACCGCGCCAGGCGATTGCCACCGTATAGATTCCGGAAGACCCATCAGCCGGCCCTCCCACGCACAGTGTCGGGTCATATAGTCCGCCGCTTGAACTGCTGCCGGAGGTCTCAAGCGCGCCGTCAATTACCCGACCGAAAGACCAAAGGTCGTAGACGGAAATTTCAGTGGGGTCGCATGTAACGGTCTCGCAGTCTGTGGCCGGCGCGGCTGGCATGGCTGTTACTACACCCAGGTAGTCATCGAGCACTGTTGGGTTGGCCCGCATGCGCTCCAACAGATCTGCAGCCAGCATGGCAGCTGTCGTACGTTGTACAGCGTCATAGGTCGCCTTCTTGGTGACCGTCTGCATCGCAGCGGTTCCCAGCAGGCCAACAGAGAAGATCACGAGCGCTATCAGGGTTTCGAGCAGACTGAAGCCCGAGTGTGCGGTTGGATTGGATTGATATTTCAGCATGACGGGACTACTCCAGCGGAGTCGACTTTGGAAATTCTCGGACGCCCACTCGTATCAACAATCACGACTCGAGACTGGGTTGATCCACGGTGATCGCAGATTTCTATGTCGCCGGTGTTTTGCCGGATGTTGTTCACCATCGCGCGGCCGTTTGGGCGATAGACTAAAAATGTAGGAAATACGGTGCTTGTAATAGACATTCCGTCCATCGCGCCGATCGTGTGCAGCACGGGTTCGCCCGTATCGAGTTGGGCATCCCGGTCCGTATCCTGAAACACAAGCACGCCTTGGTGCCATGAGCCTCCGCAGGTGGTCGGAACTGCAGCGGCGCAAACCGCGACACGCTGATTACGAGTTATGGCAGCGCTGCGAGCGATCTGCACCGTCGAGAAGAAGTCGTTCACGATCGTTGTACGCCGGTTGTCCAGGTAGACATTCGTCATCCCGGGAACCGCGACGATCGCGAGGATACCTGCGACAGCGAGCGTGACCATCGCTTCTAACAGCGTAAAGCCGGAGTCATTGCGGATGCCCGCTTTGCGCTCCGTTTTAGCGTTACTGTGATATGTCAACTTCATTTTGAACACCAGTTGTAAGATGTCGAGCAAGGTATAGGACACGGCTCATTTGAGCGTGAATCACCGTCACAAAGCGGAAAAACTAGCCGTATTTAGCCGACCAATGGCCATCTCAGGTCGACGAAACGTCATTCTTGATTTATTTTTTCTAAGCGCGTGAACGTTAAGAGTCGCGCTGCGCGCACTCGTTAGAGTTAGTTATGTTAGGTTGCGTAACGAAAGGGAATAGTGATGTGTCAAGTTCTCAGTATGCTCGCCCGGAGCACGTTCCTGCTGAAAAGCTTAGCTTGTTATACTTAAGATAGTGGATACCTACGTACTGGTCGCAGATTGCCCGGAGAGGATTGGCATAGTCCGAGCCATCTCGGAGTTTATTTACTCTCTTGGCGCAACGATTCTTGATGCATCACAGTTTACCGACCTCGAGAACCAGCGCTTTTTTGCCCGCTGGGTTTTTGCCCCCGTTGATGACCAAGCGCTACCCGATGTCGGGGCGTTGAGGGAGCAATTTTCACCGATAGCCGACGGCCTGTCGATGAAATGGGAAATTAGCGACGGTAACGTAAAGCCGCGAATTCTTGTTGCGGTGTCAAAATTCGGCCATTGCCTGAATGACATGCTAAATCGCTGGCATGAAGATGAGCTGCCTGGCGAGATTGTTGGCGTTGTGTCCAACCACGAGAAATTTCGCGACAAGGTCGAGTGGTATGGTCTTCCGTTTTTCTACCTGCCTGTAGATCCTGACAATAGATGGGGCCAGGAAAAAGAAATACTGGACATCATGGGCCGTGAGCAAATTGATTTGCTTGTGCTCGCAAGGTACATGCAAATTCTTTCCGACAAAATGTGCGAGCGTATCGAAGGTAGGGCCATCAACATTCATCATTCATTCTTGCCCGGATTTAAAGGCGCAAAGCCTTACCATCAGGCTTTTGATCGTGGCGTGAAGGTTATCGGTGCGACGGCCCACTATGTGACGAAAGACCTGGATGAAGGCCCTATCATCGAGCAAGACGTGCAGCGGGTCGAGCACTATTACGACGGCGAAGCGCTTGCCAGGTTGGGGCAGAATGTTGAGACGGTCGTGTTGGCAAAGGCGGTTTGGTGGCACTGTCAACACCGGGTGATTATTAACGATAAAAAGACGGTCGTATTTAAATAGCCATCAGTTGCACCCGCCGTCAGGGGAGACGAGCGCCATTCTTGGGCGAATAAGCCGCAGACCGGGGAGGGCGCTGAAGTGTTATATGCCGGTGATTCGCTTGGGGTCTTGAATCACTCGGATCGTGACATTGTACCGAACAGAAGTCGAAGATCTGCGTGATCTGCTCTGTGAATTATCGCCGAATGCATTTTGCGAATAATCTAATCACGTCAAAGACACGTGGAAACAGCCCCTGAGCAACGTCCCCCGGGTTGTCCCCAGGGGGTTGCAGGACAGCGTCCGATCGCATTCGACTCAACCAGGAAAAAAAGCCCCTGTTATTCTGACTGCAGTCTCAGGCTAGGGTCTGGTGTCCCCGAGCCTAGTGATGGTGGATCCGGTTTCGGCCGTGACATTCAGATTCACGTCAGTGCCGTAATAAAAAATAGTTGACACGCCTGTAACAGAACCTGTGATCGACGAACCAACATCCATATTCAGGGTTGCAGTGCTAACACCACTGACAACGATATTGGCTGTGGTCAGCGGACGGCTACCACCCAGATCCAATTGACTGACACCGGCAACATCTGCCGTCAACTCACCGATCATCAGTGAGTCACTTTGCAGTCGAGACACACCATCGATGTCAACATCCAATAGAGACTGCGCGAAATCGTTCAGCGTGACGTTGACAACGCCGTCGAGATCGATGCTGTTGAGTACCGGTAGGGTAACAACGCCCTCGAGCGTTTGGATGTTGACCTCTCCTGTCGCTGGCAACAAACTCATGCTGAGTGTCGAGCCAGTAGTACTGATATCCAGCCGGTTGGAATCCTCAGTGTCGATTGTGACCTCAACCAGGTAGGCAGGGTCCTGCGTGATTTCGACGTTGAATACACTGAAAACCGATATGTCTGAGAAATCGCTCAGCTCAAAGGTAACGGTCTCGGTGGGCCCCGCGACGCTGCCAAAGGTAATCTCACTCGCCAGGATGCTGGCGCCGTCGGTACGGATGTCTCCATCGACGTGAATTCGAGCATCGGCCTGCAGATCATCAATTGTTCCGTTTACAAAACCGGTACTGCCATCAGTAACGATCGGGAAACCGTTGATTTCGAAATCAGTCGGTGAATTGAAACGAGTGACTACGCCCTGAGCTCGGGAACGTTCGCCGGGTGTACCGCCGTCCGTCCCATAAAGACTCAGAAGCTCGTCGACCACCAGGATACCGCTGTCCAGTGTGCCTCTTGCCAAAACAAACAGACCCTCGGCGGGCATCCCGGCCGGAAGTTCAATCAGTGTGGCGGTGCTGTAATCAACAGTCAGCCGATTGATGCTGAACAATGTATTCGCGAGGTCTAGCCCGGCGACGCTGCCAATAACTTGTAAGGCTGTGCTGGCGCTGTCGGATTCGACCCGTTTGGCGATAACCTCGCCGGCACCGTTGAGAAAACCACTGACTTGTGCATTAGAACCGACGGTGAGTCCGTCAAAGGTGCCCGGGTCGATGCCTGCTGCAAACACTGTGTCGGCATCGGTGAGGACAGTCTGTCCCATTACGACTAAGCGTCCAAGCGCGCCATCGATGCTTTCCACCGGACCGAGCACAGTGGCTTCATAATCGATCGCTTCAGCCGTTCCTCTCGGTCCGCTGACTTCGATGGTACCTTCAAGGTCGACAATCTGCCCAAGCTTTAAATCAGAAAAGCTTGCAGTCTGGCCGTTGACAATAACCGTCGCGGTATTGGTTCCGTAAACTACGCCACTGACTGTGACGCTGCCCAACTCCGTGATCACGCCGACCGCGGAGATAACTTCTGTTGGGGGAGGATTGGGGGGCACGATAATCGTTGGTCCGCTGCTGCCACCGCCACATGCACCGAGCAGAACCAGACACACCACGCCCAACCCGCAGAAAGTCAACTTTTGCGCGTTCATAGTAGCCACCTCTGTAATAATCGTGAGCTTCGATGCTGCGCGTGTCTATTCGAAGATATACGTAGCCGTGCACGTTAAGAAGCGGTTTAGAACCAGAATCGCGGTGATCAATTATTCAAGGCGCACGGCGCAGGTGCGCAATCCACTTGCAAGAAAACCGGAGCGGCATGTGCCACTCCGGTTCACTGGCAAATTTTCGAACTTCAGGTTAAGGCGATAAGACCGGAATTAACCTGAGTTGCGCGTGCGGGCGGCCTCCGGTCTCCAGTTTCCACATGTAGTCCTCTAGCAACGGATCAAACAGTGCCACTCTCTGTGTGCACGTACTGCTATCGTCCACAGCCAGGCAGACCGTCAGTAGTTCCGCGCTGTAATCTTTGAACTTTGGTCGTCCATTCTTACCGCTGGTGCGGGCGAGATCCACTGTGCTTTCTGTTGAGCACAGGACTTCAAGTGTGTCGTTTTCGTCAAAAGCGGTATCCTCGACTTCAGCCCCGCAGGCAGTGATGTCAAGCGTGCTGCCCGGTCGCCCTACAAGACGTACGTAGACACGGTACTCGGTAAAGTCCGGTTCTGGACAACTCGGGTCGTCGGGCGTGGCCGAGCAATCAAGATTGTCGATGCTTAGCGGCAGGGTCAATTCGGCACCCCCTCGGTTACAGGCGTTACCGTCAATCACCTGGACTGCATCGCCCTGTGCCAGAGCGATTGTGTTGGTTTTCAGAAAGTCGCCTTTCGGCGTTCCGGTCTTAACATCGGGTGCAAAGTTTGCCTTAACTGCGATCATGTGCCGATTGGAGTCGGTGAATTCACCCGCCGGACAGTTTTCGAACGCAATAATCTGTAGGTTGACAGAACCCTTCATGGGCCCTTTGGGTAGCCCATTGCCGGCGTGACTGGCAAAGGCGAGTAACGTGAGTAGCGGAAAAAAAGCAATTGAAATTGTGAGTCGTCTTGACTTGAGCATAACGTGTCTCCTCTGGACATTGTCGGAGTGCCCTCGCACTCCGCACGTTTGGTCATCGACCTTCCTGTCCCAGTCGGAGTTACTTCACCGCGTTCGTCAGGTGGCATAAAAGCTGCCTCCATCTTCCGGCAGTGCCCCGCTGGCAGCCCGGCGGTCATAGTCTCTTACCCGACGTTAGACCCGTGGCTTTGCGTCCCCACCTTTCGGCAGGTTTGCCTTTTCAGGAGCATCTCTGCAATCGCTCACTCGCATTGATAATCCATGCGAGCATTGATCCCAGAAAACAAAAAGCGCGAACTACTTACCGGATTGCTCCTGGCCAGTTCGCGCCGTTTGGCTTTACTGGCAACCCGGCGATCATAGTCTCATCAAGACCGTAGACCCGTGGTATTGCGTCGCCGCCTTTCGGCGGGTTTGCCATTTGCAGAATAGATAAATTCTGACACGGCGTTCTGTTCCAGTCAAATTGTTTGTTGTGCCGGAATTGGAGTTAACAAAGTGCGTTTAACATAGGAAGTACGCAGCTAGTCAAACGAAAAGTTATGAAAGTAGAGGAGAGTACTTTGCGGGCTGGAATACAGAACCGGGCGGACTAGATGCGAAAGCCACCATGTCTTTTTCGTTGCCGGGCATCGGTCCACCACCAGCCACCGATAAATCCGCCGACAAGTGTCAATGTCGTAATTGCAAACAACCAGCGAAACGGTGCGCTGAACTTGTACGTAGCCACTTTTTTGCTCAACGCCTCGTTATCGGCGCGTAGTGTCGCCAGTTCTGACGTCGTGGTGGCGGCGTTTCGTTTGAGGCTCTCCCGCTCGGATCGCACGCTTTCCATTTCATTATCGTGTGCGGCCAGACGATTGCGCAGCAGTGCCAACTCTGTGGCAAGACTGTCGCGGTCGAGGGTCAGTTCTGCCAGCCTGGCCTGCGCTGGCTTATCATCAGTCAGATAGCTTGCCTTCACCCAGCCTTCCTGGCCGTCGGCGGTTCTGACAAGAGCGTAGTAGGTCGTTCGTTGCAGGATTTCCAACTCGTCGCCACTGGCCAGGATTCGGAATGGTGCATCGCTGGTGTCAGAACTGCCGTGTAAGCCAAGCCTCAGGATATCGGTGACGTACAAGGATTCCGCTATCGCCGTCGGGCATACGAGCAGCGCGCCTAACACGATCAGAGCAAGGCGCCTTCCCGACTCGCTTGTAAATGACAGCTTAGTGATATTTTGGATCATAACCTCGTCGGCGCTTTTGCCAAGGTATTGGTCGCCAGGCACCGAGCCGGATAAGCCTGCACCAAATCGGAGAATACACAATCAGGACATTATCGAGTATCGGAGAAATTCGGCAGGCGCCCCGGTGCTTATTCCGGCGGTTGTTCGGGCTATCTGGCCCGGACCCAGGTCGAGATCATTGAAATCATCATGATTGTGGATGAAGAAAGTTCTATAATCGATTGATTATACACAACTTAGATAAAACATGAGCACCCAAAACAGTCAAGAATGGGGCGCCCTGGCATCCGATTTATAGCGCTTGGCCCGCAATGGTCGAGGCACACGGCAACGGGAGGACAATTACGGTCTTTCGACTTATGAAAAACGGGTGTGTCCCCAAACAACGGATAACCAGTTAGAATGCGTACCGTTTAGCTTTTGCAACAACTAAAGGTGTAGACATGAAAGTAACTCCAAGCCGTGTAGCCCTCGTGTTGATGGCTGGTCTCATTGGAATGTCAGGCTGTGCTACCACTAGCCCGACGCAGCTCGACGAAGTAATGGAAATGGCACGTCAGGCACAAAGCGATGCCGTTGCTGCCCGTGAAGCGGCCAGCGCCGCCGCCCGTGCAGCCGAGGAAGCGAAACGCACTGCAAGTGCTGCGCAAAGCGCTATCAGTTCGGCGCAAAGTGCTGCAGACTATGCCAGTAGCTGCTGCGCGGCCAATAGTGAAAAGTTGGAGCGTATGTTCAGGGAGTCGATGCGCAAGTAAAATTGCTTAGAAGGGTTCAGTAACGCCGCGGTTTACGCGGCGTTTCTAAGTTCTTGGCTGAGACACGCGCGCAAAAAGCGTGTATCAGTAGGTGCCACAGATATCCGATGGCGCCTTAGCACTGCACCAGCCGGCAAGCCGTGCGTCTGGCTTGCGCGGCTGACTGTCTGTTATGCGAATGGGTACCCCGTGCGCCTGCTCGTAGACACTCCTGACCAAGTCCCAGTCCACATTCGGCTTGCGCTTGCCAGTCTTGCGCACGTAAAGCTCGACGATAGCTGTCATGCCACGCTCGACGTGCGTCCGGTCGTCTTCGAAAGCGCGATGCACCTCAAGAAATAAATTGTCGCCAACCCAGCCTAGTTTGTACGGTTGATTGACTATATGTACCGGCGTTTCGCGCGAAACCTGCTCAAATAACAATGCGATGTCGTCCGGCTGCATGCGGATACAACCATGCGTTACGCGCATGCCAATGCCGGCAGGACGGTTTGTGCCATGAATCAGATAACCGCGTATGCCCAGCTGCAGGGCGTGCGCACCCAGAGGGTTATCAGGACCGGGCGGCACGATGCGTGGTAGCACATCGCCGTTCTCGGCATGTTCAGCAATAATGCTGTCAGGTGGATACCAATTTGGCTCGCGAGCCTTGTCTACAACCGTCGTGCTACCGGTTGGTGTGTCGGCGTCGATACGACCAACGCTGATCGGGTAGGTCTGGACTGATAATCCCTGATTCTCGTCGCGACTGTAGTAGTACAGACGCAGTTCCGCCAGATTTAGAACGATGCCTTCACGCGGTGCATCCGGTAATACATAAAGATTGGGCAAAACGATGCCGACGTCCGCACCTGGCACCCAGGGGTCGATTTTCGGGTTCGCAGCCACCAACTCTTCATACCCCAGACCATTACTCCGTCCCAATGCCACAAAAGTGTCTTCAAAAGCCACATTGATCCGTGAAAGCAAACCGACAACTTCGAGATTTTGCGACGGCAACTCGAATCGTTCGGCCATTAACGCCATCGGCAAGGCACAAAGCAGGGCGCCGGTCGAACAAACGACACGATGTATATAGCGTGGCTTCGAAAAAATTGATCGTACCGGCATTAGTGTCAAAGACCGCAGGTCTCGCATGTCCTCATTCCATCTTTCGGCGACTTTAGCATTTCCAGCGCGCGGGATTATATTAGTTCTGTATTATGCAAAAGAGAAGGCGAAAGAGTCACGCTATTGAACACCCACCAGCCTGTTTTCTTGATAATGATGCAAGAATGGCAACATGCTGGATAGCTCCGGAGTTTCTGACAGGCATCGGGTCCGCCACCGATCACTGCGATATTCTTGAAAATAGGGATCAACTTGGCTTGTTGCCGTCCATATTTTTAAACAACTCCCGCACCTTGTCCTGCTGGTCCCATGGCGGGGTAATGTGGGGCAGAGTTCCAGATTTCCGGTCAGTCAGATTAGATTGCTGTACTGCGTGGCGTGCAAACAGACGACACACGACTAATGATCGGTAAGAAGAGGAGGGTGGTTCAACGCTTCAGCACCAATAAATTGGCACTGGCTTGAACTCTTGCAAATCCTGCCGGGTGCGCAGAAGATGCCGGCACACACTAATCCCGTGGACAATAGCGTAACAACGGATGGGGAATGCTGATGAACGACGAGAACATTGGTGGTGTTCACTGGAGTTTCTGGGCAATCAGTATTGTTGCACTGATTTGGAATGTTATGGGCGGCATAAATTTCGTCATGCAAATGAATGCAGACGCGGTCGCAGCAATGCCAGAGACACACCGCGCGATAATTGACAGCCGGCCGGGATGGGCCACCGGAGGCTTTGCGATAGCCGTTTTCGGCGGCGCGCTGGGCTGCATTTTGCTTTTGCTGAGGAAATCGGCTGCGTTCTATTTGTTTATCGCGTCATTACTTGGCGTGATTGTAGCCATGATCCATACGCTTGGCGTGGCCACTTCGTCGAACAACTTCAGTCCCTTCGAGATTGTGCTGATGATCTTGATGCCGTTGGTGGTCGCGGTGTTTTTGATCTGGTATGCGAAGCAGGCCGAGCGCAAGGGTTGGATCAGCTAAATTCAAGACTGACGTGAAGCGCAAGCCCAGGCTGCATCCAAAAATGAGTGTTGCAGACTTCAGGGGCAGCTATTGGCTCAAAGAGGAGCTCATTGAGCTTGCCAGGCAAATGAGGTTGTCGACCCACGGTTATAAACCTGAGCTCGGTGCCAGAATCGAACGGCGGTTAAGTGGTCTCCCTGATCGTCCTGATACGAAGCCATCGCATTCCGGCGGAGCCCGCGATTCTGACAAGCGAATAACCCGCCAAGCCCCCGTCGTAAATTTCAGAAGCGACGCCAAGACCCGTGAGTTCTTCAAAGCTCAAATTGGCCCACACTTTCATTTCACCTACCACGTGAATCAGTATCGACTGAACAACAAAGGTCTGACCTACGGTGATCTTATTGACGAGTGGCAAGCAGAAAAGTAACGGCGCAATAGTGGAGACTATAAGGCACCGATTGCATCGCATGGCAAATATAATCGATTCATTCGCGCTTTTTTCGCCGACGAAGTGAACGCGGGCAAGTCCCTAAAAGACGCGGCCGCGGCCTGGAATGAAATTCGAAAGGGCAGGGGCGACGTACGTTGCAAGCGAGGCAGGAAGAAGTAGCGGCCCGGATCGAAGCATCGAGCTCGTGATAGGCTCGCTCTGATAAGCGATTGGAGATTGCAGCATGCCTGAGATTACGCTACTAGGTTGGTTTCATACCGCCATGGGCATCATCGCCCTTGTGAGCGGTGGCTTGGCACTGGCCGCATACAAGGAAATAACCCTGCAAACTCGGACGGGGCAAATTTATTTGGCAACCACGTTAATTACTGCGGCGACTGCACTGGGCATTTTTCAACGCGGTGAGTTTGGCCCGGGCCATGCTTTGGCAGTGATGACATTATTGGCGTTGGCAGTAGGGACGGTGGCTGCAACAACGAAGCTGTTCGGAAAGTTGTCTCGATACGTGCAAGCGGTCAGTTACTCGGCGACCCTGCTCTTTCATTGCATTCCCGCGGTAACCGACGGTTTGTTGCGTTTGCCCGTTGGCGACCCGATTCTGACGTCAATCGAAGATCCGATTCTGAAGATGTGTTACCTGGGCCTGTTGGTCCTTTTTCTGGTCGGCGTCAGCCTACAATTACGCTGGATTTATCGACAGCCCGGTCAGTAGCGTTGGTGGAGCACGCTGGAAAAAAGTATGAGTCGACGTGACATCTTCTCGGGTGATTGGCGTCGTTGTCTTAGCCTTGTGGCAGTCCTGACCGCAGGCGCGTGTGGGGGTAGCGGTGGTGCGGGTTCGGCGCCCGTTCCCAGCGGCAACCTGAATTTTGTGAGTTGCACGGTGCCCCGCGGGGCAGGCGTCATGCGAAGGTTCAATCAGCTGGAGCACGAACAACGCAAGTGCGCCGCAGCTGTTGTTGAATGGACTGATTCTTGCCGAGCAGCCCTCTGGGACAGCCACGGTAACGCTGCCCGGAGATTTCGTCGACGTAGTTCTTGCTGACGGTGCGGTGACTCTCGACTCGGTAACGTTTCGGGGCCGCTGCGAGACGGCGAGCGCGTGGGACGGGGCGGCATGCACAACGTACGCGATGCGACTGGACGAGCGGGCAACGACAGCTTTTGTCGAAAACGGCATGGCGGTCGAACTTGAGGTCGTAATCTTCAAGCCCTTCGGATCCGGTCCTTTCCCTGCGGTGATGTTCAACCACGGATCGACTGGTGACGGATCCGATCCGTCATTGTTTACCATCACTGCGTTCACCGAACCGGTAGCCAAGTTCTTCACCGACCGCGGCTGGATGGTCGCCTTCCCGCAGCGCCGCGGTCGTGGTCGTGGTCAGTCCGACGGCCTTTACGATGAGGGGTTCAATGCCAACCGCAGCTTCTATTCGTGTGAGAGAGACGTAACACTTGCCGGAGCGGAGCGGGCGCTTGCCGATATGGATGCCGCCGTGGACTGGTTACGCAACCGGCCGGACGTCGATACGACTCGCATGCTCAACGCCGGCGCATCGCGGGGAGGCATTTTGTCTCTGGTGCAACTGGCGCGCCGCGCCGAGGTGTACCTGGGCGCAGTCAATTTCGTTGGCGGGTGGCTCGGAGAGGGCTGCGGCGATTACCTGGAGGTCAACAGAACGCTGTTCATCGAAGGTGCAGTATTCCCCGACGACACACTCTGGCTTTACGCCAACAACGACTCGTTCTACAGCGTTGCCCACAGCCAGGCAAACTTCGACGCCTTTACCAAGGCCGGGGGATTGGGAACCTTCAACGTGTATACGCGGGCGGCGGAACTTAACGGCCATTTCCTCACTAACGACCCACCGTTATGGGGTGCTGAGGTTGAGGCTTATTTGGCCGGCATTGCGCGGTAAGTTCGTATAGACACCACCTGCTTCATGGAGTAGACAGATAGGTAGCGTCCGAAGTTATTTTAAGGAGACGGCCATGGAAGATATCGAGAACCTGTTTGAGAAAAATGTTGGTGAAATCGAACGTTTACTCAATACCAAAACGGTGATTGGCGAACCGATCAAAGTTGACGGCAATACGCTGATTCCCCTCGTTAATGTTGGTTTCGGCTTTGGCGTCGGGCAAGGGCAGGGAACCGAGCCGCAAAAAGGTAGCGGTCACGGCGGCGGCACCGGCGGTGGGGGCGGAGTAAAACCAGTGGCGCTGGTCGTCATAAATGACGACGGTGTCCGGGTAGACCCGATCAAGTCTGGTACCGCTTCAGTTCTGGAGAAGGTAGCCGAGACCATAGGTACGGTTGCTGCTGGAAAGGGCGATACCACCACCCATTAGCAGTTTGCAGCACAATGTTGACCGGCGTGCTGGCATTGATGCTGTTGTTGATCGTCCTGTTGGTGATTCCGGTGGTATTACGGTTTCAGGTCTGCTGGCCGCAGGGCGTTGAAAACGACACCAGGCTGGAGTGGGCCTTTGGGCTTGTACGAGTACGGATTTCTTCGTCTAAATCAGACGCAGTAACTTCCCCTGACAAAAAGCAGAAAGAAGTTGCGCACCGTCCAAAGCGTTCAATTCATAAGAAACGAAACGTGCTTGCCGCGGTTCGGCAGAAACCGTTTCGTCGCCGGATCTTCAGATTTACCGGAGAAGTATGGCGGGCTGTACAGAAAGATGACGTGCGCCTGCGACTTCGCGTCGGTCTGGGCGATCCGGCAGAGACAGGTCAGCTGTGGGCAATAATTGGACCGGTAGCGGGGATGCTGTCCAATGTTCAGGAAGCGTCGATCAGTATCGAACCGGATTTCCTCGATACTACCCTCGATTTACGTAGTGGCGGAAACATACGGATGATTCCACTGCAACTGATCTATCTGACGGGCGGCTTGCTGCTGTCACCGTCGATCTGGTCGGGCATAAAGGAAATGAACAGAGTTTGAAAACGAATGATCACAAGTCGCACTATTGAAATATTCAATGACCCGCGATTCACACTCTTTGTGGTGGAATCAGTCGATTTTCAGCGTGTCAAATTGGCAGCAGGTTGCTACTTGTCTGGAAACATAGAGCCGCGTGCCGTTATCGTTCGTAGTCCGGATGCAACAACCGCTCTTGATATGCTGGGCAATCCGGTTGGCATTGAACAACTGAGACAGGAGCTCTCGGGCCTGGACGATCCTTTATGACATCAGCCAGCTATATGCGATCCAGCGGGCGCTTTGATCTTTTAGCAGCTTGAGTGTGGAAACTCCGTATTGAATTGCGTTCCGGATGGGTTCTAACCTATTTATGCGAGATGTTTGATCTCGTGCATTGTGGGATAGCGGAGGTAGAAATGTTAGTAAAGAATCTAATGACAAAATCCGTCACTTGTTGCAAACCTGGAGATACGCTGGATGTCGCCGCTGAGCGGCTGTGGCGGAGTGATTGCGGGGCGCTGCCCGTATGTGCCTCAGGGGACTCACGCACGGTTGTTGGCATGGTGACGGATCGGGATATTTGTATGCACTCGCATTTTAATCACCGTCCGTTGAATGAACTGATGGTAGAAGGTGCAATGTCGCACGGTGTAAAAACGTGCAAGTTGAGTGACGATGTCCATCTTGCGGAGCAAATCATGCGCAGTGGAAGCATACGGCGTTTGCCGGTAGTTGACGATTCCGGAACTTTGGCGGGTATTGTCTCGCTTGCCGATATCGCGCGCGAAGCAGCGAAGCAGGGACATTCGGAAATACCTGAGATAACAGAGACAGAGGTAGCCAGTACACTATCCGCGATATGCTCGCCTCGCGCCTAAAATGCTTCGGTCGTGTAGACGGCCAGTCAGCTGCATAAACTCGGCTTCGGGGACGATGGATGTTTGATTGCCACAGGGCAATCGGGGCCATACTTCGGCCGTCGGAGATGCTTGACGATTTGTGAGGACTGGCGAGTTACGAGTTTTACAGGCGTTCTTTTCCTCTATAAAACAGTTCGTTCCAGAGTTTTTCTCGATTCTTTATGGCTATGGCTTAACGCGCTCTCACGGAGAGTACTGAATATGGTGCCAGGCAGGAAGAAGCGGAAGGCCGTGCGCAAGACAGACCTGAAGCCCAAGCTGCATCCAAAAATGAAGTGTTGCAGACTTCAGAGGCAGCTACTGGCTCATAGAGGACCTCATTAAGTTGGCGATCCACGGCTATAAACCTGATCGTCCTGATACGAAGCCATCGCGTTCCGAGGCAAGGAATCAGGCCGCACACTTGTGTGATGTGTAGGCCAACCTACGCCAGCTCTAATTCCTCAAGGACAACCTCTAACTGATCACCGTCATTTGATAATGGTTCGCGGTGATCTGCTTCACGATATTGGGAGGGTGAACAGCCGCAGTATTTTTTGAAGACACGGCTGAAATACGAAGTGTCATTAAAACCTACGACAGCAGCGACGTCGCCCACAGCAGCATGCGGAGTTGCGAGTAGGCGCCGTGCCTCACGGATTCGATAACGGATCAGGTACTCCTGGAAGGTCATGCCCATCACCTGTGAAAACACCCGGCTGAACCGGAATTGACCCATTCCGCAGGTCTGTGCAACTTCCGTTTGCGAAATTTTTTCACCAAAATGCATCCCCACATAGGCGATAGCGGGCGCGAGCAGCTTCTCACCGGTATTTGTTACCGGAAAACGTGTCTCAAGAGGAATGGGTGGGGTCGAACGGACTGACTCCCGAGTGAAGCGATTTGAAACCGCCTCGATGACATGGCGAAGTGATTTGCAACATCTCTCAATGTCCAAGGCAGACACTGGTTTGACGAAATAATCCCATACGCCGGCGCGGAACGCCCACACGGCCAATTTTTCGGAATGCTGGACGGTAAGCATGATTATAGGAATGGACGGATGAGCGGCCTTGGTTTGCTTCAATAGGTTCAGACCCGCGCGGTCGGGGAAGTCAAAATCGAAACAAAGTATGTGAGGCGGCGCTCTATCGGGATCATTAAGTTCGGCCGCTGACTCTGTTGCAAGACGAATCTCAAAGTGACTGCCAAATTCCAGTTCGGCGTTCGCCGTGTTACCGGCGAGCGTCGCATCGATCCACAATAAGACGGGCTTGTCTGACATTCGCTGACTGTATTGCAGTCGGCCTATGTCTTAGCGCGATTGGTTCACAAATCTTGACGTATGTTGCCGTTGGACATAAGACTGGCCGGGTAGTCAGTCTAGCGGCAATGGACTTCATGATTGGCTATTGGGAAATCATAAATATCATAATTCCCAATCTGTTCTATCCAACAATGCTGTTCTTGCTCCGCCGAACCAGACGCATTCAATACTAAACGGTTTTTTTGTCTTCAATAAACATTCGCGGCTTGTGCCTATTCTTGGACTGCGATTCGGGCATTCAGCTCTGTGGGCTCAGTTGACCAATGGATGCACAAGAACAACTCTTAGAGCTGGCGGAGATATCAGTAGGTCTCGGTGGCTTTGCCAGACCGAGACCAGCCAAAAAACAAGAGGGAGGCCAACACCAAATTTTTGTACAGCATTGCCAGTCCAGTCCAGCTTTATGCGTTGGAGGCGGCCAGTACTGCGCCTACGAATCCGTTCGCCAGGCTGCGCCTAAGGGGCTTCCCTTAAGATGCTCGAACTCCCAGAAACCCGATGGTATGCTCGATGTTCGAATAACAACACGTTCTATCCGCATACACATTCCCTGCGACAATTATCGGCAAGAATAATTAATCTGGTATCGTCGTTATTCGAAATGCCGCACTGTCTACTTCCAAAGCGCGCTACAACCCGTTCTTTCTGCCGGTCGACTGAATGAAACAAAACGTCAAAAATAAGGCTGCTGTTGCGCCCGCCTGGGTTGTTGCAAGTCCAAATTTAACCGGAGCCGTGGGCGGAGAGATCTTTCTCCTGCCATTTTTTGCAGCTGCGCCGATCGCTGCGATGTTGCTGGCTCAAGCGTTTCGCAAGGACGATTCAGTGTCCGCATGGCGTGAATTCCTGGTTCTCCTTTATACTGCGTTGCTCGGCATTGTGTATGTCGTACTTCGCCCGCATTGGACGTCTGGAACCTTCGCCCTCACGGCGGTCGTTATTTTCGGGTTTTTTTCGCTCGCGTTGGTTTTTCATTACTTTGCCGCCCGGTCACGCCGCATACTCTTGACTGTAGTGATTGTTCTGGCCTGTCTGAGCGTTGCGCTCCTGCCATAGCGTCAGAGGTCGGCCTGTGCTCGGATTGCCGTTAGACTTTCAAAAGCGAGTGATTTTAAAAAATGTCCCGACAAGACTGTGCCGAGTGGCCGGGGCCGAGAAGCAGCACTTCGAGGCGAGCGTCCGGGGGGTCCGTCAGCGCCACGTGCCAAAAACCGGTAATATTTTCTCACTGCAAAAATCGATTCGAGGCTGGGAAGTCACTCCTGTACGCGTCTCTTTAATGTACTTTTCGAGCAAATGTTTCCGCGGAAACGCGATTGCCGTCCGCTGCTACTCCTCCACGTATTGCGGACGGTGCCGGCAGGTCCATGAGAAAACCCGAGATTCAGGAATTCTGGTAATGACGCACATGGAAGATGGCAAGTGGGTAATTGTTGGAATTGAGCTTCACGAGAGGTCGCGACATTTCATTCATTTCATTCTTGGCTCATATTCGAATAAATACGAAGCCGGCGAAGCGTTTTCCAACAACGAAATATTTGGATGCGATTTCTGGTCGGCTGGATACGCTAACTTGGAGCGCCGTTACTATGGATTCTAGCTTCGATCCGTGGACTGGACACCAACTGTGGACCTGGCCGCCGGCATGAAATTGCTTACGGCGGATGCCGCGCTTAGCCAATAAGCTAACGCCGGTATCCGGCACCACCATGTGAGACCGAGTTTGAGATGCAGCATGAAGGCGATAAACAGACAACGCCAGCGGTCGACTGTTCGACGCTACCGGCCGCAACGCAACGGGCGGTCGAAATCGTTCGCGCCTATGACCAGGAAGTCAGCGAACTGGCGATCGCAATTCTAAGCAGCAGCTCGATGACGATGCGCTCACGACCAGGCAGGCAGTCCGGATGATCATGAGGATAAATAAGAAGCGTTAATTCGCTGCCGTGCCGGCTTCTTGCGAGGAGCGCTCGGCAATGTGCTGGGATTTGCTCCGATCCCGCCGCAATGTACGGATCTTTGCTACTGGGAAATCGGCGATGTCCTTAGGTTTGCTACGGATGTCCTAACGGTTGTGCGAGATATGTCCGTGCTTTTGTTAGGAATCACATCACACAAATGTCTGGATATCCAAGGCCACACGTCCTGGAAGGCCCGACTTATGCGCATAATGTATATTATGTTAAATTAAGGCTCCTAAAAGACGGCCGGCGCATCTATATCAGCACGTTTCACCACACGGGCTTACCAATACCCCGCTGGATCAACTGGCTGTAACCGAAGCTCTGACCGCAGCGCCCGCGTCCACGCGGCCCCAGCCATAGACGTAACTGTGGCCGTCGGCATCGTACTCATCGGTGTACGTATTGCCCCAGTGGTCATCGTATTCATAGGCTTGGTTTATGCCGATTTTCACGGCCGTCCGACCCAAAACATTCTTTACCTCGGACGCCGTCAGTTCAGGATTGACCGACAGCATCAGGCCAGCAATGCCGGCAACAAGCGGCGTGGCTGATGACGTGCCGCCGAAGTCAGCTGTGTAGTCCGAGAACGAGCTGTAGCCCTCGGCACCGCGGCGATCAGTTGTAAAAATGCCTCGCGTCCCACCATTGGACGGCGCGGTTACCCAGACGTTTTCGCCATAGTCGCTGTACCAGGCTTTTTCGTCTTGGTTGGTGCAGGCTGCGACGGCTATTACATTCTCGTAGTTTGCGTAGCCGTCCAGATCCAGCGGTTCGTTGCCGTTGCCGGCGGCAAAAAATATGGGAATACCCTTGCGGTTGCGACCGCGTGTCGCACAAAGATCGATCACCCAGCGAGTGATGCTCGGCATCGGCCAAAACTGGTTAATGTATGCGTCCGGCGGGCCCCACGAGCAACTGATCACGTCCGCGCCGTTGCGGTAGGCATGATAGAACGCCAGTGCTTCCTCAAAATCGCCGATCTGCCCGGCATGACGGATCGGCATCCAGCTGCAGTCGGGCGCCATGCCAATACTGAGTCCGGCGCCGCCGCGATTGGCAACAGCGACACCGGCACAGGCGGTACCGTGGTTTTCATTCATGGACTCGGGAGACGGATTGGTGTCGCGTTGAGTCGCGTCATACGGGGCATGAATCTTGTGCGTGCCATGCAAGTCCGGGTGGCCAAAGTCGAAACCGTCGTCGATCACAGCGATCGTGATCTGCGGATCGCCCCATGTAAAATCCCATGCTGCAGGAGCATTGGCGTCAGCGCCGGCTTTACCGTCGCCCTGCCCTGTGTTGAGCAAATGCCATTGATGCTCGAAAGCCGGGTCAGAGGGGATGGCGCGGCTGAGCTTCGGTTCGACCAGGCAAGGCTCGGCTGTTTTGCAGTCGCGCCGGGTATGCAGTTTGTTAGCAATCTTTATCGGGTTTTTGGTGGCCGCTGAAGTCACTGTGAACACGACGCCACCGGGCATTTCCGGAAAGCGCCAGACCGCACGCAGGCCGTTGTCGGACTCGACGCGGCGTAGTGTCTCGGTGGTCGGGTCTTTGGTGAACTCGACGAAAATCCGATTGTCGAGCCCAACTTCCAGACCGGGGCGTCCTTCATCAGTTTCTCGTTGAAAAACGTGCGAGCAGTACTGCACGTCTGGACTGGCGCGAAGAGTGTCCATGACTTCGTCACGTCCCTCCGGCACATGAAAGTAGGCCACGCGCCGTCCCGGTACCCGCCGTACGAAGCGTACTGAGGAAGGGATGGTCGCTTCCCGTCCGAGCCGGCCCATAACGTCTACCGGTACCGTCCCGTCACGCAGTCGTACTGCGATCAAGTGCTTCGACTCGTATAGCGAGATCTTTTCACGACCGCGCCAGAAAGAGACTGTCTCTGATTTTGAACCGCGACGTGCTGCCATGACTCCCTCCTTTGCGGTCAGGGCTCGCTGCCCGATCCGCAGATTCGACACACCTTCCCGGTCATCGTCGGGCGCACGCCACGGTTGTCAGTCCAGATTGGGCAATAAAACCACGAGCGGCGGTTGCTGCCCGAAAACCGGGTTTTCACAATCAAGTGTAGTTTGCCAAAAGAAGAATTGTGGTTCGACGACCCAAGAAAACATAAAGAATTCTTTAACTACAACGACTGGCCCACCCAAGTTCTCTATCCCTCCAAGCCCCTTTTCGATGGAAATGGTTCGTCGAAGTTATTTTGCGAGAGGGAAATGGACACCTTATCGACGCGTCTGCGCCAACGGATGAGTGACAACTGCGTGTCCGCCCGCAACGATTAGTGTCCTTTCACGCTCTGCTCCGAATTCTTAAAAAATAATTGTTAACGTATGTGAAGCACTCGCAAGTTGAGTTGCTATTCATTGAAACGCAAAGATGGTTTTCTGTTAAAATAGTTCGGTCAAAGACTCGTATAAGACAAAGCCAAACAATAAGAAAAAACGAGGGAAGGGACATGCTTCGGCGCGACCACAATTGGTTAACAAAGCCACCATGGCGGCTCATCCTCATCGGTGTCTTGGTTTCCTTTGTGTTGGTCGTATTGGCAATCCTCACCGCGCAAACGGGCGTCCAAGTTTCAAATCACAGGGTCGCTAATGAGCGGGTGGAAGCGCAAGCGATTAGCGATTCGGGCGAGCTCGCGCCCCTCCCCCACCCTATCGGGAATGGTACCGCAGACACCGGAAATATTGCCCCCCGCCGACCCCAGATGACACGACCATCGTCGCCACAACGCTCTGGTCGCGCACATCTCATAGATCAGGGTGATGACGCGGAACAAACCGATTTGGAAAGCGACCTTTCGACCAATAGTCTCAATAGAGACCTGACGATTTCCGGGCGCGTTCTGAACCAATTTGGGCAGCCCGTTTATGGCGTTGATCTCGTTGCGGAAGCAAGAAGTCTTTTTCAATTGCCGGATGGCTCGCCAATTCCAGAGGACTTACGGAAACAACGTGTTACAAGCGCCAGTAATGGCACCTACTCCATTACCAGACTCGCTGCTGGCGAATACGAAATCCGAGCACAAACTATGGACAACTACTCTGCCCCAAGAGTGATAGTTCGGGCCGGCCTGTCATCGGTAGATCTCGTGATGATGAAGTTGATTCCCACGCATCGCATGTTTGGAAAAGTTATGAACAGCGTTGGTATACCGCTTGCAGACGTGCTTATTGCCCCATCCCATCTGCCCGGTTACGTAGTGCGCAGCGCTACCGATGGTCGCTACGAGCTTCAGCTGGCCGAACCGAGGCGGCAAGCAAATTCCGCCCACTCGATTAGATTTTCGAGCGACGGTTACCTGAGTCAGCACATCTCCTTCGATGACATCAATTGGAAGACAAGACATGCCGTGCGGAATGATATTTATCTCGAGCCGATCGAGTCATATGGTGTGGTAAAAGGCAGAATGACCGACTTTGCAGGCGCGCCAATTGCCGGTGAAACAGTACAACTGTATTCGCCAAGTCTGAAGCGACACTATCGGGCAATTAGTGGTTCGGATGGGGAATTTATAATACCGAAGGTCCCAACCGGAGATGATTACAGGGTATGGATTCGGCCCAGCCAGGATCATCGAGACTACATTCAACATGACCTGAACGTGACAGCTGGCACCGTGACACTCGATGTAAAGCTGCGGCAACTGAATTTTGGAGACCTAACGGCGCAGTGCGTGGATGTTGAGGGAAACGCAGTGTCCGGTTTCACGCTCTTATTACGCAGTCAGGACACGCTCAATCAGTCCCTGAGAGTAACCAGCGGTGACGATGGATATTTCGTCGTCGACGATGCGCCGAGCGGCGCTCTCGTGTTCGAGACAAATTCGTCCCCTCATTTCACTATTCAGGGCGCCTATTTGCCACCGGGCGGCAAACAGCACATTTCGTTGGTGCTGGACTGGGGCAGCTACACCCTCCAGGGTCGAATCATCGACAGACAGGGTGCGCCGGTTGCAGCGTCAAATGTAAACCTTACCTGGGCTCACAGCGATCATGGACTCCGTAGTCTGGCAACCCGCCGTGCTGCCGCCGACGCGGATGGCTATTTTCGATTCAGCAATTTGGGGTACGGGCAACATACGCTCAATGTCAGGGCACCAGGGTTTGAAGCTAAGCATCTCGACTATGAAGTCGGAGCGCATCAAAAAGAGGTTTTGGTATATTTGGAGTAGCCAAAAGGGAGAGGCGCGAAAAACACCTCCACAGTGTTTTTAGAAAAAATACGAATTGGAATTCATCTGAAGGAGACAAACAATGAATGTAAAAAACTCAGGAAGCAGACGTAATTGGCACGTCGTATCCGTATCATTATTTCTCGGCATCTTATCTATTGGCGCACAAGTACAAGCGCAAACTGCCACCGTTGAAGCTGGCTGTATGCAGGATCTGGCAGGGTTCGACCTCAACTGCACCGCCAACGACGTGCAGATTGCCGCCGCGAGCAACATCGTCTTAGCGCCGAGTACTTGTGTCGGTGGCGACCGGGATGGGCTGGGGTGCTTCGATAACGCTGCATGCCCTGTTTCGAATGATTGTAGTGGCCCGGCTGATTCGCCGGAGGGGGATAGCTGCGCATTTCCCGGTGACACAGTAACTTTCAAGGCAATCTTTGACGTTGTTGTGACAGCCAAAGCACGCTACGACGTGGGCTTGTATTTTGCTAACGATGGCGATCCCAATGGTGACGGCGCGATTTCAGGCATGTGTTCGGTTTCGACACCGCCGTTCGAACCGGAACCGGATTTCCTGGATCTGGATGGCACCAGTAACGATCCGAACGGTATGAGTCAAGATGTTTGTGGTGACATTGACAAGCCAGATCACAATCCGCTCAATCCGGAAATCACGCTCACCACGGCGTGCATCGATCCGGACGGCGATGGCAAACTCAATCTGCCCAATTGCACAAGTTGGCGCCAGTCCGGGGCCAATGAGCTGTGTCTCAGCCCATTGGACGCATTTCCAGGTGCACCCTCCAAATGTCGCTGCGACGTCAACTTCAATATCGACATCGACGTTCCGCCTGCCATGATCGAGGTGACTAAGACGGCGAATCCGACGTTGATAAATGAACCCGGTGGCACGGTGACTTTCACTGTTTCAGTGATGAATGATTCGCCGTTTGCGGGAGTTACCCTTGAAAGTCTGATTGATGACATCCACGGTGACCTCAATGGCCAGGGTGACTGCTCGGTTCCACAGTCAATTGGGTTCGGTGGCACATACACTTGCATGTTTACCGCTAATGTGTCCGGTGACGTGGGTACACCGGAAACCGACACCATTACAGCTATAGGCACCGATGAAAACGGCAACATGGTTAGCGACACGGACGACGCTACGGTGGATTTCCTCGACGTTCCACCAAGCGCGTTGCTGAGCAAAACTGCTGCCGCTGCCGATGTGACCTACAACGTAGTCGTGACCAATACTTCGACAGCAGAATCGTTGATGGTGGATGCGTTAGTCGATGATGTTTACAACGACATCACGACCGCCAACCACGACGGTGTCGTGAGCACAACCTGTTCGGTTCCGCAGACCATTGCGGCAAATGGCGGTACGTACTCTTGTTCGTTCGTGGCAACAGTCGCCGCTCCAGGGGTAACGGATACCGTGACCGGAACCGTGAGCGACAATGAAGGTGGTGAGGTCACGCCTTCGGATAGTGCCTCAGTAAGTTTGAACTGAGGCCAGCAGAAGAACCTGCTACCTGGGGACCGGAAGCGCCGGTCCCCGGGATCTTTTTGCCGCCGCGGCCACCCTACTCCGCCGCACCAGAAACGTAATTTATCGCGTCACAGGTGCCTGGCGGTGGCATCTCTACTGCCAACTCATCGGTCCGTAGATGTGCCTATGGCGTCGGGCTTGTCGAATCACTAACATAGCGCCGACGGTTTCTGCGTCGCGGGGAGGCTATTGCGTGGAAAAAGAGACCTATAACGACCACGTCGTGCGGCAGTTCACACTGGCCACGATTCTGTGGGGTGTGGTTGGCATGACAGTGGGTGTATTGCTAGCCGCACAGCTTTTGTGGCCGGCCCTGAATTTCGATCTGCCCTGGCTGACTTACTCGCGTCTGCGCCCGTTGCATACCAATGCAGTTATCTTCGCGTTTGGCGGCTCCGCACTAATGGGCACGTCCTTTTATATCGTGCAGCGGACCTGCCACGTCAGGCTTTTTTCGGACCGGTTGGCTGCCTTCGTTTTCTGGGGCTGGCAGGCGGTCATTGTCGCGGTAGCAATTACGCTGCCACTCGGCATCACGCAGAGCAAGGAATACGCAGAAGCCGAATGGCCCATCGACATCCTGATCACCTTTGTATGGGTGGCCTATGCGGTCGTTTTCTTTGGCACCATTGCCAAACGGCGAGTCGGACACATTTATGTGGCCAATTGGTTCTATGCGGCGTTCATTATCACCGTCGCGGTTTTGCATATATTTAATAACCTCGTGATTCCGGTGGGCCTGTTCAAGTCCTACCCGATCTATTCCGGTGTCGTCGATGCAATGGTGCAGTGGTGGTACGGACACAATGCCGTCGGTTTCTTTTTGACTGCCGGCTTTCTTGGGATGATGTACTACTTCATTCCAAAACAGGCCAACCGTCCTGTTTATTCGTATCGTCTGTCGATTGTGCACTTCTGGGCCCTAATTTCGGTTTACATGTGGGCCGGCCCGCATCACCTGCATTACACCTCGCTACCGGACTGGGCGCAGTCGCTGGGCATGGTGTTTTCGCTGATCCTGCTGGCGCCGTCCTGGGGCGGAATGATCAACGGCATCATGACCCTGTCAGGTGCCTGGCATAAGCTGCGCACCGATCCGATTCTCAAATTCCTTATCGTCGCTGTGTCCTTTTACGGTATGTCGACTTTTGAGGGGCCGATGATGGCCATCAAAACAGTGAATGCTTTATCGCATTACACCGACTGGACCATCGGTCACGTGCATTCCGGTGCTCTGGGTTGGGTGGCAATGGTTTCGATCGGCTCTATTTATGCTCTGTTGCCAAAATTGTTTGATCGCAAAGAGATGCACAGCGTCGCGGCGATTGATTTGCATTTCTGGATCGCGACGATCGGTGTGGTCTTGTATATGGTGGCTATGTGGATCGCCGGTGTTACGCAGGGATTGATGTGGCGGGCCAGCAACGAGGATGGCACGCTGAGCTACAGTTTCATCGAAAGTCTCGAAGCGACCTACCCTTTCTACGCCATCCGTCTACTCGGTGGCGCGTTGTTCCTGAGCGGTATGCTTATCATGGTCTGGAACAGCTACCACACCATTCGGGCGGGCAGCGGCCAGGCAGCGGTCCCGGTTATGCCCGCCAGCGAGACGACCTGAGCAATGGCAATGAATCATCAAAAACTGGAAAAAAACATCGCGCTTATGGGCGTCACCATAGCGCTGGTAATTAGCGTTGCCGGTCTGGTCGAAATCTTACCACTAATGTTCCAGGCCGAGACCACTAAACCGCTCGAGGGTGTGGAACCGTATGCGCCGCTGCAACTGGCCGGGCGCGATGTCTATGTCAGCGAAGGTTGTTACGTGTGTCATTCACAACAGATTCGGCCTTTCCGCAGCGAAACCGAACGCTATGGTCACTACTCGGTGGCCGGCGAGTTTGTTTATGACCGACCGTTTCAATTTGGGTCCAAGCGTACGGGGCCGGATCTGGCCCGGGTCGGCGGCCGTTACACTGATGAGTGGCATCGCCTGCATTTGATTAACCCGCGTGATCTCGTACCCGAATCCAACATGCCCGGCTACCCATGGCTCGCGAAAGAAATGCTAGACGGTGAAAACGTCGAATTACGCATGCGCCGTTTACGCGCACTTGGCACGCCCTATACAGACGAACAGATTGCCGCTGCCATAAGCGTCGTCGACGGTAAGACCGAGATGGATGCGTTGATCGCCTATTTGCAGGGCTTGGGCTTAGCGTTTCCACGTGGACGTTATTGACGTGGGTGTCATTCGCGGTCTTATCACACTGGCTTTGATGGCGGCTTTTATCGCATTGGTCGTTTGGCTTTTTTTGATTCGCAAAAGCCGTGATTTCGACGACGCGGCTCGTATCCCGTTAGAAGACAATAGTGATGGAGATCACAATGAGTAGCGGCTGGAGCTGGTTCATCATCATCTTGACGCTTGCCAATATTGCCGGCTGTTGGTGGCTGTTGCGGCGTTACTCCGGCCAGCGGCCCGGCGAACCCGGTGCTGATGAAACTATGGGCCACGTGTGGGATGGCGATCTACGGGAATACAATCAACCACTGCCGTTGTGGTGGATGATGCTGTTCTACCTCACTATCTTCTTCGGCATCGCATATATCATCCTTTACCCGGCACTCGGCAACTACAAAGGCGTGCTCGGTTGGACGCAGACCGGGCAATACGAAAATGAATTGCAGCAAGCGCGCAATCGTTACAGCGCAATCTACGATCGCCTGGCCGAACTATCGTTCGACGAACTGGCTGCCGATGAACAGGCAATGGGCATCGGGCACCGTCTTTTCGTCATCAACTGCAGCGTTTGTCATGGTTCCGATGCCCGGGGCGCCCCGACCTTTCCCAACCTCACAGACGCCGACTGGCTCTATGGTGGTGAGCCTGATGCGATCCTGACCAGTATTCTCAAGGGCCGTGCCGGCATGATGCCGCCGATGGGTGCCACGATGGACGATCAGACGATTGACAACGTGGTTCAGTACGTCTTGAGCCTCAGTGGCAAAGACCATGATTCAGCCGCCGCAGCCGCCGGCAAACCCATGTTCGCCACGTGTTCCGCGTGTCACGGGCTGGATGGACGGGGCAACCAATCGCTGGGTGCCCCCAATCTCACCGACGACGTCTGGTTGTACGGCAGTGATGCTGCCCGCATTCGCGAAGGCATCGTCAATGGCCGCGCCAACCGGATGCCCGCGCACGAGGATCTGCTGGGTCCAGAACGCTCACGCATAATGGCAGCCTATATCTACCAACTGTCGCATGAGCGCGCGCCGTAGCGGTGAAAGATAGCGCCAACGCCGCACTCTACGAATCGCAGACAAAAATCTATCCGCGGGAAGTCAGTGGAAGGTTCCAAAACCTCCGCGCAACCGCAGTAGTCGCCCTGCTCGGGCTCTACTACCTGTTGCCTTGGCTGCGCTGGAACGGTCGCCAGGCGGTCTTGTTTGACCTGCCCGCACGCAAGTTTCACTTGTTCTGGCTGACGTTGTGGCCACAGGACCTGATCTATCTCACTGCCCTGTTAATCACGGCGGCATTATCGCTGTTTTTTTTCACAACGTTGTTTGGTCGCGTTTGGTGTGGTTATGCCTGTCCGCAAACGGTTTGGACCGAAGTATTCATCTGGATGGAACGTTGGACCGAGGGCGATCGCCGAAAGCGGATGAAAATGGACCAGGCGCCCTGGAGTCTCGATAAGGCCAGACGCAAAACGGCCAAGCAATTTTTCTGGGTCATGTTCTCACTATTTACGGGGCTCACGTTCGTCGGTTACTTCACGCCAATTGCAGAACTGAGCGGCAAGGTGGCGACGGCATCACTCAGTGGCTGGGAGAGCTTTTGGATATTTTTTTATTCCGCCGCAACTTATGGCAATGCCGGGTTTATGCGCGAGCAGGTATGCAAATACATGTGTCCCTACGCACGCTTCCAGTCGGCGATGTTCGATCGCGACACGCTCATCGTCGCATACGACGAAAATCGCGGAGAGCCACGCGGTGGTCGGCGTCGGAGTACCGATCCGGCAAAGGCGGGTCTCGGTGATTGCATCGATTGCCACAAGTGCGTGCAGGTCTGTCCGACCGGCATCGATATCCGCAAAGGGCTTCAGTACGAATGCATCGCCTGTGCCGCGTGCGTCGATGTCTGCAATGAAGTTATGGACAACATGGGCTATGAGCCTGGGCTAATCCGTTATGCGACAGAAAATTCCGTGGTGGGTAAGACCAGCCACATCGCACGACCACGTGTATTCGTTTACGCCGCATTGCTGTTAGCGGTCATTTCGTTAACCGGTTTTTCGCTGGCAACACGGACACCGCTGGGTCTGGATATCATTCGCGACCGTAATTCGCTATACCGTGTGGTTGATGGCGGGCGCATCGAAAACGTCTATAGCCTGCGCATCATAAATATGGACAACGAAGCCCACACTCTGGCGGTTGCGGTCACGGGCTCGGTGGAGATGAGCGTTGAAACCGAACCGGCAACGCTCACTGTGGATGCCGGCACTATCGAGGCGGTGGCAGCACGCATCTCTGCGCCTGCGGATGTGCAGGCCGGCGGACAGGACATTAGTATTCGGATCTACACCGCCGATGGAAAACTCTCTGTGGAAGAACCGGCACGCTTCATGGCACCAGCCCGATGAATGACGCGCAGAGCATGGCCTGGTACAAGCAATTTTGGCCGTGGTTCATAGTCGTTTTGTTGGGCGCGGCGGTAACGGCCAGCCTCGTCACGGTATGGATTGCTTTCGCAGCGGCGCCTGAACGTGTTGATGGGGCCGGCCTGCTGGCCGTGCCGGTTGAGATTTCTGCCAACCAGGAAATATTGACTTTCGATCTGGGCCTCGCGCCGCCGGGCGAATCCTGGCCAGAGCATCTGAGAGTAACGCTCGTTTCACGACCAGATGGCCGTACCCAACAGATGCGTGCTGAGCGTATCGATGAACGTAGATACAAAACTCCGGTCAAAGTACTCGAGCCTGGTGCACACGAAGTGATGCTGCAGGCCGAGACGCTGACCCTGCGTGGCAGCTGGGCATACCCGGCACCAGTCTGGAAGCTGGAGCGAGATGAGTGACAGTCTGACGATAGACGAACGTTTCGAGGCCTTCGACCGGCCCGCTGTCGCGCGTGGATTTGTTCATGAAGTGGACGCGCACAGCAACGAAGTCACGCTCATGGTCGACGGCATTCACTGTGCCTCGTGCAGCATGACCATCGAAAAAGGTCTGTCTGGTATCGAAGGTGTCAAAGAAATTCATGTAAACCCGTCAACGCATCATGCAAACCTCAGTTGGGATCCCACGCGAGTGCCCCTGAGTCGTTTGATGCAGAGCATTGCAGATCTCGGTTTTGCGCCACATCCGCTGCACGAAGACACACGGTCCACGCTCAACGTGGGCGAATACCACGCGGCGCTCAAACGATTGATTGTCGCCGGACTTGGCATGATGCAGGTAATGACGTATGCCGTTGCCGGTTATGCCGGTGCCTTCGAAGGCATGACCAGCGAGTATCAGCAGTTTTTCCGGTTATTGAGCCTTCTTGTAGCGACGCCCGTTGTGTTCTATGCAGCCGCACCGTTTTTCCGTGCAGCGATTACGGACTTGAGTCAACGACGGGTTGGGATGGACGTGCCCGTTGCACTGGCCATCGGTATCGCGTATGTCGCGAGCGTCGCAATCAGTTTTTTTGGTGATCTGCGCACAGAGGTGTATTTCGATTCGGTAGTAATGTTCACGTTCTTTCTTTCTTTTGGACGGTTCGCCGAAATGTTGGCGCGGCATCGCACGATGGCTGCCAGCGAAGCCTTGTCCGAATCCATTCCGGCAACCGCAATCCGTCTGCACAAGGGCAGCGGCGCCGAATGGCAGGAAGAGGAAATTCCACTGGGGCAGGTACAATCTGGTGACCGTCTGCTCGTACGCCCGGGTGACACCGTACCTGCCGACGGCAATGTGGTTTGGGGCGATTCGGCGACCGACGAATCTTTGCTGACCGGCGAATCGCAACCGAATACCCGCCGTATAGGAGATCAGCTGATCGGTGGCAGTATTAATCTGACCGGCCCGCTACACTTTGTTGTCACTGATATCGGCCCTGACACTGTGTTGTCTGGTATTGCCCGGTTACTCGAGCGGGCGCAAGGCGAACGCCCACGCATGGCGCAGCTTGCAGATCGGGTTGCGGGCTATTTCGTGGCCGGAGTGTTGCTTATTGCGACAGGCGTGTTTTTCACGTGGCTTGCGCTGGAACCCGCCCGGGCGTTGACCGTAACCTTGTCGGTGCTGGTTGTCACATGCCCCTGCGCTTTGTCTTTAGCAACACCGGCCGCCTTGACCGCCGCGACGGGGTTTCTCGCCCGCAATGGTTTGCTGGTGACGCGGGGCTCGGCGGTTGAAACGCTTGCCCGGGCCGACACCTTGTTACTCGACAAAACCGGTACGCTGACGCGTGGCAAACTCAAGGTGGTTGCCGTACGTCTTTTGAGTCCTGAACAAGATCAGAGACGATGCCGGGCAATCGCCGCAGCGCTGGAATCCGGTTCGGCACATCCGGTTGCGGTTGCATTGAACGAGGTCCACAGCGAGCTGGTCGCGGATTCTATTCAGGTCATCTCCGGGCGCGGTATTGAGGGTGTCATCAACGGCCGGCGCTACCGGATCGGACGCGCCGATTTTGTTGCTGAACTTAACAACGGCAACCCGGATATCACACCGCAGCCTGGTGTTACCACGGTCTATCTTGCCGACGAGGACACAACCATGGCTGCGTTTGACCTGGAAGATGCACTCCGGCCGGAAGCAGCGGTAGCAATTGATCAATTGCGTGCGGCCGGCTTGACGCCGGCCATACTCAGTGGCGACACGATCGCACCGGTACAACGCATTGCCAACGAACTGCAAATAACAGACTTTCATGCATCTCTATTGCCTGAAGAAAAACTTACTGACATGCAGGCTCGTCGTGCGGCCGGGCGGACAATCGCGATGGTTGGCGACGGCATCAACGATGCGCCGGTGTTAGCCGGCGCGGATGTTTCAATCGCAATGGGATCCGGGTCGACCCTGGCCCAGGCCAGCGCCGACCTGATATTGCTTGGCGGTGGCCTCGATCGGCTGGTAGTCGGCGTACAACAATCGCGTAAAACGCAGCGAGTAATTCGTCAGAACATGATCTGGGCGATCGCCTACAACGTTGTAGCGCTGCCACTCGCGGCAGCCGGTCTGGTTGCCCCATGGATGGCGGCAATCGGCATGTCCGCCAGTTCGCTGATTGTCGTGCTTAATGCGTTGCGACTCGTTGGCGGGGAGTCGGCCGGCCCAGGCAGTGGCTTGCAAATGCGGGAAAGCCCTGCAACATGAATATTATTTTCGTATTGATACCGGTGGGTCTTGTGTTGTTGTTGATCGCAGTAGGCGCATTTTTCTGGGCCGTACGCACCGGACAATTTGATGATCTCGACACTCCGGCCGTACGTATTTTGTCCGACGACGACACGCGGCCACCAAATCAGTCAGACCAAAAATGAACAGCGGCCTGGCATTCGGGACTTATGAGTTTCTGGATGCCTGCCGTTTTCGTTGTCTGCGATAGTCATGCAACAACGGTTCGGTGTAGCCATTGGGTTGCTCACAACCCTTTAACACGAGATCGCAGGCTGCCTGGAACGCGATGCCGTCAAAATCCGGAGCCATATTGTTGTACGCGGGATCGCCACCGTTTTGTTGATCAACGACTTTGGCCATGCGACGGAACGTATCCATAACCTGATCCTCGTTACATATCCCGTGTTTCAACCAATTGGCCATGTGCTGACTGGAGATTCTTAGTGTCGCGCGGTCTTCCATCAAACCAACGTCATTGATGTCCGGTACTTTGGAACAACCAACGCCCTGATCTATCCAGCGAACCACATAACCCAGAATGCTCTGGGCGTTATTGTCGAGTTCGGCCTGGATCGTTTTGGCGTCAAGTCCCTGTGGGTCACAAAGCGGTGGCATGAGAATTTTATTCAGGCTGGCAACCGGACGTTTCGCAATTTCGCGTTGACGCTGGAAAACATCAGTCTGGTGATAGTGCATGGCGTGCAACGTGGCGGCGGTCGGTGAAGGCACCCAGGCACAATTTGCACCTGCATTCAGGTGTTCATTCTTGCTGTCGACCATCTGTTTCATCTCGTCCGGTTTGGGCCACATGCCCTTACCAATTTGCGCCCTCCCCGGCAGACCGCAACCGATTCCGATATCGACGTTCCAGTCCTCATAGGCAGTAATCCATGGCTCTTTTTTTATTTGCTCCTTTGGCATCATCGGACCGGCAAGCATGCTGGTATGAATCTCGTCCCCTGTACGGTCCAGAAAACCCGTATTGATGAACACCAGCCGGTCGCGCACCGCGTGTACGCAGGCAGCGAGGTTCACCGTAGTACGGCGTTCCTCGTCCATAACACCAACCTTGATGGTATTGCGCTCGAGGTGTAGCAGGTCTTCGACTCTTGCAAACAACTTGTCGGTATAGGCAGTCTCGTCGGGACCATGCATCTTCGGTTTCACGATATAGACACTTCCGCTACGGCTGTTCCGATACTGTCCGCGTTGCTGCAGGTCGGTTATCGCACAGGCGGTCGTCACGACCGCATCGAGGATGCCTTCAAAAACTTCGTTTCCATCGGCGTCGAGTACAGCATCTGTCGTCATTAAATGACCGACGTTGCGTACGAGCATCAGGCTGCGACCCGGCAATACAATGGATCCACCATCGGCCGCCTGATACTCGCGGTCGCTGTTCAGACGCCGTGTCGTCTCCCGTCCGCCTTTGGTAAATGTCGCGGACAGTGTTCCCTTCATTAGCCCTAGCCAATTGCGGTAGACACCGATTTTGTCCTCGGCATCCACAGCGGCGACGGAGTCCTCGCAGTCCTGAATTGTCGTGATCGCAGATTCCAGTACCACGTCGGCAACGCCGGCTGCCGAGGCCTTGCCGACGGGATGATCCGGGTCAATCAGTATCTCAGTATGCAGACCGTGATTTTTCAGCAGAACAGTCTGTTTGTGCGCTTCGCTGTTGTACCCGACAAATTGAGCGGAATTCGCCAGACACGTTTGGCTGCCATTGAGTAGGTCAATTTCCAGCGAGGCTTTGCCGTTTCCGACGACTATGCGATAGGCGCCAACATCGGCGTGACTGCCACCGTTCAAAGGAAACGCCTGATCCAGAAACGCAGCCGCGTAGGCGACGACCGCATCGCCACGTTTGGGGTTATAAGAATTGCCAGGAGCGCGTCCGTGATCGCTGGCGATGACGTTAGTGCCGTAGAGCCCGTCATACAGACTGCCCCAGCGGGCATTTGCTGCATTCAAGGCAAAGCGTGCGTTGCTTACCGGCACGACCAATTGTGGACCCGCGATAGTTGCGATTTCCGGATCGACGTTGCGGGTGCCAATTTCGAACTCACCGACTGGCTTACCAAGATAATTGATTTGTTCCAGAAAGCTCCGGTAGCGCCCGGCGTCCCAACCATCATGCTCGTTGTGATATGCGTCGATTTTGTGCTGCAGCTCATCCCTGAAGCTGAGCAATTGCCGGTTCTCCGGTGTCAGCTCGACAATGATCTTTTGCAGACCTGACCAGAACTCTCCCGTACCGATATCGATTTCCGGCAGCAACTCCGACTCGACAAATGATCGGAATCCGTCGTGGACGGTGAGGGAAAGCCCCGTGGCATCACTCATATTGTTTTTTCGCCACAGCGCGCCGGGTTTCGTTTATGCGATCCCCATCGCTTTCGTTAAACAAAACGATCTTTTGTCGGACAGTACCGGCCAACAACCTGGTCCAGGCGGCGTCGGCTTTTGCCAGTAGCGCCATCTCGCCTGCAGAATCCTCGAATTTTGAGTGCCAATTTCGACTGCCATCGATTGCCATGCCCTGGAAATCGCCACTCCAGAAAAGCAGCAGGCGGTCATCGACGATCTTGAAGGACTCCGGATTGGCGGGTGTCAGTTGCCCCGACCCTGTCAGCATCAATGAACACCAGCCACCGTGTGCAGGCTGATAGCGTCGTGGGTCGGCGTTGAAAGCAAGCACCTGCTCGGCGTCAGTAAGCCAGTAGGTAACACCGTCGTGACTGACCGCATAGTCTGAACTGCCTTGCTCCGCCCTGCCCTCGCTGAAATAGGAAACGGGCGAATAGCCATCTATTGCAATGCCTTGCGGCCCCACACGACTCAGTCGGGCAAAGTCTGTAGCTTCGCCGGCACAGCTGCCCAGGGCGACGCTGATAAGTACTAACGTGAGGTTTCGCATGGCTAAGTCGTCCCGCATGAGGATTGCTGACAATAGTACACGCTGTTGGACGGGTATTTGCTGATTCATGTTCCCGCCATCGACAAACAACCCGCTGGCACTATACTCCTGCAATGCGCGAAGCCATTGCAAAACTGGAAGCCGTTTCCCGGCAGCTGGAACCACCCCCTGATATCCGCCGTGAAATTACGGAACAGGTCGTTCGATATGCCGACCGTTTTTTGGATGCATTGCCAGAGATGCCGGTTTATGTGCCAGGTCAGCCTGATACAGCATTTGGCGACTTCATTGGTGACGCACCGGTAGACCTGGAACTGCTGTTGGCGGAACTGGCTCGCGAAGTCGATACACCGGGAATAAATCCGGCCTCGGGCGCGCATTTGGGATATATCCCGGGTGGCGGTGTCTACTATGCCGCGCTTGGTGACTACCTGGCCGATGTCAGCAACCGCTATTCCGGCATCTACTTTGCGTCGCCGGGAGCGGTGCAGCTGGAACAACGCCTGGTGCAATGGCTGGCACGGTTGATTGGCTACGGGACCGGTGCTGGCGGCGATCTTACATCGGGTGGCAGTATTGCCAATTTGTCAGCGATCGTTGCCGCCCGCGAAGCGCACGGGATCGCTGCCCGCGATATTCCCGATACGTGTGTATATCTGACGTCGCAGGTACATCACTGCGTGACTAAAGCACTCGGCATCGCGGGTCTAAAGGAATGCATCCAACGGGTAATTCCCATGGACCAGTCTTTTCGGATGGATGTGGCCGCGCTGCAAAAAGCAATTACCGACGATCGAAAAGCCGGTTTGAAACCGTGGATGGTGGTCGCCTCGGCTGGCACTACAGACACCGGTTCGGTCGATCCATTGGATCTAATCGCATCGGTAGCGGCCGAGCAGGGTTTGTGGTTGCACGTCGACGGTGCCTACGGTGGTGCGTTCTTGCTGTGCGATGCCGGTCAGTCAGTTTTAAGCGGTATCGAAAAGGCGGATTCAGTTGTAATCGATCCACACAAGGGTTTCTTTTTGCCCTATGGCAGCGGCGCTGTGATCGTAAAAAACCGCGATACTCTCGCTGCTGCACACGGATACCACGCAGACTACATGCAGGACGCAGTCGAGGACGATCCCTCCCCTGCTTCCTTGTCCGCCGAACTGACTCGCCCGTTTCGTGGCCTACGACTATGGTTACCGCTAAAACTCGCAGGCCTCAAACCATTCAGGGCAGCCTTGGATGAGAAATTGCTTCTGGCGCAATATTTCCGTGAACAACTTGCCAAGCTACCCGACTTTGAGGTCGGACCAGTACCCGAATTATCGGTAGTGATATATCGATACAAACCACCCAACGGCGCCGATACTGAAGACTTCAATCGCAGGCTCGTTGACGCAATTCAACGCGACGGCCAAATATTCATCTCCTCAACCCGGATTGAAGGTCGCTATATGCTGCGGCTAGCAGTGTTGAATTTCCGCACGCATCTGGAGCATATTGACCGACTGCTGGCACTGTTGCCGAAAGTGGCCGGCCAACTGGCGACCTGAGACAGAGTTTAGCTCTTACCGTAAGAAGACAGCATAAGATAATGAAAAATCAATGAATGTCTGAGGATTGCGTTCTGACGCCGGGCAATCTCACAGGACCCGCATTCGAGCGTCGCATCAACAACGCAAACACCTGAGCCAATCGGAGCGTCAATCGCTCTGGCCGGGCTTCTGGCCGGGCGGCCATTCTTCGAATTGTGGGAGCCCATCAGTTATTTCGTACCACGGCGCTTTCGAACCCACAAAGATGTGTGCCTGCGGTCGCACGCCGGGATCCCCTTCTATCGTCCCGAGCGTGACCCATCCGAGTTTGTCGCCGTCGGCCCCCGCGCCAAGCGGCGAGCCACATGTACGACAAAAACATCGAAATCCGTTGGGCGAGGATTCGAATTTCGCGACCATCTCCTCGCCGCTCAGCCACTTGAAATCGTTCTCGTTTAGCTTGGCATAGGTGCCGAACGCGGCGCCATGGGCCCGGCGGCACATCGAGCAATAACAGCTGCCGGCGTCGCCCAATGGACCGCTGATCTCATACCGAACGGCCCCGCACAAACAACCGCCTTGAACGGTCATGAAAATCCTCCAGTCAGTCAGGGGACATATTAGCAAGAGATGATGATTTTTGGGGTCGTTCTTTGGGTAGGTGTCTGCTATGAGGACACACTCAACGGGCCGGTGCATTTGGCGCCGAGCGACAGAGCTGGACGGAGTTTGGGGGTTGGCGCCTGGTCGTTTTTCGTCCAGCCCACCAGCCTCACCGGCGCCACTGGTGTCTCTACGCTATAATTCCGTGCAGACAGTGTAACGGTACTTTTGCTCTTTCTTTGTTGGGGGAATAGCTATGAGATCATTCTTGGCATTGACGACGATCAAGCGCTTTTTGATTGGTGGCTTCACAGGATTAATTTTTGTCAGCTCAAGTGTCTACGCCGCAGAAGAGCGGATACTTGAAGAAGTCGTAACCACCGCACAGCGTCGTGCGGAAAATATTCAGGAAGTGCCCATTTCCGTCGCCTCTCTGGCGGGCGAGGAATTTGACAACCTGTTTGATGGTGGCGAAGACATACGGGCTTTGGCCACACGTGTACCGAGCCTGTATGCCGAGTCGTCCAATGGCCGGCTGGCACCACGTTTCTATGTACGCGGTTTGGGCAATCAGGACTTTGATCTTGCCGCGTCGCAGCCGGTATCGGTCATCTTCGACGAGGTGGTGCAGGAAAACGTTATTCTCAAGAGCTTTCCGCTTTTTGATGTAGAGCGCGTCGAAGTACTGCGCGGTCCGCAGGGAACGCTGTTTGGACGCAATACACCGGCTGGCATCGTCAAGTTCGATACGCGTAAGCCGACGCAGGACATGGACGGATACCTCTCTACTAGTTACGCACCCGGCGATCCGTGGACCTTTTCGCTACAGGGCGCACAGGGAGGCCCTTTGTCTGATACGTTATCGGCGCGTGTTTCGCTGCTCGTACAATCCCGCAGCGACTGGATCGATAACAATGTCCCGTCAGCTAGTGATTTCAACAGTCTGGGTGGCAAAGATGCGATGGGCGGGTTTGGAGATGTGGCCTATCGCGCACAGTTGCTGTACCAGCCGAACGACCAGTGGAGTGTGTTAGCCAACCTGCATGGCCGCAACTATGACGGTACCGCCTCTATTTTTCGCGCCAATGTCATCGGTCCAGGCAGCGACGGCTTCAATTCCAATTATGATCGTGATTCGGTCACTTATGACGAGGGTGGCAACAACCCGCAGGAAGCCAATGCGACCGGTGGGTCAATCAAAGTTGATGTGGAATTGAACGACCGAACCACGTTGACTTCGATCACTGCACATGAGGTCGTCAAGAACAGGAGTCTGGGTGACATCGACGGTGGTTTCGGGGCCGATTTTTTTGGCGATCCAGCCCTGGTGGGCCCCTGCCCGCCCGGCGGAACCGGCGCCTGTATTCCCTTTAATTCGCAGACACAGGATGGGCTGAACAACCTTGATCAGTTCACCCAGGAAGTCAGGATTGCACAACAGACCACTGACTCAACCTTCTGGCAGGGTGGTTTCTATTATTTCACATCCGAGTTTGCAGTCCAGACCGTTCCGTTCTTTATCCCGAACAAACCGCTTGTCTCACACGAGAACGATGCCTGGGCATTGTTTGCTCACGTGAGCCACGATTTTAGCGACACCTTCACCCTGACCGGTGGCGTGCGCTATACCGACGATGAGAAAGAAGCCAGAGTGTTCGGGGCACCAGTACCGCAATCGCCGGTTTCGGTTTCGGATGAAGAAATAAGCTGGGATCTCAGTGGCCTTTTTACTCTCAATGACCAGGTTAATCTCTATGGCCGGCTTGCCAGCGGTTTTCGGGCGCCGACGATTCAGGCGCGCGATGTAGCCTTCTTTGGCGTACCGTCAACCGCCAAGTCAGAGACGATCCAGTCTATTGAGGCGGGATTCAAATCGACACTGGCCGGTAACCGCCTGCGGCTCAACGGGGCAATCTTTCACTACACCATCGACGATCAGCAGCTATCTGCAATCGGTGGCGGTGGCAACTTCGTACGTTTGGTCAATGCTGAAGAGGGTACCGGAGTTGGTATAGAACTCGACGCTGAGTTTATCGTCAATGAGAATCTGAGTCTGAGGGGGGGCTTCAGTACGGTCGACACGGAATTGGATGACCAGGTGCTGGTTATTCCACCGTGTGGCTCCGGGTTATGCACCGTGCTCGATCCGCTTGATACTGACGGTAACGCAATCGTCGACGGTAACTCCTTTGCCAACGCACCAGAATACATCCTCACTTTCGCAGCGGATTACGCGAGACCATGGGGCCCGGAAGGAGAGTTTTTCTTTTTCACCGATTGGGCATTCCAGGGTGAGACGCAATTCGTCTTGTATGAATCCGCGGAGTCTCTGTCAGACGATTCCTTTGAGGCTGGATTCAAAGCCGGTTACCGTAATCTTCAACATAATTGGGAAGTGGCCCTCTACGGTCGCAATATTACCGACGAAGAAAACGTCAAAGGCATAATCGATTTCAATAACCTCACCGGATTCGACAACGAACCCAGAGTTGTCGGAATTTCATTCAGAAAGAGCTGGTCCCAGTAAACTATCACGCTTAGAAGCCGCTCCTACGATCTTTCGTAGGAGCGGCATCTTGCCGCGATCTAGTCCAGAAAAGTCTCCTCCCGATGGATAGGGGCGGCGTCTATCGAATACGCCGCGTAATGCGCTGAATTTCAATTACGAGTTGAAGTAGCCTCGGCTGTGTTGCCCCCAACACGTGAAGCCATAACGTCATTATCGTGAAACAGACGAGGTCATCTGGCCGTGATTTGTTGGCAGAAGCGACCATCTCTTAATAAAGATGACCATGTAAATTTTGGTGACTTATTTTCCACGCAGATTGCGTCCTGGGCATGGCCGGCAGGGTCTGTAGCGTAAAAGGCCTCTGACCGCAGTGTGGATCCACGGCAATCCTATCCGCCGAAAAGCAAATGCTTAGTGTTATCATGAATCGTGAAGATGCCGGATTCTTAGGCACCCATAGGAAAAAAGAGCTGGTATAGCGACAACCGCGAGTCCCTATAAACGCCAGGCTATTGGTCTGATAGGAAAAACGGGGCTGCGCTTCAATAGAAGCTCTCGTGCTGAGTCGGCGGTAGTAGGACAATTGTATGAAATCAAAAGCGATACCCCTCATTGGATGGGTCCTCATAGGCCTGCTTTTGGTTAGTCTGCTGCCATTTGCAATTACCGCGTATCAGATAAAGGCAAGCCAGGACAGCCTTGTCAGCCAGGTACAACAAACGCATTTGGTTTCTGTGGATGCGACTGCCGATAAAGTGAGTTCATACGTGCTCGGCCTGCAAAATCTATTGAAATCGATTGTGGATAACCCAAATCTTTTTACGCAACTGCGAAGCGAATATTCTGATGAACTACTTGCGAGCACGTTGCTGATTCAAAATGAAGTTCTCGCGACGGCCATCTACAGAAATAGTGAAAATCCAAAACTTGAAAAAATTGCCCAGAGAAAGCCTGTAAGTTCATTTGTTCAGTCGATTTTTGAACAAGCTTCAGAGCGAACGTTGCAGACCATTACATTAAATGACGAGAGCTATTTGGTCATCCGCCAGCTAACGCAAAACGAGAAGTACGTTACGTTCATGCTGGTGGATCGTTCAAAGTTGCAGGCGTTACTTACTGTGCCGGCACTGAATGATGCGGTGTTGGGTTTGAGCAACGGGAAAAACGAAATTATTGACGGCCAGGTCAGTAATTATTTTAGGTTTCCGGATAATCTAAAGAGTTTAATCGACGCGCGCTACGTAGGATCGGCTGCGGATAATTTTGTCGGAGCCAACAATACGCGGCAGGTCGCGGCGTTTGCGCGAGTTGCAGGCACTGACTGGATAATCTTTTCCCAGCAACCGGCAAACAAAGCAGAAATTGCGCGCCACGACATGTGGAATGCCGCTATCAGGGCATTGGTTGTGGTTTTATTCCTCTGCGGATTGTTTGCCTTTGCCGCGCACAGAAAAATCATTAAACCGATTCGTGAGTTGGTCGTTGCACAAAAGCGTCTATTGGGCAACGACACCGCAGACATTTCAGGAGGTGAAATTGACCAGCTCAGGCAATCTTTCTCATTGCTGGAACGGCATATTAAGAACAAGAGCAAACTAAAGTCAGTGAGTCTTGGTCGCTATCAGATTAGCGATGTTATCGGCAGTGGCGCGATGGGGACAATCTTCAAAGGATGGGACCCACGACTCGAGCGGGAAATCGCCATCAAGACAATAACAATCGGTAAATCAGAGAGTCGTCTTGACAGACACGAGTTGGTCGCCAAGCTTGTTAAAGAAGCAAAGTTAGTCGCCAAAATTACGCACCCGAATATTGTGACGATATACGATGCAGTGGATGCACAGGAAACAGCATTTATTGCGATGGAGTTAATCGATGGAATTAGCTTGAACGACTACCTTCGACGCTCCAGGACCATTCTGCCGCTTCAAACCGTTGCCCTCGCGACCGGGATATTGCGAGGTCTTGGTGAGGCGCACCATCGATCAATTATCCATCGGGACATAAAGCCAGGCAATGTACTGTTGGGTTACAACGGCAGCATTAAACTATCCGATTTCGGTATTGCAAGCTTGACTAGCAAAAATTTCAAAGATGACTCCAGCCGCATTGGCTCGCCAGGGTATATTGCACCGGAAGTTATTACTCAAAATTCCTACAGTGAAATGTCTGACATGTTTGCTGTTGGCGTATTGCTGTACCAGTGTTTGGTCGGGGATAACCCGTTTAGAGCGGCAACGATCAAAGACAAATTGAAACTGACCCGTATTCGCGAGCCAGTGCCACCGCATAAGATCGACCGTTCGATACCGGAGTTTTTGTCCGATGTTGTGATGAATTTGCTCATCAAGGATCCGCTCATGCGACCTAACAACGCAGAAATGGTCGCGGACTCGCTTGAGAATGCGTTCGGCGTGCAAAGGTGGGCGCCGAATTTCGCCCATGATTATCCAAAATCCGGCGAGCAAACTGACACACTTACCGCAATACTGCCTGAGACTTTTATAAGAAGACAAAAGCAAGCGAATAATGAATAGAATAATTGCCGCAGCCTTAATAGCCGTTTTCACCATTGCGCAGATCGTGCAGGCAGAAACAGAGCCGGATTCAAACTTGCAACCAATCGTTGAATCTTACGTGGTCAAAGCAGGAGATACACTTGCGAAACTAGCGCGTCGTCATTTGGGGCCGGATGCGCCGTGGAATACGAACGTTGCGATCAACCCGGAAGTACCCGACCCCGACTTAATTGTTCCCGGTCAGTCCATCAACATTATCACCGGGTACGAGCAGCCCGAGCCAGTGGTTGTTGTGGAAGAGGTGGAGGTATACCAGGCGGTCATTGAGAAAATCTCCAATCTCGTTGAGAAAAACGTGGAACAGAGCGATTGGAAAGACGCGATCGAGGGCGATCAACTGTTCCCATTAGATGCAGTGCGAACCCTGGCAAATTCATCTGCTGTACTGCAGTTTGACAATGCGACGACTGTTTTGGTTACCGAGTATTCGCAGATATTCTTGCGGGCGCTGGAATCGCAGGAATCAGGCGTAAGTCGCAGCGAAATAGAAATCAAGAGCGGCGAAACTGACCTGCGTTTAGAACAAAGTGATGCACCGCAACAGCAGATTGAGATCAATGTGGCAGGAACCATTACGCGGCCCGAGCGCGGGGCAGATGGCAGCAACTCAACCCGGACACGCATGGCCGGTAACGATTCCTCGCACGTGATGGTCTACGAAGGCTCTTCTGCCGTAGAGTCCGCGGGCGTAAGCGTAGCCGTAAAAACGGGCATGGGTACAACCGCAGTAGCGGGACAGGCGCCTGCCGAGCCAGAACGACTACTGCCAGCCCCCGTTATACATGCTCTGGAAGGTGAGCTGTATCCCGAGAATATCAAGTTTAGCTGGGAACCATTGGGCAGCGCCGCCGCCTACCGCCTGGATGTGTGCAAAGACCGGCGTTGTACGCAACCGATTTTCAATCAGCGAGAAATTTCTGAAACGACGCTCACCGTGCCAACTCTACCCGTAGGAACCAGTTACTGGAGAGTTACCGCGGTCAGCAAATCCGGTCTTGATGGATTTACAAGTGTAACCGACGAGCTAAATATTGTGGTCGTCCCTGAAGCGCCGAAAGAAAATCATTTCCTGGCGACGTTGGTCATTTTATTCCTTTTGTTCTTGGCCGCCCTGGTCTTGTTGAAGCGATATCTCGGAAAAACCAGAAGTGCTGAGCGCGGTCAAAGCGATTCGAATCAATAAGTAGGTACCAGAATTATTTTGACACGAGAAAACAGGGGTCGAACCGAACTTTCTAGAAAATAAGAAAATAGGGGTCGAACCGAACTTTCTTGGTGCATTCGGAGCCAGAGGATTGATCTCGAACGGCCAGGTGATGTCGGGACTATGAGCAGCATATTTTGGGTCTGCCCATTTTCGCCCGCAGGCACACCATACACGGCCGCCTGCGTATGCGTAACAGTCGGGTGTTCCAGGATAGTAGCTTCAATTTCACTGGGGGAATAGATTCTCGCCGCCACTTCACGCTACCGTATCGGCGTTTTCACTGCGACTAATATACCGCTGGACCATGTAGAATGCCGATGAGCGATTGGCCCAGGGGGAACCACCGATGCGACCAGCCGAACGGGCAGCGACTGTCTTCCTTATCCTGACCCTTTGCCTGAGCCAGGCGGCGGCCTTCGCCCAGTCAATCGAGCGGGTCGAACCGCCGTCATGGTGGCAAGGTTTCCGGGAGACCACCCTGCAGCTGCTGGTATACGGCAAAGATCTGGCCGGTCTGCGCCCGGTCGTCAACTCCCCGGGTATCCGGGTCGACCGCGTAGTAACAACGGCCAACCCGAACTACCTGTTCCTCTATCTCGATATCGGCCAACAGGCGAAGCCCGGTGAGTTCGATATCAACTTCAGCGGCAAAGACGTCGAACTCACACATCGCTACCGGCTGGAGCAAAAAAACGCCGACCCGGACCACGTCGACGGGTTTGGACCCGAAGACGCCATCTACCTGATCACACCCGACCGTTTTTCCAATGGTGACCCGGAAAACGACAACATCAAGGGCATGGGGGATCGGGCGAGCCGCAGCAAGCATGGCGGTCGTCATGGCGGCGATATTGCCGGCCTGATCGAGCACCTCGACTATATTGACAACATGGGATTTACAGCAGTCTGGCTGAACCCGTTGCTCGAAAACCGCATGCCGACCTACTCCTATCACGGGTATGCCACCACCGATTACTATCGAGTCGATCCGCGTTTCGGCAGCAATGAGGATTATCGCCAGCTTGTCACTCTGGCGAAGGAGCGCAGTATCGATGTGATCATGGATATGATCGCCAATCACTGCGGGCTGCATCACTGGTGGATGGCCGATCTGCCATCAGATGACTGGATTAACCACGATGGCAAATTCGTGCAGACTTCGCATGAGCGCACCGCTGTACAGGATCCATATGCTGCCAGCAACGATATCGCGGCATTTGCTGATGGCTGGTTTGTCGACGCGATGCCGGATCTGAATCAGCGTAATCCGTTACTGGCCGACTACCTGATCCAGAACACTTTGTGGTGGATTGAGTACCTCGGTCTGTCCGGGATCCGCCAAGATACCTATCCGTACCCCGACAAGAATTTCATGGCTGAATGGACCCGCCGTGTCATGACTGAATACCCGGATTTCAACATCGTCGGCGAAGAATGGAGCCTCAATCCCGCGATTGTCGCGTACTGGCAGCGTGGCAAACAAAATCACGACGGTTATGTTTCACACTTGCCCAGCGTAATGGATTTTCCATTACAGCACGCCCTGATCAGTGCGCTCGTTGAAGAAGAACGACCACACCAGAGCGGCCTGATGAAGCTGTATCGGATGCTGGCCAATGATTTTCTCTACGCCGCGCCTGGTGACCTGGTTATCTTCGGCGACAATCACGATATGGCCCGGGTCTATACCCAGCTCGGTGAGGACTTCAGCCTCTACACTATGGCCATGGTCTATTTGCTGACGATGCGCGGTACGCCACAGATCTACTACGGCACTGAAATTCTCATGACCAGCAATGATGACCACGATGTTATCCGCGCCGAGTTCCCGGGTGGCTGGCCCGATCATAAGAACAATGCGCGCACCACCAATGGACTGCGCAAATTGCAGGCTAAAGCGCAGGATTTCACCCGCCGGCTGTTGCAATGGCGCAAGCACAAGCCCGTGATTCACAATGGCAAGCTGGCACATTATTATCCCCGGGACGGCGTATATACCTGGTTTCGCTATAACGACAGCGACCGGATCATGGCGATAATCAACAAGAACGCCAAGCGCATCGATCTCGATCTCACCCGCTTTTCCGAGCACCTGGGCGACAGCCGCGAGGCAACTGAGGTTATCAGCGGCCGCGAAGTCGCATTGCTAAAATCACTCCGGCTGGATCCGCGTTCTGTAACCTTGCTGGATCTGCACTGAGCGCAGTTTTTAGCCAGGCGAGTTGGCGGCGCAGTAACGTGCGATGTAGTCCTGGTGCATCGGCAACTCCTCGACGCCCCGGGCAATTACTTCGCGGATGGAGCCCAGAAACCCGTCCAGTTGCTCGGCTGAAAGGAGGCGGGTCATGGGATGTTGGCCGGCCGGCTCGACATGCTGGCCAATCATAACCTGCAACCAGGCCAGTTCAGTGAATAACTCATCGGCGACGCGAAATATGCGGCCGCCATTCCGAAACAATTCCAGTTTCTGCTGCAGCGTATCGGGAATCGACATCTGGCTGCACTCCAGCCAGAACACGCTGTCGGTCCGTTCGTTGGCGAAATAATGCAGGATGAGAAAATCGCGAATCCGTTCGTATTCAAACGTGGTTTGGCGGTTGTATTCGTCCATGTCTGAAACGGCAAAGTCCCGATCCGGAAACAAATCGATCAGACGCCGGATACCGGACTGAATCAGGTGAATGCTGGTTGATTCCAGCGGCTCCATGAAACCGGCCGCCAGACCCAGTGCAAGACAGTTGCGGTTCCAGAATTTCTTGCGCCGCCCGGTTGTAAAACCAAGCTGGCGTGGTTCGTCAGCCCGATCGCCATCGAGATGGCGCAACAACGTTGTTGTCGCCTCGTCATCGCTCACATACTGACTGCAATAGACATGACCATTACCGGTGCGGTGCTGCAAAGGTATCCGCCACTGCCAGCCGGCCTCCCGCGCGGTCGCCTGGGTGTAGGGTCGCCAGGGTTGGGTCGATGCACTCGGCACGGCTATGGCGCGATCGCACGGCAGCCAGTGAGTCCAGCTCTCGTAACCGGTTTTCAGCGCCTGCTCGATCAGCAATCCGCGAAACCCCGAACAATCAATGAAGAACTCGCCACCAACTTCGCGGCCGTCCTCCAACTTTAGCGACGTGATAAAACCGTCAGTCTCGCGCAAGGCTGTATCGACGATTTTCCCCTCGATACGGTTTACCCCGAGAGGCTCCGCATAACTGCGGAAATACTTTGCCACCAGTGTCGCGTCGAAGTGATAAGCGTAAGCGAGGCCGCCAAGCCCCGTATCACCCAGGTGCTCGACCGGCGCGAAACGATTGGCAACCGCTGCCTGGTAATTGAACGAGTATCGCCACAGATCGCCGTCGTCGCCTGGAACCCGGCCACGCAGCCAGTAGGGATAGAAATTGAGCATCCCCAGGCCCCGACCTATCTCACCAAAAGCGTGCATATAGGAGTCGCCGATCCGGGCCCAGTCGTTGAACTGGATACCCAGCTTGATCGTGCTTTGGGTAGCACTGAGAAAATCGTGCTCGTTCACGCCCAGCAACGAGATCAGCAGGCGAATTTGCGGAATAGTCGCCTCTCCGACACCGACAGTCCCGATCTGCTCCGACTCGATAAGGTCGATTTCCAGCAGCTCACCCATGGTCCGTGCCAGTACGGCGGCGGCGGTCCATCCGGCCGTACCGCCGCCAACGATGACTACTTTCCTGATTCTATTGTCGATTGGCCGGACTCCGTTAAAACGAAACCCCTGCCGCCAGGCTAGCGGCAGGGGTTGTCTCAGTCTCCCCCATCAGTATTTGTATGATGCGCCGAGCATGAACGTGCGCCCGTAGCGCTGATAGTCTTTCACCTGGCGCGGGTCATTGTCGAAGTAAGTGCGGAACGGTTCGTCGGTCAGGTTATTCCCCTGCAGGAATACTGAAACTCCGTTTAGCGGTCCGCTCGACCAGCTGTAGCCAATCTGCGCATCGACCACTGATTCTTCCTCTACCTGGGTCAACTCACGTCCGGCACCGAATCCTGCAACTTCGCCAAGAAAAGTCGAACGGTAGCGATTACTCACACGAGTTGAAAATCCGCCACGCTCGTAATACACCGTGATATTGCGAACTTCTTCCGACAGACCAGGCAGCGGCAACGACGGATCCTCCGGGTCCTGGATGATTGAGCTATCGTTGAATGCAGCACTGAGAAAGACACCCAGACCACGGATTGCCGGCCACAGGTTATCGAAGTTGTAGCTGAAGGCCAATTCGACACCTTTAACCACGCCGCCGCTGCCGTTCGCAGGTTGCTCAACCCGGCCGATATCGGTCAGCGTCTCGAAGTCTCCAGTCGGGAATGCGCTGAAGTCTGCAGACAGGTCCTGGTCGAAAATGTAGCTTTCCAGGTCCTTGTAAAAACCCGCCACCGCGAAATAGCCAAGATCGTCGGGGAAATACATTTCGTATGAAATATCGATCGAGTCTGCGATCCACGGATCGAGTTGCGGATTACCACTGCTGCTGCTCCATGGCGAATCATTCAGGTCGTTCGGATCGCAGGTCGGGGCTGTTATCGGGTTATTGGCATCGGCACACGGCGCTGATTCGTTGAAATTTATAACGCTGCTGGCCTTGAGTTCGTCCATGCGGGCGCGTGCCAGCGTGCGTGCGGCGCCGAGTCGGAGGAACTTCTCGTCGCCCACTTCCCAGGTCAGGTTGAAGCTGGGAAGTGTCAGGGTGAAATCCCTGCCAGAGGATACCGGCACCGTCAATATGCCTGACAAAAAGCCCGGCGCATTGGGCACACTGCCAAAAGCGTCTGAACTCTGATCGGTGCGCACGACCTGGACGCCGATGTTACCGGTAAGCGGTAAACGCACGTTATCGGCGAACGGTAAACGGAAGTTCTGAGCGTCGATGTTCAGTTGCACATAGCCAATCGTGACCTCTTCTTCCACGGCCCAGCTTTTCCGCACCACGTCAGTTCCATCATTGCGCACAATGGAATACAGACCACTGTTCAACGCCTCCAGTGGGTCATAACTGACCATGCCGGGAATACCAAGAAACGACAAGTCGGTAATACCGTTGGTACTTACCAGCGGAGCCTCGAAGTCGCCGCTGGTCAAGCCCAGGAAAAACTCGTCGGCGACCAGTGACTTGATACGCTCATTGACGTTGAGGCCGAACTCCAGGCTGCTGACGTTATTGCTATTGAAAAACCGTTCCGCCCTCACGGTGAAGTGCATCAGTTCGTCTTGTATCCGCGGGTTGTTGGTATAGCCTACCTGGCCACCATCGATGAAATTGTTGCCCCAGCCATGTGGGCTGGTGAGTCTGATCAGACTGGTATCTGTGTAGTCGAGCGTCGGAATAATCGTCGAACCGGCATCACCGGACGAAGAAAAAACCAGTGTGTCCAGCGGACCACCATCGCCATCGTCGGCAAACTCATCGCGCGGGCCGGTACCGGCATAGGTTTCGAGCAGCATGTCCTTGCGCTTGACCTCGGAATAACTCACGTCAATGCCGGCTCTCCATTTGTCGTTGATGTCATAGTCGACATCCCAGCCAATGGCACGCAGCTCTGAATCGCGGAAATTGACATCGTTACGCACGACACCCTTGACGTTGTGAAAGGTGCCTGCGGTTACGACGCCATTGCTGGCAGATTCGGGTTCAAAGAACGTCGCGGCACCTGGCTGTGGCGAACCCAGCGCGAACTCGATACCCCGCAACAGCTGCTCTTCGCTGAAGTCGGACGCGTATACGTCAACTGAAGTTGAGAACTGGTCGTTTGGTTGCCACTCCAGAACGCCTATGAGGCCATCCCGATCAAGTTCGCTGGAACGCACGAAAGACTTGTTGAGGGATACCACGAGGTCATCATCATTGAGACCGAAGTCCGCCGGGGTAAGTTCGGACAAAGGGTCCATGGGATCGCTCAGCGGCAGGGAGACGCCGCTCAGCTCGTCGTAGCCGCGGGCATCGTAACGCTTTTCCTGACTCGGGTTGGTCATGTGGGCGAAACCGATCGCCACACCGATCGTGTCGTCGGCAAACTGGTCGACATAGGAAAAACTGTACCGCACGCCGTCATCGGTGGAACCGGCATTGAGCGCGTCCTGCTGATTTTGCTCGTAACGTATGTTGCCGGCGATAGCCCGCTCGCCGTAGGTCAGTGGCCGAATAGTGCGCAGGTCGGCAGTACCCGCAAGTCCCTGGCCGATTAACGAAGCATCCGGTGTTTTGTAGACCACGACCGAGCTGAGCAGCTCCGATGGGTACTGGTCGAACTCGACGCCGCGGTTGTCACCGGTACTCACCTGCGGGCGGCCGTTTAGCAGCGCAGTAGTGAAATCGGGAGCGAGACCGCGAACACTTATGACCTGGCCGCGGCCATTCAGTCGCTGCGCGGCAAGACCCGGCAGACGCGCCAGCGACTCGGCGATACTCACATCCGGCAACTTGCCGATCTCTTCAGCCGAGACAGCCTCGACGATCGAAGTCTCGGATGCCTTCAGGTCGATCGAATTCTGCAGGCTGCGGCGGAAGCTCGATACCAAGACTTCTTCAATGACTCTCGGCCCTTCGGCTTCTTCTTCGTCTTCGACTGGTTCCTGTGCTTGCGCGCTGAAGACAGTCGTAAGCGCCAGCGATACCGCGGCGGAAAGACTGTTGCGACTCCAATAGACTTTCTCTTTCATCTTGGCTGCCCCTACGCGTTTTGTACGATTTCTGACAAAAGGCAGTTGCGAAGTCTGAGCCCCGCCCAAGGAACACTCAGACGCCTGATAGGACGCCTTTTTCCCCCGCAACGATTTGCACAGATTGTATCGCAAACAATACGCTGCCGCTGCATCCTGTTATCGTGCTGCATACGATTGCAGCAGGGTGCCAAACACCTGTACGCCTGCTGTTAAAAACATTCATGTGGGTTGTGCGTTGCATCATCCACTGTCGCATTGCATCAATAAAAAACCGCCCTACTTCCCTCGACATAGCTGATGCAGCCGGCGTGTCACAGGCAACTGTCTCTCGCGCGCTACGACGCAGCCCACCGGTGCGCGAGGAAACCAGTCAACGTATCCTCGAAATTGCGACACATCTGCATTATCGCGTCGATCACAGCGCGGCAGGTTTGCGGACCGGACAGAGTCATACGATCGCCCTGCTCTTGTTCGAAGACGCGACGGCGTGGTTCGCGAATCCGGCTAGCGCACGAGCACCCGGAAAGACCAGGGTGCCATTTGCAGATCGCTACCGCGCAACAGGTGCATCGTTTCGCCGCTGAAGTAATCGCGATAGCGCTCACTGGCCAGGTGCAGGTCAAAACCCACCTGTTGGCTCACCGCGGAGAAATTGAAGGCGGCAAATACCGCATTGCTGTCGTTGCTCCGGGTGAAACTGTAAACAGCATGGGCTTTGCTGTTGGCCACGTGCACCATCGGCGCTCCCGCGGAGCCGTGCCACAAGGCAGTATTCTCGTGCAGCAGTGCAAACAGCTTCCGGTACAGCCCGCCGATCGGGTGGTCGCGCCACTCGATCGTATCCCTCTCGAAGAACTCGAGTCGTTTTTCGTTGCCGGCTTCCTGGCCGTTGTACAAAAGCGGCATACCTTCACCCACGACCGATAACACAATTGCGGCCTCCAGCGCGTCTCCGAACTGTTCGAATTGCGTCCCTTCCCAGCTGTTCTTGTCATGATTGCTGACGAAGGTCATGCGCCAGGCGTCGGCCGGCCAGATGTTCTCGTGGCCGTAGTACCAACCCCGAATCGCACCGGCATCGGCCTCGCCCATCGTTACCTGGTGTAAAGTCGAATTCCAGCTCCAGGCATACGTCGCGTCGAATGCGGCAGCGTGCATGTCACGTGTTTCCCACTCGGCCAACATGAACACGGGTTTAATTGCATCCAGTCGCCGGCGTACGGTATTCCAGAAATCCATGGGCACGTATCCGGCCACGTCGCATCGGTAACCGTCGATACCGACATCGCGCACCCAATATTCCAGCGCCTCGGTCATGTAACGCCTCAGTCCGGGCTGGCTGTAATCCAGATCGGCAATATCGGTCCAGTCGGTACCGGTTGTGTGCGTAATCTCGCCATTGCCGTCACGGGTATACCATTCCGGATGCTGCGTGATCAGCGGATTGTCCCACGCACTGTGGTTTGCCACCCAGTCGATAATCACATACATACCGAGTTCATGGGCGCGGTCGACAAAACTTTGAAAATCGTCCAGCGCGCCGAATTCCGGATTTACTGTTAAGTAATCGCGTACGGCGTACGGACTACCGAGAGTTCCCTTTCGTTTCTTCTCCCCGATGGGATGTATCGGCATCAACCACACGATGTCGACGCCCAGCGCACGCACTCGTGGCAACTCGGCCTCTGCGGCGCGAAAGGTGCCTTCCGGTGTGAACTGGCGGGTGTTGATTTGATAAATCGTGGCATTGCGCGCCCACTGGGGGTGCTTGACGCCAACATATGGCGCGGGAGCAAAGGAGACCTCGTCAGGCAACATCGCCGGGCCTTCAGTGGCGCAAGCGGCGACGAGCAGCAGGACCAGAGGGAGCAGCGTTTTCATTATCAGTTCGCCCTGCGTACGGCCCCGGCCTGCAGTGCATCCAGCTCCACCGCAAGCGCGACGTTATCGACCGGCGCATCAAAGAGCAGCACGCGCACACCATGTGCCGGGACCTCCGCCTGGAGAACTGACGCATCGGCGTTTACCGCAAATGCGTCGCCACTGACAGCATCACGCCAGGCACCCGTGCTCAACCATCTTGTCACGCGAAAACCGATCGACTCGTCCCCCTTGTTGAGCAGAACCAGCGCAGTCTGGTTGACGCCGTCCTTTTGGTACACCCGATAAAAGACGGCGCTGTCGCCAGTCAGGTCAACATTTACCTGAAGACCTCGCTGCAGCGCCGGCGACTGCCGCCGGATCTGTGCAATATGCCGCAGGGCGGCCCGCACCGGGTGTTTCCGCGCCAGCTCGATATTGTCATTACCAAAGTAGTCCCGGTTGCCGCCGTGCTCAGCTGCACCGGGGCGGAACATCGATTCTGAACCATAGTAGATTACCGGGATACCGCGGCTGGTGAACATCCAGTTGTGTGCATCGATGAAGCCGTTTTCATCCGCATCCATACGCGGCATGTCGTGGTTATCATAAAACGTCATCAGCTCATAGGGATTCTGATAAACGCCATCTTTCAGGTGCAGGTAGCCGCTCAGTCCTACAAATGCGCTATCCGGGTCGGTGAAAACCTCGTTCATGCTCTTTTGCCCGGGGAAATCCAGGACGCTGATGCCGCCATTCTCCGGCCAGGTATGCGCCGCGACCTTTGCCGCATTGAATTCGAAACTCTCGCTAAACATGAAAAAATCCGGGTGCTGTATGCGGATTCGGTCACTGAACGCTTTCCAATAGCTATGCGGCATGTGTTTTATGGTGTCGATGCGAAACGCGGCCGCGCCTTCTTCGATACGGCGCGAATAAGCGTCCACGAAATAATCGAGCACCTCGGAGTTGTTCTCGTCGATATTCGATAACTGCGCCAGATCACCCTCGTGATGAAACCAGGCATGCAGCCGGTTACTGTCATCGAGATTTTCCGGCAACAGATTCTGGTGATCCGCAACGAGCTTGCCCGCTGCGTCGTAAATCTCACCGTAACCGGGCTGGTCTTCTGGCATGGTGTACGACGGTGAGCCGTGGTTGCAGACGATATCCAGTACCGTCTTCAGCCCGTGATCGTCGCGCAGCCGAGTGGTTAACTCAGCGAAGCCGAGGCGGTCCGAGACCAGGTGTTCGTCAGTCTCGAAGAAATTGACTCCCCAGTAACCGTGGTAACCGGTCTTGCCGTTATCAGCAAAGAATCCCTCGCCAAGCTTGTGACCACCCATAAACGCCTCGTCAGGATTTTCGACGATGGGGGTAATCCATACTGCGGTGAAACCCATGTCGGCGATGTAGTCAGCGTTGTCGAGCAGGCCCCGGAAGTCGCCTCCCATGTAACCGATGTTGCCTTCATTCCCGTGCAGGTCTGTTATCGGCCGGTCAAAAGTGTGCCGATCCGGCGCGCCCTGCTCGACATAGTTATTGCCCGGATCCCCATCGACGAAACGGTCAGTCAGTACAAAATAGACTGCCTCGGAAGCAAACGGCGCCAGGGTGCCATAATATTCGGCCGACGGCGCTGCCTTGCTGTCAGAACCGGTATCCGGCGTTCTGGCGCAGCCGCAAAGTGCCAGCACGATAGCCAACTGGCACAGGGACCTGGTCATCACGCCTGAACGTCCGGGTCATCGCCGCCGGATACAAGCAGCAGGGTCAGCAATGCTGCCAACAACAGACAACCACCACCCAGCATCACAGCATGCAGCTTGTTGTTATCCAGCAATGTGCGCATGACCCAACCAAAACCAAGCGCAGCGATTATCTCCGGAATAACAATGAACATGTTGAACAGACCCATGAATATTCCCATCTGCCGTGGCGGGATGTCCTGCGCAATCATCGCGTAGGGCATGGAGACGATACTCGCCCATGCGATTCCGACACCGGTCATGGCCAGCAACAGGACATACTGATCGTGAATAAAGTAAATGCTCAGCAATGCAGCCCCACCAACGGCAAGACAGAAAAAATGCAGCATCTTCTTGCCGATCTTGTGTGCAATAGCCGGCATGGCCAGAGCAAAGATAAACGTGACCACCGAATAGAAACCAAAACAGATATTGGCCCAGGCCAGCCCGTCGGCGTATTTAGAACTGTTTGGATCAGTTGCACCAAAAACATGCTCGGTAACCGTTACGGTAAGGTAGAACCACATCAGGAACAGGCCAAGCCAGGTAAAAAACTGCACCGGCGCCAACTGCACGAATGAACGCGGCATGTTGTGAAATGCATGCGATAGACCGGCAAAGTAGCCTATTTTTTCCTCTGCATCCTCCGCGAAATATTCTGGCGGATACTCCCTGGTAGTCAGTACCGTGTACAACATCGCCCCGAAAAAACTGAATGCGCCAACCAGAAAACTTATCTTGACATAGCCGGGAATGCTGCCGTCGGTCGATGTTTTGTCGAAACCGAACACATTCAATAGCAACCATGGCAAAAACGCCGCCAGCACTGCCCCAAGACCGATGAAAAAGCTCTGCATCGTATAGCCTTTGGACAACTGTTCCTTGGGCAGCATGTCGGCGACAAAAGCCCGTGTTGGTTCCATGCTGATGTTGATGGATGCATCAAGTATCCAAAGCATCCCGGCAGCCATCCAAATTGCAGAGGCATGTGGCATCGCCACAAGTGTCAATGAGGCCAGTATGGCGCCAATCAGGAAATACGGCCGGCGACGGCCAAACGTCGGGTGCCACGTACGATCACTGAGCATGCCAATGATCGGCTGCACGATCAGCCCGGTCATAGGTGCTGCCAGCCACAACAGCGGTATCTCATCCGGCGCTGCACCGAGGAACTCGTAGATGGCACTCATGTTGCCCATCTGGAGCCCCCAGCCAAACTGGATGCCCAGGAAGCCGAACGTCATGTTCCAGATTTGCCAGAAGCTCAGTTGCGGTTTTTGTTTCATGCCAGTTGTCCGGGATAAGTTAGTTGTCCGGGATAAATCAGTTGACCGGGATCAGACGAATCGCAGCACCGCCGCTGGCACCCAGCGGCAGTTGCAGTTTGTCTGCGGCCGTCACGTCTTGCTGTTCGATAACTATGTCGTATGGGTTATCCTTCCAGTGGGCGTCCGATCCGTCACGGTAGATCTCGGCACGGTATCGCTGCCCGGCATCGAGAAAACTCAGCGGTACTGTCAGCACTCGCGCTTCTTCATCGGTCAGGGCGCCGACATACCAATCGCTACCGCCGCGTTCCTGCCGCGCCATCACGACGTAGTCACCGATCTCTCCAGCCAGGCCGATGCTTTCTTCCCAATCGGCCGGCACATCAACAATGAATTGGAAGGCATCTAAGCGCTGTTCGTAGTTTTCCGGCAGGTCTGCCGCCATCTGCAACGGGCTGTACAGCACGACATATAACGCCAGTTGTTTTGCCAACGTGGTCTGTACCCGCTGTTTGGATTCCATGCCCTGGAACGTGAGGTTGAAGACCCCCGGTGTGAAATCGGCGGGTCCGGCCAGCATGCGTGTATACGGAATTATCGCCGTGTGTTCGGGTGGATTTGGCGGATCGCCCCAGGCGTTGAATTCCTGACCGCGGACTCCCTCACGGGTTAGCCAGTTTGGATAGGTGCGACGCAATCCAGTGTCCTTAATCGGCTCATGCGGGTTCACGCCGATTTTGTGCTCGGCGGCTTTCTTTACTGACCGCAGGTAATGATCGACCATGAACTGGCCGTCATGCCACTCAAAGTGCGCCACGCCATTGCGATCTACCCACTTGATATCGCCGGCGTCGGCCACATACCCGGTCTTGACGGCTCCCACCCCGACCGATTCATACAAGGCCAGTGCTTCGTCCCACTGCTTTTCGTAATTGGTTACGTTGCCGGAAGTCTCGTGATGGCCGATCAACCGCACACCCAGCTCGCGGCCATAGTCGGTTACTTCCTGCAAATCAAAATCCGGATAGGTTTCGGTAAAACTGAACAGGTCACCGTTGAAAAACCAGTCGCCATCCCAACCGATATTCCAACCCTCAACAAGCACACCGTCGAAACCGTATTCTGCTGCAAAATCCATATAGCGCTTGGTGTTCTCCGTCGTGGCCCCATGTTTGGGCCCCGACGACCAGGTAAACGTGCGAATATGCATTCCCCACCAGATACCGACATATTTACCCGGCTTCACCCAGGATACGTCGCCCAGCGCATTCGGCTCGTTGAGGTTCAGTATCAGGCTGGAATTCAACAGACCGGCGGCGTTCGGGGAAATCTGGATCGTGCGCCAGGGCGTCAAGAACGGCGTACCCGTTTTTACCCGGACACCATCCGACCACGGAGTGAGGTTAACCTCGAACAGGTTGGGACGGCGCTGATCCAAAACGTAGGCGGCATAGTCCACCAGCGCTGCCTCGTGGAAACTCATGTGTACACCCGACGGCAGACGAACCGTCATGGGCGTGTGCGCCATCTCGATACCGTCGAGGCTACCGCTTTGGTATATGTACTCGTAACGGTTGAAGCGCCGGCCAGGTGTCCACCACACAGTGGCCTCCCCTGGCAGATGAAACTCGGTCAGTTCATCGACAATATTGACGTTACGATAGCGTGACTGGCGCGGCACCTCGTAACGAAATCCAAGACCGTCGTTGAATACCCTGACTCGCAGTTTGAACCGGCGTTTTGGTCGCTCATTTGCGGCAAATTCGACCAGTAGTTCATTGTGATGGTCGCGCACGAAGCGGCGTTCACCCCAGGGCTGCTCCCAAGTGTTGTCGGTAGTCCCGGTCCGGGTCCTGGTTATCGTGAAATCGTATTCGAAGCCGTGCTGGCTGGCAAAATGCATACCCAGCTTCGACTCGCGAATGATCTCTTCGCCGCGGTAGTGCACGTGGTAGCGAGGCGTGCCGCTGGCGCCGATATCGATACTGAATGCGATCTGCCCGTCGGGCGAACGCACTTCGGCACCGATCACGTCACCGGGAAAAATCATGCCGCATAGCAGCACGAGCAATAGCAATGAATACGAATACATTATCCCGGACGTTTTGTCCGGTCTGTCTGTGATCACTGCAACCCCCGATGCGATATATTATTTTGTACTAAAGCATTGAAAGAAAGCCGCTGAAGTATGAATGCGCGACCCAAATTACGCAATATGGGCACGAGTCTGTCTGACACGCGTTGTGCCGGTGTTTGCCTGCACGTTACCGCATTGCCGGGACGCTATGGTATCGGCGAACTGGGCCAGTCTGCGTTCGCCTTTATCGATGAACTAAAGGCTATGGGGCTGCAGCTGTGGCAGTTCCTGCCGCTCGGGCCAACCGGCTATGGCGACTCACCGTACCAACCGTTGTCGTCTTTTGCCGGCAACGAGATGCTGATCGATATCGGTGAACTGATACGGCTGAAACTGATCAGCGAGGCGGAAGCGAAACCACTAACCCAACTTCCTACCAGTGCCGTCGATTATGGCCGTTTGATTCCGTTGAAAACTACGCTGCTGAAAAAAGCTGCAGAGCGATTTGAAATGCGGGCCAGCACTCAACTAAAGACTGCATGTGATGCCTTCTGCAACGATCACGACCAAGCGTGGTTACGCAACTACGCGCTTTATCGCACGTTGAAGACACTGCATGGAGAAAAGGCCTGGCCACACTGGCCAAGACGCTACGCGAGGCGTTATCTGCGATCGTTGCGAAGGATAGAACGCGAATACGCGGCTGCGATGCAGACAGTTCGCATTGCGCAGTTTCTGTTTCATCACCAATGCAGCGCAGTAAAGCGCTACGCCGCAGACAATGGCATTGCTTTATTCGGCGACGTACCTATTTATATCGCACTGGACAGCGCCGATGCCTGGTCACAACAGGAAATAATCCGGGTCGACCGCGATGGCCGGCCGGGCTTCGTTTCGGGCGTGCCACCCGACTACTACAGCAAAGACGGCCAGCTATGGGGCAACCCTCTGTACGACTGGGATTATCACCAGCGAAACCGCTACGCGTGGTGGATCGATCGGTTTCGTCACACGATGCGTTACACCGACCTGGTTCGGGTTGATCATTTCCGTGGTTTCGAAGCCTACTGGGCCGTTCCCGCCGACGCGACAACTGCGCGCAGCGGCACCTGGGAACGGGGTCCGGGTTATGCACTGTTCGACGCGTTGAGTGACGCACTCGGTTCGTTACCCATTGTGGTTGAGAACCTCGGTGTTATCACCGCGGAAGTCGAGGCTTTGCGCGAGCACTACGACATGCCGGGTATGGTGATACTGCAATTTGATGCGTCCAAAAAAGATTTCGATCCGGACCAGATCGATACCAACAACGTCGTGTACACCGGTGGTCATGACAATGACACCACGCAGGGCTGGTTCAACGGTGGCCCCGGTGACATCCGCACGCGCGCCGAAGTGAAACAGGAGCAACGAATCATCTTGGAGAAAACCGGTGGATCGGCGGCGACGATACATTGGGACCTTATTCGCCTTACCTTCGGCTGCGATGGCCGTATCGCGATCGTGCCGATGCAGGATTTCCTCGGACTTGGCTCGGAAGCTCGATTCAATACTCCGGCTACAGAAAGCGGCAATTGGCGCTGGCGGCTGCTTGATGAACAACTCACACTAAAACTTCGCGAGCAGGTGTGCCGAGCCGTGGCAGAAGGCGCCCGCTGCAGTCCCGCAACCTGCTTTAAAAGGTAGCGCTGCAGCTCAGAACAGCGTGTAGATAAACGTTCCCAGGGCCGACTGCTGGGCGAAAACTATTATGCCGCCAAGCAACACCAGTACGACCACGATCGGCATGAGCCAGATCTTCTTGCGCACCTTCAGAAAAGCCCAGAGATCACTAAACAGTTCGAACATAGATCAGCGTAGCTTAGCCTCAAAGCACGAGGTTACGAGATATCCCGGAAAATCACCATAGCTGGCCGCTATAATGGCGGGCCGTCAACCTGAAGTAAGTTATGGCAACGGCTGCCGCTGAAAAAGACCGCCGGATCCTGTTCACGCTGATCGCCTGGGCTCTGCCTCTGTTGATTCTGGCAACGTTGGAGGGAGCGCTGAGGCTGGCAGGCTTCGGTGACAACTATGACCTGTTCGTGCCACTGGAACAGAACCCGGACTATCTGCAGCCAAATCCTGAAGTCATCAAACGCTTCTTCAGCAATCCTGACCACGCCCCGGATGTCAGTATTGATACGTCATATTTTCTGGCTGAAAAACCTGAGAACGCTTTGCGCATAGTCGTACAGGGCGGTTCCTCCGCAGCAGGATTCCCCTACGGCAAAAATGCTTCGCCAGCCGGCATGCTGCAACAGCGTCTCGCACGCAGTTTCCCGACGCGCACGGTCGAAGTGATTCTAACGGCGATGTCGGCAGTCAACTCTTATACATTGCTGGACTTCGCCGGCGAGATTGTCGAAATACAGCCCGATGCCGTCGTCATCTATGCCGGGCATAACGAATTTCTCGGCGTACTCGGTGTGGGGTCATCGCTGGGGTCGCGCAGCTCGCCGGGTTTCACGCGGCTGTTTCTCAGTATGCGTGAGCTGCGGCTGTTTCGCCTGATGCAACGCGTGGTCGGTGTGTTCACGCCAGACCGCAAGAAACGGGAGGGTACGTTGATGGCGAATATTGCTGCCGATCGCAGCATTGCCCTCGACTCCGCTACGTTTCAGCAAGGTGTTATGCAGTTCCGCAGCAATCTCGATGCGTTGCTCGCCCACTATCGCGCCGCCGACATCCCGGTTTTTGTTGGCACGCTGGCTAGCAATGAGAAGGACCAGGCGCCATTTTCCGGCAGCCCGGAAGTCGTCAACCCAGCATGGGACACGATTGTGGAATCCGCACAATCAGCATTACAGCGCCATGAATACGACCAGGTTGCGAGAGACACGGCAGGACTCGTCGCTGATTTTCCGGACATGGCGCTGGCGCACTATCTGCAGGGCCGGGCGGCGCTGGCACTGGGCAATTACACTGCCGCAAAATCCGCGTTTTCTGCCGCACGCGATCATGATCGGTTACGGTTTCGTGCGCCTGGTGTGTTTGAAGAAGTCATTCGTCAGGCTGCCGCCGAACACGGAGCCGATGTAGTCGAGGTAGAACAGGCATTTGAAGCTGCCTCCCCCAACGGCATTATCGGAAATGAACTGATGTTGGAGCATCTTCATCCAAACGCCGACGGTTATTTCATACTAAGTAGCGCCTACTTCGATGAACTGCAAGCCGATGGTCTCGGCCTGGACTGGAAAAATGCCGTTCCCGGACATCTGGCCCGGGCCGAACAACCCATCAGCCGGGTCGAGCTGTTGCAGGGCAAGTACCGGGTCGACGCGCTGATGCACGATTGGCCTTTCGTTGCCGAGAAAAAAACCTGGAATTTGCCCGATGCAAACGACCGTGAGGCGGAGATCGCACAAACCTGGTATGCGGGAAAGATTGACTGGATCCATGCAATGAACCAGGCATTGGTTCACTATCAGCAGACCAACAACTACACCGAAGCCTCGCGCGTCGCGGTCAATCTGGCCGACGCCTTCCCTTTCGAAGCCCAGCCACAACATGTTGCCGGCATGATGCTGGTGCGGCAGACACCACCGCAGGGATTGCGGGCGATTCCTTACTTCCACAGAGCAGTCAGACTCGATCCCGACAGTTTGCTTTTCATGACCACACTGGCGCGCGCCTATTACATCAATGGCTTCAGCGATGCTGCCCGACAGGTAGCACAACGGTTGCTACAGATGTCACCGGACAATGAAATTGGCCAGCAGATACTCGAGGCACTGGATAACTGAGCAAGGGCTCATTGTTCCAATTGAGACAGAGCCCGTTGCGCCGTGAGATTGCCCGGTTCAAGCGCCAATACGCGCTGCAGTATTTCGCGCGCAGTGTCGCGGGCCCCATTCAGTAACAGTGCGTGGCTCAACGCCAACAATACATTGGTGTCACGGGGCGCGCGCTGCGCCCCTCGATAGAGATAACTCAGCGCCTGGCGGTTACGGCCGATATCCATCAGCGCAACACCGGCCTGGAACAGGGCTGCCGAATTGAACGGAAACGCATCGGCCAGTATCAACGAGATCTTGGCATAGGAATCCTTATTGTTTACCGATTCGTAGTGGTCTGCCAGACGTCGGTGCACCGTTGGCCAATCGGACGTCTGCCGGTAAAGCTCCTGGGCCAGCATTGCTGGAACACTATCCGGAGAGGGCAGCGGCGGTTCCTGTCCCGCGTCAATGAATGGCCAGTTACTGGTGATACGGGCGATCTTGTATTCGGCAAACAACCGATCGACTTCACTGACCGGAACTTCTAACCATGCCTGGGCATCGTCGACCGCGGCGCGCGGCGGACCGGTCAGACCGTCATTAACCAGAGCGTCAAAATAGGCGTCTGCCAATAAAAAGTAACCACGCAGCGTCGGATGCACATGCTCGAGAACCAGATCCTCGTCCAGAACGCCATTGTTGGCTTCGCCTCGTAACGCGGTCTCTACGTCGACAATCCGAGCCCCAACGGAACCCGTCTCGCGAATGATCTCGTTGAAGATGCCGGGCGCGCGGAACCGCAGCTCATCGCGATCGCGCGCCATCTGGTAGGCCGCCAGGGCGCGCTGATAATCGCCAGCACCGTAGGCTGCTTCTCCCAGCAGAAACCATGCCGATGCATTGTTTTCATCCAGCAGCACAAGCTCCTGGGCTGCAACTGACTTAGCGGCCGGGTCTGTCAGTTGCGCTACTGCTGTATAACGGGACTTCCATTCCTCGGCATTGGTATCGGGCCTGAGACCACTGTTGAACGGTGGCTGCCCCTTTTCATTACTGATCAGCGTACCCACATAAACAGGAATACCCGCAGCCGTGTAACGCTTGACCAGGGCAATCAGGTTGTGGCGAAACTGCTTGATGCCCCTGCGATACAAGTCGGAACCGACCGCGATGTGCTGCTCGGCGGCGACCCGGCTCATCATAGTGCCGTCGCCGCGTGTCGCCATCCGGGTCTGTTTGCTGTCACCTGGCGCAAGCCCGCCAAAAAGGCTTTCCAATAACTGGAACAGGTGCAGCTTACGCAACGTCAGGTAGGACCGCGTCAGCGCCGGAAACTTGCCGCCAAGGAAATTCGAGCCAACACCCAGTATGCCGAGATACTCGTTGTGCCCGGCATAGACCAGTACCGCATCGGGCTGCTGCTCGATAATTTCATCAGCAAAATCGAGCAGCGTGTAGGAGTTGACTGCCGACATTGCGGTGCTGATAACTTCGACTTCGCGGTCAGGAAAGGTACGCCGCAGCCGCTGTTCCAGCATGCCCGACAACGAACCGCCAAAGCCATAGGGAAAACCGGCGGCTGACGATCCACCCTGCACGATCAACCGGAGGCCGTTAGCTGGTTTTTTGGCTCGGAAGAAAACCGTCTCGATCTGCATCGACGGCGCATCGTCTGGATTGCCGAATATCCTTTTCAATACCTGCGGGTTGGCCAGCAGATAATCCTTTTGCTGCGGGTGCCGGATAAACAACGGATACTCGTCACCCAGGTTCGCCTTTCGTAATGCAACCTCGGCGAGCAGCAGGAAAAGGACTGGTATCGCGATAGCGATGAGCGTAAACAGACGCCGCCGGGCAGGACTGAGGACTGATTCGGCCGAGCTGTTACTCATACATTATCTAAAAAAACGCGCCGGTGGTGGGCCACCGGCGCAGTCTGCATCTGCAAAAGAAAATTAAAGAGCCGCTTCCAGCCATCCTCCATGATCTAGCCGGTGTGCCACAATCGGATGCGTTTCCGTTAACTCGGGAATCGGATCATCGCGCGATGAACTGGCAACGACGGGGCCGCTGGCCCGGCCCGTAGGTATTTGCTCTACCAACAGACTGACAAGCGGTGCCGGTACCGCAGAACCGTCGACTATCGCCACAGTCCACTGGTAGCAGCCGTCGGCCGGTATCGTGATGGAGGCATTACTGCCTCCCCCACCAGGAAAGTCCGTGGCCATGCCGATCGGCACACTACCACTGTTGGTGTACTCGAAAGACCAGCCGTCATCAGCCAGTTTGAACTCGTAGGTCCCTGTGCTCATGCTGAACCGCGCCATGTAGGCTCCCCCGAGGTTAACGAAGTTTGTCGGCGGGTCGCTCGCAGCACCGGCCCAGTCATTGAACCCACCGCGGGCGAACAGCTCCGCGCCAAATGCCTCAGCGGGATCGTTGCCGAGATCCGGGGGTGCCGGACACGCAGCGTCACTCTCGACCAGCAGGCTGACCAGCGGGGCCGGTACCGCAGAGCCGTCTACAACTGTCACCGTCCACTGGTAGCAGCCGGCTTCCGCTATCGTGATGGAAGCATTACTACCTCCCCCACTCGACAAGTCCGTGGCCATGCCCACCGGCACAGTACCGCTGTTGGTGTACTCGAAAGACCAGCCGTCATCAGCCAGTTTGAACTCGTAGGTCCCTACGCTCATGCTGAACCG
>Ga0224508_10000085_pt1 | contig 106982 bp, 101 predicted proteins | sample SF_Jan12_sed_USG_4_FD_170157 | JGI IMG/M metagenome (GOLD analysis project Ga0224508, IMG submission 170157) | Sediment microbial communities from San Francisco Bay, California, United States - SF_Jan12_sed_USGS_21 | ecosystem: Environmental > Aquatic > Marine > Sediment | place: USA... | reverse complement strand
TGGTTCCGGTCAACAAGAACGCAATCAAGTCACTGAAGTCCGATCCGGTACTGGCCGAAATGCTGCAGCTGGAGCCTGAGGATATCAAAAAGCAATTGCGTGTCGATTACTCGAAGGCGGACATTTCAGATTGGACTGATAAATGGAATCGTTCGGTTTCCGGTCAGTAGGCATTGCGGGACAGGCTCTCAACGCCATTTTGAATCCAGGCCCGTCGGCCGAGTTACGGCCGACGGGATCACCTGGTAACAATCGCCCGATTATTACCGAACAGGGCAGCTTTAAGCACCGAGTGTGATATGTCACGTGTAAAATTAAGCAGTATTGTCAAGCGATTCGGCGACTTCACCGCATTGCACGAACTCGACCTGGAAATACAGGAAGGCGAATTTTTAAGCCTTCTGGGTCCTTCCGGATGCGGCAAGACCACAACCCTGCGCCTGATTGCCGGTTTTATCCAGCCGACCCAGGGAACGATTCTGCTTGGCGATGAAGACGTGACGCGCGTGGCACCGCAACATCGCGAGATCGGCATGGTATTCCAGGATTATGCGCTGTTTCCGCATATGACGATTGCCCAGAATATCGGATTTGGATTGCAGGAACGGCGCTATCCAAAAGCGCAGATCGATGAACGCGTTAAAGAACTGCTGGACCTGATACATCTGTCCGATGTCGGTGATCGCTATCCCGCCGAGGTCAGTGGTGGTCAACAGCAAAGAATCGCGGTCGCACGCGCGGTCGCCTATCCGCCGAGAGTGCTGTTAATGGATGAACCGCTCGGTGCGCTCGATTTGAAACTGCGTGAAACCATGCAACTCGAATTGCGCCGCATTCAGCAGGAATTGAAAATTACCACGGTTTATGTCACCCACGATCAGACCGAGGCGATGAATATGTCTGACCGTATCGTGGTGATGAATACCGGCAGAATAGAGCAGATTGGCGGCGCAGAAGATATATACAACGAACCGCGCACGCGTTTCGTCGCCGATTTCGTCGGGCAGATCAACTTGCTCGATGGTGAAATCCTTGGATCCGAAGGTGAATTCCTGATGGCACAAATATTGGGCACGAAAATTCGGGTACCCAGGGTCAATGGCACTGAACAGGGCGAGGTGTCGATCGCGGTGCGACCCGAGCATTTACATTTACTCGACAACGATGCGACCGACGGGGATTTAAACGTTATCCGCGGCACGCTCTCGGGCAGAACCTTCGCCGGTAACCTGACGCGCTTGTTTGTCGACGTGGGCGATGAAAAACAAATTGTCATCGAGGCCAGGTCGCAGGATGCGCCGAGACAAATGGGCACCAGCATCAATGTCGGCTGGCAACCCGCGGATTCCAGGGTACTGATGAAATAAGGCTGGGTGCCGGTTTGTGATCGGCATGCCCCGGCCCGCAAGACGGTAGTAATGCCGAATCGGTTCGATTATCATATTACATAATTCTTGAATTTGATTAGGCCAATTCCAGTAATATTATAAGTTGTTTGATGAAAACCCGATAACCGTTTGTTTTAAAAGTAGAATTCCCAGCTAATCCGCAGCGCGGTGGAACATGAATCACTCATGAAGAGCTACGACCACTTTATCGATGGCGACTGGCGACAGCCCGATAGCGGAAACTATATCGACTCGATCGATCCGGCGACCAATGCAGTATGGGCCCGGTTTGCACGCGGTAACGATAAAGACGCGGATGCCGCGGTAACGGCGGCCCAGCGTGCGTTATTACACGGCCCCTGGTCGGAATATTCGGTACCGCAACGGGCCGCTGCCCTGAACGAAATTGCCGATGTGCTGCAGCGAGACTGGGAAAAGCTGGTGATGTCCGAAGTGCGCGACAATGGCAAACGCATCAGCGAAGTTAACGCTCAGTTCGCGGGACTGCATAGCTGGTATCGGTATTTCGCCAACCAGGCCCTGCAGATAGAGCCCCAGCGACTCGATAACCAGGTACCCGGCGTCGTCAACGAGGCGCACTATCTACCCTACGGGGTAGTCGTCGCAATTACGCCGTGGAACTCCCCGCTGATGATCGCCGCATGGAAAATAGCGCCCGCGCTCGCCGCCGGCAATACGGTAGTGATCAAACCCTCTGAACTCGCGTCGGCATCGACTCTCGAATTCGTCATGCTCTGCGCCGAAACCTCGCTTCCATCTGGTGTTATTAACGTCGTCACCGGTTTCGGTCAGGAGGCGGGAGAAGCACTGGTCCGGCATGATCTGACCCGCAAAGTGACGTTTACCGGCTCGGATAGCGGCGGTCGTAATGTGGCGGCCGCGGCCGCCGCCGGTGTCAAACCGGTAACGCTGGAGCTCGGCGGCAAGTCGCCGCAGCTGCTATTTGCGGATGCCGACCTGGATAATGCCGTGAATGGCATCCTCTCCGGGATTTTTTTATCGAACGGTCAGACCTGTGTCGCGGGTTCGCGCCTGCTCGTCGAAAACAGTATTCACGATGCGGTCGTCGAACGCATCGTGGCGAGAGTCGAACGTCTACGGGCAGGCGATCCGATGTCGCCGCAAACCGAGATCGCGCCACTGGCCAACCAGGCCCAGCTGGACAAGGTAATGTCGATGATCGAGCAGGCCAGGTCGCAGGGCGCCTCGTGCGTTTGCGGCGGGGCCCGGCAATATCCGGCCGATCGACCCGACGGGTTGTATGTGCAACCGACCGTTTTCACCGGGGTAACAACCTCGATGACGCTGTGGCGCGACGAGGTGTTTGGCCCGGTGCTGGCGGTTACCGGATTCGACAGCGAGGACGAAGCCGTGGCACTGGCCAATGATTCCAGGTACGGACTCGCCGCCGGCATCTGGACCTCCGATGCCGGGCGTTCCGAACGCATAGCCGCAAGGCTGGTTGCCGGTACCGTTTATATCAATCACTACCGCAGCGTCGACCCGGGATCGCCGATCGGCGGATTCAAGATGTCGGGTTACGGTCGCGAGCTGGGACCGGATGCCATCAGGGATTTTATGCAAATCAAGTCAGTCTGGTCGGGATCGGCGGCTTGCGCGGATCCGTTTCCGCCCCGACTGGACTAACAATTTTTGGAGTAGCGAAAATGTCAGCAAATTTTGAAGTTCCGAAAGGTGATTTTCGAGGCCATCAGCGGCAGTTTATCTGGCAGGCTGAGCCTGATCCCGAGTTGACCGAGGTCGGGCCGGGTACGCCCTGCGGCGAATACCTGCGACGTTACTGGATGCCGGTGGCGATGATCGATCAGGTTGGCGATCTGCCGTATCGAATCCGCATCATGGGCGAGGACCTGGTCATGTTCCGCGAAACGGGCGGACAACTGGGTCTGGTGCACCTGCATTGCGCACATCGCAGCATGTCTCTCGAATTCGGCATCATCGAGGAAGGCGGCATTCGCTGTAGCTATCACGGCTGGAAATACGGCATCGACGGCTCGATCCTGGAAAGACCTTGTGAGCCAGCTGCGAGCCGGCTCAAGGAAGGGACCTGCCTTGGCGCTTACCCTGTGGTTGAATACAAGGGTCTGGCGTTTGCCTACATGGGTCCCAACGAAACCATGCCGCCATTTCCGGTCTTCGATACCATGGTCGAGGAGGGCGATGACATGATGCCTTACTTGATCGAATCACCCTGCAACTGGCTACAGGTGATGGAAAACGCCTGGGACCCGTTCCACGTGGTTTACCTGCACACCAAAGCGGTGCGCACCCAGTTTACCGATGCCTTTGCAGTGATGCCGAAAATTGAATATTTCGAACGACCGCTCGGGGATTTCTATACCAATACCCGCCGCGTCGACGACATCATCTGGTTGCGAATTCACGACCAGATGCTGCCAAGCTTCACCCAGAACGGCGGGCATTTTCCACTGCCCGAACAATCGCTGTATTTCGGACGCTGCGGCCTGTCGCGCTGGATTACGCCGATCGACGATACCCATACCCTGGTTATCGCCTGGCGGCATTTTCGCGGCGACGACGACCCGCAGGGGCTGACCAACAAGGATGAAGTCGGCTTTGGCAAAACCGATTTCTATGGCCAGGGTCCGGATCGCAGCTACGAGCTGCGCCAGCGTGACCCGGGCGATTACGATGCCTGGGTTTCGCAAGGGCCAAAGAATGTTCACAAGCGTGAACACACCGCCTTCACCGACCGCGGCGTGTCGCTCGCCAGGCGTAAGCTGCGCAAGGCCATTCGTAAGGTGAAAGCGGGTGAAACCTTGCCGCAGCCGACCGATATCTATAGCAACCCGATTCCCACCTACGGTGGCGACACCATGTTGCGCATTCCGGTACAGGCCGGTAAGGACGATGACGATTTGCTCAAGGAAGTGGCGCACAAGGTTGCAGAAATATACATGGCCAACGATGGCTTCCAGGGCCAGCAGCGGGCCGATAATATCCGTACGGCGCTGCGGGAGTACGAGGCCGGCTGGTCATGAAGAGAATATCGATCAATCCCGGCCGGGTAGACTGGAGCGGCGAAAATCCGGGCATCTATCTCAAGCATCATCAGGACGACGAGGCCTATTGTCTGCTGTCGCTATTTTTCCGTGTGGTTTTGTCGCCTTATGGCAAAGGGCATGCTGCTATCGTGTTAGCGGCGCCTGACACGGCCCAGGGCTGGCCGCAGGAGACTAATTTTATCATGACTGATAACCAGCGCATGATGCGCTGGATCGTCGACGGCTGGGTGAGCAAAATGCCGACCTTTGTCGGCCGCGCCGGGTTGCAGCAGATGAGCTGGCTCGATCTCGACTCGGTGCAACGTCAACCGGGCGACCTGAAAACTGATTACCGGGAAATTCTGCGCGGTTCCGGCGTTACGCTCGAGATGCACTGGTCGAACCTGGGTGACCCGCTGCCGGTTGAAGTAACCGCTGAAAACTCCGCCACCAAAGAACATGAAATGTATTCGGTATTTCTCGAGGCGAAATCGGCCGCGGTAACGGTAAACGGTACCGAGTTGCCCGGTGCGGTGCAGTCGCGCCAGTTTTTCGGGCGCACCATGAGCACCGCCTTTCTCGCATTTTCAGAAACCTGGGTTACCCCAGCCAACCAATAGGGATCGACATTATGCCGCTTTCTGAACCCATCACGCCTGGTGTCGTCGACTGGACCGGCGAAAACCCGGGCATACTGCTGAAAAACGACGATGACAGTTTTGCCGCCATGGCCCTGTTTTTCCGGGTTGCCTGGTCTCCGGTCGGGCAGGGGCAGGTGTTGTTGCTTTACGGCTCGCCCAACGAGGTCGACGCGCCGACCGATGCGCCCAATATCCTGGTCAGCGACAATGCCGACTTAAGCGAGTATCTACTGGAGAATTTCATCGGCAGACTCGCTGCGTTCCGCGACGCACCGGCATTCGACAACCTGCATCACATCAACGCGCAATCGATTCACAGTTCCGGGGATCCGATGAGCCATCGATATACCGAAACCGTGTCCGGCGAAGGTTACACGGTCGAGCTGGTGTGGGAAGACCTGGAACCGCCGCGCGCGCTGGAATTGATGCCAGACCAGGTCGGCTCCGGCGTTCACACGATGTTTACGGTACTGGTACCGGCACAGGCCGCGCAGATCATCGTCAATGGTAGATCCCTGCCGGGCAAGCTTGGAACGCGGGTACAGGCCGGGTTCGAAACTACCTCGGCGTTCCTGTATTTCTCGGAAACCTGGATTATTCCGCCGCAGGTACCGTGACATGGAAGAGATCGAATTACATGCTTCCGATCGCACTGCCTTCGAACAGGCGATACAGGCGGTTCCGGTCTGGGATCGAATCGAGTCTGCGGCGAGTGCCTTTGGCCTCGGTGAAAATATACTGTTGCATGCGGGCCCGGCCTTCGAATCGAAGGCTTCGATTTCGAAACCGATTTTGAACTCGGCCTGCGTGGCCGCCGTTTATGAAGGCATTGCCGCCGATTTCGAACAAGCGCGAGCGATGATTCAGGCGGGTGAAATCGAACTCAAACCGGCGCAGGATTTTGCCACCGTCACGCCGCTGGCCGCGGTCGTCAGCGCCTCGATGCCGCTGCATCGCGTGGTCGACGCGTCGAATCCCGGGATCAGGATCTATTCACCGATAAACGGCGGCGGGCGACCGGCGTTGCGCCTGGGATTGTGTGCTGACGCGGTGCTTGATCATATCCGCTGGTTAAACGACGAGTTTTGTGATCTGCTCAGCGCCGGCCTGACCCGGCCGATCGAAATGCTGCCGATAGCCGTTGAGGGCTTAAGGCATGGCGATGACTGTCACGGCCGCACCCCGCACGCGACCGAGGTGTTGATGGCGCGGCTCACACCCGGAGGCATTGACGATAGCAACCTGCAGGATTTTATCAGTACCTCCCCAAGTCTATTCCTGAACCTGTGGATGGCCGCCAGTAAATGCATCATGCAGCGGGCAGTCGGAATTAAAGCTTCGAGTTTTGTCACCGCCGCGGGTGGCAACGGGATCGCCACAGGGATCCAGATTTCGGCCTTTCCCGGGCGCTGGTTCAGTGCCGCGGCCACAGCGCCGCGCGGCAGGTTTGATGTCGATTTGCCGCCTGCAAGGGGCTTGCCTGCAATAGGCGACAGCGCCGTGGTCGAGGGATTAGGTCTCGGCGCTATGGCGATTCGGCATGCACCCGAGCAGGAAAAAAACCTTGGCGATTTCCTGCCGGACGATTATCGCGAACGGGGGACGCACTTGCTCGCCGGGGTACATCCTGAATTTAACGAGCTTGAATGTAGAATCGGATTGCTGGCACGGGCCGCGGTTGCGCGACAGCAGGGCCCGATTATTGGCCTTGGTATACTCGATGTCGAGGGTGAGCTGGGCCGTTTGGGCGGCGGCATCTACGATATGCCGGTTACCGTTTTCGAAGCGGCGCTAACCGCGCTCGAAACCTGACGGGCAAGCCGGGCGTGACGCTGCCTCTCAACCAGTCAGGTATGGCCGCAATCGCGCGCTTGATTCGCGACCGCGAGGTTATTGCCGAGGACGTTATGCAAGCCTGTCTCGAGCGAATTCGCGAGCGCGAAGACGCAGTCGGCGCGTTTACCTGCCTCGACGAAGCAGCAGCAATGGCGGCGGCGCGGCAGGCCGACCAGTCGGAAATCGGTGGGCCGCTGCACGGCATCCCGGTCGGGATCAAGGATATTATCGACACCGATCAATTTCCAACTGGCTGGGGCACCTCGTTTTACGACGGCTTCCAGCCATCTCGCAATGCCAGTTGCGTGGAAATGTTTCAACGCGCCGGCGCGATTATCGTCGGTAAAACGGTAACCACCGAATTTGCCTACTTCAAACCGGGCAAAACCGCAAATCCGCACAATCTGGGTCATACCCCCGGTGGTTCTTCCAGCGGTTCGGCCGCGGCCGTTGCCGATGGCATGTTGCCGTTTGCTTTCGGTTCGCAAACCGCGGCATCGCTGATTCGGCCGGCCGCCTATTGCGGGGTAGCGGGCTACAAGGCTAGCCACGGCAGTTTCGATCTGCAGGGCGTCATGGCGCTGGCGCCGAGTCTGGATACCCTGGGCTTTCTCGCCCGCGACATCGAAGACTTCGAGCTGGCGCGCTCGGTACTTTGCGGCAGTCACCCCGCGGATCTGCCGGATACCGAAGAACGACCCCTACGCGTTTCGCTGTTTCGCGGTCCGCACTGGTCGGAGGGTTCGATTGAAATGCGCGATGTTTGCCAGCGTGCGATGACGGTGCTACGAGACACAGGCGCGCAAACCGGTGAGTTGGCCTTTCCCGAAGTGTTCAACGATCTGACCGAGAGCCAGAAGATCGTCATGGCCTACGAAGTGGCACGCGCGCGAATTTACGAGTACAGCCGCTACCGTGAACAAATCAGCCCGGCGTTCATCGACCTGTTCGAAAGCGGGCTGAGGGTAACCCGTGAGAGCTACGAGCAGGCCTGCCGTACGCGTGACCGCGCGGCGCGTATGTTGCAGAGCATGTTTGTCGATACCGACGTGATTCTGACTCCGGCGGCCCCGGGCGAAGCGCCTGCTGGCCTCGACGCCACTGGCGACCCGCTGTTCAGCCGCGGCTGGAACCTGCTGCAGGTTCCTTGCCTGTCGATCCCGTTTGGCAGCGGCCCCAACGGGTTGCCGTTATCGGTGCAACTGGTCGGACCCATGGGCGGCGACGACGAACTACTTGCGGCTGCCAGGTGGATCCACCGGCAGCTCAATCCGGAGGCTTGATCGATGATGGTTGCAATAGCAAAGATGCGCATTAATCCTGATGGCACTAAACTGGTAATTAAGGGCATTCCCGCGCCCCGGGTCATTCCCGCCCAAGCGGGAATGACTTTTGACACTGAATATGGGACAGACGAGGCTTACCCGGATGGAAACAGGATCAATTCCGAAAATCGGAATTCGACTCCTATTGCTTCAAACCGCACATTTAGAATTTAGTATAATGCCGCTTTAAACTCCCACACAAACATCAATGCCCGACTATTACGAAACAGGCGCACAGGTCAATGAATACCTGGTTTTCCATTATGCCAATATTGAACAGACTTTACCCTGGGAATTTGGCCCACACCAGGCGTTCGGTTTTCATACCCGTCTTGCCGAATGTATCGATTCGTCACAACTACCCGAAAATTCGCGCGCTCTCGATCTGGGTTGTTCGGTCGGCCGTACCAGCTTTGAGTTGTCCCGATTTTGTTCGGAGGTTGTCGGCATCGATTTTTCACATGCCTTTATCGAATCGGCCAACAACATTCTTCACAGTGGAGAAATACCGCTGGTACTGAAGCGGGAAGGCCAGCTGGGTGATGCTGTCACAAATAAATTACCGGATGGCGTACATCCCGAGCGGGTCAGTTTTTTACAGGGTGATGCCGAGGCATTGCCCGACTCGATTGGTCGGTTTGATGTGATTACCTTCGCCAATGTACTGGACCGACTGCCCCACCCGGGACGTGCCCTCGATAAACTGGCTGAAATTACTAATCCTGGTGCCCAGGTAGTGATTTGCTCGCCATTCACCTGGTGGGACGAATTCACCATCCCCGAAGAGCGTTTGGGAGGCTTTAAACGAAATGGTAAAGAAGTCACATCACATGACTCCATCGTATCGGCGCTTGAACAAAATTTTACGCTGAAGGCGACTTGCGATCTGCCATTTTTAATTCGTGAGCATGAACGCAAGTATCACTTCAGTATTGCGCAAACCAGCATCTGGACTCGATTAGCCAGCTAAACTTATATTGGCTTTTTTAACGGCTTAGCATCGAAACTGCCGGGGATAAAAGGAATCCATCCCCTTTATTCACTTTTAGCAATTCGGGGGACGGTATACCTATCCATTCGAAAAAGACCGGCTCTGACTGCTAATCTGAATTAAGTATACTGTCCCCTTAACACCCCGCATCAGTGGCGCGGCTTTGCTGCGTCCGATTGCAGTGCCTTGTTAGGCACGGCACTTTAGTCCTGCTCACCACTTCTCTTTGTATGGAGAGGATTCTGTCTTTGCCTGCCATAGAGCGCTCTAAGTTCATCCTTTGCCTCCTCTAAAAGCTCACGCTGTGCGGCCGGAAGATGCCGGCCTGCTCTATTAATGTAAAAAGTGAGCATGGACATGGCGGACCGGAAAGGCCCTGATTTCCTGCGCCGGCTATTGTCCGCAGCATTTTTAAGCGATTGGGCAATGTCTTTGGGATTGGCGAGTGAAAATACACCAGCCTCCAGGTCCAGGGCATCACTTGTTTCGCTTACATGCTGTGACCAATGATCGTCCCCTGCGGCTGTTTTCTCAATATCTTTTTGAATAGACATGTGTTGCCTAAAGCGAATTAGACAGAATCCATGCTAACAGAATTAGGCTGATTCTGGATAAAACCGTAACACCGGTATTCCACGAAAAGAGTTTGGGCACGCTATTCCTTTTCCCGCGAAATATTTATTGTGGTCCCCGAAATTCCGGATTCATTCCCGATCGACCCGTATGTCCAGCAGGTAAGGGTGTCCCTCGGCCACGACGGCAAGTGCTTTCTCGAGCTCGGGGACCAGGTCGCCGTAGCGCGTTATCGGGCCTTCTGCGGCGACGCCCTGAGCGATCGCCAATGCGGCCAGGTCGATCGCGGGATCGTCGATGTGCTGGCCAATACCACTGTTTTGCAGTGGGCGGGCGCGTTGGCGCGCCATGGTTTTCTGGTGCGCCACGTCGGTGTAATTTGAACGATTATTGGAGATGATAAACAGCGCGGGGATGGCATAGCGGGCCGCCGTCCACAGGGCGCTCGCGGCTTGCATAAAATCGCCGTCGCCCAGAATGCCGATTACCCTGCGATCGGTGTTGCACAGACCCAGGGCCGCGCCGATGGTGTTACCGGGACCGGAACTCAATCCGCCGCCGCCGTCGTATCCGAGGAAGTCGAGCGGCTCCTTGAAGGCATAAATGTCGCCCTCCCAGGCAATCGGAACTCTCGCCAGGGTGAGTTTATGCTTGTCGCGGAAGCGATTCAGTACCAGGCCGATATCGGACGGCGCGATGCCGTCGTCGTCCGATTTACTGTTTTGGCGTGGCGCTGGTTGCACTCCCGCGTTAGCGGAATCTACCCATTTCGGCCGGCTGTTTAGTCGGGAATCGACTTCGCTCAACAGATCGGCGACAAAGGATTCCGGATCGGCCAGCACCGATATATCAGCCGGCGCCAGGCCGTAATGTTCCATCGATGCACCGCTATGCACGTAGGTATCCAGCGAGCAATTGATAATCCTTGCCGAAATTTCACCGCCGGCCTCGCGCAACAGGCTTGCACTATCGATCCAGTCGAGTAGCAGCACCAGGTCGGCGTTACGCACCGCCGCGATCAGCTGCTTGCTGATACGCAAGGTCAGGCCGGAAAGATGCAGCGGATGATCGGTCGGAAACGCGGCGGGTGACTTGAGATCGGTCGCCACGCACGCACCGCTCAGCTCGGCCAGGCGTACCCGCTGGTCCCAGGCGACTGGCGAGCGCGAGCTTCGGCCCACCAGTATCACCGGGCGTTGCGCGGCGACCAGCGCATCGGCAACCGTGGCAACCACCTGCGGCGAGACCATCGGGTTCTGCGCCGGTTGAAAGCGCTCCACTGCCGGTATTTCGACCGGATCACACAGCTTCGATTCCTGTAGTTCGACATCGAGACAGATGTAGACAGGACCCTGCGGCGGCGTTCGCATCAATATGTTGGCCCGCAGCATGCTCTCGACCAGGGCGGCTGCAGAGCTCGGTTCGTCGTCCCATTTGACGCTATTGCGCAGCAGCGCACCCTGGTCCTTTTGGGTGTGAATCCAGTCGATCCAGGGACGTCGCCGGGTCGTATCGAAGGGCCCATTGGCACCGATGACGAACATCGGCACACGATCGCACCAGGCGTTAAATATACCCAGTAGCGCGTGCATCAGGCCGACGTTTGCGTGGAGCGCAACCGCCATGGGCTTACCGGTCGCCTTAGCATAGCCGTGTGCAATGGCAACCGCATGATCTTCGTGCAGGCACAGCAGGATTTGCGGATCGTGATTGCCGAGGTAATTGACCAGGCTGTCGTGGAATCCGCGAAAACTGGCCCCCGGGTTTAGCGTAATGTATTCGATATCGAGGCGGCGCAGCATTTCCGCGGCGACATCGCTGCCCCAGTCCATCGACATCTCGTCTTCGATGTCCGGTATTTCTGGCCGTTGTGGATCTGTCATACGCTTTCTCCGGAAACCTGGCATCGCGGTTCGGCATCAGGTCGAAACGTGATCGAGGCCCTTCCTGGTATTGCAATTCCTGGGCCCGGCCCGCAGAGGCCATGCATTATCTTGTTGCCGTATCTCGGCTTTTGCCGGAACCTTGTGTTGTCGCAGAGTTCTGCCATCTGCAACCGCTTAACCTGGATCTGAAATGGACACTTATAAGAATTCCAGGTGGCCGGTAAATCAAGCAGGCAGCGCCTAGAAAAACTTGAGATAACGGTCGCGTTCCCAGTCGGAAACATGGTTCAGGTAGCTCAGCCATTCGGCGCGTTTAAACTCGAGCCAGGCGTCGAACATCACATCACCGAATACCTGGCGGGAAAGCGGGTCGGCAGCAAAGGCTTCCACGGCTTCGTCGAGGGTTCGCGGTAACCAGGATACGCCCTCGGCCATGCGCTCCTCATCGGACTTGTAATAGAGGTTATCGCGGTGGGGTTCGCCCGGGTCGATCTTGTCTCGAATGCCTTCGAGGCCGGCCGCCACCATCATCGCGATACCGAGGTAGGGATTACAGGCACTGTCGGCTGATCGGAGCTCCACGCGACCGCCACCGCCGGGTATGCGCACCGTGTTGGTGCGATTATTGTTGCCGTAGGAGATAAAGCAGGGCGCCCAGGTGTAACCCGAGGTACTGCCTTTTACGATCAAACGCTTGTAGCTGTTAACCGTGGGCGCCGATACTGCCTGCACCGCAGGCAAGTGTTTTAACACGCCGCCGATAAAGTAATATCCAAGTTCGGACAGCCCGCATCCCCGCGGATCGTCGCCGTCAGCCACGAACAGGTTACTACCGTCTGCTGTTGCCAACGACACATTATAGTGCGCGCCGCTGCCGGCCTTGTCGCCATAGGGTTTGGGCATGAAGCTCGCGTAGGCGCCATGTTTGCGCGCCATTTCGTGCGCGAGCACGCGCAAAAACACGTAACGATCCGCCATGGTCAGGGCATCGGTATAGCTGAAATCGATTTCAAACTGACCGATCCCGTCCTCGTGATCGAAGGAATAAACATCCCAGCCCAGCTGATTCATCGCGTCGATCGTGTCGGCTAGCCAGATATCGAGATTATCCATCAGCCGCACGGTGTCGTAGGCGGGTTTTTCGAGGTGCGGTAACGGGCTTAGCGGCTCCGTCCGATTGTCGTTATCGGCGAACACGTAGAATTCGGCTTCGATACCGCAGTTGACCTGGTATCCCATGTCGGCGGCCTGCGACAATACTTTCTTTAAAATACCACGGTTACAGGGCGCAAACGGTTTGCCCTCGGTCCACAGGTCGCTGGCAAACCAGGCGCAGTCGTCGCGCCACGGAACCAGCATGCAGGAATCGGGATCGGGGTGCGCCGCCACTTCTTCGTCGGAAACATCCTGGGGCACACCGTCCAGGGCAGCGCCGGTAAACAGTTCCGAGCCGCCCATCATATGCTCCAGGTGGGCGATCGGCACCATCTTGGTTTTGGGCACCCCGTGCATATCGACGTAACTGGGTATCAGGTACTTTACCCCCTGTTCACGGAGTTGCTGCTGTAACTGTTTTAAATCGGTCTGACTCATAAATTATTCTCCGGCTTTTGCTGGTGGCGGGATTTGACGGTTTTTAGTATTCCTAGCAGCGCTTGTTTGTCCGGCGGAATCCGGTAATGCGCACAGTGCTGCAGGTCACGCTCGAGCGAATCCCATTGAATCGCCTGCAACTGTTTTTTGCTAAAGACTTCGAAGACGCGTGGATCGCCCATTTGCGCAACCGGGTTACAGGTTCCCTCGATAAAGGCAATTTGCACCGCGGTTTCCGGTTGCAGCATAAACTGCAAAAATTTTACCGCAAGGGACGGTGACTGCCCGTGCTTTAGCAACGACGTGATTTCCGAAAACACGATGCCGCCCTTGCCGTCGATTGGTCCACGTTCAGGCGTTACCGCGAAGATATTCGTGTAACCTGCCAGTCGGGCAGGCGAGGCGGTATAGATACCGCCGCTCAAATAAAAGCTGATGTCACCATCGGCCAGGGCGCGATTCAGGCGGTGATGGTCATCATCGATGATGACGGCCTTACCGAACCAGCGCTCCGCGGTGGCTTCAAAACTTGCCAGGTTGTCTTCAGACATTGTTACGAATGGATTGAGGCCCGCGCCGATGGCAACATGAAAAAGGTTGAAATCGGGGTAGTCGAGAATGGCATAGCGGCCGTGATTAGAGGGCTCGTCGGCGAGACCAAAACCCTCGTCTATGGCGGTTTCACGGCTGATCTTATCGAGATTGACGACCAGGTTGAACGGGCCGAAGCGCTGGCCGATGCCGATCAGGTCGCCGGCGGCATTGTAGCTCCAGGGCAGTAATGGTTCGTACACCGGGTGCATCGAGTCGAGGTAGGTTGCCCGCAGATCTTCATCGAGGGTTTCGATCAGACCCGCGGGTTCGAGGCAGTCGCGCACATATGCGTTGTTGATATTGATGATGTCCCAGTCGCGGTACTCGCCGTCGAGCAACCGCTCGGCGGCGGCTGCATCCGACAACAGGGTTTGCGCCTGCAAATCGAGATCGGTCGCCGCCTGGAAACGCTGCCGGATCGTATCCGCGTCGTAGCCTTCCCAGCACAGCATCCGCAAGGACGTTTCGTCGACCAGGTCAGCTAGCATCGGTGTTAGTGTCCGAGCAGCTGGCTCAGGAATAATTTCGCCCGCTCGGTTTGCGGGGTGTTGAAAAATTCTTCGGGTTCGGCGACTTCGACAATTTCGCCGTGATCCATGAAGACGATCCGGTCGGCGACGCGCCGCGCGAAACCCATTTCGTGCGTGACGCAAATCATTGTCATGCCCTCCTCGGCGAGTTCGATCATGACATCCAGAACGCCGGCGATCATCTCCGGGTCCAGCGCCGATGTCGGCTCGTCGAACAGCATGATCTTGGGCTTCAGGCACAGTGAGCGGGCGATCGCAACGCGCTGTTGCTGGCCCCCGGACAGCTGCGGCGGGTATTTATGCGCCTGTTCCGCAATGTGAACCCGGTCCAGGTATAACATGGCGCGCTCTATTGCCTCGGTTCTGGAAACGATTTTGTTCCTGATCGGACCGATGGTCAGGTTTTCGACCACGGTCAGGTGAGGGAACAGGTTAAAACTCTGGAACACCATGCCGACGTCGCGGCGTACTTCCTCGATTTTTTTCATGCCGGGTTTTACCTCGCGGCCATCGACCCGGATGGTACCGGCCTGGTGTTGTTCCAGCTGATTAATGCAGCGAATCATGGTCGACTTACCCGAACCTGACGGGCCGCAAACAACGACTTTTTCACCGCTGGCGACATGCAGGTCGATATCGAACAGGGCGCTGAAATCACCGAACCATTTACACAGCCCGGTAATTTCGACGAGTGGGGTTTCGGGAGTGTTTTCTATCATGGGGTAGCGTTTACCTCTGGCTGCGTTTGGCGCGTCTTTCGAGGTGCGCGAACAGCACCGCGAAACTGTAACAAAGTACGAAATACATCGCACCCACCAGGATCCAGGTTTCGAACACCCGCGTGGTGGTCGCGGCGACTTCGTTGGCGACGAAGGTCAGTTCCTGGATCGAGATCAACGAGATGATCGCCGAGTCCTTGATCAAGGTGATGAATTGCCCGGCCAGCGGCGGCAGGATCTTGCGGACCGCCTGCGGCAGGATGATGTCGCGTAGCACATTGAAATGCGACAGACCGATCGACCGGGCCGCCTCCCATTGACCCCTGGGGGTCGACTGGATACCGGCACGCACGATTTCGGTGATGTAGGCCCCCTCAAACAAAGACAGGCAGATCATGCCTGCAAGGAAATTCGAAAACAACGACGCCTCGCCGAACATGAAAGTGAAGATCGGGCTCGAAAACAGGGGATCGTCCCGGTCGATGTAATCGATACCGATTGCCGGGAAAATCTGGCTAGAGACGAAGAAGTAGAAAATAAAGATAAATACGACGGGCGGAATGTTGCGTATCAACTCGACGTAACAGCGGCTGACAATTCGTAATGTCAGGTTTTCGCAGGTACGCCAGTATCCCATGATGACGCCGACGAGCGTGGCGAATACTGTCGCCCAGATCGCAAGCCTCAAGGTCGTCGCCAGTCCCTGCAATAGTAGATTGGCAACCCAGGATTGGGATTCGGCATCGAACTTGACCAGGAAACCCAGTACCCGCGTCCAGTTCCAATGGTAAACCAGCACGTCGTTGACTCGATAGCCGGCATATAGAATCAGCGCCGCGACGGCACCAAAAAGCAGCAGATCGACGCCGCTGAACGATTTCTTCTGCGTTGCAGGGGGAGGTGAGTTTCTATCCACGGGGCATCGGTTTTCGGGGGCTGGCCTCCACCAGCCCCCGAATCACGGATTTATTGTGGTGCCACCATGTCCTTCCAGCCCGACTGATCCTGGAACCAGTAATCGTGACGTTCTTTCAACCAGCCGTTACTGGTATTGACGATGATCCAGTTGCTGAAGAAATTAAGCGCGTCGGGATCGGCTTTACGCAATGCGAAAGCTTCATCGCCCCGGGTCAGGTTTTCGTTGCCAAACGGTAAAAAGACCTTGGTGGGGTGGGCATCCGACCAGAAGCGCGGCTTGGGTGCGCTCGAAATCATAGCATGCGCATTGCCATTGACCACTTCCTGGAAAGCCTGCGCATCGTCGTCGAAACGGCGTACGGTGGCCTTGGGGAACAGTTTCTGCGCGGCTTTACAGGGTGTCGCGCCGCGGCGGCAGGCGATGGTGACGCTGCTGGAATTGAAATCGCCCCGGGTTTTGAAATTACCCGCCAGTTTGGTGCTGGCTGCCATTTGCTGGCCTGAGTGCGCATAGGGTGTAGTAAAGTTAACGGTCAGGTTACGCTGAGGCGTAATCGACATGCCACCGATGATGATATCGAATTTCTTGGCGATCAACGCCGGTATGATACCGCTCCAGGCAGTCGGTACGAATTCGACCTTGACGCCCATGTCTTCCGCGACCTTGGTGGCGACATCGATTTCGAAACCGATCAGGTTGCCGTCCTTGTCACGCATCGCCCAGGGCACAAAGGTCGACATGCCAACCCGCAGGGTGCCGCGTTTTTGCACGTCCTCGAGCATGCCGGCTGCGGCAGTGGTTAGTGTGGCTAGGTTACCCGTCAGTACCAGCAATGCCGCCAGTAACAGGGGTTTCAGGTTTGTACGAAATGTCATGAGTATTTACCTCCTTAGGTCTTATTACTCGAATGTGCAACGTTCATTTTCTTCTCCAACTGTCCCACGGCCATCGATAGTGAAATAGTCAGAACAAGATAAATACCGGCAACTATGAACCAGATCTCGAACGCCATAAAGGTATCAGAAATCAGATTCAAACCGGTGGTCGTCAGTTCGGAAACCGCGATGACACTGACGATGGCGGAATGCTTGATCAGCGAAATCAGCAATCCGGTGAGCGGTGGCAGTATAAGTGGCATTGCCTGCGGCACGATGATATAGCGGTACTTGTCGACGATGTTAAGTCCGACCGCATCGCCTGCCTCGTACTGGCCGCGGTCGACGCCCTCGATGCCGCCGCGGATGATCTCGGCAGCGAAGGAACCTTCGAAAAATGCGAGACACAGTACGCCCGACCAGAAACGATCGATGCCGAAAATAGGGGCCAGGACAAAATAAAACAGGAACAGCTGGACCAGCAGCGGGGTATTGCGGATCGCCTCGAGATAACAGGTTGCGATAATGCCGCCCGCCCTCGAGTGGGACATCCGGGCGAACGCTGTGGCAAACCCGATCGCGATCGCGAGTATGCCGCTGACGATTGCGAGTTTGAGGGTTTGCACCAGACCCCAGAACAGCGGTCCCCAGATGAACTCACCGTCGACAACGCGATAAAAAAACGGTTGAACGCGGTACCACTGCCAGTTGTATTCCATCGCTTCGGCGCCACGCCAGATCAGCCAGGCAATGGCGACAAAGGTGAAAATTGCCCACCCGATCTGACGCCAGGTGCGGAAGAAATTACCCAGATGAAACGTCTGGTCCGGGCGCCGACGTCGGTCGAGGTCGCTCTCGGTTTTGATGTCGATAGACACGAGCCCTTCCTTAATTATTTTAGTAATCGGGGGCGCAGCGGGTAACTGCCGACTCTCTACCCTAATTAATCCATCGAGTTTGCGCAACACGTATAGCTTTGTCAACCGCATACCAAAGGCAGCTTTAAAAAATATTATATATTAAACCGCGCCTGTAGTATGGTTACTGCGGAATATGGCTGCTTTTCTGCGATTGATATTCAGGTTTTTGACGAAAAATAATTCGAACACGATACAGGGAATATAATGCCACGCTATGCACCGCAATACGTAAACCGGGAATCGTCGTTCCTCGACAATGCCTGGTACGTCGCTGCGCAATGCCATGAAATCGACAGACAGCTGAATTCGATACGTATTCTCGGTGACGATATCGTTTTTTACCGTAACAGTAACGGCGTGCCGTTCGCGCTGGAAGACGCCTGCCCGCATCGTAAGCTGCCCTTGTCGATGGGAAAGCTGATCGACGACGTGCTGCATTGCGGTTATCACGGATTACAGTTCGACTGTACGGGTAAATGCGTGGGCGCACCAACCCAGGATAAAATCCCCGGCAATGCGTGGGTACGCAGTTATCCCGTGGTGGAGAGATACCGGCTGATCTGGATCTGGATGGGCGATCCCGAACTGGCTGACCCGGCCGATATTCTGCAAATCCCCGACTACGAGGATCCGGACTGGGGTCTGACCGATGGCGGGGTGCTCGAATGCAACTGCAACTATCTGTACCTGTTGGATAATCTTCTCGATCCTTCGCACGTCGCATGGGTGCATGAGACCTCGTTTGCGTCGGCAGGCACCGAAGACGCGGCGCTCGATATCGAGCAGACCGATACCGGGGTGCTGGTGTCACGCTGGATAAAAGATATTGAGCCGCCCCCCTACTATGCGGAAATGTTGTCGTTTGCGGGACATGTCGACCGTCTGCAATATTACCAGGCGGTGATTCCGTCGATCGCGATCAATATGAGCACCTATACGCGTGCCGGGTGCGGCGGTAACGACCGGGAATTGCCCGACGATACATATCGTATGCGTTCGTATCACTTCATCACGCCCATCGACGACGACAGTTCCCGCTACCACTGGTTTCAGCATTACAATACCAATACCCGTGACGAGGCCACACGTCTCAAACTCAACGAGGGCGCGCGTAACGCGTTCGAGGAGGATCGGCTCGTACTCGAGGCGGTACATCACGGTATGGCAAACAAACGCACGGCCAATCTCGACCTGCGTCTCGATATCGGTTCGCGAATGTTTCGCCAGCAACTGGCCGCGCGGGTAAAGGCGGAAAAGGCCGCAACCGGTTTATAAATGCCTTGAAAATTACCTTTCGCCAGATCGACGCATTCAAGAGGGTGGTACAAACCGGTAGCGTTACCGAGTCCGCCAGGATTCTCGGCATCTCGCAGCCGGCGGTAAGCCGGCTGTTATCCGACCTCGAAACTCAGGTCGGATTCCAGCTGTTTAGCCGTTCCGGCCGCAACCTTAAAGCTACTCCTGAAGCCTTGCTACTGGTTGAAGAAGTTCGCAGGGCGCTCAGCGGGCTGGAGCAGATCAAGCACACCGCGGCCGCGATCAAAAACTTCAAACACGCCCAGTTGCGCCTGATTTCGACGCCGGCATTCTCGACCTTGATCGCCCCACAATTAATCAGGCAGTTCGCGGCACGGCAACCCGCGGCGATGGTGTCGCTGGAAATCCAGTCGATCGACGTCGCGCTCGAGTGGATGGTATCGCAGAATTTCGATTTCGGGATTGCGCCGGCCACGCTGGTCAACCCGGCGATCATGAGCCATTCGTTAACCGATACCCAGTCGATCTGCGTACTCCCGAAAGGGCACCGGCTCGAGGCTAAGGAGAGCATCGAACCCGGGGATCTCGACGGTGAAAGTTTCGTTTCCTACCTGCCCGATTCACAGTTCCGTTTCGAGGTCGACGAGATTTTCAGCAAGGCAGGCATCCAGCGCAGGCTACAGTACGAGGCCCGCACCACCGATGCGATCTGTCGCCTGGTAGCGCAGGGGCTCGGCGTATCCATAATCGTCACCATGGGCACCGGGTCGGCTGCCGGTGAAGATTTCTCGACCGCCCCATTTGCACGAGAAATTCCGTTCAACGGCGCGCTGATCTGGTCGCAACAAAAGGCCATGTCGGCGGTGGCCAAGGATTTCCTCAAAATGGTCGAGACCGAGTTCAGCTCGATGCCAGCGCGTTCCTGAAGCGCGCTCGCGCCTCGGCGCTGTGTATATAGGCGTAATCCCGGGGGTAGGATTTCCCGGCTTCGATCTGCATCGCCGCCAGTGCCGGTCCGGGTTGCGCCAGGAAATCGCCAAGCCCGTGCTCGAATTGATCCAGTTCACTAAAGCTAAGCGTGTGCCGGTAACCCGCAGCCCTTGCCATGGCAGCGAAGTCGATCTTGTCGGCGCCCGGGATCGGGTGCGCGCCATTGACTTCGTAGACCTTGTTGATAAAAACGAAATGATGAAAGTTTACGGGGGCCGCGTTGGCGATGGTGACCAGCGAGCCGAGGTTCATCAACAGGCTGCCGTCACCGTCGAATACCAGGACTCGCCGACCGGGACAGGATAAGGCCAGCCCGAGTCCATGCGACGATGCCTGGCCCATGGCACCGGTAGCGACGTAGTTGAGGTCGCGCGGATTGATGACCATCCAGTCGAACAGGGTTTGGTAAACAGCGACGACGATTTCATTGCTGACGTGACGTTTCAGGATTTCAAGTGCGTGATCGCGTCTCATGCCGTGGGGGAGCGTCCAATCAGAAAACAGCAAACCGACGAATCCCGATAAGCCAGTTCGATATCGGCCGTTATATGGGCGACATCTGCGGGCGCTTCGATCAGCCGAAAGGGAATATCCATCGCCTGCAGCACGGGTTCGACGATGCGTACGCCGTAAGCGGCCGACGCGTCGGGTTTCAATTCCGGTTCCTTACCTTGTAATCCGACCATCATGCAGATCGGCAACTGGTAATCCATGCCAATCGCGCGGATTGCGTTGAGTGAATCCATCAAGCCCGTTTGTTGCATCAGTAACAACGCGCGGGTCCCGCTGTATGACATCGCACCGCAGATAGACACGCCCTCGTCTTCCTTGCAGACCCGCAACAGTTCGAGATCCGGGTCACTTGCCAGTGGCCATAACAGGCCCTCGCTGGTCACGATATCGGGTACCGACACGACAAATTTTATCCCGGCCCGCTTGAGCGCATCGATAATTGCAGCGCCCGAGGGATGCTCGATTGCAGACGAGGCCTGATTGCCATTCATGCTTCAGGCAGCCAAAAATTGGGTGATCGCATCCAGCGTCTGCTTCATCTCGGCTTCGAGGCCAATGCTGACGCGAATACAGTCCCGGTAAGCAGGCGCCGCGAACCGCCTTACCGCGATACCCTGGCGACGCAGGTAATCGTCGCACTCGATCGCGGTTTTGCCGGCATCGGCGAAATTCAGTAACACGAAATTGGTCTGGCTCGGATAAACCCGGAGGCCGAGTTTGCTGATGGCGGCGGAAAATTCATAACGCAGTCGACGATTGGATTCGAAAACCATGGCCTGGTGCGGTTTGTCGTCGAGCGCGGCGAGTGCCGCGGCCAGGGAGCTCGATGCCAGTGGAAAAGTGAGCCCGATACGGGTTACCAGGTCGATAATTTCCGGCGCGGCGTAAATCCAGCCGACACGGGCCCCGGCAAGACCATGGATTTTGGAAAAGGTGCGCGCCATGACGACGTTTTCGGCGCTGCCTGCCAGATGCTGCCCGGACTCGTAGTCATCGGCATCGACGTATTCCTCGTACGCGCAGTCGATCACCAGCAATACCTTAGCGGGCAACGACTCGTGAAGCCGCCTGATCTCGCGGCCGCCAAGATAGGTACCGGCCGGGTTTTCCGGGTTTGCCAAGTATACCATTCTCGTGTTGTCGGTGACTGCAGCCAGTATCGCATCGACCGACGGGGTAAAGTCATCGTCAGCCGCCGCCACTGGTTCGGCGCCGTTAGCATAGGCATAGTTCGGCGTCTTCAGATAACCGTTGCAGCTACGGATCATTTCGCTACCCGGTTCGAGATAGATTCGCGCCAGGCGCGCCAGTAACTCGTCCGAACCGTTACCGATCGTGATTCGCCGGGCATCCAGACCGTGGCGGCGCGCCAGCGCGGGCGCGAGCAGGGAGGCGGGATTCTCGAGGTAGCGGTGCAGCGTCGTTGCTGCCGCCCGCGCCGCCTGAACCGCATACTGGCTCGGTCCAAACGCACTCTCGTTCGAATTCAACAGGATAGCGGGCGGCGGGTAATCGCCGGGCTCCGCAGACAACATATGCGCCTTGATCCTGTCGATACTCTGTTTCGGGCGGAGCTGGGACATGTGGGGTCAATTCCTGGCGCGGTGGTAGCGGCTAAGGGTATGCGGTACCATATCACAAACACTTTCGATTTCTCTATCTCGATTCCAGATATATTATGTATCGAATGGTTTAGCGGGATAGCGAATAATTGGCAGTCCCGCGGCTGGAATTCCCAAACTCATGAACAAGCCATCGATACCAACCAGAATACAACTCGACATCGACCTCGAGCAAAAGGGGCGACAAATCGGTGACCTGCACCTGAAATGGTCGGATAATCACCGCCCATTGGGGGTGTACCCGGTACCGATCGCCTGCATCGCAAACCGGGACGGGCCGACGATACTGTTGACCGGGGGCGTGCACGGCGACGAGTTTGAGGGACCCGCCGCGTTGATGCGTCTGCTGCAAAACCTGGCGGCAGAGGATATCAATGGCAGAATCATCATTATTCCCGCTTTGAACGCACCCGCATTACAGGCCTCGAGCCGGGTATCGCCGCTGGACCTGGTTAATATGAATCGCGCTTTTCCCGGCGACGCCGATGGCGGGCCCACGCATATGCTGGCGCAGTACGTCGAACAGGTTCTGATGCCGGAATGCGATGCCGTGATCGATTTGCACAGCGGTGGCAAGGCTTCCGTGTTTGCACCCTGTGTGCTGACGCAGGCCGGTACCGATAGCGAAATCGGCGACCGTAACATGGCTCTGGCCAGGGCATTTGGCGCGCCTTATATCTGGTTATCGGGTGCCCATAACGACGACCGTTCGTTGAATGCGGCCGCTACCCGCAACGCCGTGCCGATGATTGCCGCCGAGCTCGGTGGCGGTGGCGGTTGCGATCCGGCAATGACCGATTTTGCCGAGCGCGCGTTGCGGCGTTGCTTAAAACATGTCGGGATTATCGACAACGCGGACAGCGGCGATAGTGCTGACCCACTGCTGGTCGAATTCGGCTCGTCCGAGCAAAATTTCATCGCCCCGGCTGCCGGATTGCTGGATCGCAAATTCGATATCGGCGACGCGGTGACGGTAGGTCAGGCGGCGGGTTTTCTGCACTTTATCGGCGAGCCGCAACGGCCATCGATGGAATTATATTTTCCGGTGTCGGGTATCGTTTTCGCTTACGCCAATCGAGGCATGGTCGAGCGCGGCGAAACCATCGCGCTGATTGCTCAGCAGGCCGTGGTGCGCGCCAGGTAGTCTTCAATCATATCGGCAAAACTCGACTCGACGGCGATCTCGAATCCCCCGGGAATACGAATCAGCAGTCCCTTGAGACCGAAGACCTCGGTATAGCTAACGCCATTTTCAGGAAATACTTTGGCATGCGTATCGAGCGGACTGGCGATGGCCACGATCTGCTCGGCATCGGTGCCTTCGATGCTGAAAAACTGCAGCGTATCGCTGACCAGCACGATGCTGATATCGACCGGCGCCGATTGCAGCCGGCTAATCGTCTGCAGCTCGTCTTCCCGCCCGGCAGGCGCACGCAGCAACCATTTTTCGGGGGCGAGCCAGTAAAGTGACAGTCCCTGGTGCGTGACCGCGGTATTGGGGGTGGTCGGAAAATCCGGAAAACCCGGATCGACCCAGTCCCGTATCCGTTCTTGAGCGCCCTGCAAATCGATCAGGGCGCAGGTTTCGAGTCGCTGGATATCAACCTCGTAACTCATGTCAGTTTCTCAAGCGCAGTCCCGCGGCGTCGTGGAAACAGGGCGCGGTAATCTGCGCCGTGACGACGTCGTCTTTCATACGTATAAAAACGGTTTCACCGATACGGTTTCGACCATCCATCAGCAGTGCCAGCGCGATGGCGCGATTTTGCACCAGACTCCAGACACAGGCGGTGACGAAGCCTTCCGTCTTTTCGCGTCGCCCGCCCGGTGTGATTGGTGCGTTTTCTTCGACCAGGCGCTCGCTGTCGTCGATCAGTAAACCGACCAGTTCGCGCCGTGGCAGATTCGCGCCACGGCGTATTTCGACGGCGCGTTTGCCGATAAAATCGGCCTTCGACGACGACATGATCCAGCCCATACCCAGATCGTAGGGATCCGTGGTTGCATCGGCTTCGTGACCCAGTGACAGAAATCCTTTTTCCACGCGCAGTACATGATTGGCTTCCGATCCGATCGGGGTGATTTCATACTGTTGGCCGAGCGTGATGATCGATTCCCACAGTCGCCGGAAATAACGTGGCCAGACGTTGATTTCGAAGCTCAGTTCACCGGTAAAGCTGACGCGACAGACACGCGCGGGCAAGCCGGCAACGATGCCATTGCGCATTGCCATGAACGGGAACTCGTCCGCCGACAGGTCGATATCGGTACCGAGCAGGTGTAGCAATTCCCTGGCCCGGGGGCCGCAAATCGTGGCATTCGCCCATTGCGTGGTCACCGTGGTGATGCGGACCTGCCACTCTGGACGGTGGGTCTGCAGGAAAAATTCCATGTGTTGGTTGACCGCATCGGCATTCCCGGTCGAGGTCGACATGAAATAATGGCCGTCGGCAATTTTGAAGCTAAGGCCGTCGTCGAGGATCCTGCCGTCCTCGGTCAGCATGATGCCGTAACGGCCCATGCCCGTTTTCAGGTTGGTGAAGTTATTGGTATACAGCATTTCGATAAAGGCGGGTGCGTCCCTTCCCTTGATTTCGAATTTTCCAAGCGGCGCGCCATCGTAAACGCCGACATTGTTGCGCACCGCGAAACTTTCACGATTCACAGTTTGCTGAAAACTTTCACCGGCGCGCGGATAGTACCCGGGTCGGCGCCAGCGTGCGCCGGCCTCGTACATACAGGCGCCGTTTGCCTGGTGCCATCGGGTTATCGGCGTATGCCGGTAAGGAAGATAGACGCTGCCTTCGCGGCTGCCGCTGAGTGCGCCGAATTCGATCGGCACATAAGGCGAGCGAAACGTCGTCGTGCCGATTGCCTGCGGCTCGACACCTGTGGCGTTGGCAATCGCGCCGATAACGTTGAGATTTCCGGTCTTGCCCTGATCGAGTCCCATGCCGGCGGTCGTATAACGCTTGACGTGTTCGACCGCTTCGAAGCCCTCACGCAGGGATAAATGCACGTCGGCCAGGGTGACGTCGTTCTGCAGGTCGATAAAACTCTTGCGTGCGAGCCTGGCGTTGCATTTGACGTGCCATAGCGGTTCGATGGCGTAATCGGCTTCGGCTTCGCAGTCGGGAAGATTGGGCTCATGGCGGACATTGATGCCCAGCTTTTCGAGCAGGTTGCGCATTTTACAAAGCGCATCGGCAAATACTTGCGGCAGAGAAAAATTACCCGCGGCTGCACCGATGCAAACGCATTCCTGTGATACGCCGGCCGCAACAAAGGTAGCGAGGCCGTCATCCCAGGCAAGTTTGCCGCGCGCCTGTGAAAACAGGTGCAGGGTTGGATTCCAGCCGCCGGAAACGCAGATCAGGTCGCAATCGATCTGGCGGGCTTGACCGCTGTTGTTGTCGCACAGTGTAACGCCCTTGACGCGGCGTTGACCGTGGGTAGTTACGATCATGTGGTTGGAGATAATTTCGATGCCCGCTACCAGCGCGGCAGACCTGTCACCTATATCCTGCCGGCTGTCGATGATTGCCTGCACTTCGATACCGGCTTTACGCAGGTCCGCGGCAACACGGTAGGCGCTGCTGTTGTTAGTGAAAATGACCGCATGTTTTCCGGGTTTTACCGCAAACCGATTGACGTAGCCCTGCGCTGCCGAAGCCAGCATGATGCCGGGGCGGTCGTTGTTGGCGAATACCAGGTTGCGTTCGATGGCGCCAGTTGCCAGTAGTACCTGTGCGCTGCGTACCCGCCAGCCACGCTGGAAAATACCCTCTGTTTGGGGCGAGCGTTCAGATATCATCAACAGGTTGTCTTCGCGATAGGCCCAGACGCTGGCCTCGTGCAGGCGGAGGACGTTGTCGCAAGTGTCGAGTTCGGTTATCACCATGTCAACCCAGTCTAGTGCCGCCATGCCATCGATGGTCGTATTCTGATTCAGCAGCGACCCGCCGGGCTCGATGCCATCGTCAGCAAGAATGACGCGGGCACCATTACGTGCGGCGTAAAGCGCCGCGATCAAACCAGCTGGACCGGCGCCGATAACGAGAAGATCGCAATGCGCGTTGCGCACCTCGTAGCGCCCCTGGTGCAGATTTTGCTCCGGTGCCGAAGCGAGACCGGCCGCGCGCCGGATCGACGGTTCATACAGCCTCCAATGTGGCCACATGAAAGTCTTGTAATAGAACGCGGCCGGAATCATGCGCGCAAACATCTGGTTGACTGCCATCAAATCGAATGCGGCCGATGGCCAGCAGTTGACCGATTTTGCTTGCAGGCCTGGCCGGATCATAATCCGGGTGATCGACTGGTTGCCGGATTGCTCGTCACCGATTAATTCGACCAGCGACGAGGGCTCCTCGTAACCCGCGCCGACGATGCCACGTGGCCGGTGATACTTGAAACTGCGCGCGGTCAGGTAAATACCGTTTGCGATTAATGCCGAAGCCAGCGTATCGCCGGCAAAACCCTGGTAAGTTTTACCGTTGAAACGAAACGGGATCGGTTGCGTGCGATCGAGGCGACCGCCGACAGGACAGCGCATATCCACCGCCACTAGGCGTCGCTCCCCGATTCGAGTATTTCGTGAGTTAAGGTGTCGCGTCTTATCGTGATCCAGCGACCGCAGCCGCGCACATGCCACCAGCGCTCGTCTATCGGTCCGATCGGGTTTGGTGGCACCGTCAGGTATTCGATCCATTGCGGTTCGCTGAGCTGTCCGGGATCGTCCGTGCGGCGTGGTTTCAGTGGGCCGCCGTGAATAAATTCGCTTTCGTTGCGCGGACCGCAGAACGGGCAGATTATTTTCAGCATGCCGTCACCATTTTATGTTGCCGTAGTGGTGCCGGCTTCGAGGATGAAGTCGAGCCGGCGAAAGCGCGCCAGCGAGAACGGCGCGATCAAAGCGTGAGGCTGGTTAGTTGCGATCAGATGCGCGAGCGTGTAACCACCCGCGGGCACGGCTTTGAAGCCGCCCCACCAGCCGGCCGAAACGAACAGCCCGGGAACGTCGGTTTTGCTGACGATTGGAGAAGCGTCGTGTGCGATATCGAGCGTGCCGCCCCACTGGCGCATCAGCTTGAGGCGTTTGAACGACGGAAATAATTCGAGCATCGAAACGACCGCGTCTTCAAACACATTTTGCTTGATATCGCGGCAAAACGATTGCCCGGGGTCGGGTGCGCCACCGATTACCAGTTCGCCCTTGTCAGACTGGCTTAAGTAAACTCCGATGTCGGGGCAGTTGACGACGACATCGATCAGGGGTTTAACCGGCTCGGATACGAACGCGGTCAGGTTAAACGATTTGAGTGGCAGCTTGAGTCCGATCGTATCGGTGATCGACGTGGTATGGCCGGAAACGACCACGGCGACCTTGTCGGCGTAAATTTTGCCCTGGTTGGTTTCGACTCCGGATATTTCACCGTTGGGGCCATCCCGCAGCAACCGGGTGACCTCGGTGTTTTGATGGATTTCGACGCCGCGATCGTCGGCGGCACGCGCATAGCTCCAGGCCACGGCATCATGTCGGCAAACCGCAGCCTGGCTGTGTACCATGCCAGCGATAATCGGCAGCCTCGAATCGGGCCCGCCACCGGTCAAAGGTGGTATGCGCCGGCGGAGTTCATCCACGCTGATTCGGTCGTAGGTGGAACCGTAGAGATCACCATTAAACATGCGGCGTTTGATTTCGCGCAGCTTGGGGTAGGTTTGCACCACGTCGATCATGCTGCGATTCGAGTACATCAGGTTGTAATTGAGTTCGCTGGTCAGGCCTTCGTAGAGTGCGACCGATTTGACGAAAAACGGGATGCTTTCGTCGCGCATGTAATTCGAGCGAATTGTCACCGTGTTGCGTGCAATATTGCCGCCGCCCAGCCAGCCGCGCTCGATGACCGCGACATTGGTGATGCCATGGTTTTTCGCCAGATAATATGCGGTGGCGAGGCCGTGGCCGCCGGCACCGATGATGATGACATCGTAGCGCTGTTTCAAAGGCGGACTACGCCAGATCCTGGACCAGTCGCGATGTTCGCTGAACGCGTTCCGCGCCAGGCTGAAGAGGGAATAACGTTGCATGGTGTAGTAGTTTAAAACTTAATGCTAAAGATATAAAACAAGAACTTATATAATTCTATATTATGTTTTAATTCGGCAGATATGTTGCCGACTCGCCGCTAAGTTTCAAAATCAGCCAGTTGGATCGACTTTTCATCGGGCATAAAAATTTGGCTCACTTCGTCGTGGTTGGGCAACGGACGCTCGGTGGGCAGAGTATAGACAAAGGAGCGATGCATTAAGCGGTGATCGTCTTCGTAGGTCAGCGTCGGCGTACCGCTGTGCAGCATCGCGTGGTTATCCCAGATAATCAGGTCCCCTGGTTGCCAGCGGTGGCGGTAAACGAAATCCGGCGTCGACGCAATTTCCAGCACTTCCTCAAGCAGGCGCTTGCCAGTAGCTCTGTCAATCCCGTTGAAATCGAGAGGCTCCAGGCTCAGATAAAACAGTTTTCTGTCGGTCACCGGGTGGGTCTGGATTACCTTGTGCCACACCGGCGGAAGCGCATCGCGCTCGTACGGGGTTAGCGCAATAAACGAATCGGGATCGGATTCGTACAGGGGATCGTTGTGCGCGTGAAAGCTGCTCAGAAAGCTAACGTTTTCGAGTGCCATTTTCAGTCTACCGGGCACTCTGTCGTACGCGTCGGCAGTGCTCAAAAACAGGGTGTCGCCACCGTCGCGGGGAACTTCGACGGCATAGAGAAAGGTCGCGGCATCCACATGGCAGGCCGCAGTACCATCGGTATGCCAACCGAAACCGCCCCGTACGAAGAACGATAGCAATTTGCCTGATTTATTTTTGATGTTGCCAATCGTCGAGACTTCGGGGTGTTCTTGAAAATTAAACTGCTTACGAGTCTCTATTTTCGGTTTTCCGAATCGGTGTGCGAGCGACGCCTGAGCCTGGGGCGGCAGGTCCTGATTGCGAAACAGCAGCATCGAATGCCGATAATATAGTTCGATCAAACTGGAGAAGTCTGCATCGCTAATATCGATATCAAGTCTCAGGCCGCTGATTTCGAGGCCAAACGTGCTCGTAATTCTAAGTGTTTGAAAACTCATGATTGCCTGTTTCTACCCAAGTACGCAGCAGCGGTTATCTGTCAACGATAGAGTGCCAGTCTACATTTCGCCTGGCGTCGAGTTTATCGACCTGTCGTTTCTTTGCACAATACTACAGCTCATGATTCAATTATGATAATCACGACAGTTAACTTGTAACCATCAGCGGGGTAGGATATGGGCGCCTGGATAAAAATGATTTCGGATGAACAAGCAGATCCCGATTTGCTCGACGCTTTGCAGCTTGCACGGACACCGCACGGTACCGTGGATAACGTTATGCGTGTGCATTCACTGCGGCCCAATACGATGCGCGGACATGTTGTTTTGTACCGTGCGACGCTGCACGATGGCGCTAATACGCTGCCGATGTGGTTACAGGAAACGATTAGCTCCTATGTTTCAATTCTGAATCGGTGTGATTATTCGCTGGCAAATCACTGGGCGAATGCGCGTCACTTAATCGACGAAGATGAAAGGGCCGATGTGATTGAACGTGCACTCCAGCGACGTCGACCACAGGATGCTTTCGAAGGCCGTGAATTCGCGCTGTTGAAATATGCTGAAAAGCTCACATTAAACCCCGGCGATATGCAAGAGGCAGATGTAAAGGCCCTGAGAGACGCCGGGCTAGATGATGGCCAGATTCTGGAAGCTAACCAGATCGTATGTTACTTCAACTACGCCAATCGTTGTCTGAATGGACTTGGCGTAACGCTGGAGAACGACATAGTCGGCTACTACTCGAACCTAAACGCCTGACCTGCAATGTGCCCTGGAACTAGAATGCCCGACGAGTCGAATCCGGTTAGGGCAGCAGACAACCTTTTGTTGAACTGTGCCGAACTAAACGCGGGGGATTCGTTGCTTATCGTCCGGGAAGACCCGAGATTGGGCTGGTACGATGCCGCGGTCAACGATCTGATTACCCGGGCCGCCATTGCTTTGGGCATAAAAGTCGAGCATCTCGAAGTAGCTGCGCCCCAAAATATACGTAATTCCGAGGTCGCCGCCGCGATGCGGCACCATGACTGTACTTTGTTTTTAGCTCGTATCGGAGATCAGGATCGCTTCGCGATCCCGGTACCAGGCAAGAAAATCGTCATGTGTTATATCCGGACGCCGACGATGCTGGGTTCAGCATTCGGCCAGGTTTCCTATGCAGCGACACTCGAGATGAAACAATCGCTCGATGCTTTGATTCGCCGTGCGCGTCGGGTCGAGATTAGCTGTCCTCTGGGTACCGAGTGCAGCTATAGTCATAGACCACCGGAAGCTACTGCGTTATCCGATGTTTCAGTGCTGCGCTTCCCCCTTGGGGTAGTGACGCCTATTGACGCGACCAGCGCGAAAGGTCGCGTCGCACTGAGCGGTTACCTGACACCAACCGGTTCGAGGGTTTATCAACCACCAAATCTCGCGATAGATGTTCCTGTTTTTGCCAATATTCAGGCAGGACGGATCATCGAATTCGAAGGACCAACGGGGATGGTAGCAGCTATCGAGCAGCACTATGCAAATATCGCAGAGCAATTCGCCATCGACGCCAAAGTCGTCCACTCCTGGCATGCTGGTCTGCACCCCGGGTTGTCCTATGACCAGTCAGCTGCGGAAGATCCCGATCGCTGGTCAAATACCGTGTTCAACCACCCCAGAGTTCTACACTTTCATACCTGCGGTAATTATGCACCGGGTGAAATATGCTGGATTATAAAAGATCCGACCGTTATGCTCGATAATAAACCGCTGTGGCGAGATGGGCTCTTGCAGGTACTTGATTTTAGCGAAACCGCTGAATGCCTTGAAAAATGGCCTGAACTTGAACAAATCTATGCTGAACCCAGTAATCAAACAGGGTTTTAATGATTAATTTTCTGCCAATAATAACGGTGACACCGATGATTGGAGGCCTGGGAGCTGAAATCTCCGGGATCGCTCTCGATAGTCCACTCGATGATGAAACAATCGATACGATAAAGGCGAACCTGTGGCGTTATCAGGTCGTAGTTTTCCATGATCAGCCACTCTCACCACAGGCCCTGGTCAGCTTTGGCCGCAAGTTGGGACGATTGAAGCAGCATCCATTTATTGGCAGTCTCGAAGCGTTCCCCGAAATCATGGTAATTTGTAAGGAAGCGGAAGATTTACACAACTTCGCGGGCGCCTGGCATACCGATACCAGTTACCAGGAAGTACCAGCGCTGGCATCGATGTTACTCGCCGTGGAGGTTCCAGAGAAGTTGGGCGATACCCTGTTTTGTAACATGGTCGCCGCGTTCGAGGCGCTCAGCGATTCGATGCGGTCGTTTATCGACAGTCTGGAAGCGGTGCATAGTTTTACCGGTCGCAGCATGGCAGGCCGCGAGCAAGATCTGGGTTACGGCTCGTTAGCCAAGGATCACCAGAATGCGGTCAAGATTGTACAACCCGTGGTCAGGACCCATTTCGAATCGAAGCAAAAAATGATCTATGTAAACCCGATGTTTACCGAGTCGATCCTGGGCCTGACCGATGCGGAAAGCGCCGCTATCCTGTCATTCCTCTATCAACACTGCATCCAGCCCGAGTTCATCATGCGCCTGCGGTGGCGACCCGGCACCGTTGTGATCTGGGACAATGCGGCCACCATGCACTATCCACTGAATGACTATGCCGGTCATCGGCGCCTAATGCATCGGGTGGTAATCGCTGGCAATGATCATTGCGGTAGGCCGCTGGATTGATCAGGCCTGCTTGGGTTTGCCTCTTTCGGACAGCCAGATGCCACCAAGTACTAGTCCCAGTGAAATCGCATGGTAAAGTTCGAACACTTCCTTCAGGATTACTACCGCCAGGATCGATGCAAAAACCGGCACCAGGTTGTAGAAGGCGCCGGCTCTAGCAGGGCCAATTAGTTTTACCCCGAAAATAAAAAACAGCTGAGCTAACAGGGATGGCAGCAGCGTGATCAGGGTAACGATTATCCAGCCTTTCGTGGATGGCGTCTGCCAGCCCTGCAGGTAGGTTTCGACCAGGATTAGAGGCAGTGAAATCAGCCAGGCGACGAATGCCATGATCGAAAAAAGACCCAGCGAACTTACCTTTGGCCCACGGCTCAGGCCTAATGAATATGCGGCGTAAATAAAGCAGGCGATCAGCATGAATAAATCACCCCGGTTGATCGTGAAGCCGGCCAGATCGACCAATTTTCCTCCGGAAGCTACTGTTACGACGCCAATTAAGGTTGTCGTGACCCCTATGCTTTGCAACGCCGTAATCCGTTGGCCGAAAGCCAGGAAACCTCCGAGCAGCACGAATATTGGTACCGCACCCTGCAGTATGCCTATGTTGATTGCGCTGGTGTGATGCGCGGCCACATAAAACAATGCGTTGAACACGGTAAAACCGAAGCCGCCCATAATCGCAAGAAAGGGCAGGTGCCGCCGAAGCATAGGCCAGTCGCGGATAATATTTTCACGGGCAAATACCAACATCAGCAGCACCACGCCCAGCCAGCGAAAAGTGACGATTTGCATCGGTGAAATTTCACCCACTGCAAGCCGACTAAAATTTGCGTTAAGACCCCAGCACAAGGTCGCAACCAGCAGGAAAAAATAGGCACGTGGTTGATGATTATCGTTCATATATGCGTCCTCGCACCGCGGATCAATTCGCGATGCAGGGTATAGAGTCCACTTACGATAATGACACTGATGCCGAGTACGCTTTGCAGGTCGGGAACTTCACCCCAGACCAGAAAGGCGATGCTGCCTCCAAAAACAATCGACAGGTATTTTAGCGGTGCCACGATTCCAACCGCGAGTCGTTGATAGCTCAGGTTCATCAGGTATTGAGCCATGCCTCCGAATAATCCAACCATAATGAATAGCGTGAGATCCATCAGGGGAGGCGACTGCCAGCCCTGGATAAGCATGCCGATAATACTAACCAGCACCCCGGTCACGGTAAAATAGAAGGTGATACAGACAGGATCGTCAATCTTGCCGAGATGACGAATGATAATCGTAGTGCAGCCAATTAAAAATGCAGCAGTTAGCATGAAAAGGCTGCCGCTCGCGAGCATATCGGCACCAGGACGCACGACCATTAACATACCGATAAATCCGAGGATGATTGCTGACCAGCGACGGATACCAACTGTTTCACGCAGTAAGATGACCGATAGAGCAGTCATGAATAGCGGTGCGGTGTGCAGTATCGATATCGCTTCCGCCAACGGCATCAGCGAAAATGCATAGAATGCAAAGCCCATCGCCCCGATACCCAGTAAGCTGCGCAGCAGGTGCAGTTTTTTCTGTTGTGTTCTTAAAATGCTCGAGCCACCGCGCAGCAGGATAATAACAAGTACGGGGGCCAGGGCCACGCTGCAGCGGAAAAACATGATCTGTGCTGTCGGATAGTTGGCCCCGAGCCATTTCACACTCGCATCCATGAGTGAGAACAGCAGTATGCTGAGCAGCATCGCACTGAATCCGAGCGCAGGATTGTCGATGTGTCTTATTTCTAATGAAACTGGATTACTTGAAACGGAAATGCTCCTGTCAGGCGAGTATCAGGTCGGCGGCTTTTTCAGCTACCATGATTGTCGGGGCGTTGGTATTGCCGGAGGTAACCGTCGGAAAGACCGAAGTATCGACTACGCGCAATCTATCCACGCCGTAAACCCGGCATTTTGAATCAACCACGGCGGTTTTTGGATCAGGGCCCATCATACAGGTACAGCTGGGGTGATACACCGTGTCGGCGCGCTGACGAATATCGGCGATCAGCTCATCATCGCTTTGCACGGAGGGTCCGGGTTTCATTTCATGGTCGATAATTTCGGCCAAAGCGGGTGCGCTTGCCAGGTGGCGCAGCAGGCGGGCGCCTTCGAGCATTTGCGTTACGTCATCGTCACTCGACAGGTAATTCGGCTGAATCCTGACCGGGGCAAACGGGTCAGGGGAATCAATTTGCAGGTAACCGCGACTGGTCGGGCGCAGTTGTCCGATCGAGTTTAAAAATCCGGGGTAGGGATCCGGTCGCATCAACGGACGTTCGCCCGGTGGTGATGTGGTGTAGGTAATCGCGGCGAAATACAGCTGGATATTGGGCCGGGGGCGTGATGGGTGACTGCGCAGGAATCCACCCGACTGGTTGACGCTTAATGACAACAGCCCGTTCCTGAAAACCAGGTAGCGCAGGCCGGCTAACATTTTTCCCCACCAGGGATAGAGCCGGTTGTTCAGCGTTGGTACTCGAGAGCGATAGTAAATACAGTAGTCCAGGTGATCCTGCAGGTTGCGCCCAACCCCCGGCAAAGCCACCCGTGGCGAAATGCCGAATCGCTTGAGCAAATCGGGATCGCCAATACCCGATAGCTGCAGAATCTGTGGTGAATTGATCGCACCGGCGCTGACGATGACCTCGCAATTTGCTTTCACCTGGCGTGTCTGGTTGTTATGAACGAACTTGACGCCGTTAGCCACTTTGCCGTCGAACAGGATACGCGTGACCTGGGCACGCGTAATAATCTCGCAATTGGCCCGCTTCAGTGCCGGATGCAGGTAGGCCCTGGCCGCTGACATCCGCCGCCCGTCCCTGGTCGTGATCTGGTAGAAACCAACGCCTTCCTGGGATTCACCGTTAAAATCAGGATTCAGGGTGAAACCCTGTTGTTGCGCGGCCTCGAGGAAAACGTTACACAGCGGGTGATACTGTGAACTGACATTGTTGACGTAAAGCGGCCCGCGGTCGCCGCGGTACTGATTAGCGCCGTCCGAGTTGGTTTCGGATTTTATAAAATAGGGCAAAACGTCCTGCCAACCCCATCCGGGATTGCCAAGCGCGAGCCAGTCATCGTAATCCTGTGGGTTGCCGCGAATATAAACCATGGCGTTTATCGAGCTCGAGCCACCGACTACTTTTCCACGCGGCCAGTAGCTGCGTCGGTTATTGATACCGGGCTCAGGTTCGGTGGTGTATTTCCAGTTGACGGATTCGTCGTAGAAGGTCTTGCCGTAGCCGATCGGTGTCTGAATCCAGAAACGCCTGTCACTGCCGCCGGCCTCGAGTACTAGCACTCGATTTTTACCATTCGCGCTGAGACGATTGGCGAGTACACAGCCTGCGGAACCTGCTCCGATAATGACGTAGTCGAACTCGAGTTCCACGTTGCTTACAGGAAAAAATGATTGTGGATTATAGACGGTACAACGCTTGCGTAAAGCATAAATCGGGTTTCGCCAGGGCCCTGCTTGATGCATAATCTGAGCGCAAAACCTGGTGGAGCAAATTTTGAAGTTCAACATCGATGAATTCCGCGCCTGGGAAAATAAAAGGGTAACGCTGGTCGGTATGTCCGGAGTGGGCAAGTCGTATTTATCGGCCAAGCTGCGCGGCCGTAACTGGTTCCATTACTCTGGCGATTACCGTATCGGTACGCGTTATCTCGACGAGCATATTGTCGATATGATCAAGCACCAGGCGATCAGGATCCCGTTCCTCAAGGAGCTCTTGCGCAATGACTGGATTTACATCAAGAACAATATCCGGGTTAACGATCTGGGCCCGGTCCTGAGTTTCGTTGGTAAGCTCGGTAATCCTGAACTGGGAGGGGTAGAACTGGGTGAGTTCATTGAACGACAGGCGATATATCGCCAGGCCGAGGTCGATGCGATGTACGATATCCCCCATTTTGTCGAGAAAGCCCAGGAGATTTACGGTTACCCGCATTTCGTTAATGACGTTGGTGGGAGTCTCTGTGAACTCGACGAGCCCGGTGTTATGGATATCCTGGTGGATAACACCCTGATTCTATATATCCAGGTCACCAATGACGCGCAGGAGAAAGTGCTGATTGAGCGCGCGGTTTCGGATCCCAAGCCGTTGTACTATCGGCCGGAGTTCCTGGAAGAGCATCTGCAGCTCTACTACCAGGAGACCGGGCTCGAGTACGTGGCACAAATTGATCCCGACGAGTTTGCACGCTGGGTTTTCCCGCGCCTGTTTCATTCGCGTCTTCCACGCTACGATGCGATCGCAAAATTGGGGTATACAGTGACATCCGAGGAAGTCGACCAGGTGGAAAACGATACCGACTTTCTGGACATGCTGGAAATGGCCATCGAGAGACAACAAGGGGAAGACGCGTAATGCCACTGGTTGCTCACAACGACTTACCGACCTTTGCCAAGCTCAAGCAGGAAGGAATGCAGGTATTGACGCCGGGTCTCGCCAATCAGCAGGACATCCGTGAATTACATATCGGACTGTTGAACATGATGCCCGATGCGGCGTTGGCGGCTACCGAACGTCAATTTTTACGTTTAATCGGCGAAAGTAATCCGATCGCCCAGTTTTTTGTGCATCCTTTTACGCTTGACGCACTTCCGCGTGATGACTCGGCTCGAGATCATATTGCGAGGTACTACGATAGTTTCGAGCAAATTAAACAGCAGGGTCTGGATGCCCTGATAATAACCGGTGCCAACGTTATCGGGGCGGATTTGTCGGGTGAGGTTTTCTGGGAGGAACTGATCAGAGTGGCCGATTGGGCTCATGAAAATGTGACTTCGACGCTGTGTTCCTGTCTTGCCACGCATGCGGTGCTCGATTTCCGTTATGGGCAGAAGCGTGAAAAGCAGCGCCGAAAAAAATGGGGCGTTTATCGACACCAGGTCGTCAACGTTTCGCATCCACTGGTTGACGACATTAATTCGGAATTCGACGTACCACATTCCCGCTGGAACACTGTTTACCCGCAACAGTTTGAAGCCAGTGGTCTGAAGATCCTGGTTACCGGAGACGATGGATGTGTTCATCTATCAACCAGTCCGGACGGTTTTCGCACCGTGTTTTTCCAGGGTCATCCCGAATACGATACCGTATCCCTGTTGAAGGAATACAAACGTGACGTGAACCTGTATATTCGAGGGGCAATCAGTCATTATCCGCCGATGCCTGACAATTACTTCAGCGATTTTAACGCCGCGATTCTGCGCGAGTACCAAATGCGTGTTGACCAGTGTCTGGCACGGCAATCAGCGATACCGGAATTCCCTGAACATCTGGTGGTGAATAATTTAAAAAACACCTGGCAGGACACCGCAAGCGCGGTCATCGGCACCTGGTTGGGCTTGATCTACCAGGTAACCAATGTCGATCGAAGCAAGCCTTTCATGGACGGCGTAGACGCCAACAATCCACTGGGATTGTAACCTCAATCTTTGACCGGTTCGTGACGAACCCGGAAGCGATGTTACTTGCTAATAAGATCCCCACGAATCCTGTTTCTTCCAGCGAATTCGGGTAACGACGATGCCAATGACGAATGCTATCAGGCTAACCGCTCCGCCGCGCACGAACCAGTCGAGTCGGGTACTGTCATTTAACTCGGCGACCGTGTCAACAAGTTCCGTTTTTTCCTGCCGCAACTGATCGACCACTGTTTGCAGGCGCTTGTTTTGCTCGAGTATGCTCAGGGTTTCCTGTGCCGCGGATCGAACCTCCGATAGCTCGCGCTCCGAAGCGCGCAGGGTTGAAGTCAGGGTGCTATTGTCAGATTTCTCCTGATTCAGCGATTTTTTAAGTTCGCCGATTTCGGATGCCTGTTCATCGAGGCGATCTTTCTGTCTTGCGAAGCGCTCTTCAAGTTCTGCCAATCTTTGCCTGGCGGAAGGAATTTTCATCAGTTGACGTGTCAGTACATAACCGGTCTTGCCATCACTGGTTTCGACCAGAGAGTAATCCGAAGTCAGGTCCTCCTCCAGTATGGTGACAGCTTCACCACTGGGCAGCACGCGGATAATCTTGTTCGAGGTGCTGGTACCAGTGCGCATCATGACTTCGAATTCATCGGTGATATAGCGGGTTTCTGCCGCAAGCAACGGGCTCGTCGTGAAAACATAAACTAGCGCCAACAGGACAATTCGTGTCATAGATCTAGGTACCTCGTGAGCGATGGATTCTGGCAAGTCTGCGCCTGGTTCGTATGGTCGATATCGGCCATTATTGTCAGGCTAGCTGCGAGTTGCAACCGCAATTATATTTTAGTTGGCGCGGAGTTCAATTTGCATTTTGCAACATAGTTACTAAAGTAAGATTTAAGCTATGCCCGGGAGCCTTAATGAAGCAGGATGTCGATGATCCAAGGCGAGAATTTTTAATCAGATCCCTTACCCTGGGTCTTTTTGCCGGCTCCAACCTGGCAAGTCTGTTTCAGCCCGGCCATGCGCTTGGCGACGTCCCTGAAAAGTTACCTGATGGCCGTTCAATATATAAATTGGAGGGCAGGGTAATGGTCGATGGCAGGCTCGCCGATATCGATACCCGCATCGGACCCAACTCGCGCATCAATACCGGCAGCAATAGCAGCATCAAATTCGTCGTCGCCAGTGATGCGTTCATTTTACGCAGCAACAGCCAGCTCGAATTGGGGAGCAGCGAGGCCCCGATCATTGAGGGCATGCGTATTTTCTCAGGCAAGCTCTTATCGGTTTTTGGCAAACGTGAAAAGCCGCATGAGATCACGACATTAACGGCGACAATAGGCATCCGTGGTACCGGGATTTACATCGAATCCGATCACGAAAAGTCCTATTTCTGCACCTGTTACGGACAAACCCGAATCGTCGCAACGCTGATCCCGATGTCAGCATCGACCTGGCCACAAAGCATCACGATGAGCCCTACTACGTGCTCCCGGCAGCTGCCAGCAGTGGCAAACTCATCGTACCGGCACCAGTGATCAACCATACCGACGCAGAATTGACGTTGATCGAGGAACTGGTAGGCAGGACGCCGCCATTCGACTTCCCGGGTGGCGGTTATCAATTAAAGCGTGAACGCAGCTACTAGCGGTTACTCGGCAGTTGTCGATTCCGTTTCCAGCGGCGCTTCTTCGAAATCTTCAGGTACTTCATAGGGTGTAATCAGAACCAGCAATCCAAACTCGGGATTGTCGAGATAGTGCAGGTTTTTACTGCGCATGCGACGATGTTCCCTGAGAATGTGATTGTTCAGGATACGCGTATCAGTAGAGAAGGTAGCCAGTGGTCGCTCCTGGGCAGAACTGTTCAATACCGGATCAATTGACTGGCGCGGGCGTCTCAATACAAGGTCGGTGTAGAGGTGCAGGTAACGTGATAGTGCGACCGTGATCTTGCCCTCGAGTTCATAGAGCCCGTGGCCACGCCTGCTACTCTGCTGTTCCAGCTGCTGCAGCTCCAGCGCCTCCAGAGTCTGCTCATTAAACTCGTTTGTCGTGCCGTCGGCCTTCTGCAGGTTTGTGCCGAGAGCATTTTCCTGCAGGTCGATTGCATCGTCGATCGACATGTATTCGCTGCCGAAAACTCGTCCACCCCTGATCCAGACTGGTAATGCCTGTTCCCGATCGCGCCCCGGTTGACGCCACGCGGTGTGCAATAGTAGCTCGTAGCGCGATGATTTAACCAGCTTCTTGACTGCCTCGGTCAACCGAAACTGCTGGTCCGGAAGTATTACATAGCCCAGCTTGTTTGCTGCTGCGATGCTACGGACTGACGACAGGTCGAGAATTTTCTTGTCTTTGCTGGGAGAACCGACGGGTAATATGAATTCCTGGCTCTTTGGTGCCTTGATATTTTTGAATATTACTAACTCAACGTCGTAGAGAGGCAAGATTTCCGTGTCTGCTGACTGCGCAGGTCCGAAGCCGGGGAGCAGGCCCAGGAGCGCCATTAGGGTGAATAATTGTCGGTTCATACTATTCTGCAGCCAGCCTTGCGACCAGGCCTTCAACCTGATTTAGTCTGGGCTCAAGTTCAACATTTTGACAAACAATACGCAAGGTTTGTTTCCCATCGAAGCGATATTGTTGCGGATCAGATTGTATCAGCTCGATTATCTTCATTGGGTCGATATTTGGTTTACGACTGAATACGATCTTTCCATTCTGTTCACCCACGTCTATTTTGTCGATGCCCAGGGCCAGGGTTTGCAGCTTGATCTGGGTGACTCTGAACAATTGTTTGAGCGGTTCCGGAAACAGACCGAAACGATCAATAAGTTCCATCTGGATCTCCTTGAGGTCATCGTCATTTTTCGCGGAAGCGATGCGCTTGTATTCGATCAGGCGTCTGTGAATGTCCGGGATATAGGTCTCCGGAATCAATGCAGGAACATGAAAATCAACCTCTGAAGCACGCATGATCGGTTGGTCGAAGTCGATGGGTAAATCTGATTTTAGCGAGGTCACCGCACGTTCCAGAAGCTCTGAGTACAAGGTAAAGCCGATTTCAGTAATTTGCCCACTTTGTTCCTCACCCAGAATTTCACCCGCCCCGCGAATCTCCAGATCATGGGTAGCCAGGGTAAAACCGACGCCGAGGTCTTCCAGTGATTCGATTGCCAGCAAACGTTTACGCGCATCTGCAGTCATCGCAGGTTCCGGCGGTACGATCAGGTAGGCATAGGCCCGGTGGTGGGAACGTCCTACCCGACCTCGAATCTGGTGTAGCTGGGCGAGTCCCAGTTTATCGGCACGGTTGATGAAGATCGTGTTGGCGGTGGGTACATCGATTCCGCTTTCAATGATCGTAGTGCAAACCAGCAAATTGCATCGATGGTGATAAAAATCCAGCATGACCGTTTCGAGTTCTTTTTCTTTCATGCGTCCGTGCACGATGCCGATGCGTGCCTCTGGCAGGAGCTGTTGAAGTTCATGCGCGGTCTTCTCGATGGATTTAATCTCGTTGTGCAAGAAGTAGATTTGCCCGCCGCGCTTGAGCTCACGTTGACAGCCTTCGAGAATCGTGTCCGGATTCCAGCGCGATACGAAGGTCTTGATTGCATGACGTTGCATCGGGGGTGTCGCAATAATTGACAGGTCGCGCATTCCGGATAATGACATGTTCAGGGTTCGCGGTATCGGGGTCGCCGTCATTGTCAGTAAATCGACGCTGGCTCGCAGCGCTTTCAATTTTTCCTTATGACGAACGCCGAAGCGATGTTCTTCGTCGATAATAACCAGGCCCAGGTTCTGATACTTGATGGTATCTGACAGGAGTTTGTGGGTGCCGATTACAATATCGATTTTACCGGCCTGAATTTGCAGCAGCGTATCTACCAGACTTTTTTGTGCAGTAAAACGCGTCAGGCAGGCAATGCGGATTGGCCAGTTGGCAAATCGATCACGAAAATTATGAAAGTGCTGCTGCGCCAGCAGTGTGGTTGGTACCAGTACCGCTACCTGTGAACCGGAAATGGCGGCGACAAATGCCGCACGCATACAAACCTCGGTTTTACCGAAGCCAACATCGCCGCAGACGATACGATCCATGGGCTGCGGTGATTGCATATCCCCGATGACCGATTCAATCGATGTTTCCTGGTCAGGCGTTTCCTCGAATGGAAACTCGCTGGCGAACTGTTGATATTCGTCGAGCGTAATCTGGTGGGCAAATCCCCGCATCGCTTCCCGCCTGGCCTGGATATCAAGCAACTCGACGGCTATATCGTGTATTTTCTGCTGCGCTTTTTTGCGCGTGCGTTGCCAATGATCGCTACCGAGGCGGTGCAAGGGGGCATTATCGTCACTGGCACCCGCGTATCGATTGATCAAGTGTAGTGAAGAGACCGGTACGTAAAGCTTGTCTTCGTTGGCATACTCGATACAAAGGAATTCGGTTGCGATCCCCGATACGGTGAGTGTTTTCAGGCCCTGGTAGCGTCCGACGCCGTGGTCTTCGTGGACCACCGGTGCACCAAGCTGCAGGTCTTTGAGGCTCTGGATGGTCGATTCAGCATCGCGGGTTTTGCGGTATTTGCGACGCCGGCGCTGCATCGCGCGATCCCCAAAGAGCTGATTCTCGGTGATAACAGCGATACCCTGCCGTTTCAGGGTCATGCCATTTTGCAGGGCCGACGCGATGATGAAACAGCGGTGGTCATCGCGCTGCATAAATTCGGCCCAGCTGTCTACGGGATAGATCTGAATCGAGTAGTGGCGGAGCATTTCATGTAAAAACTCACGTCGTCCAGCAGATTCAGCGCTAAACAGTATTTTTTTAAACTCTGGTTTCGATATGAATGCGCGCAATGCTTTCGCTGGTTCGTCAGTGCCGGATTGCAGGGTTAGCTGCGGAATCGACTGGGAATCGCAATTGACGCTGGATTGATTCAGATGATCCAGTTTGAACGCTGTGAAAAACAGGCATGTAAAATCACGAAATCTCTGTTGCAGTGCATCGCTGTCCAGAAACAGTTCTCCGGGTTCGAGTAATGGTCGTTCGAGGTTATGTCGTCTCGACTCGTAGCGTTCCTCAACCTGCTCTATAAATGATGCTGCGTATGTCATCGCCGCATCGTCGACAAGCAGGCGACTGTTGCCCGGTAGATAATCAAACAGGCTTACGAGGTTCTCGAAAAACAGTGGCAGATAATACTCGACACCGGGCGATGGAATACCCTCGGAGATATCAACATATAGCGGGCAGCTGTTTGGGTCGACGTCAAAGGTTTCGCGAAACCTGAGCCTGAAATGCTTGATGCCAGCTTCATCCAGCGGGTACTCCTGCGCCGGTAACAGTTTGATCTCATTGATTTTTTCGACTGAGCGCTGGGTCTCGGCATCGAAACTGCGAATCGACTCAACCTCATCGTCGAAAAAATCGATGCGAAACGGCAGCGCACTGCCCATGGGATATAAATCAAGGATCGATCCGCGAGCGCTAAACTCGCCATGTTCTTCAACCTGGGATACCGAGCGGTATCCGTAAAGACTGAGTTTCTCGCGTAAAGCGATCGGGTCTATGCGGTCGCCCCGATTCAAAATTAGCGAACGCTGATGAATGAAATCAGGGGGCGCTATCTTCTGCAACAGCGTACTGACCGGGAGGATTAGAACACCCGAGTCAGCGCCGGTGATCGATGCGAGACAACGGATCCGCTCGGAAATAATATCCTGGTGCGGCGAAAATTGATCGTAGGGCAAGGTTTCCAGATCCGGAAAACGATAAATCCTCGGCTGGTTGATACTGAAGAAACGAACTTCCTGTTCCAGCTGCTCGGCATCGGCCATATCACAGCAAACAATAACCGACAGGCCCGCATGCTGCGCGATCTGCTCGCTCAGCAGCAGGCTGCGACTGCTACCGTAGAGCTGGCCAACGCGAATCGGTTGCGCGATTGAAGGCGCTGGAGTATCAAGAAGACGAGAGGGCACTTATGCCTGTAAAAAGACTATTCCTGTATCGGTTTTACGGTGGTCAAGCCAAGAATTTCCCAGTTTTGCATGCCGCCGCGATACCACTTGATCTTGTGGGCGGGGTAACCGAAAGCCAACAGGTTCTTGATGTTATTCGGCGACTGTCCACACCACATCCCGTTGCAAAACATAACCAGGATTCGAGCGTCCCTGAAGTCCCATAAACCTTCGAGGTTCCTGGCGTTAAATTTTCCCTCGAGGATTTCCCCGATTGAAATCGGATCCGCGCCCTTGGCTGGATTGAGGCTGGTCCACGGAATATTGATTGCCCCGGGGATAGTACCCTTGGCAACCCAGGCAGGAGTACGCGAATCGATAACCAGGATACTGTCATCACCCTCGCTACTGCGACTGAGGTATTGCAGCACCTCCAGCTCGGCGATCGTTTCGACGCCGGCTGCGATGTTCGCGGGCTGAATACAAAACGGAGGACATTTACGAGAGGTCTTGGCGAAAGCAGGATTTACCGTGTTTTTCTGGTTCTGGTTACGCATGATCTTTACTTCATTCTCACCGTGTTTGACGGTAATACTTTCGACCTCGCCTGTTATGTTTACCTCGGCCGCATACAGGCCTGAACCCGCAAGGCCGAGACCCAGCGCGCTTAGAACAATCAAAAGTCTTGGAGTATTCATTGTCACTCTCTTTGGTTTAATCAGGTAATTCCGGTTTCCGTCTTTTGTTTGTATTTATTTCGGACCGAATAACTTAACTGCGGTTCTATTTTGGCATAATAATAGTATTCAGGTCGACGGTATGCAAAACGATCTGATATTCGAAATAAACCCTGAAGGATCCGTAAACCCATTCTGTGATCGGGGGTTCGCCAACCGGGCCAAAGCGCTGGTCAGGTTCTCCAAACTCACTCAGTACATCATCCATTTTAATGCCGCGTTTCGGCATCATCTGCTTGCTGGTTACCGGAACGTGTCCCGGAATAGTCAGCCTGTCTCCGGCAGCCGCGGGCTGCAGGATTAAGCCTAAACCCAGGAGTAACAAATATAGTCCTGTGCGCATGTTATCGTCTCCAAATTTAACGTATATAACTATAGCATGCCTTTGATAGGTAACAAGGGTGAAGCATGTCGCAGCTGCAGCGGTGGTGGCAGGCCGTTATTCATGGTTTAATCCGCCGCATGAAAATGCCGCTCGAAGTCTTCGTAGGCTTGCGCTACACGCGAGCCAAACGTCGCAATCACTTCATATCGTTCATCACGATGATTTCCATGCTTGGAATCACGCTCGGTGTCATGGCCCTGATCGTGGTGCTGTCGGTGATGAACGGTTTCGAGAATGAATTGCGCGGGCGTATTCTCGGGATGGTCTCACATGTCACGGTATCGAGTTTCCGGGGTCCCCTACAGGAATGGCATGCCCTGCGCTCGGAGACGCTCGAGCATCCCGAGGTTATTGGCGCCGCTCCCTATACCGAGGCCGAGGCAATGATCTCGAATCTATCCTCGGTCAGCGGCGCGCTGATACGGGGAATTGACCCGGAATTCGAAACCAGCGTATCCGAGATTCACGACAACATGAAATTTGGTGTGCTGGGTGACCTGGTGGCAGGAGAGTACGGGATCATACTCGGTAGCGGGTTGGCAAATACGCTGGACGTGGTCCCGGGTGATCGCGTTACGATGGTCACACCACAGGCGACTTCATCGCCGCTGGGTTTCCTGCCGCGCTTGCGTCGTTTCAAGGTTGTCGGAATATTCGAGATCGGCGTATACGAGTATGACCGCAGTAGCGCGATTATTCATTATCAGGATGCTAGTCGCTTGTTTCGGCTTGACGGAGGCGTCAGCGGGCTGCGCCTGAAGCTTGAAGATCTCGACCTGGCGCCGCAGGTACGACAGGAACTCAAGCAAAGCATCGGACTTGAATACTGGGTCTCGGACTGGACCCTGCGCCACAGCAATTATTTCAAGGCAGTAAGAACCGAGAAAACCGTAATGTTCATTATTCTCTCGCTGATTGTTGCGGTGGCAGCGTTCAACATCGTATCGACCCTGGTAATGGTAGTGACGGACAAGCAGTCAGATATTGCGATCTTGCGTACCCTCGGAATGTCGCCGTTATCGATCATGTGGGTTTTTATGGTGCAGGGAACATTGATTGGATTGATCGGTACCTTGCTTGGTCTCGTCAGCGGGGTCGTGGTCGCCTCGCATATTGATGTCATCGTGCCCGCACTGGAGCAGTTTTTTCATACCCAGTTCTTACCGCGGGGTGTCTACCCGATTACCGATCTGCCCTCTGAAATGAAGCAAAGCGATGTAATAAAAATAGTGTTGCTGTCTTTTGGATTGTCAATTGTTGCAACCCTGTATCCGGCACTCAGAGCATCCAGGACCAGGCCTGCTGAAGCGCTAAGCTATGAATAGAGGAGAACCTTAGTGTCTGCAACTGTGATCGAGGCTAACGCGGTACACAAGGTATTTCGCCAGGGTAAACTTGATGTCGAGGTGCTCAAGGGCGTCGATTTCAATGTTGACGCAGGGGAGAGCCACGCTATCCTCGGCGCATCGGGCGCGGGTAAATCAACACTGATGCACTTGCTGGGAGGTCTCGATCATGTAAGTAGCGGGGAGATCAGTATCCTCGATACCCGCCTGTCGAAATTGTCGGAGGCCAACCTAGGCAAGTTACGCAATCGGCACCTCGGATTTATTTACCAGTTTCATCACCTGCTACCCGAATTCAGCGCCGTCGAAAACATCGCGATGCCATTACTGATACGTCGGATCCCTTTGCCTTCGGCGCTCACAGAGGCGCAGGACTGGCTTATCAAGGTAGGGCTCGAACAGCGCGCCGACCATAAACCAGGCGAGCTGTCGGGCGGTGAACGCCAGCGCGTTGCCCTGGCGCGGGCATTGGTAACCCGACCGGATTGCCTGCTCGCCGATGAACCAACCGGGAATCTTGATCAGCATACAGCCGCCCAGATGCTCGAGTTGATGCTTGTTTTAAACCAGGAAACGAATACCGCGCTGGTGGTGGTAACCCATGACCTCGCAATCGCTGAACGGATGCAGTATCGCTCACATATGCAAGACGGTGTCCTTACACCCGAAACCTGAAAACGCGGTCCATCCCGGACGGGTCAGGGGAGCTGTAGTCTCAGAAAACTGCTGTAAACCAGCATCACGGGTATCTGCAACACCAGGTAGATGGCCTCGGAAACTAGGCGAATACTGCCGGTGACTGCGAACCTGGTATCAAGCGCACGCGAAATATAACGGCTCAATTCACCTGTCACATAATATGCGAGCATCATGTAAACGATGATTTTCAGGATGGTTGCCATCGATGGAAACAGGTGCAGCGATACGATTGAATCCGCATATTGCCAGTGAAATACCAGGGCTATGGTGAGTAAGCTCTGAATCGGCAATGCAAACACCGGATGACTCAATACCGGTATGAATGACAGTAACAATCCCGCAAAAAACAAAATGTTGATCAAATGGTTAAATTGTTGTTGTTGGAAAAGAATAGACCAGAAACCTGTGCGCGCGGCATTGGCGTCGATCGCGGGGTAAATCTGGCTGACAATAATAAACAGAACCATGATGCGAATCACGGGACACAAAATATTCTCGAAGACCCAGGTTGGAGAGCCGATTTCGTGTGCTTTAGTTATAATCCAGAAACATAACCAGGTGCCCAGGATTACGCTGATAGCAGTGACCAGTACTATCCAGGGCAGATTCACGTATTTTTACGCATGCGCCGGCGACGATTATGGAGGCGCCTGGCCCGGATCTGGATGTGTCTCAGGATGTGCAAATGCCACAGGATGCGAACCAGCACGAAAGCTGCCAGCGCGGTGATCGTGCCCACCAGAAAACAACCGAGCAGGAAAGGTTGCCAGATAGCCGCCAGGCGGGTGACCAGCCATTCGAAACTTGGTTCGAAGTTAAACCTTTGCGGCTCCAGTCCCAGCATTTCAGCACCGACAAGGTAACAGAAATAATACATGGGTCCCATCGTGAACGGGTTGCTGATCCAGACCATCGGCACCGTGAGCAGGATATTAGCCCTGATCCAGATTGCCAGCGCGGCCGCGATAACCATTTGAAACGGGATCGGGATAAAGGCACAGAATATACCCAGCGCGACCGCTAACGAGCAAGATCGCCGGTTGATATGCCACAAAGACGGGTCCTGCAATCGTGGGCCAAGTAACTTGATCCAGCGATTTTTGGTGACAACGTCAGGATGCGGCAAAAACTTTCGTAAAAACTTCCTTGCCATGATTATTGTATTATCGGTACTAATTGAATATTCTGCAAAGTGTTGGGCCACACAACAGGGAAACAGGGCAGGGAAAGCATGCCTCAACACGCACTTGCGATCGTGCTTGGTTCGCTCGTCGCTTATTATGGCAACGAACTTCCAGATCAATACTGGTCGGCTTTGGTACCGATCCTGCTGCTGTTTTTCTACTGTTGCCCGGCCTATCGATTCATTCTGTTACTAAGCGCTGCCTATCTCTGGAGTAGCGCCGCGTTTCATCATCATCTTGAACACCGGCTTGATGGCAGCTTCGACAATCGTATTACGCTGATGCGCGGAATCATTGCCGATATTCCCCAGTTGAAACAGGGGCGTATCAGCCTGTCCCTGAACATTATTGAAATCGAGCATTATGCAGGATCACTGCCGCGCCATGCCCGTCTCAACTGGTATCAGGATGAGCGGTTGCCTCTTGCCGGAGAACTCTGGGAATTCGAGGTGAAGCTGCGACAACCGATCGGGACGATCAATCCCGCCGGTTCCGATTTCGAAGCATGGCAATTTGCCAATGGAATCGATGTCTCTGGATATATCCGTAAATCGAGCAAAAACCGCAAGCTCGAGGACGCGGGCTGGTGGAGCGTAAACCGTTGGCGCACTAGCCTTGCTGCTGGCATTGATCATAGGTGCGGCCGATGTGAGCATCGAGGTTTGATCAAGGCACTGGCATTGGGATACCGGGGTGATATACCAGTAACGCAACAGCGCCTGCTCCGGTCCGGTGGTATCGCGCATTTACTCGCCATATCCGGTCTCCATATCGGCACGGTGTCACTATTGTTCTACGGTCTCGGTCGCCAATGCTGGCGCCTGGGTCTTTACCGGTGTGGCCTCAATCGTGCACAGGCGGCCTGGCTAATAGCGATTGTTGCAGCCACGAGTTACGCGGCTCTGGCCGGGTTCAGTCTGCCCACGACGCGCGCATTAATCATGTTCGCGGCGCTCGGGATTGCACTGCTGATCCGCAACCGGATCAATCTGTCGCAATCGATCGCGCTGGCGCTAATGGTGATAATCATCGTTGATCCCCGGAGTATTGGCTCAACTGCCTTTTGGTTGAGTTTTTGTGCATTACTGGTGATCGCTTTTGTCCATTTTCGTTTGCCGGGTAATCTGCGCTGGTGGCAACAGTTACTGGCCCTGCAGTGTTGTTTTTCCGTTTTGTTCGCACCCCTGGGCATCCTTATATTCGGCCAGTTATATCCGGCGGGATTGCTGGCTAATATCGTCGCAATTCCCGTGGTCAGTTTTACGGTATTACCGGTGGTGATGGCCGGTTGTTTGTTCGTAATGTCGGGCCTGCCCGGGGGCGGCATGTTGTTTCATATTGCCGACAGCTTACTTCGATGGTTGTTGGGCTATGTCAATTGGTTGATCGATTCCGGCCTGCAAGCCAACGCGGTTTTCTACCCGTCAGTGTTGATACTGATGGCCTTGATCGCGGTGCTCATCCTGCTAATGCCGCGAAGCACCGGGGTTCGTGGAGTCGCTTTGTTGAGCCTCGTTGCAGGGTTTGCCTGGCATCACCCGAGACTCCAGCATGGTGCTTACGAACTCGTTGTATTTGATGTTGGTATGGGAACCGCGTTATTGTTACGGACCCGTAATCACAGCTTGGTTTACGACCTGGGTCCCGGTAGAACCGGGAGTCGGAATCCGGTCGATTGGGCGCTGATGCCATTTATGTTGCGGCATGGAATTCGAAATCCCGATCTGCTGGTTATCAGCCATGTTGACCAGGATCACAGTGGCGGGATGCATTCCCTGCGTGATGCTTACCATCCCCCGAGTCTTTTATCCGGTACGCCTGAAGAACTTAAGGCCAGATTCAAGTTGCAGCAAAGCGTGCGTTCATGTCATGAATACCCTGACTGGCGCTGGGACGGTGTGGATTTCAGTTTCCTGGTCGCAGGTGACCCGAAGGTTGATTCAGGCAGTAACAATCGTTCCTGCGTCCTCCGGGTAAATGGCGACCATCGTGTCCTGATACCCGGAGATATAGAAACCGTGAAAGAATCCGAGTTGCTGCTAAAGTATGGTGCAGCCCTCGAAGCTGACGTGCTGGTGGCACCTCACCACGGTAGCAATACGTCATCTAGCCAGCCGTTTCTGGACCGGGTGAGGCCTGAACATGTGGTTTTTACGCAGTCAAGAAACAATCGATGGGGATTTCCGGCGAACGAGGTCGTGTCACGCTATGAAGCCATTGGTTCGAGACAGTATCGTAGTGATAAAGACGGGGCGATCAGGCTCCAAAGCAGCGACGGAGATCTCAAGGTTAAAACCATGCGTAACCCCGTGCGGCGCATCTGGCAGCGATGGTAAAAAGTCGCTTGTCACAGTATGATGTGCGGCATTAATTTCTGAGGAATAAAGCGTGTTCGAACTGGTTCAGGCAGGAGGCTGGCTGATGATTCCGATACTGTTGTGCTCGGTAGTTGCCGCGGCCATCATTATCGAGAGGCTATGGACCCTGCGCCAAACAAAAGTGATTCCAGAAAAGCTGCTGACCGGCATCTGGAACCTGCTGAGTAGCGATGCGTTAACCGAAAAGCATATAACTGAAATCGAAAACGGTTCCCCGCTTGGCAGGGTGCTGGCGGCTGGATTGATCAACAGGCACCTGTCGCGTGACCTGATTCGCGAAAGCATCGAAGAAAACGGCCGCCACGTGGTGCACGAAATGGAGAGATTCATGAATACCCTGGGAACGATTTCTACGATAACGCCCTTACTGGGCCTGTTGGGAACGGTCATCGGGATGATTCGTGTTTTCACCGCGATAACCGTTATAGGTGTCGGTGATCCAGGGCAGCTGGCCGGTGGGATATCCGAGGCGCTGATTACCACGGCTGCTGGATTGACCGTTGCAATTCCTAGTCTCATATTTCATCGTCACCTGAAACGTAAAATAGACGGATTGGTGGTGGCAATGGAGCAGGAAGCGATGAAGCTGGTCGATTTTCTGCATGGCGATCGCAAGAAACTGGCCTGATCGATGAACTTCCACAGCGGAAATGCCGAAGAGGACGTCGATATTAATTTGACACCCTTGATCGATGTCGTGTTTTTACTGTTGATATTTTTCATGGTGTCGACGACTTTCGATACCACGTCGCAGTTGAAAATCAATCTGCCCGAAGCAAACCAGGACCAGGTCTCCGCGCCACCACAAAAATTAAACCTGATGATTGATGCCAAAGGAAACTTCTTCCTCAATTCGCGCGAGCTCACCAACAACAAGAGTGCTACCTTGCAGGCTGCCCTGGAGCGCACCATGGCCGGCACCAGGCTGCCAATCGTGATCCAGTCCGATGCCGATTCCCCGGTCCAGTCGCTGGTAACCGCGATGGATGTTGTCAGTCGACTGGGACTTACACAGGTTTCGATCGCTACTACACGTCCGCTCGAGTAATTGATGGCGTGAAATTTCAGAGAGCAACTTAGTGCAACCGATCGAAGCTAATTTAACCGGCGCCAAAGCCTATCGGGCGCTATTATCGCTGGCATTCGAGCATAAGGGGTACTTTCTGCTGGCTGTGATCGGCATGATCATTTTCGCCGCCTCGGACGCTGCTTTCGCTTACCTGATGAAACCGTTAATGGATGACGGCTTTATTGACCGCGATCCGACGATTATAAAGCTGATACCGGTAGCGATAATACTGATATTTATCGTCAGGATGGTGGCAATATTCATGCGCAGCTATTGCATGGATTACATCGGGCGCAATGTCATTAATAGTCTTCGTAAAATGATGTTTGAGAAACTATTAACCCTGACCAGCGACGAGTACGATCAATCCTCGACGGCCGCCATTGTCACGCGCTTTTCTTATGACGTCGAGCAGGTTGCCAAATCGGTTTCAAGCTCGTTGACGGTATTCATCCAGGATAGCCTGCGAATTATTGTGTTGCTTGGTTACATGGTCTGGTTGAACTGGCAGCTGACCGCCATATTCCTGATAGCTGGTCCGATCGTGTTTCTGATCGTGGTTCGAATTTCGGGTCGCTTTCGCAGCATTAGCAAACGCATCCAGCAATCGATGGGTGGCGTTACCCAGGTGGCCCAGGAAGTAGTCGATTCGAACCGCATTGTTAAAATTTTTGGTGGTGACGAATTCGAGCGCAACAAATTCCATAAAGTTAACAAGAACAACCTGAATTTACATTTGAAAATGTCGATAGCGCAATCATTTAGTATGCCGCTCATCCAGTTGGTAGTTGCCGTTGCGTTCGCGGCTATTGTCGCCTTTGCGACTTCAGTTTCGATGCGCAACATTATCAGTCCCGGAGATTTCGTTTCTTTTATTTTTGCGATGACCATGCTGTTGGCACCGATGCGAGTCCTGTCTTCAATCAACGCCAGTATTCAAAAAGGCATCGCCGCGGGCGAGAGCGTGTTCGAATTTACATCGCTTGCGAGCGAACATAACCAGGGTGAACTGGAACTGGACCGTGCCGAGGGTCGTATCCGGTTTGATAATGTCGCGCTTTGCTATCGACGCAGCGATCAGCGCGTGCTTGATGAAATCAGTTTCGAGGTAAAACCCGAACAAACCGTCGCAATCGTGGGTCGTTCAGGCAGCGGAAAGTCCAGCCTGGTTAATCTTATCCCGCGTCTTTATGAATATGACAGTGGCGAGGTATCCCTGGACGGGGAGCGACTCGATCACTACCGCATCTCTGATTTAAGACGTCAGATTGCCTATGTCGGTCAGGACGTCAGGTTATTTAATGACACCATCCGTAACAATATCGCTTACGGTATTAGCAACCAGGTAGACGAAGCCCAGATTATTGAAGCAGCAAAACAGGCCCACGCCTGGGAGTTTATTTCGGAAATGCCGGACCAGCTGGATACCGAGGTTGGCGAGCGTGGGGTGCTGTTATCCGGGGGCCAGCGACAACGCATAGCGATTGCGCGTGCATTGCTGAAGAATGCACCCATTCTGATTCTGGATGAGGCGACCTCGGCACTCGATACTGAATCAGAACGTTATATACAGCACGCGATGGAGCACTTGATGCAAAACCGGACCACGCTGGTTATCGCCCATCGACTATCGACGATCGAGCACGCTGACCATATCGTGGTTATGGATCAGGGGAAAATAGTGGAGCAGGGTACGCATGCCGAATTGCTCGAAGCCGGTGGCGTTTACTCAAAATTGCATTCGATGCAATTTCGAGACACCAAGGATGGCGAGTTGCAACCCAGCACGCGACCGAAAATAATCCGTTCTTCGGTTCTCGACAAGTCCGTGATGCAGCACTGGATCAGTATGTCGACCCAGCGCAGACAGGGTTGGTGGCTTTGGTCGATTAATCCGCTATCCCTGCTATTGATGCCGCTTTCCCTGATCTTTTATCTCTCTGTCAACCTGCGCCGATTAGGGTATCGCCTGCGCCTGTTAAGGTCTACGAAACTGCCTGTTACCACGATTGTTGTCGGTAATATCACGCTCGGTGGAAACGGTAAAACGCCAATCGTGGTCGCGCTTTACCGGTTGTTAAAGGAAAAGGGGTATCAACCCGCGATCATTACCCGGGGTTACAAGAGTGGTAACGAAAAAAGCGTACAAATCTTACAGGACGGCATTACCCGCAGTGCTTACGGTGACGAAGCCAACATGATGTCGGAGGTTTGTCGCTGCCCAATCGGGGTTGGTGCCCGCAGGGTTGAGGCCGCGACGCAGATACTCGAGCGCTTTCCCGATACCGATATCCTACTTTCGGATGATGGTCTCCAGCACTACGCGATGAAGCGCGATATCGAGGTCGCGGTTTGCCGGGATCTGTCGCTGGGTAACGGATTACTGCTGCCGGCAGGGCCGTTGCGTGAACCACGTAGCCGCCTGAAGCGTGTTGACCTCACCATCAGCCGGGATAGTGGCCAGGTTATCGAGTCGCTGGGGGAGGTCTGGAACCTGGTGGAACCCGAGAGGACCCGGCATATCAGCGAATTCATGGGCCGGCAGGTACACGCGTTGGCCGGTATCGGTTTTCCTGAAATATTTTTCGCCAGCCTGGCGCAGATGGGTATCGATGTCATCGAGCACGAGTATCCGGATCATTACGAGTTCAATGTACAGGATTTGAATTTGAAACCTGAACTGCCGATACTGGTCACGCATAAAGATGCGGTAAAATTGAAAGCAATCGCGCGCGAGAATCTGTGGGTAGTTCCACTCCATATCGAGTTTAGCGAGGAATTGAGCAGTCAGATTATGCAATTACTGGAGAGTCGTCATCGTGGATAAACATTTACTGGATATACTGGTCGATCCGGTCACCAAGGGGCCACTGATTTATGATAAAAAACGACAGGAACTGATTTCGCGCGCCTCGCGACTTGCCTATCCAATCCGCGACGGGATTCCGGTGATGTTGCCTGAAGAAGCACGTGAACTCAGTAGTGAAGAGGTCGAGGCGTTACGATAGTGTAATGGCCATCGATTTTCGTATCGTGATACCGGCACGCTTTGCGTCGTCGCGTCTGCCAGGTAAATCCCTGCGAACCATTCACGGCAAACCAATGATTGAATGGGTTTATGCCACAGCGCAGCAGGCGAACGCGACCGAGGTCGTGGTCGCAACCGATGATCAACGCATAGTCGATGTCGTCGAAGGATTTGGTGGTTACGCCTGCATGACAGATACTGCCCACTGCAGCGGTACCGATCGCATTCTGGAAGTGACACAGAAGCTGGGTTGGGCCGCGGACAGCATCGTTGTCAACCTGCAGGGCGACGAGCCCCTAATGCCTGCCGTAAACATCAACCAGGTTGCCAGCAATCTGTCATCGAGCGACTGTGCGATGGCAACCTTGCATAAGATCGTGGACCTGAAGCATGCACAGGATCCAAATCTGGTCAAGCTGGTGCACGATCGTCACGGCCATGCGCTTTATTTCAGCCGTTCCGTTATCCCGTTTGATCGAAATGGGGAAGTTCGGCAATACCTGGGGCATATCGGAATTTATGCTTACCGGGTCGATTTCATCAAAATCTTCAGTGAACTCGATCCCAGCGATCTGGAAATTGCCGAATCGCTGGAACAACTGCGCGCGCTTTGCAACGGCTACGCGATCCATACCGAAATTGCGCGTGCCGAGCCTGGTCCGGGAATCGACACCGAAGAGGATCTGGTCCAGGTTGAAAAACTGATAGGATCGATGCCGGCGTGAAATACAAGTGGAAGCTAGAACAACACGTCACGCTATTTGAAAAGTACTTCAAGCTGGACGAGTACAGCATCTCTCATGAGCTATTTGGTGGCGGGTTCAGCCCGGTATTCACGCGTGAAATTTTTGAACGTGGCACCGTGGTTGCGGTGCTGCCCTACGACCCCGTTCGCGAAAAGGTGGTACTGATAGAACAGTTCAGGGCCGGTGCGATAGGCGATACCGATGGACCCTGGCTCATCGAATGCGTTGCCGGAGTTATCGAAACGGAAGAGTCTGCACTGGATGTTGCGATCCGTGAATGCGACGAGGAAGCGGGTTGCCACATCAGAGAACTGGAAGCAATCAGCCACTATTACGTCAGTCCCGGCGGTACCACCGAACATTGCAGTCTTTTCTGCGGGATCGTCGATAGCGAAGGCGTCGGTGGTATCCACGGGCTTCCACATGAACATGAAGACATTCGGGTCATGGTTATTGATTCTGCACAGGCTTTCAGCTGGGTGTGCGACGGTAAAATCCGGTCTTCCGCGACCATTATCGCGCTGCAATGGCTCGAGCTGAACGAGCCCGGAATAATAGAACGCTATGCCAGCTAAAACGCAGTCGCGATCGCGATCATGCCGACTATGCTAAGGACGATGGTGTAGGGCAGGGCCATCCACAGCATATTGACGTAGGAAAGGCGAATCAGGGGGGCCAGGGCCGAGGTTAACAGGAACAAAAACGCGGCCTGCCCATTGGGCGTGGCGACACTCGGCAGGTTGGTGCCGGTGTTAATCGCAATCGCAAGAACATCGAACTGCTCACGATCGATGGTGCCTGCCTTGAAGGCCGCGGAAACTTCGTTAATGTAAACAGTGGCCACGAAAACATTATCGGATATCATCGATAGTACGCCGTTGGCGATAAAGAACATGATCGGTTGCAGATCTCGATCCATTGCCAGTACCTGCTCGATGACCGGCGAGAACAAATGCTGCTCATGGATGACGGCGACGATCGCAAAAAATACCACCAGCAGTGCGGTGAAGGGTAAAGCATTCCTCGAATGCGTGGCCAATCTGATGCTCCTCGACGATACCGTTAAAGGAAGTTAACAGCACGATTACCATCAAGCCCACCAGTCCTACAGATGCCACGTGGAAGGCGAGGGAAAAGACCAGGATGATGCCGACGACGGCCTGGATGACCAGGGTTGCCTTCGCCCGGTGATTACGATTGGCATCCTGTTCGGCATCGTAAGCGGACAGGGTCGCGGCGACCGACTCGGGCAACGTTGCCCCGTACGAAAACCACCTGGTTTTTTCCAGTACCACGCTGGTAATCAGTCCGGCGACCAGAACCGGCATCGTAATCGGCGCCATGCGCCAGAAAAATTCCATGAAATTCCAGCCGGCGCGTTCGGCGATCAACAGGTTTTGCGGCTCACCGACGAGTGTGCATACACCGCCCAGTGCGGTGCCGACCGCGCCGTGCATGATCAGGCTACGCAGAAACGAACGGAATTGCCTGAGCTCGGCACGCCGATCGTGGATAACTTCGGCATCAGTACTGTGATCGTGCTCCGCCTGATGGAACTGTTTGCCCGATGCTACGCGGTGATATACCGAGTAAAAACCGATCGCGACCGAAATCAATACCGCGGTTACGGTTAACGCATCGAGGAAGGCACTCAGGACGGCTGCGGTAATACTGAACAGGAAAGACAACAATGCCTTGGATTTGATCGAAAGCAGGATCTTGGTAAAAGTGTACAGCAGCAGGTCGCGCATAAAATAAATACCGGCAACCATGAACATCAACAATAGAATGACCTCAAAATTAGCGATGGTTTCCTGGTAAACGGCTTCCGGGCTGGACATGCCCATTACGATGGCTTCGATTGCGAGCAGTCCACCCGGCTGTAACGGATAGCATTTAAGTGCCATCGCAAGTGTAAAAATGAATTCAAGGATGAGTAGCCATCCCGCAACGAAGGGGCTGATCGCAAATACGATTGGATTAATAATCAGGAAAGCGATGATGAACTGCTTATACCAGTCTGCAGAGTGGCCAAGAAAGTCTCTGAAAAAGCTTTGCTTATGGTTGTTATCATGGACAGTTTCACTTGCATTTTGTTGAGGTCATTATAGAGAAGGCTTTAGACACTGCTGGTTCGATCGCGGCTAATCGAACCAACTGGCAACGAAAACTGCTGCGCTCATTATCAGCATAAGCACCGAAATTACGACCAGCATTTCGGCCATGGTAATTCCAAATATTATCAGCGGGGTATAACCGCAGGCAGTTTGTACTTCAAATAGGGTCGGAATCCACTTATCCAGTGCGAACCACTCGGGCATACCGAGGTTTATGTCGCAGTCGCCAAAAATCCATCCGCGCTCGACCGCAAGAACCCGCCAGCTGCGCTCGAGAAATCCGGCCATGATCCCGGCATTTAGTCCATGCGCAATACGCATAATAGTAATAGAGCGCGTGAAGAAAATTGCGATCAGCGCAAGTAAAACAAATGCAGCCACCCAGATGCGGATATGAATGCACAGCACGCAGGGCCATTCGTCCAGCACATACTGGTAGTAGAGTGCGACACCTTCGAGGGCGATGCCGATCAGGATCAGCCCGACCCAGTAGCGGTTCTGCGTGCTCAAGTTGACCAGGAACTGTTTCATATCGGGTACCGTGTTAATCGATGATCGGCATTTCGGCGGCCGCGCGCTTGCTAAGGAGTTCGGCACCTGATTCAGTAATTAAAATATTTTCTTCGTGCACCATCAGTTTTCCCGGTTCAAATTCCATGCCTGGCTCGAGCGTTATCACCATGCCCGGCACCAGCGGAGTCTGGTCGGTTGCCGTGATTGACGGCCACTCGGTCAACTGAGCGCCCAGCCCATGGCCCATGCGGCCAATATCATCATTACCTTGCGCGCCACCGCGCTCCAGCACCGACCACATTGCCTGCCAGATGTCGGTGGTCGTGGCACCGGGCCTGGCGGTTGCGAGGCCGGCATCGGTACTGCGGTAAACGGTTTCATAGGCTCGCAGGCTTTGCTCCGACGCATGGCCGAAACCGAAGTTGCGGTCGAAGTCGCAGTAATAGCCGTCGTATATAGTGCCGGTATCGATGATTAACACGTCCCCATCTTCGAGTACGCGGTCACTGGGTCCCATAATGATATCGCCATAACCACCCTGGCCAGATGCAGAGACGATGTAGGGCGTATGATCGGCCCCACGGGAGAGCAAATCGATCCGCATCGCACGCAGTATGTCGCGTTCGCTCTGACCCATACGGGCGAATTCGGGCAGTGCATTGAAGCTGTCCGAGGCGAGTTCGCAGACGTACCTTATCTTGGCTATCTCGGCAGATGACTTGACGCTGCAAAGCCTGAGCATCAGGTCGGCACAATCGGCCAGTTCGAATTCTGTCAACTCGGTTTCGAGATGGCGATAATCGCGGGCGGGCATACGCAGGTAACTCTCGGTACCGAGGGTCATAGCCAAACGACCGAAGCGCCGGGGTATCTCACGAATCGCCGCCAGCAGCAACGAGATACCATCATCCTGCGGCTGTGGCGAAGACCAGCTGCGAATATCGTCGATCCAGCACTGCTGCATTCCAGCGACACCGATCGAAGGAATGACGGCAATTGGCTTGCCAGACAGGGGTAACAGTAAAAACCAGGGGCGGGTCGGACTCTGCCAGAACTGGGTCAGGAAGCCGCTGAAATAGCGCACATGGGGCTCGGTTGTCAGCAACATGACATCGATTTTTTCGTCACGCATCAATTGTTGCGCACGTTCGGTTCTGACCTCGAACTCACTCATGGCGAATCCGCGTTCGGGGGCATCGGTCATGATCAGGCTGCCACCAGTTTCTGGTAGAGTTCCGGGTCAGTCGCTCCCTCGGTACCGATAATAAAAATCCGGCTGGATGCATCGAGACCCAAAGTGTTTGACATTGCCTCGTCATCGCGTGCCGCGATAAGTGCCGCGATACCCGCAACTGCGGATTCACCGGCTTCGATTTCAGGATTGCCCCGCGCCAGCAGGCGCATGCAGGGAACAATGGCATCTTCACTCAGGGTCATGAAATCGTTGGCGCCAGGCCTGAGTATCTCCCAGGCTAGCAACGACACTTCGCCACAGGCAAGCCCGGCCATCAGGGTATCGAGGTCTCCTGCAACGGTTACCGGATGACCAGCTTGCGCTGACTGCTGCAGACAGTTGGCCTGTTCCGGTTCAACCACGATAAATCGTGGACGCCGCTCGCCCCATAGTTCCCAGAAATAGGCACACTCGGCTGCCGCCAGGCCACCGACGCCGCCCTGGATAAAAACATGAGTCGGAATGATGTCCTGCATCTGGTCAACGGCTTCAGCAAGCATAACGGTATATCCAAGGGCTACATCCCGCGGGATATCCGTGTAGCCCGGATAGCTGGTATCTGAGACGATGATTCGACCGTGTGTGCGCGCCTCCCGGTCTGCCTGTTTGATCGAGTCATCATAATTACCGGTGATGCGGATAACTTCGGCACCAAGATCTTCAATCGCCTGTTTGCGTCCCTCGGAAACGTCGCGGTGAATATAGATGACACAGCGACAGCCGAACATTTGACATCCCCAGGCAACCGAGCGTCCGTGGTTACCATCGGTCGCACAACTAATCACGATGTCACGGGTAATCGAATCGTAGGTATTGCTCAATAAATCTTCGATGCTTGCGTTTTCTCCGGTGGCTTCAAAAATTCGGGCTTGCAGTTGACGCGCTACCGCATAGGCGCCGCCCAATGCCTTGAAACTTTTCAGCTTGAAACGTTGTGCTTCATCCTTGTAAAAAATTTCGCTGACCTTGATCTCACGGGCAAGCGAATCAAGTCGATACAGCGGCGTGGCCTGGTAACCCGGCCAGCGTGAAATCTCGTCAAAGGCAAGCCGGGATTTTTCCAGGCTGGCAATTTCCATCAGCTCGACGGGATAAGCGATTGCGGGCGTTGCGGCCGTCGTATTGCCATAATGACTCAGTTTTGCGGGCATAATTGCCATCTGCCTTTCGATCGTACTGGAAGCGCCAAGTCTACCGAAATGCGATCAGGAATAAAGCCGCAAATCCCGGTTGGACGAATAAAGTGAAAAGTCAGTGTCTCGGATGGTTCTGGTTAGACTCGATGGTAGCGAGCACAGTCAAGCTTAAGTGCTAGATTGCAAAAGCAATAATGAATCGCGTTTGTAATCGAGGAAAAAATGCCACGGTTAAGACCTGGTTAAACCACTGGATTAGCGTGCTAGCTGGCCCTACCGTACCGGGCAACCTGTTCAGGATCTTCTAGACTGGGTTTTGACAGAACCCGGCGCAGGATGGGCTCGAAGAATTCGAGAGGCTCCGTGTCATAGTCTGGGTCAAAGCAGTTCTGGTCGTAGTTATGACAAAAATCGATCGCGGCCTGGTACCAGGGATTGTCCTTGAACATTTCACGGGCATTGCGTTCGCCACCGCAGTGATGTGCGTAATAATACATTTGAAAAACACCGTGATGCTTGACAATCCAGTAGATTTTCTCGGATACGAACGGGCGCAGTATCGCCGCGGCCATTTCGCTGTGTGAGTAGGGGGCGAGATCGTCACCAATGTCATGCAGCAACACCGCGATAATCATTTCGTCCGACTCGCTAGCACGAAATGCCCGGGTTGCGCCCTGCAGGCTGTGCTGCAGGCGATTGATCTTGTAACCCGAGAAACTGTGTTCGAGCTTGCGCAAACTATCCATGATGCGCTCGGGAAGCCCTGCTTTGTACTCGTCTTCCATCCGGTCCAGGAACTGGTACTCTTCGCGGGTGCCATCTTCCATGCGGGTAAAATTAACAGTTTTCATCGCAATCTCCCGTTTCAACAGGTTTTACCGGCCAGCCATCTTATCGCAGAGACTAGGCCCGCAGCAATTCATTAGCCGGGTCGTAAGCCGCATCCATGGCGATATGAGCGCTGCGACTTCCGATCGACGTGTCAACCGTCACCTCGAGCCCGGCGCTGATCAGTTCGGGTTTCAGGTATGCAAAGGCGAGACTTTTACCGACACGATGGCCATAGGCGCCCCCGGTGGTCAGCCCAATCAGTACCCCGTTGTGATAAACCGCCTCATTACCATAACACTCGCAGGGAACCTGGTCATCGAAGACGAGGTATGCCAGTTCAATCGCGTAACCATCCTGCTGTCGCTGTTTCAGATTTTCACAGCCGATAAAATCACGACTGGTGTCGATGAAGCGGTCCATACCAGCCTCGAAGCCGCTGATCTCCTCGGTAAATTCGTTACCATAAGCGCGATACATTTTCTCCATGCGCATCGAGTTGAAGGCGTAACCGCCAAAGTTCCGAATACCAATTGGTTCCGCCTTGCGCCACATCGAATCGTAAATCGACAGTAACTGGTAAGAGGGCATGTGCAACTCGTATCCCAGTTCACCCGCGTAAGAGACCCTCAGCATGCGTACCATGGCGCTGTCGATCTGGATATTGCGTGCACACAGCCACGGGAAGGCAGCATTCGACAAATCTTCCTCGGTCATCTGTTGCAGGATTTCGCGCGAGTTGGGTCCGGTGATCAGCATTGACGAGATTGCCTCGCTGACGTTGGCGATGTTGACATCGAAATCAGCCATGTTGGATTGCATCCAGTGCAGGTCCTTGTTTTCGGAACCGATCGCCGACACCAGGTAAAAATGATTTTCGTCGAGGCGAGTAATCGACATTTCGCACATAATGCCGCCGTTGGGTGAATGAAACAGGCTTAATCCAATACGCCCGACTCGCGGCAGTTTATTGCACGAGAGTCGATCCAGGAACGCCGCGGCATCCGATCCCGTGATTTCGTACTTGGCTGAACCCGAAATGTCGATGATACCCGCTGATTCCTGAACTGCCCTGCATTCCTCGGCCACGACCGCGTGTGCCTCGCTGTGCGACCAGCTCAGCGATTCGCGTCGCACTGCGTCTGTCTGAAACCACAATGCCTTCTCGTATCCCTGTGCCGCCCCATGCACCGCGCCGTGTTCGAGCAGGCGCGCATAAAGTGGGCTGGTCCGCATCGGCCGACCGTGGGGTCGATTGTCGTTGGGTGCACCAACGGCATACATGGCCTCGTATGACTCGATCGCCTTGATGGTGCAGTATTTTCTGTCGGCCCAGTCGCCGAAGCGACGTGTATCGAGTGATGCCATGTTGATTTCGGTCTGACCATACTTCAACCACTGCGCCATGTACTTGCCGATTCCGCCCTGGGCGATGCCGATGCTGGCGCCGCAAAGATTCCAGAAGTTGCGCAGACCGGCGACGGGTCCCGCCAGAATATTATCGTCCGGGGTGTGAGTGATCGGCCCATTAACGACCGATTTAACCCCGACTTCCTCGAATTTAGGAGTCAATTCAAAACAACGCTCAAGGAATGGCATTAATACATCCAGGTTCGGCTCGAACAATTCGCGATCGAAAGACCAGTCCATGCCGTCGAGCGCCCACGGTCGCGAGCCCCACATCTCGTAAGGTCCGACCAGGAAGCCGAGCCCCTCCTGGCGGATGTAGGCGGAGCTATAGGAATCACGACACACTGGCAATTCCCAGCCCAGTGCCTCGATATCGGGGTGTTTTTCGGTAACCAGGTACTGATGTTCGAGATTGATCAACGGCACGTTGATACCCACCATCGCACCGATTTCACGAGCGAAACAGCCGGCCGCATTGACCACGTGCTCTGCCACGATTTTGCCCTTGTCGGTAACAACCTCCCATTCACCGGAACGCAGCTCGTTGATCTCGGTAACGCGGGTAAACCGATAGATCTCGGCACCCTTGTCGCGCGCCAGTTTGGACAACGGCATGACCACCGAAGTGGGATCCACGTGACCATCATTCGGGGTACTGGCGATGACCCGGGCCTTGTCGAAGTTCATGAAAGGATTAAGCTTCCGGGCTTCTTCTTTGGTTACGATGTTGAATTCAAAGCCGATGTTTTTGGCGCGGCTTTCAAGATTTTTAAACCATTCTTCCTCGACCCGGGTAAATCCCTGGCGGATACTTCCGGTTTGGTGAAAGCTGGATTTCTCACCGGTTTCCTCGGGCAGGATTTCGTTGTAGAGCTTGATCGTGTAGTTATGAATCTGGGCAACCGTGTGATTGCCAATGAAGTTTGAGCAGAGCCCGGCCGCGTGCCAGGTCGAGCCACTGGTCAACTCGCCTTTCTCGACCAGCACCACGTCGGTCCAGCCCTCACGGGTCAGATGGTATAGCAGGTTCACTCCGAGTGAACCACCTCCGATAATGACGACTCTGGCATGTTCTTTCATCTGCTAAATCCTTGGTATTAGATCAAAAAAACTCAGGCACTGCGGCCAAAGACTTCCCGCGACAGGAAAATATTAAACTGCGCTCGAATCTGCTGATCGACTTCGTCGCTGACATGGGAAGGGAAATAGTTATCGAGGATTTCATTTTTACGTGCGATCGCCTTGTCGAGCAGCACGGGCTTCCCCTGTTCAACCCATTCGTTGGGACTCAGGCGGTCACCGAGTTCCGGATAAATATACTCGGTTTGCATAACCTCCAGGGTTTGGCCCGAACCGAGATAGTGTCCCTTGTTGCCGAGACAAACATCTTTGAGGTCTTCAAAACTTAAAGTCTGCTCGTTCACCTCGATACCGCGCGTAATCCGCAACGCGGCACCGAGTATATCGTTGTCGATTATCATTGACTCGGGGCAGGCAGCGAGCAGGCTCGCGTACATGCCGGCCGATTCATAAATAATATTGGCGCCCGAAGTCGCGGCACAGGCGAGGGTATAGGCTCTTTCCGCGCCTCCCTGGAAATCCGGTAACTTGGAGTCAGTCATGCCGCAGGCAGTACCGGTTGGTAGATTGAAATAATTACCCATTTGCGCGCAGGCCGATGAAAGGATCGCCTGTTCGGGCGAACCACCGCTCATCGCACCGGTACGCAGATCCGATACGAAAGGCCAGGTGCCGATGATGGCCGGTGCGCCAGGTTTGATGGCGTTGACGAAAACCAGCCCGCCGAGACATTCGGCCCAGGCCTGGGCAACTGCGCCGGCGAGGCAGGCTGGAGCGGTTGCGCCGGATTGACCGGCAGACAGTAGCAATACCGGCATGCCTTCCTCGACCGCAACCTTGATACAGCTCAACGCCTCGTTGGTGAACTTCATCGGAGGCACGACGTGGCAGCAGGAAATGCTCATGAAGGGGCGTTCGCGCCATTTTTCTTCACTACCGGCAACCAGGTGCAGCATCTTCAAGCTGTCTTCGAGATGGTGTGCTTCGGTCCAGCTTGAGCCGATATGCTTGGTGGTTCCCATGACCGCGTTGTAGGCGGTGTTGATATCCATGTCGTGGTTGTCGGTGATGTCGCGCAGCACGCAGGTACGCTGAAACATGTGGATATGCTCGCATTTGTCTGCAATACGGGCCATGTCATACAAATCCTGGGCGGTTGACTCGCGATACTCGTTATTGATGGGATCGGCTATCATGACCGCCGCACCGGCGGTGGAAAAATGCACCTTGGAGCCACTCAGCTGCAGGTCATGCTTCGGGTCCTGCCCGTGGAGCGTCAGATCGCGTTGGCATTTGTTGAGTGCATCATCAACGACAGCACGTGGAAAACGCAGGCGTTGGTCTTCGCCGTAGGTTGCACCAACAGATTTGCAGGTTTCGATACAGTGTTCATTGGCGTCAGCAAAGCCGACTTCTTCGAGGATGCGAAAGATGGTGGCATGGATCTGGTCAATATCGGTATCCGAGAGCGGCTTGTATTGACCACCCGATTCCCCGGGATGGACCGGTTTGAGGTCCTCGGCAAGTGCAGCCTTGCGCAATGCAATTTTTGCCTGGCGGGCATTGGATCGTCTTGCCATGGTGATTGTCCTCAATGGCCAAAGTTATCAGGGACTGATTTAGCAACGGGCCATTTTCGAATCAGATACTGCTGGATTCAAGCTATTATTATTTATAGTATGGATTAGTTTTAGTAATGTTTAGATTGAAATTATGGCGAGACGCTTACCACCACTTAACAGTCTCAAATGTTTCGAAGCCGCGGGTCGTTTGCTGAGCTTTACCGGGGCGGCCAAAGAGCTCAATGTCACGCAGGCGGCCATCAGTCACCAGGTCAAGGTAATCGAGGAGTACCTGGGTTTTTCGCTGTTCGACCGTTATCCACGACGCCTGGCGTTGACCGAGCAGGGCAAGGTACTGCTGCCGGAAGTCATCGAGGCCTTCGACCGGGTGTCCCAGGCCATCAGCGGCCTCACCAGGGAACAGTACTCGAACCTGCTCAGCGTGCGCCTGGCGCCGTCCTTTGCGGCAAAATGGCTGTCACCACGGCTCAAGTATTTCTGGTTGCAATACCCGGAAATCGATCTTTGTCTTTATCATGCCAATGCCGCCGTCGACTTTCGGCGTGAGGAAATTGATATTGCGGTCACCTACGGTAAAGGCGGTTGGCCAGGTGTGGTTGCCGATAAATTGCTGGAACTGGATTTTTTCCCGGTTTGCTCGCCTGCATACCTGCACAACGACAAGCCTTTGACTGATATCGATAATCTGCGCTACTACACGCTGCTGCATGATGCCAGTTACGACTGCTGGCAGGAGTGGCTCGAACTCGCCGGCTTAGACGATATAAACGCGGAAAAGGGGACCATCATCGACGATACCAACGTCTTGATTCAGGCTGCGATAGAAGGACAGGGAATTGCCCTGGGTTCGAGCACATTCGTCGAGGATTATCTCGAGTCGGGTAAACTGGTCAAGCCATTTGACGTGATCCTGGAAAACGAGTTCTGCTACTACGTTGTCTGCCCGGAGTCGCATTTAAAAAATCCGGCGGTGCGCGCGTTCAAGGAATGGCTACTCAGCCTGGTTGAATGACAGTATCATGCGCGACTGTCATTTAACGGGGATAGACCGTGGCCAGTCAGGATGAATTGAGACAGCATTATCGTAAATTGCGAGCGGATCTCGACACGGTGAGCCTTGAGCGGGCGGCACAGAACCTTGCTGACCTTGTTGTGGCGCTGCCCGAATATCAGCAGGCCGACCGGATAGCGGCTTACTGCGCGGTTAACGGGGAAATCGGCTTAAATCCGGTCATGGACCATGCCCTGGCCCTGGGCAAGGAAGTCTATCTGCCGAATCTTGATCAACAGGCGCTAAGGTTTGCGCCATACTTCCAAGGTCAAAAAATGAGGATCAACAAGTTCCGATTGCCCGAACCCGATGTCAACGACAGTGAAATGCTGTCACCCGGTGCGCTGGATCTGGTACTGGCACCACTGGTCGTGTTTGACAGCAACCGAAATCGTATCGGTATGGGCGGTGGTTTCTATGACCGCAGTTTTGCTTTTCGCAAGAATCCCGAGCACGGCAAGCCGGTCCTGATCGGAGTCGCCCATGAGATTCAGAAAGTTGACCGAATTGTTCCCGAGGAATGGGATGTACGCGTCGATATGGTTGTGACCGACCGGGCGATTTACAAATAGTAACTATCGACCCAGCGTAAGCGGCGGTCCGACGTATCGGAATCTTTTATGCGCCACCTTCACAAGATTCCGGGTCAAGAGCGGGGTGACGACTATCTTGTTTAAAAGTCGTATTTACCCGCCGAGTACAATTTTGCTGCTTTTTCCCAGACCGGACCGGGCTTGCCATCACCTACCGGTTTTCCGTCGAGCTTGACCACCGGGACGACTTCCTTGCTCGAACTGGAAATCCAGACTTCGTCGGCGTCCCAAACTTCATCCATCGTGATGATCCGTTCTTCGACCGGGATACTGCCTTCGGCGCGAAGCACCCCGAGTAACAGCTGGCGGGTTATTCCCGGCAGTATCTGGTTATCGAGTGGTGGGGTGGCCACAACGCCATCCTTGACGATATAGGCGTTACAGGCGCCACATTCGGTCAGCTCATTATTTTCGTTGTAGAGTAAAATTTCGGCGTCTCCCTGGCTGTAGCCCTGTTGAAAATGCATAACATTGCCGAGTAGTGAAATCGATTTGATGTTACAACGGTCCCAACGCATATCGTGACCGGTCGCACAAGTGTAGGGGTGGATCTGATCGCGGTCCGGAATCGGGGGTGCTGGGATTTCAAATGCATAGCCGAACACTGTGGGTTCGATATCCTCAGGGTACGCGTGATGGCGTTTAGTGTCGGCGCCACGGGTTACGTGGAGATATATTCCAAGATTGCCGTTACCATTCTTTTCCAGTAGCGAGGTGCACAGTTTGCGCCATTGTTCTTTACTCCAGCCGAGCTTGATTTCGATTGCATCGAGGCCGTCCAGCATGCGTTCGATATGCGGGCCATATCCGACCATCTTGCCGCCATATGAGGGGATTACTTCGTAAATGCCGTCACCAAACAAAAAACCCCGATCCATCGGGGAAATGCGGGCCTCCTCGAGTGGCATGTATTCGCCGTTTAAATATGCAATTGTCATGGCTATCTCTTGAATTTCAGTAACCGCTCAAAAAGGCACGCAAGTTAAGCAGAAACCTGACTTCCCGGAATAGAGCCACAGTATGGAAATCATTGCGCCAGTAATCTAAATAAAACCACAGACACGTCGTAACTCCAGCAGAACCGACTCACCTTCGCTGACCTCGAGTCCGTCTTCGGTTAGCCGGTTGACCCGGGTGACGCCGTCGACGCTGCCAAGTTCGGATATGTATCTGAGAATATCGATCGGCACAATTTCGCCGAGCAGATCACGTTTATTCCAGACCGACAGGAACGAAATGATGCCGTAGGCGCCCCAGTTGGAAACGTCGGCGACAATCAGTTCATCGCAGCTCGTGATCGCGGGCACTATATTTAAGTCCTGTAATGCGTCGGCGACCTTGCCCATGCCGATTTCATTGCCACCATCGCCGATCGCAATGGTAGGACACTCGCTCTGATCCATGAAGGTGTCGAAACAGGCGGTATGCTCGCTAATGCTTTCGCCGCGCATGTTGTAATAACCGCCGTCGGCAGCCTGGCCGGGTCTTTCAATCGAAACGATTGCGTCTGGATGAAATCTTTCTAGTGCATCCTGGGCTTCGTGCTTGCGTTGATCGTGATCGCCAACCCTGATTTCATGCACCCGATACTTTGCTGCGAGAGCCTGCGATAACGGGCGTCCGCAAACGATGGTCGGCGTGGCGCCCAGTTTTTCGAAGGCCTCGTACATCGCGATTGCACCAACCGGGCCGTCGGTCTCGAAAGTTTTGACGACGGGGAAGCCGGTTCCGATCAGGATATTACCCCGGCACCGCTGCAATAACCGCGCCGCCCGCATGCAATAGCCTGCTTCGAGGTGATTCTGCACCGTTTTCATGCCGCGTAAGTTACGCGCTACCAGGATATCTTCTATGGTACTACTGAGTGCCAGATCTTCAGCCTGATTCATAGCTTCATACTCAGCAGGGCTGCAACGACGCGCGTTGGTAGCGCGCCTGTTCAAGACAGTGGATGTTGTGCGCCTGTTCGAGACTGATCGCTACGAAGTGAACATTTGATCCGGGTGTCAATTGTGACAGCCTCGCCGTATCATGCGCGATCACGGCGCCGATCTTGGGATAGCCACCGATCGTCTGACGATCGTTCATCAGGACAATGGGTTGACCGTCTGCCGGAATCTGGATTGCGCCATGGCAGATGCCCTCGGACAACATACCAACCATGTTCGAATGGACGGTCTCACCCTCGAGGCGGAAACCCATGCGGTCGCAGCGTTCGGTCAGCCGATAATCGGTATTAAAAAAACGCCATTGCTGCAGCGGGCTGAAGGCGGCCTGCTGGTACCCGGGCACGACGCGTAGTTCTGCAAAATCTGCATATACGGGACGATCCGCCTCGGCCAGGAAACAGTGCTTCGCCGGCCGGGTGCCGCTGCAGGGTAGCTGATCCCCGGCCTGCAATTTATTACCGTTGATGCCACCGATATTTTCGCGTACCACGGTCGAAGTGCTGCCGAAACTTGGCGTAATATCAAAACCACCGCTGACCGCCAGGTAACAGCGCGTACCAGCGCTGGTGAAGCCGATCTCAAGCTTGCTGCCACTGTCGATGTCATGGGTGCACCATTGTTCGATCGGCTCGCCATCCAGCTTGCAGGGTGCTTGCGCACCGGTAATAACGAAGCTGGTATCGTGGCTCGCTTCGAGCGCGAGTCCGCCAAAACTGATTTCGATGCAGGTGGCGTTGACATCGTTTCCGAGCATGCGGTTAGCCCAGTCGAACGCCAGGCTGTCGAGAGGCCCGCCGGTAGTCAATCCCAGGTTGTGCGCCCCGTATCGGCCGCGGTCGTGCAGCAGGCTGAGTAAGCCCGGCTGCCTGACAACAAAACCATTCATAGCTTACCGCCCTGGGCGATGAATTCTTCACGACTGATCGCGGTAAAGCGAATTCTGTCACCGACCTGAACCGGCATGCTGGGTGTCTTGCCGGCATCGAACATGCGCATCGGACACAGTCCAATCAGGTTCCATCCGCCCGGTGAAACAGCCGGGTAGACCGCGGTCTGGCGGTCTGCGATCGCGACCGCACCACGCGGTACCTTTTGCCGTGGAGTCGCCAGGCGCGGCGCGGCTATGCGCTCGTCGACCTCGCCCAGGTAGGCAAATCCAGGAGCAAAGCCGATCGCGTAGACCCGGTATTCCTGCTGCTGATGGATCTCGATTACATCATCGATAGCGAGGTTGCCACGCTGCGCTATCGTTTCGAGATCGGGTCCGGATTCAGCACTGTAATAGACGGGCAGGGTGACGAGTTCCCCGGTCGATGCATCAACGCTATCCAGATTCGACAAAGCCGTCCGCAACTGAAGTTTAACCGCGAAATGATCACTTCGATCCTGATCATAAATAACCAACAGCGACGCGTAGGATGGTACCAGGTCGACAATGCTGTCCCGCATGGTGGCAGTTATATTCGCAACAGCAGCCTGGATCTGCGCCGATACAGCCGCGCTGGTTTGCTCGGCAAAGTAGACGATAAACGCGTTTTGCCCCGCAATTTCGATTCGCATGCGATGGATCAGGAATGAATGATTTTACGAATTTCCTTGATCGCCGCGACTCCCGCGTCGTTATCACCATGCACGCAGAGAGTATCGGGTTTTAGCTCAAGGGTATTGCCGCTGACCGTGGTAACCGTGCCTTCACTACAAATCTGTTCCACCTGGGAGAGCATTTTGTCACGGCTGTGTACCGCCCCCGGTTTAGCCCGGGAAAGCAATTTCCCATCGTCGTCATAACAGCGATCGGCGAAAGCTTCAAACCAGAGATCGATGCCATGCGCTGCAGCCTCGGTACGATGCAGTTCGGCTTCGGGAGTAGCCTGCAGCATCAACCGTACGGGTTTGTGAAAATCGGCTATCGCTTTCAGAATCGGAGCGCGCACGGCCTCCCGCGCCATCATGTCGTTATACAGTGCGCCATGCGGTTTGACATAGGCTAAATCGAGCCCCTGGATTTTCGCCATACCCTCGAGAGCCGCGATCTGGTAATGCATGAATGCTGAAATCTCTTCGGCGGAACAGTGCATCGGGCGGCGACCGAATCCCACCAGATCTGGATAGGCCGGGTGGGCGCCCACCATGACATCGTGCTGTTTTGCCATTGCCAGGGTCCGCTCCATGACCAGCGGATCGCCACCATGGAAACCACAGGCTATATTGGCCTGGTCGATATGGGGCATGACTTCGTCGTCACGGCCCATTTTCCATGAGCCGTAGCTTTCACCAAGATCGCAATTGAGCATCAACATGTTTACTCCACCTACATAACGGCAAGATGGCTGTTGGGTAAGTCCGATACCAGCATACAGCCAGGCGAATGCGTGATACAGAATGGCGGTCGCGCCTGCTCTACCGCTACCTGGGGGGTTACGCCGCAGGCCCAGAATACAGGTACTTCATCATTGTGTATGTTTACGGCATCACCGAATTCGGGCTGGTTGATATCCCTGATGCCAATTCTGCCAGGATCACCGAAGTGCACCGGTGCACCATGTACCGCAGGAAAACGGGTGCAGATCTGGATCGCGCGTATCGCGTCCGACGGAATCATCGGGCGCATGCTGACCACCATTTTACTCGCGAAACGGCCCGCTGGAATGCAGTCGATATCGGTGCGATACATGGGCACATTGACGCCTTCGGTGACGTTGCGAATCTCGAGGCCATCATCGATCAGGGCTTCCTCGAAGGAAAACGAGCACCCCAGTACAAAGGACACCAGGTCGTCACGCCATAGGTCACTGATGTCGTGAACTTCGTTGACCAGCTGACCGTCTTCGAAGATCCGGTAGCTCGGAATATCGGTACGGATATCGAGGTCTTCACCGAGACGCGGGATCTGGTAATCCCCAGGACTTGAAGCCATGCCGATCAGTGGACAGGGCTTGGGATTCGACTGGCAGAATTGCAGAAATTCGCTGGCATAATCAGCTGGCAGTATACAGAGGTTGCCCTGCACGAAACCGCGCGAGTAACCTGACGTATTCGACGTAAATTCTCCGCTACGGATCCGGTGGCGCAGTTCGACGGGTGAAATATCCTGGTTCATATCTGGTTGAATTAGGGCTTAATCCGTTTTTTACAACGCTTTGGCGCGCTCACGCAATACATTTTTCTGGATCTTGCCGGTAGCGGTTTTTGGTAGTTCACCAAAAACGATTTTTTTCGGCCGCTTGAAGCGTGCCATATTATCGGCGCAAAAATCGATCAGTTCCTGTTCGCTGGCATCGGCATCTGATTTCAGTTCGACAAACGCGCAGGGGACTTCACCCCATTTTTCGTCGGCCAGCGCCACCACCGCGGCTTCTCCGACCGAAGAGTGCTTGTAGAGTACGCCTTCAACCTCAACCGAGGAGATATTCTCACCACCCGAAATGATCACATCCTTGGCGCGATCCTTGACCTGGATATAACCGTCGGGGTGGATCACCGCGATATCGCCACTCATGAACCAGCCATTGTTGAAGGCTTCGTCGGTTGCCCCGGGATCCTTCAGATAACCTTTCATAACTGTGTTGCCGCGAATCACGATTTCACCCATGGTTTCGGCATCCCAGGGTACGGATTTACCGGTCTCGGGATCGATGACATCGACCGCTTCGGTCATCGAGAACCGAACTCCCTGGCGTGCCTTGAGTTCAGCCTGGCGTTCGATCGACTGCTGGTACCAGTCGTCCTGCGGTGCCGAATGCAGAATATGGCCGTAGGTTTCGGTGAGCCCGTAGACGTGCATGACTTCGAAATTGAACTGCGCCATGCTTTCCAGCACCTTGGCCGGTGGCGGCGCGCCGGCGGTCATCGCATAGACGGTATCCTTGAATACCTTCTGATCCTCGGCGGGCGCATTGGCGAGCATGTTTAATATGATCGGTGCACCACCGAAATGGGTAATCCCGTGTTCTTCGGCAAGATCGAAAAACAGCTTTGGCGTAAATGCACGAATGCAGACCACGGTCGCCGCAAGCGCAGTCATGGTCCAGGCATGGCCCCAGCCGTTACAGTGGAACATCGGCACCGTGTACAGGTAACGTGGGTGGGGGGGTAGCGCCCAGGAAATGACGGTGCCCATGGTCATCAGGTAAGAACCGCGATGGTGGTAAACGACGCCCTTGGGAAGCCCGGTCGTACCCGAGGTGTAGTTCAGGGTCAGCGCCTGCCACTCGTCTTCGGGTGGTCGCCAGGCGAAGGTATCGTCGCCACGATCGACCAGGTCTTCATAGAAGGAAAAGCTTATATCTGTAGGCAGCTCCGGTTTCTCGGCCGCATCGGCATCGTCGATGATGATGATTTCGGGTTGCAGTTCAGAGCTCTGCAGGGCTTCCTGCAGCACCGGCCAGAGCTGGCGGTCGCAAATGAAAATCCTCGATTCTCCATGATCGATAATATAGGCGACCGTGGCCGCGTCGAGCCGCGTGTTAATCGTATTCAGCACGGCACCAGCCATCGGGATTGAGAAATGGCTTTCAAACATTTCCGGGGTATTGAAGGCGAACACCGAAACGGTGTCGTTTTTACCGATGCCTCGAGCTGCCAGGCTCGACGCAATACGGGTACAGCGATTGCGTGTCTGGGCCCAGCTATTGCGGCGCTGGTTGTAAATCAATGCTTCGCGTTGCGGATAAATATCGGCCGCACGATGCAGGAAAGATAGCGGTGTCAGCGGAACGAAGTTGGCGGCGTTGGCGTTCAGTTGATCGTATTCGATAGTCATAATACACCTGTGCTAATTTCGTACGGGCGACCCCGCATCGAGCATGCTGTTAATACGCTCGCGGGTTGCGGCCGTTGCAACCAGGGTCAGAAATGAACGACGCTCGGCGTCGTAGAAATCCTGTTCGCTCCAAACCGTGCCCGGTTCGATATCGCCGCCGGTCACGATCCTGGCCATTTCGCTGCCAACATTGACGTCATGCGCCATGAATACACCCTTGGCACGAGATTCTTCCAGCCATTTGACCATTTCTTCGAATAAGGGTCTACCCGGCATAACGAGGGCAGGGCGTTCAAATTGCACCTGGCCTCCGGGATCGGCGATCGCCTTGATCGCTTCGCCAAGGATACGATCGCGGTTAATGACGAAACGATCGTGTGCTCGCAGCATCGCCTGCTGCTTGGCAATGATCGGTGAAGTTGCAGTTCTACCATAGCCAAGATTCATGAAAGCCTTCCAGCAGGCGGCAGAAATATCATCGCCGCACTGCAACAACTCTATCCAGCGATACAGGGTTTCCTTGCAGCCACCACCACCCGGAACAACGCCGACCAGTGATTCGACCAGGCCCATGACAGAATTTGCATGACAGATAACCTGTCTTGCATGTAACACCACTTCGAAGCCGCCACCAATCGACAGGCCCACCGGTGCTGCGACCACCGGAAACGGGGCAGTCTGCATGCGATGCACTGATTGCTGAAAATCCTGCAGAAACTTGTCCAGGCCGTCCATGTCATCACGGCGAAAGAAATCGCGCACCGCCTGCAAGTTGACCCCGCAGGAAAAATGCTGGGCGTCGTTGTGCACGATCAATCCCTGCAGTCCGTAAGGTTCAACCTGGTTCAGCGCATCATCGAGGATTGCCATCGAGTCGGAATCGAGTGCGTTAGCCTTGCTGTGAAACTCGACCAGCGCGATACCGTCGAGCTCGAACCAGCTGGCAACCGCGCAACTGTTACGGGGCTGCAGGGTTTGACGTTTTTCAGTAAAACGGATTACGCCGTCCGGGCGCTTGATGGTTTGCCAGGTACTGCCGACATGTCGCACCTGGAGATCGTTGTCAGCAACCCGGTAGAAGGTTGATCCGGCGGCCTCGGTGAGAAAGGGTGGGATCGGCAGATTGTCTGATTCGAGCCGGGCAATGAATGTATCGACACCAATTTCATCGATTAATTCGAACGGACCCTTGATCCAGTTGTAACCCAGTTTCATTGCGTCGTCGATGCCGACCGGATCTTCGCCGACCTCGGGAATCAGCGAGGCAGCGTAGCTCAGGGTGCGTGACAGCACGCGCCATGCAAACTGGCCATATAAAGTGTTGTCTTCGAGCAAATGCCTGACGCCGTAGCGCTCGGCTTTTTCAGCGAGTGGCAGGTTCAGGCGCGCTGCCTCTTTGTATTCCGAGGTTTCGAGGTTCAATACCTCGCGCCCGGACTCGACATCGCGGTAAAAGCCCTGGCCCTGTTTGTTGCCGGTCTGACCGTTGGCGATCATTTGTGTCATTAGTGGTATTTTTGCGGCCTCGGCATGAAACGGGTCGGAATCCGGCAGAATATTGACCAGGCTCTGTACCACGTCCGACATCAGGTCGATTCCGATCAGGTCGTAAAGACCGAAGACACCGGTTTTTGGTATTCCCATGGGTCGACCGAAAATAGCATCGGCTTCGAGGGGCGTCAGTCCCTTTTCGAACGCGGCCTGTAGCGCACACTGGATGGCGAAAACCCCGACCCGGTTACCGAGAAAACCCGGTGTATCTCGACAGAGCACGACACCTTTACCCAGTTGTTGTTCGCAAAAGTCACCCAACAGGTCGATGACGGACGAATCGGTATCCTCGCCGCGCACCAGTTCGAGCAGGCGCATGAAACGCACCGGGTTGAAAAAATGGGTGATGGCGAAGCGCTGGCGAAACGCAAGTGGCATGTCTTCAACCAGCAATCGAATCGGAATTGTCGATGTATTCGACGTGATAATGGCATCGTCCTGACACACGGCATCAAGACGCTGGTACAAATCCTTCTTGATATCGAGACGTTCGACCACGGCCTCGGCGACCCAGTCGCAGTCGGCGAGTTGATCGAAATCATCGCGGGTGTTGCCAAGGTGGATAAAGGCTTCGGCGTCCTTGCTGACCAGGCCTGGTTGATTCGGGTCGCGCAGACGCTCGAGCCCACGTTCGGCGAGCGCGTTTACGTTATCGTCCGTGGGCAGGTCCAGCAACCAGACTTCGATGCCGGCGTTGGCGACCTGGCCTGCAATACCGGAACCCATCGTGCCGGCGCCGATCACGGCAACTTTGTTGATGCTCATCGATATCCCCTAGGCTGCTTGTTCCAGCGAGCTAATCAGTTCACGTAACTTTTGTAATGTCTGGCGCGGCGCCTCGATCGGCAGCATGTGGCCAAAGCGCTCAATGATCGTAACCCGGGCATTTAATTCCTCGGCGAAGGCCATGCCGGCCTTGACCGGGGTGAGCCGGTCCTTGCGGGCCAGTATCAGCTGGGATGGCACCTTGATGGATTTGGCAACCTGGCTGCCGTTTTCGTAGCTGGCGCAGGCCACCAGGTCTTCATAGAGCGGATTGCTCGCCATGATCTGGCGTCCGATCGCGATCGGCTGCATCCCCGGGATCGCGCTGATACCATACTGGGCATCGGGTCCGAAACCCCACATGAGCAGCATTTCCGCGGCATCTCCGGCACTGTTTTTAGCGGCATCGATCAATGCCGGGTTAACCGGGATCGCGCCCGCGGTGCCTACGCCGGTGATCGATTTCAACAATTCGGGGGCCTGGCGTGCGAGCTCGAGCACGTCGAGAAATCCCTGGGAATGACCCACCGCGTGCACCCCGGTGACCCCGGCGGCGCGGATAAAATCAGCCAGCCAGGCGCCCATTTCCTCGATGCTCTCGAGTGGCTTACCCTCGGAAAGGCTGTGCCCGGGAAGATCGGGTGCCAGCACCGCATAGCCGTTGTAAGCAAACCAGCGCGTTTGCAAGGCCCAGCTGCGATGATCGAGCCCGCTGCCGTGCACGAACATAACTGTTGGCAGGCTGCCGTCAAATTTCTTGCCGCCGGTGGCTGCATAGGTCTTGTGACCCCGAACATCGATATACATCAGGATTCCCCGGCGATGCGCTGTGCTGCCTTGAAGCCACGCGTGAAGTCGGACTTGATATCGGTAATATCTTCGATGCCAACCGAGACGCGAATCATGTCTTCACTGATGCCGGCCGCCTTCATATCTTCAACCGTGAGGCGCGAATGCGTGGTGCTCCCGGGGTGCAGCACCAGGGTACGGGCATCGCCGACATTGGCCAGGTTCGATGCCAGTTGCAACGAATCGATGAATGCCGCACCCCCTGCACGACCTCCGACAACGCCGAAACATAGCATCGAACCGGCGCCGTCGGGGAACAGGGTATCAGCCAGGGCGTGGCTCGGATTCGATTCCATGTCGGGATAGTTGGTCCAGGTTACCGCTTCCTGCTGTTGTAGCCAATCGAGCAGGACTTTCGCATTGGCAACATGCTGTTTCATGCGCAGGCTCAGGGTTTCGATGCCCTGCAGGATCAGGAACGCATTGTGCGGGCTCATTGCGGCACCGATATCGCGCATCGATTCGGCGCGCATTTTCATCGCCAGCGCCGAAGGTCCGAACTCTTCCCAGAATTTAATGCCATGAAAAGGGGCATAGGGCTCGGTGAGTTCGGGAAAGCGACCGCTTTGTTCCCAGTCAAACTGGCCGCCGTCAACGATCGCCCCGCCAATCGCGACACCATGTCCACCCATCCACTTGGTAACCGAATGTACGACAATGTCGGCACCGTGGTCGATTGGGCGACACAGGCTCGGGGTTGCAAAAGTGGCGTCGACTACCAGAGGTATTCCGACTTCGTGCGCAATTGCGCTGATGCCGGGAAGATCGGCGATCTCGAGACCCGGGTTGCCGATCGATTCGCAAAACACCATCTTGGTATTGGGCTGGATCGCATCGCGCAGGGCCGTCTCGTCGTTAATGGAAACGAAGGTACAGTCGATGCCGAGACGTTTTATCGTGTGCTTTAAAAGAGTCGCAGTGGAGCCATAGATCTGCGTTGCCGAAATCATGTGGTCGCCGGCTGAACACAAGGTAATAAAAACCGTAAACAGCGCGCTCATGCCGGAGGCGGTACAAATTGCGCCACTGCCGCCTTCAAGCGCGGCGATGCGCTGTTCCAGCACTGCGACCGTGGGATTGGTGATACGGCTATAAATATGGCCGCCCTGTTCAACGTTAAACAGCGACGAGCCATCACTGACGCTCTCGAACACGTACGACGTGGTCTGGTAAACCGGAACCGCGCGCGAACCATGGTCGCTCTCCGGCACGTAACCGGTGTGCAATGCCACCGTGTCAGGTTTGAGATACGAAGAACGACTCATGCTTACCTCCCGGATTATCCAATCGCGTCAAAATCGAATGGCAGATCGACGATATTACCAGTTTTACCGTCCACGCTGACGGTTCGGTTATTGCTTAGAAAATCGCGCTTCATCATTATCATCGTCAGGAATTTCTGATAACGCGGCGACCATACCTGTGAACGTACATCACCGACTGTGCGATCGTCCACTTCAACCCTGAAATCATCAAAGCTGACAGGCTCATCGAAGACTACCCCGACCAGCTGGTGCACGTGTTTGCCCCTGATTTCACGCAATGCCGGCAGACTCAACGACTCGATATCGGCGTCGAGGTCGATGAAGGCGTCCAGTCCGCATTCAAACGGATTGTGGGTAAAGTTCATGTCGTTGCCGTACGACAACAGGCCGCTTTCGACGCGTTCGATCAGGTTGGGGCCACCCGCCCTGACATTCAAATCCCGACCCTGTGCGAATAGTTCATCCCACAGCGGCTCGGCCAGCTCAGCATCGTTCAGATAGATTTCGAAGCCACCCTGTTTGCTGAAACCGGAGCGCATGACCATCATCGCTTTGCCACGAAATTGGAGCATTTTCGAACGAAAAAAACGGATACCGGGGACCTCATCGCCGAAAATACGGGTCACCAGGGTTTCTGCTTTCGGGCCCTGTACCGCGAGTGGCCAGATGGCGGCCTCGCGCACCGTGACATCGAGACCGTAGCCGAGCGCGAGCCCACGGGCCCATAATCTGACGTCGCTATCGGCGATCGAAACCCACCAGTCATCGTTGGCGAATTTAATCAATACCGGGTCGTTGACCAGGCCGCCGTTTTCGTCGCAGAGTGGCGCATAAAGTCCCTGTCCAATGCCAGCGCGGGAAATATCTCGCGGTGTCATCAGCTGGATTAAACGTTCGCTATCGGGACCGGAAATCTCGATCTGTCGTTCGCAGGAGACATCCCAGACCTGAACATCGTCGCACAGACTCCAGTAATCGGCTTCTATGGATTCGAAAAAAGTGGGCAACAACATGTGATTGTACACGGTGTAACCCTTGACACCGGCGGCTTCCACGCGGTTGGTAAACGGGGTTTTGCGCGTGCGGCGTGAAATGCTTAGAATTTTATCAACCAATCCGGGATTCCAGTCGAGTCAAGTGGCCCGAGCCGTCGTTACCAAAGGGTCGCAATGCTATTCTTTTTTGATTTGTCTGACAAATAAGAAGTTGCCTGTTTGGCGCCTGTTTTTACCCGATTGCGACCTGGTGGGGATATTGTGGGTTATTTGCCTCGATTTCAGCTACGCGGGGACCATAGTGCAGAATACTCGACTCCTTGTTGCCGAGTAATCCAGGTCGGCTGGAATAGCCGAGTATGGCCTGAATGCGTTGGCGCTGGCCCTCGACGGGTGTTACCCGATGCAGCGAATAATGCCCACGAAACAGTGAAAGTGTACCCGCCTGTAAACGGTTCTGGAGCACTCGATCACTGTTGCCTTGCAGAACCGCCTGCACGGCGTCAAAGTTTTCGTCGGTGTCGGAACGAATTGCCGGTGCATATTCAAATATTCCCCCGGCGTCGGGTTCCTGTAACAGCAAAGTGGTTACCATGGTGCCACTGTCAAAATGCCATTGCTGACATCCGCCCTGGTTCATGATCGAAATATTAAGCGACTGGTAGGGATCCTGGTTACGATAAATCCGCTGATCGGTAACCGCGGCCAGGAAATCGAGCATTAAATCGCTTCGGTATAGCTGGCTCAGCAGGAATTCAGGCGGTATCAAATCGGCAGCAACCTGGGCCAGGTTACGCTTACCCTTGTACCTTACGGGGTGTGTGCCGGGCAGGTCTTCGCCATGACCCAGTCGATAATTGAAGAAGTAGGGACTGACCTCGGTCGGGCCGGGATAGGCGAGATGTGCTATAGAGTGTGCCTGCCGCACCATTTTGTCCAGCGCCTGTGCCGTTACGAAGCCGGGCAGGGTGCAGGAACCATCCTGGTCGAGGCTGGCCCGCAACTGCTTGACCCATGACTGCGCATCGGCAGATGACAGCTTATCGACCGGGTAATCGTCGATATTGATTATTTGCGGCGACATGCCGTTAAAATTACAGGTTTTTTAGACTGATGCAAGCGGCTAGTACTTGTGTCAGGGTATCGGAATAATTTAGGCTTCGCCCACTATGGACCAGCAACTTCTTCTACTGAAAGATCACCCGGAATTCGACAATGGCAACTTCGGATACTGATAAACCGGTGCGGGTTGAATCCCCGTGTGTGCGCCACTGCACGCTCGATGATAATGACATCTGCCTGGGCTGTTTTCGCAGCATCGACGAAATCTGTGCCTGGAGTGCTGCCAGTAACGAAAAGCGGCTGGAATTCCTGGATCTGGCAGCGGCACGCAGGAGCAGGGCCTCAAGGCGTGCCTGAACTGGATGCTCTCAGCGTCGATGACATTCGAGCGCGCCTGCATGCTCAACGTGACACGACTTATGATGTCCCCCCGGAATTGTTAAGTGATGCGGCACGCGAGGCTGCGGTACTGGTACCGTTTGTACGCATCGACAACGCCTGGCATATTCTTTATATCCGACGAACCAGCTACGAGGGCGACCGCCATAGCGGGCAGGTCGCGTTCGCCGGCGGCAAACGCGATGAGGCCGATGAAACCTTGCTGGCGACGGCACTGCGGGAGACCGAGGAAGAGATAGGTATCGCCGCCAGTGATATCGAAGTACTCGGGCACATCAACCATCATCACACCATCAGTGAATTTCAGGTTCGACCTTACATCGGAGTCGTGCCCTGGCCGTACCCGTTAAACCTGGATGAAATCGAAGTTGCGCGCGCGTTTACAATTCCGCTGAACTGGCTCGCCGAAGCCTCGAACTATCGCTTCGAGGAACGTCAACACCCAGATTCCCGGAGACCCTGGCCAGTGGTCTACTATGACCTTTACGATGGGGAAATGCTATGGGGAGCAACTGCGCGCATGACCCTGTCGCTGATCGAGGTACTGCGCGGCGATTAAACTAGTGATACTTCTCGGTCGTGAAATGACCCGGGTCGCGGCGGCGATGTTTTTTCATCTCGCGTGATACCAGCTCGGCGCTGACATCGGTAATCATGTCGGAGCTGCCGCACATCATGACGTGGGAGTTCTCGGCGTTAATGATGACGCCGGCCTTCTGCTCGAGACTGCCATCCTGCATCACCGAGGGAACTCGCTTACCGAGACAAGCTGCTAATTTTTCTCGTGTCACTATCGGCAGGTAACAGAATCGATCGCCATGCATTTCAGCGATCTGCCCGATCGTGTCCTGGTAGGCGAGCTCGTGCGCGTAACTCACCGAGTAGCACAGCATGATTTTTCCAAACTTTTCCCAGGCGGCTTCGCTTTTGAGAATTGCAAGAAAGGGTCCGATACCGGTGCCAGTTGCAATCATCCATAAATGGTTGCATTGTGGAATTTCACTGATGGTCAGGAACCCCGAGGGATTATCCGAGACCAGAACGTCGTCGCCTGACTTGAGATCGAATAGCCGCGGCGAAAGAGGGCCTTCCTCGACGATATTGAAGTACACTTCGAGATGGCTTTCTTGCGGGGTATTGACCAGCGAATAGGGTCGTGCCAGCACGGTATCGCCATCGGGCAGGCCGACGCGCACGAACTGTCCAGCCTCGTACCCGTTGAGTTGAACATCGATAATCAACGATGTCAGGTAATCATTCAGGCGTCGATTCTCAACGACTTTGCCTTCTAGCCAGTTAGCCATTAAGACCTCTTTTGTTCATAAGTAATATCAATCTCATTTAACAGTCACTATACAGCGATTCCAGCCTCGACGGGAATCTTCCAGACCTGGTTCCGCTTAAAGACAAACGTGCATGTGGGATCAAATCCCTGGCTTTTATCGCAAGAACTTATCCTAGGCCGCTAACCGCTGCAGGCTGTAGGAGCCGTTCTTTTCCATGGCATTGATATACAGGTCTTCGAATTCATCGACCACAGATTCCCGAACCTCGGGTAGTGCCAGCAGGCGCTCGGCCCAGGCGTTGACCCGGGGCATTTTTTCAGGATTGATCACCGAGAGTTTGCCATCGGCCACCGAGTCTTGCCTGAAGAAAGGGGCGAAGGCGGTGTCGGCGAGTGAAAATTCAGCCCCGTTAAACCACGGGCCGTCTCCGAGGCGTTTCTCGACCCGCTCGAGCTGGCTCACCAGTAATTCGCTGTACTTGTTATACCTGTCCCTGTCTTTGCTCATTTTCATCATGTAGAGATTACCCAGCATATTCGAGGCAAATTCTATCCAGGCGCGGTTCTTGGCGCGTGCCAGAGGTTCCCTGGGCTGCAGATCGCCGCCGGTGATTTCATCGAGATATTCATTGATAACAGCTGATTCAAAAAGGATTTCGTCGTCAACCTTCAATACCGGAACTTTCGCCAATGGCGAGAGTTCGAGGAACCAGTCGGGCGGATCGGCGAGGTCGATATAGGTGATATCAAAATCGATTTTCTTGTGTTTCAGGGTGATCACTGCACGCTGAACGAAGGGGCAGGTTTTATAGCTGATCAAGTGTAACGACATTGTGTTGTTTCCCGGCTTAAGTCAAAATTAGGTCATTAAGATTCGTATGTATGGACCAACGAAATCAATATCAACCACAAAAAAATTATGGTCTTTTTGGGGTGAATTAGAATTTGGGGAGAAATCATCATGTCGACGTCATCTATAGGTCTCGATGAAATCCTGCAGCAGTACCTGCTGGACGTTTCGCTGCATGAACCGGAAGCTTGCCTGCAGCTGCGTGAACAGACACTGGGTATGCCCGATGCAAATATGATCAGTTCGCCCGAGCAGGTCCAGTTGCTGGTGCTGTTGTTTAAAATGCTGAACGCAAAACAGGGCCTCGAAATCGGCACCTTCACCGGTTACACCAGCCTGAGATTAACCCTGGCAATACCGCTATTGAAGATGACCTGCTGTGATGTGAGTGAAGATTTCACCCGTATTGCGCGCGAGCACTGGCAGGCGGCATCGGTCCAGGATCGGATTGATCTGCAAATTGCACCGGCACAACAAACCCTTGATCGCCTGATCGACGAAGGCCACGAGGGTAAGTACGATTTTGCCTATATAGACGCCGATAAGAGCGGCTACCGGGCCTACGTCGAATCCTGCCTGGTGCTGGTCAGAGCCGGTGGCCTGATAACGCTCGACAATGTACTCTGGAGCGGTTCGGTGGTCGATGCTGGAGACACCAGTGAAGATACCGTAGCGCTGCGTGAGCTCAATCAATGGATTCATGATCGGGCACCAGGCAGTTACGATCTGTCGCTGATCCCAATCGGCGACGGCCTGACCGTGATGCGTAAGAACGGCTAAGCCGCTATCACTGCAAGTTTATCTGCAGGTCTTCGAGGCTTCCGAGGTGTTTACCATCGGCAAATATCTGGGGTAGCGCCTTTGATCGTGGCAGCCGCTCTCTGAACTCGCCCATAACAGCAGGCTCGCTGACATCGCGCTCGGTGTAATCAAGCCCATGTAGTTTGAGCAATGCCTTGGCCTGTTCACAATGTGCACAGCCAGGTCCGGTAAAAATTTCGATATCTTTCATTTTCGTGCGCTGCAAGGTTACGCGGGCATCAATATGCCCGCGTACTACAGGCTCCTGAATTAGTGCCTAACCTTCAGTTGCGGTTCAAATCCGTCGAACATCGGTTCCAGTTCAACACCGAGTGCGTCTCCAAATTTGGAAACCGCGATATAAATCGTGATGACGAATACCGCATCAACGATTTGCGGTTCGCTCCAGTTAGCATGCAGGCGTTCCCAGAGTTCGTTCGATACCCGATTCGCGTCTTCACCGATTTGCACGGTCAAATCCATCAACGCTTTCTCACCTTCGGTGAAATGCGGGCTGGTTTTATACTTGTCACCGTCGATATCGGCAATTTTTTCGGCTGGAATGCCGAGCATGTCTGAAACGCGTTCATGCTGGACTACGCAGTACTGACAGTCATTACGTTGAGTCGCTTTTAATATCAGTAATTCCTTGGTTTGCCAGTCGAGCACGCCATCTTTTAGAATGGCCATGATCAGGTCGGTGAATGCGGTACCGTACTCGGGTTGGTGTCCAAACACCTTGAATATATTCAACAGCGCCTGAAATCGATCCTCGGCCTTATCGTAAAAGGCAATAGTTTCGGCATCTGCCTGATCTCTTTCTACATAAGAAACACTCATGATTTTCTCCTCCGGTTTTGCGGAACAATGGTTCCAGGTTCGGCCAGGTTTGTTACTTCAGCATCATCCTGGCCTGTGATGTGACGGCTTCGATAGTGGTTTGTCGAACATTTATGCGCGTTAGTACACGCAATCCTAAAAACAGGCTGAGCAATGACTTTGCGGTAGACTCGGAATCCAGTGAGGCATTAATTGTTTTATCTTGTTTTGCGGCCTCTATGCGTGCGTAAAAAAACGCTTCGACGCCCCTTAAACTGTGATCGACGAATTCAGCGACCTCGGGATCATGCGGCGATAACTCGAGGGCGGTATTGACTAACAGGCAGCCCCAGGGGGTATCACTGTCAATCGGATTTGTGACGGCTGTTTTGAAAACGGTGATGATCGCCTCTACAGGAGCATGTTTTTCTGCGATCTCCTGCAAATGTTCGATGCGATAAATCCGGTCATAGTGTTCGAGTGCGCGCATGAACAGCGTTCGTTTACCGGGGAAGGCGTTGTATATACTGCCACGATTTATTCCGGTTGCTTTCACCAGCTCCTGCAGCGACGTGGCTTCATAGCCCTTTGACCAGAAGGCCTTCATCGCGCTATCCAGTACCTCGGTTTCGTCGTAACACTTTTCCCAGGGCATGGTTAATCCTCAGTTAGTCGGTACATATTAAACGAGTTTGGAACGATCGGTCAAAACAATTTGTGCAGATTGCTCGTGCATTAAAGCTTTATGCCGGGGTTTAATTTGACGAATGCTCGGGAAAGTTAGATGTAAGGTCGTTTTCAGTGGCCTTAACGATGGCGCGCTCGGTAATCAGGCCAGTGATGAGTCTGGCCGGAGTTACGTCGAAGGCATAATTAACAACCCCGGTGCCATCCGGGGTAATGGTCACATGATCGATGTCGCCACTGCTTAGTTTGCCGATAACCTGCGACACCTCGGTTGCGTCACGCTGTTCGATGGGAACTTCTCTTATTCCATTGCTGATCGTCCAGTCGATCGTGGTGCTCGGCAGGCAAACGTAAAACGCGACGTCGTTGTCTTTTGCGGCCAGGGCTTTAAGGTAAGTGCCAACCTTGTTGCAGACATCGCCGCTGCGAGTGGTACGATCACTACCTACCAGACACAGGTCTACCATGCCCTGCTGCATCAAGTGTCCGCCGAGGTTATCGACAATCAGGCTGTGCGGGACGCCATGATGTCCCAGTTCCCAGGCAGTCAGGCTGGCGCCCTGGTTGCGAGGCCGGGTTTCGTCGACCCAGACGTGAACCGAAATACCGGCGTTGTGGGCCATGTAAATTGGTGCGGTTGCGGTACCCCAGTCGACCGTCGCAAGCCAGCCCGCATTGCAGTGGGTGAGTATGTTTACCGATTCTCCGGGTTGTTTTTCAAGCGCAATATTTTCGATCAGTTCCAGGCCATGTGCACCGATGCTCTGATTGGTTATGACATCAAGCTCGGCTATTTTATCGGCCTGGGAAAATGCCATGGCAGCCCGCTCGGAGGGCGACAATGTCGCAGTTTTTACCTTGACCAGGTCCAGCGCCCAGCGCAGGTTTACAGCCGTGGGCCTGGTCTCGAAAAGTTTCTGGTAGGCATGTTCTACCCCCTTGTCTGACGGATCATCGCATAGTGCCAGGTAATAACCGTAGGCTGCGGTTGTACCTATGAGTGGAGCACCGCGCACCACCATATCGCGTATCGCCGCACAGGCATCGTCCAGGCTTTGCAGGTTTCTGACCTCGAATGCGTGCGGCAGTCGGGTTTGATCGATTACGTCGACCGACCAGCCGTCGTTATTGATCCAGATGCTGCGGTAGGCGACGCCATCGACATTCATGGTTTCAGCCTGCGTCCCCGGGTTGTTTGCCGTAGCTTTTGAATCGCTCGAGTACTTCAGTCATCTGCGCATCGTCCAGTAGAACGGGTTCACCGAGCTGACAGGCATGCCAGTACTGTCTGGCCAGGGACTCGATCTCGATCCCCAGCAACAATACCTTGTCCAGGTTGTCGTGGTAACAAATCATACCATGCGTTCCAAGCAGGCAGGCTCGTCGGCCGTCAAGTGCAGCCAGCATATTGTCGGACAACGCCTGGGTGCCGAACAATGCGTACTCGGCACAGCGGATATTACTACCACCGGCCACTGCGACCATGTAATGAAATGCGGGGATCTCGAGGCGCAGGCAGGACAGGGCGGTCGCAAAAGTTGAATGCGCATGCAATACCGCCCCGGCTTCGGGCCGGTCAACGTAAATATCCCGATGCATGCGCCATTCGCTCGATGGTGCCATCCGGTCTTGCGAAATACCATCCCGGTTAACAAAAACGATATCCTCGGGCTGTAGGCGTTCGTAGGCGACGCCAGACGGTGTTATCAGGAAACCGTCTTCGTAGCGCACACTGATATTACCGGCACTGCCCTGATTGATGTACCGGGAATTCATCGCCAGGCAATTTTCGATTACCTTGCGCGACAATGAGGTTCGCGTGGCAGAATCTGAAGTCATGGAAAGGTATCTTACTCGATAGTTTCGCGTTGTTGCAGTCGCCAGCCCTGGTAATCGATGCCGCGGTCGTAGATGCCCTTGTTGACATAATCGAGAACGCCCCACAACCGATAAAACTGTACCACCGAGTCGACGCGCATGATTTCGTGACCCCGGGGGCTGAATAGCACGATGGTCGGCGTATAAAACAGCCCGAGGTCTTCCCCCCATTGTTTAGCCGTGGTCTTTTTACCGACAGGGGTTACTACTTCGGTATCACCAAACAGGTTGAGCTGCACCACGTCCAGTTTTTCAATTTCGCCGAGAATTTCGTCCTGTGTTAAAGGTCCACTGTGGAGTAATTCGCAGGCATGGCAGTTGCCCTGTTCGAATATTACCGCAAGTGCCTTGTTCGAAAATTGCTTGCTACGCTGCAGGTCATACGGAGGCGGTAGAAAAAAGTCGCGTTCGATTAAATCGCCCGAGGTAAAGAATAATCCCGGCTCGGCACGTTCGAGGTAGTCGCGAAATTTCTCAACCCGGTAGAAACCTTCGACCACATAGTGCAATGCCGCGCGAAACTGGTATGGCGGGTAATATCCCCGCAGGCGATATACCGGTTTGCCCTTGCGGTCGTAGAATACCAGCGATGGCGTAAAATTTGTGTCGTAACGCAGCGCCAGTTCGCGTTCGGTATAGGTGGTGCCGTTGGTATCGATAAACTCTTCGATACCCCAGATGTCGACTGGAATCACGTCGAAATGCTCGCGCAGGTAATGTTCAATCGCGCTGTCGGTGAGATTGATCTCGAAGAATTTTTCGCAGTAGGCACAGCGCTTTTGTCCGTAATAGACGGCTATGCCGAACTTATCCTGTTCCCGCGCCTCGGCCACATCATCGTTCAGATCGCCGAGACTCAGCTTGAACCAGTCCGGGTAAACCAACTCGTCGTCGAGCAGGGTATCGTCGAATTTGAGTGGGTTCTTGTCGGTCATAAGCTTTAAATATCCGATTTCATCGATGAGATAAACTGACCCAGATCAATTTTATTGAAATTTAGTCGTCGCGGCGCCCATAGACGTCATCGAATCGTACAATATCGTCTTCTCCAAGATAGGAGCCCGACTGCACTTCGATAATATCGAGTGGTATTACGCCTGGGTTCTCGATGTAATGGGTGGCGCCAAGCGGAATAAAAACCGACTCGTTTTCATGTACGTCGAAAATTTCATCGTTGCGAAAAACCCGTGCCTTTCCCTTGACCACTACCCAGTGTTCGGCGCGATGATGATGCATCTGCTTGGATAAGCGTGCGCCGGGTTTTACGGTAATGCGCTTGACCTTGTAGCGGTCGCCTTCATCCACCGAATCGAAGCTGCCCCAGGGACGGTAAACGATGCGGTGAAAGTTTTCTTCCTCGCGCTCATTCAGCTTGAGCTGTTCGACGATCTGCCTCACTTTCTCTGCCTGGTCCTTGTCTGCAACCAGCACCGCGTCATGGGTTTCTATGATAACCAGGTTTTTAACCCCAACTGCCGTCACGAGTCGGCTCTCCGCATGCACCAGCGAATTTTCAGTGTCGCTGGTGATGACATCGCCGTGGGTAGAGTTACCCGACTTATCCTTGTCGCCCTGTTCCCACAACGACGAATAGCTACCGATATCGCTCCAGCCGGCGTCCATTGGTACCACGCAGGCCAGGTCGGTTTTCTCCATTACCGCATAGTCGATCGAATCGGATTCGCAGTTGGCAAATGCTTCCGCATCGAGGCGTAGGAAACCTATATCTTCGCGCAAATTGTCGACGGCCTGCCGGCAGTGTCCGACCATATCCGGTTTGAATTTTTCAAGCTCCGCGAGATACGAATGTGCCTTGAACATGAACATTCCACTGTTCCAGTAATAATCGCCCGCGGCCAGGTATTCTTCGGCTGTCTCAAGGTCCGGTTTTTCGACGAATTGATCGACGCTAAAACCGCCTCCATCGGCACTGCCGCGCTTGATATAGCCGTAGCCCGTGGCGGCGTGCTTGGGGACGATTCCGAAAGTCACCAGTTTGCCTGCCTCGGCTAACGGCTGGGCCTGCCGCACGGCATTGCAAAATGCCTTCTCATCCTTAATTTCGTGATCCGCCGAAAGTACCAGCAACACCGGATCATCGGCAAGTTTGGCGGCGTGAATCGCTGCAACCGCAATCGCAGGTGCCGTGTTTCTGCCAACGGGTTCGAGGATAATCGAAAGATCCTCGATGTCGAGCTGTCGTGCCTGTTCGGCGACGATGAAACGGTGTTCGTGGTTGCAGACGACGGTCGGTGCGGAATGCGACAGCCCGTCGAGACGCGACAGTGTTTTTTGCAGCATGGTCTGCTCGTGCAGCAAGCTGAGAAACTGCTTCGGGTACATCTTGCGTGACAGTGGCCAGAGCCGGGTGCCGGAACCGCCCGAGAGAATGATGGGGATCAAATAAGGGCCTCGTTTATTCTGTGAAATCGTGACAGTTGCAATAAGCTTGACAAACTAACATTATAAGTTGATACGCGAAGTAAAAACAGGCGCTATGTCACGTGAAGCGTCGAGGTCCGAGCAGGTAATTGCAGGCTACAAGAAACACAAGTTTGCGGTCAGTGCGCTGCGACGCTTTCGTGACTTAATCCAGGACCTTGAAGAGGAGCCCGCTTCGAACCTGCGCCTGGCAGCGATCGGTTTACCCATTATTTTGCTGCTGATCGGGATCGCGAGCTGATTATTTCTAAGCACCGGCAGGTTGACCTTGCCTTAACCTCGACTGGCGCTGGCCTGCTCAAACTTCTTTAACAGGTAATCGAGTAATTCATCCATGCGGGCTTTCATCGCATTGACATTACCCTGCTCGAGGTGTTCCAGCATTTGCTGGTGCAGGGAAACGATGTCGCTGCGCTCGCGTACCACCGTTACCACCATGTTGGTAACCGGAATCAGGGCTTCGATCACGGTATACATTACAAAACGCAGCATGCCATTTTCGGTGGCATCAACCAGTGCCCGGTGAAAGGCGACATCTGCCTGGCAAAAAGCCTCGTCGCTGATCCCGGGGTCCTGCTGGCGGATTAATGCAGCTTCGATATTCTGGATATGGGATTCATTCGCGTTGACAGCGGCGAGTTCCAGGCAGCTGCCTTGCAAGGCACGCCGTGCCTCGATAATTTCTTCGATGCCAAGAGCCCCCATGCCGACCAGCAGGGTCGCGGCACCACTCAGGGACTCGGCCAATTCTGCATAACTCGGCTGGACCACGAAATTGCCACCCGTCGGGCCACGCCTGGCGCGCACCAGGTTCTGTGCGGCGAGTCGCTTGAGGGCTTCGCGAACGCTCGGGCGCGAAACCCCATAGCGCTGTGCCAGTTCATCCTCGGTGGGCAGGCGCTGCCCGATTTTGAATTGACCCGCGACGATTGCAGCGCGTAATTGTTCGGCAATCTGTTTGGAAATGCTGGCTTTGACAATCGCATTTTCCTGCATTTTTATCCCCGAGTTTGGTGATGCAATTGCGAAGCAATTACTTTAACATGATTTTGTATTACAAATACCATTTGATGGAGTCGATGCATGTCAGAAAAGTTCCAGGCATATCAGATTGGAAAGAACGATGATGGTCAGCGTTGCGTGCTGACACAGTTGGGTGATGACGACTTGATGGAAGGTGATGTGACGGTTGACGTCGAATATACCACCTTGAATTACAAGGATGGTCTGGCCCTGACTGGACGGTCGGCAATCATTCGCAAGTTTCCATTGACCCCCGGAATTGACTTCAGCGGCACAGTTACTGCATCGGACCATGCCGGATTCAGTGTTGGTGACCGAGTGATCTTAAACGGGTTCGGCGTTGGCGAGGTACATTCGGGTGGCTATGCGCAAAAAGCACGCGTCAACGGAGACTGGTTGGTACCGTTACCGGAAGGTCTCGATACGCGCCAGGCGATGGCGATCGGAACTGCCGGCTATACCGCAATGCTAAGCATCATGGCGCTGGAAGATCATGGTATCAAGCCGGGAGATGGCGATATCCTGGTCACTGGTGCATCGGGTGGCGTCGGCAGTATTGCCGTAGCTATCCTTAGTCGCTTAGGGTATCGCGTTGTGGCGAGTACCGGGCGCATGAATGAAAAAGACTTTCTAATGAACCTGGGTGCCGCCGATGTGCTGGACCGCGCGGATTTTGCGGAAAAAGCACGTCCGCTGGGTAAGGAGCTATGGTGCGGCGCAATCGACGTCGCCGGGGGCAACACGCTTGCCAATGTTTTAAGCCAGCTGAAGTCCGGGGGTGCGGCGGCAATCTGTGGTTTGGCCGAATCGATGAACCTGCCTACCACGGTGGCGCCGTTTATACTTCGTGGGATTTCGATGTATGGTATCGATTCGGTGATGGCGCCGATCGAGAAACGCAAGATTGCCTGGCAGCGCCTGGCAACAGATCTCGATCTGGAATTGCTGGACAGCTTGTCGTTTGATCTTGATTTTGCGGATTTGCCACAGGCGGCAGAAGATATTCTGGATGGCAAAATCCGGGGCAGGGCGGTGGTCAAGGTTCCCTAGTGGAGCGTCGATACAGTTACGGTGTAACGCTGGTTATCATTGGTGGCTTTTTCCTGAGCACTTCCGGAATCCTGTTACGCAACATCGAATCGGCAAGCGGCTGGCAGGTCCTGTTCTACCGCGGCTTCACCTTCTCACTAACGCTGTTCCTGCTGTTGCTGATCCGCTACCGATCGGACATCGGCCGCGCCTTCCACAAGATCGGCAAGCCCGGTCTCTGGGCTGCGCTGGTGCTTGGACTCGGTTCCATTTGTTATATTTTTGCGATCCTGCTGACCACGGTTGCCAACGCGGTCTTTATTATTGGCGCCGCACCGCTGGCAACGGCATTTGCCGCGTGGCTGATACTCGGTGAACGAACTTCCCGTTTTGGTGTTATCGCGATGCTGATATCGCTTGCCGGTATCGGATTGATGTTCGCCGATGGTTTGATCGAGGGTCGCTGGGCGGGAAACATCGCTGCCCTGGGCGTGGTCGCCTCTTTTGTCGCCTTCCTGTTAATCATTCGCGATAAGCGTGGCACCGACATGCTACCAGCAACCTGTCTCAGCGGTATCGTTATGGGGGGTGTAGCGGCCTTTTTCGTTGAATCTTTTGTTATTTCGAATCGCGATCTGGCGATCGCGATTACCATGGGCTGCCTGCAGTTCGGCATCGGATTTTGGTGCTTTACGGTTGCGTCGCGCTATATCATGGCGTCCGAGGTTGCCCTTTTTTCACTGACCGAATCGATTCTCGGCCCTATCTGGGTCTGGATCGGGGTTGGCGAAAAACCGAGCTGGCTCACCCTGATCGGCAGCGCAGTTGTGCTGGTCAGCGTCGTGACCTATTGTATTAACGGGATACGAGTCGAGCGGGAGTTGCTGAGAATTCAATCGAATTCTACTTGATCTCCTACCTTGATATTGCCTGCTTTGGTGACGTTACAGCAGATTCCACCCCGCCATTCCGGTGTCAAGGCCGCGGTCAGTCCCTGGTGCTGTGCGTCCATGCGCGAGCAGGGATCGGTTTCCTCGGTCACCAGCAACTCGACGTCGCCAATGCGCACGGTTTTGCCGACATATGAGGCATCAAACTCAACTTCATCGACCAGCAAATTGGCGCGCCGGGTAATCCACGGTAGCTTGGAACCGATCTCGGCACAGGCTTTATGCCATGCCGATTCGCTTAATATGGTTATCTGGCGACCTTGCTGGGTCCCCCGAAAATCGCCGAGGATTCCGTTTGCCACGGTCACCTGCGCACTATCGATTACCTGCATTGCCACGCGAGGTTGGTTTTTTATCGCGATTGCCTTGATCGAACTCATTCAATTCTTCCGGATGTGGTTTATTGCTTGCCGGAATTGTTACTGCTTATTCAGGTAATAACAAGGGGTATAGGTTTTACCGGGAACCTTCATTCGCTGCTGGGCCACGAACGAATGCAGTAAAGCATCCAGTGACTGCATTATTTGTTTTTCGCCCCTGATTACAAAGGGACCATTCTTTTCGATACGCTGGATCCCGTCCGCCTTTACATTGCCTGATACGATCGCCGAGAACACTCGCCGCAGATCGGCCGCGAGCAAGTGCAGGTCCTGTTCACGTCCGAGGTTGAGCGCGGCCACGTTTTCGTGACTTGGATGAAACGGTTTCTGAAACTGGTGATCGATATTCAAAAGCCAGTTGAAATAGTAGGCGTCCGAATGTTCGCGCCGGAAGTTGCGCACCGATTCGAGTCCGGCTGTCATTTCTCGCGCAACCTTGGTGGCATCATCGATGATGATGGTGTAGTGTTCCTGCGCTTCCCGTCCCAACGCGAGCTTGATAAATTCATCGATTTGCTTGAAATAATCGCTCGCGCTCTCCGGACCAGTCAGTATCAGCGGGAACGGGATATGGCGATTTTCCGGATTGAGGAGAATCCCGAGGATGAAGAGAATTTCCTCGGCCGTGCCGACACCCCCGGGAAATATGATAATTCCATGGCCGGCTCGCACGAATCCTTCGAGACGCTTTTCGATATCCGGTAGAATGACGAGTTCATTGACGATCGGATTAGGAGATTCGGCGGCAATGATACCGGGTTCTGTAAGTCCGACATGACGTCCCCGGCGGATTCGCTGTTTGTTGTGACCGATCGCCGCACCTTTCATCGGCGCTTTCATGGCGCCGGGGCCACAGCCGGTACAAATATTGAGGCCGCGCAAACCAAGCTGGTAACCCACATCCTTGCAATAGTCATACTCGACACGACCAATCGAATGTCCACCCCAGCAGACCACCAGGTTCGGCTCGATTTCCCGGACGAGTACGCGGGCATTGCGCAGGATATGAAACACCACGTTAGTGATGCCTTCACTGGTGTCCATATCGAAAATCTGGTTTGACTCGATCTTGTTTTTTACATACGAGACGTCCCTCAGTACCGAAAACAATTGCTCCTGGATTCCCCTGATGACTTTTCCGTCGACGAAGGCACTCTCGGGTGCATTTTCGATCTCGAGCTTGACGCCGCGCGCCTGCTGAACCACGCGAATTTGAAAATCCTGGTAACGTTCGAGCACCTCGCGCGCGTCGTCAGTGGTGCTGTCCACGTTCAGCACGGCCAGTGAGCAGCGCCTGAAAGTCTCGTAGAGGCCATCCTCCTTGCTGCCCTCCTTAAGCTGGCTGACCTCCAGCTGAGACAGGATGTCCATGTTTCCGCGAGGGGTAAGGCGTGTGATTTCCGTGTTCTTTGTCATTGTTCCGAGTGATAAAATTTGGTCTATAGTATAGTGCAGTAGAGAAGGAATCATGACATGAGTGATCAATTATTCGAAGTCGCTTTTTCCGGCCAGATCAGTGACGGTGCAAATCTGGAAGAAGTTAAAGCCAGGGTCGGAAAAATGTTCAATGCCGACGATGCCAAGCTGGCACAACTGTTTTCCGGCAAGCGTATTGTCATCAAGAAAAATATCGATCAGGCAACCGCTGCGAAATATAAAGCAGCACTTAACCGTGCCGGAGCCGAGTGTGAAATCAGTTCGTCCGGTGGTGGAGCGCCAGCCCAGCAGCCGGCAGCTGCAGCGCCACCAACGCCGGTTGCCGAACCTGCGGCCAGTGCAGCGGCACCCCCCGCGGTTGAATTCGAAAGCAGCTACGACGGCGACGCCGCACCACCCCCGCAAACCGACCCACTTGGTATCACCGGAGATCAAATCGAGGATCTCGTGGTTACGATTGCACCGGTTGGTAGCGAGTTAAAGGATGATTACCAGGAACCGGAAGAACCCGACATTGATATCACCGGCTTTGATATTGCACCGGTTGGCAGTGACCTCAGTGAGGGCAAGAAGGAGCCTGAGCCACCACCACCTGACACCACTGGGATCACCTTGGCCGACTAGGCCGTCATCCTGGCAGTATCCCCTTCAGGAAGCAGTCTCGACGATTATCCGTGGTCCCTTTGCCGGTTGGGCGTTTTTGGTATTAATGCTTGTCTGGACTTCAACCGCGCCTAGAGCATATCGGAGGCGTAGTCGGCGAGGCGGGAGCGCTCGACATTCATTAACGTGATATGTCCGCTGTGCTCCCAATGTTTGAAGCGATCGACGACATAAGTCATACCCGAAGTGGTTTCGGTCAGGTAAGGGGTATCGATCTGCTTGAGATTACCGAGGCATACGATCTTGGTGCCGGATCCGCTGCGTGTGATCAGGGTTTTCATTTGCTTGGAGGTCAGGTTTTGCGCCTCGTCAATTATAATGAACTTGTTTTGAAAAGTGCGTCCGCGCATGAAGTTAAGCGAGCGAATCTTGATGCGGTTGCGCAGTAAATCGTTAGTTGCGGCCTGCTCCCAGGAATCCTTTTGATCGCTGCCGGTAAGCACTTCCATGTTATCCATCAGTGCCCCCATCCATGGTGTCATTTTCTCTTCTTCTGTGCCCGGAAGGAACCCGATGTCTTCACCGATCGGGATCGTAACGCGGGTCATGATGATTTCCTTGTATATCCCCTGGTCCAGTGTCTGGGTCAGGCCCGCCGCTAACGCCAACAGCGTTTTACCGGTCCCGGCGCTGCCCGACAGGGTAACAATGTCGATCTCGGGATCCATTAACAAGTTCAGTGCAAAATTTTGCTCCCGACTGCGCGCGTTAATGCCCCAGACCGAATGTCGCTGGCCATAGTAATTCTGACAAACTTCGATCAGGCACCCGGCGTCCTTTTTTTTGCGCACGATAGCTTCAAATTCGTCATCGATGAAGATGAATTGATTTGGATACCATTCCTCTCCATTCAGGCTCTGAACCTCGTAATAGGCCTTGCCTTCTTCCTGCCAGCTTTCGATCTGTTTGCCGTGGGCGTCCCAGAAGTCGTTGCGGAGTTGACAGGAGCCACTGAACAGCAGGTCCAGGTCATCGACGACGCGATCATTGGCGTAATCCTCGGCTGTGATTCCCAGTATGGTTGCCTTGATGCGCAGGTTGATGTCCTTGGAAACCAGGACGATTTCGTGATCCTCGACATCTCGCTGGAGCGCGATAATCGTGTTCAGAATCGTATTATCATTTTTGTTGCCCGGTAGTGACTCTGGTAGATTGGAACCATGCGCCTGGGTTTGAAAAAACAGGCGTCCGCTACATTTAAAGGGTTCTTCTGCAGGATTGAACTGACTAAGCTGCAGACCCTGTTCAATGATGACTTCTTTTTGTGCGGTCAGTAATTCATCGATAAAGCGGTTGGTTTGACGCACGTTACGGGCGACCTCCGATACCCCGAGCTTGGCGTTATCCAGTTCTTCGAGCACGGTCATCGGCAGGTATACATGGTGTTCCTGAAACTTGAAGAGGGCCGAAGGATCGTGCATCAAAACGTTGGTATCGAGCACAAATATTTTTGTATCGGGGCCGGAATCGGCAAGTACTACGGGTGACATAAAGCAAACTCTGTGGTGACGATTAATGGTAATTCAATCGAATTCAACATGCACCTGATTTGTGTTAATAAGTCGAAAAACATCAAGCCCGTGTCGCTGATCAGATGCCTCGATGGCGGTTCTCCCAATATTGGGTGGGGCGCACTGCTGGATAACCGGTTCCGATTCCGCATAATCAGGTCATAAGCCTGGTTTCGGCTGGTCACGCTTACTATTCCTGCGTAACATTTACCTGGTGAATTTATAGGCAGGAGTACTTTATGAAGCCATCGGGACCGCTCGCGGGGTATCGTGTGATTGAACTGGGACAGCTGTTGGCCGGGCCGTTTGCCGGTTGTATGCTCGGTTATTTTGGCGCCGAGGTTATCAAGATTGAACCGCCGGAAGGCGGCGACCCGATTCGACGCTGGCGTGAAATGCGTGGAGATACTTCGTTGTGGTGGCGGTCGCTGGCGCGTAACAAGAAATCCGTGACGATAGACCTGAAGACCGAGCGCGGGATTGAACTGGTGCGCCAACTGATCGAAAAAGCCGATGTCGTGATCGAGAATTTCAGACCTGGCGTAGTCGAGAAATGGGGTCTTGGACCGGCGGATTTCAAGGCAACCAATCCGGGACTGGTGTACGCCCGTATATCCGGTTATGGACAGGACGGACCCTACGCGAGTAAACCCGGATTCGCCTCGGTATGCGAAGGAATGAGTGGTTTTCGTTATGTCAACGGTCACCCGGGAGAGGCACCCGTGCGGCCTAATCTCAGTATTGGCGATACCATTTCCGGCATTCATGCTGCACTCGGCATCACCATGGCGCTGCTGGAAAAACAGAACAGTGGCGCCGGGCAAGTCGTTGACGTGGCACTGGTTGAATCGATGTTCAACCTGATGGAAGCGGTGGTTCCAGAATATGATGGCAATGGCGTGATTCGCGAACCCTCGGGTAGTACCGTGACCGGCATCGTGCCGACCAATACCTATCGCTGTCGCGATGGCAGGTATATCGTTATCGGTGGAAACGGTGATTCGATATTCCAGCGATTAATGGTCGCGGCCGGTCACCCCGGGATGGCCGATGATCCGCGCCTGGCGACGAACCCGGGACGGGTGAAACATGAAGCCGAGATAGATGGGGTATTATCAGAATGGTGTGCCACCAACAACGCGAGCGATTTGCTTGAGAAACTTGACCAGGCCAGGGTGCCGGCCGGTCCGATATACAACGTCGAGGACATGCTCAACGATCCTCATTTCAACGCGCGTGGCTTGTTCGAAACCGTTGAGATAGACGGACAGGCATTGAAAATTCCGGCGCTGGTACCCAAGCTTTCGCGTACGCCTGGCGCTACGCGTTGGCCGGGTGGCGCGCTGGGTCAGGATAATCGCGAGGTTCTCGAAGACCTGTTGGGCTTGAACGAGCAGCAGCTAGAAGTGCTCAGGTCTGCTGGTGTGATTGCGTAGTGGGTAAAACAGAAAACTTTGAGCCGATAAACAGGTACCAATGATCGAGGAGAAAAACAATGCCAAGATTTAGACTTTGCGTAATAGGGTTACTACTGACTGGATTTGGATTAACCGCAGTTCAAGCTGATGGCGGCGACGACAGTGGTAGCTCCACGTTGGCACCCATTAAGAAACTGATTAAAGCCGAGGAATACCAGCAGGCGATTTCCGAGCTGGATAAGGCCTTGGTTGATACGCCGGATAGTGCCGATTTATTAAACCTGCTGGCCTATAGCAATCGTAAACTGGGTAATTTTGATACCGCATTAGACTACTATCTTAAGGCGCTGAAAATCGAGCCCGACCATCGTGGCGCCAATGAATACCTGGGTGAACTTTATCTGCAGCTCGGGCAACCCGAAAAAGCCGAGGAACGGCTTGCCGTGCTGGATAAGGAATGCTTTTTTGGTTGCGATGAATATGACGAGCTGAAAGAGGCCATCGAGGAATACCGGAAAAAGAATTCTCCCTGAGCAGCTACAACAATTTCCCCATTAGATTTGCCTTGAATTCGGAATCCTGTGTTGGTTGATATCTCCGGTTAAACAGTCGTACTTTGGGCAGTCGACAAGTTTCCAGGCCTGATTTCCGCCACGAGTTGACAGCTATTTCATGCTAAGCTATTGATGTGATTTATTACCGCGAATTAAACCTGGATCGGGCCAGCGAATCACGCAAAAATCGAGCATGGATCGAACAACAATGGACACGACAACAGTGTCGCGTATTCATCTTAAGGCACGATAAAAGCTTGATGTGCTGGCGTGACCGAAACCTGGAAACGCCGCAAGTCATCGATCTCCCGAAAGCCGAAATCGAAAACCTGGCGGAAGAATCCGGGCAGCGGGTGTTCCTGGGAATCGATCGTCACGGCCCATTATTCGCGCTCGATGTCTCCAGTCACGATGATAATGTACTTGCCGAATTTATTGGCGATAACGAGTTTGTCGATTTGCGGGATGTTGGCTGGCTACTGGAATCCCAGCAGGCCGCGCAGCTCGCCTACGCCCGTGGGTTACTTTTCTGGAACCGGAATCACCGTTACTGCGGAATTTGCGGTAGCCCGACACAAAGCGAAAATGGTGGCCACATGCGCCGCTGCACCAGTAGCAGTTGCGGGCGTATGCATTTTCCGCGCACCGATCCAGCAGTGATCATGCTGGTTGAAGATCGCTCGGATCCGCACCAACCACGTTGCCTGTTAGCCCGCAACTCGCGCTTTCCGAATCGTATGATGTCGACCCTGGCCGGTTTTGTCGATCCCCTCGAAAGCCTGGAAGAGACAGTAGCGCGTGAAGTTTACGAAGAGTGCGGTATCAAGGTTGGCAAAATAGAGTACCAGGCTTCGCAGCCCTGGCCCTTTCCGTCGTCAATCATGCTGGGCTTCAGAGCCGAGGCTCTGACCCGGGATATCGCGGTAGACGGTGTTGAAATCGAAGAAGCCTATTGGTTCGACGCCCAACAATTAAAGAAATTCGGAGAGTGGGGTGACGGTTGCGATTATTTCTGTCTACCGCGGCGAGATTCGATCGCGCGTTACCTGGTGAATACCTGGATGCACGAAGTGCTCAGGCTGACTTAAACAACCCGCTAAACTAATTGAGATGCCAATATTTCCCGATCTTCATCTGCAACCTTCGGACGGTGATCGGCGGCAAAGAAAGTGTAAATCACCGGCAATACAAACAGCGTGAACAGGGTGCCGATGGCGAACCCGGATACGATGGTGATGCCAATAGATTGTCGGCTGGCGGCGCCTGCACCGCTCGCAACCACCAGCGGCATGATGCCGATAATGGTCGAAAAAGACGTCATCAGGATCGGTCGTAGTCGAATCGAGGCGGCCTTGATCACAGCTTCGGTTGGTGACAGGTTATCGTTTTTCTGTATTGCATTGGCAAATTCGACAATCAGTATGCCATGTTTGCTGACCAGCCCGATCAATGTAATCAATCCCACCTGGCTGTAAATATTCATCGATACCTGCCACAGGAACATCGGTATTATGGCCCCGAACATCGCCAGGGGTACCGTTGTGAGAATGATTAACGGGTCACGCAGGCTCTCATATTGCGCTGCCAGCACCAGGAACACGACAATAATCGCGAAGCCGAATGTCAGTGCCAGTACCGAACCTTCCTGCACCAGTTGGCGTGACTGTCCCTGGTAGTCGAAGCTGTAACCGGCTGGCGCAACTTCTTCGGTGATGTCACGCAGTACTTGCAGCGCCTCGCCAAGTGGTACGCCGGGTACCGCATCGATCTTGGCGGCGTTTTGTTGCTGGAACTGCACCAGTTCGCGAGGTACCGAGGTATAATCGATATCGACCAGCGTCGACAGGTTTATTTGCTCGCCCTGATCAGAGTAAACGTAATACTGGCCGACGATCTCGGCATTTTGTCGCTCCACGCTACGCGCCTGCGGGATAATTTTGTAACTGCGTCCGGCCAGGTTGAAACGACTGACATAGCCTTCAGCCAGGATTACCCCGAGTGTCTGCCCGATTTCGCGCATTGAAATGCCCATCGAGTCGGCACGCTCTCGATCAATCGTGACCCGTATCTCCGGTTTACTGAAATTAAAGTCGCTCTTGATAAAGAAAAATTTGCCACTCTCGCGGGCCCTGTCAAGCACCTGTTGCACGACCCCGTATAGCTGGTCATAACCCTGCTGGGTCTTCAAAATGAATTCGACCGGGGTGTTGCCACTGGCACCCGGAAGCGACGGGGGATTAAATGCGAAACTTTGCAATCCGGGCTGTTGATCGAGCTTCAGCTGGATTTGCGGAATCATTTCGATCGAGGTCAGGCTGCGCTCTTCCCAGGGCTTGAGCAGCATGCCCGCGAAAGACACGGTCGGCCCGGCAAAACCGTTTGCCATGAAAGAAGACTGATATTCGTTTTCGTATTCGCGGAATATATCGATGTAGGGTGCGGTGTACTTGTTCAGGTAGTCGAGGCTGCTGTGGTCGGGTGCCTGCGAGAAGGTAAATATGACACCCTGGTCTTCTTCCGGCGCGAGTTCTTTCTGAATAAACTGGAACATGGCCACCAGCATGGCGACCACACAAACTACGAAGAAGACCGTGACCGAACGCGTTTTCAGGGAACTGGCTAGGGTATTTTCATAGCCTCGATGGATCTTTTCAAACAGGTCGTTTACCAAGCGGGCATAAGCGTTGTTGGAAATGGTGGGTTTGAGCAGGCGCGAACACATCATGGGTGACAGTGTTAGTGCGATGATAGTCGAAATGATAATCGTACCTACCAGCGTGAATGCAAACTCCTTGAACAGTACCCCGGTGAGCCCGCCGAGAAGACCAATCGGAGCGTAAACGACACAGAGTACGATCGTGGTCGCAATCACTGGTTTCGCTATTTCGCGGGCACCCAGTAGTGCCGCTTGCATCGGTCGCAGACCCTCACCGATATGTCGGTAAATGTTTTCCACGACCAGGATTGCATCATCGACGAGCAGACCGATCGCCATCACCATGGCCAGCAGGGTTAACAGGTTGATCGAGTATCCCATCACCTGCATGTAAAACAGCACACCGATGATGGATAGCGGTATGGTGACCAGCGGAATCATTGTGGAGCGGAAGGATCCGAGGAACAGGAAAATGACAATGATGACGATTACCGAAGCCTGGGCCAGGGTAAAGATGACCTCGTTGATTGAGGCCTGGATGAACTCGGTAGAATCGTAGGCAATGGCGACATTGAGACCGGGTGGAAATGCACTCTTCATCTTTTCCAGTTTGGCCGTAACCAGCTTGATCGTGGTCAACGGGTTACCGTCGGTGGTACCGTTAATGCCAATGTATATCGAAGGCACATTGTCAAACATAACCAGCGAATCATAGTTTTCGGCACCAAGCTCGATATCGGCAACGTCGCCAAGGCGCACCTTGTTGTCGCCTTCCTCGCGGATAATAAAGCGTTCAAAAACATCTGGATCACTGGTATCGGTAACCGCATTAACATCGGTTTGCACCAGCTGGCCCCGGGTCTGGCCTGCAGCAGACTGGTAATTCTCGGCACCAATGGCGTTAACGATATCTGCAGCCGATACTCTCTGTGCAGCCATGCGCACCGGATCCATCCAGACGCGCATCGAGTAGGTCTTGCCGCCTAAAATTTCGGCCTGCGCGACCCCCTTGACGGTCGCAAGTGCGGGTTGAATGGTGCGCAGCAGGTAATCGGTGACTTCAACATCGGACAGAGTCTCGCTGTAGAAGCCGTAATAGGCGAGTGCGAATCCTTCGGCCGATTGCTTGGCGATGACCGGGTCTTCGGACTCGATCGGTAGCTCTCCCCGAATCGACGAGACCTTGGTGCTGACTTCGGTCAACGCAACATCGGCGTCAACTCCGAGTTTCATATGTACTTCGACGACCGATACGCTGTTGCTGCTGCTGGAGCGTACAAAATCGATGCCGACGGTGCTCGATACCGCCTGCTGAACCGGGGTGGTGATGAAACCCTGTATCAATTCGGCGTTGGCACCGGGGTAGGCGGTGGTAATAGTAATGACAGAGGTTTCGAGCTCGGGATACTGCCGTACCTGAGTGTTGAAAAAGGCCTGTACACCGAGCAATACGATCAGCGTGCTGATTACCAGGGACAGCACCGGGCGCTTGATAAAATAGTCGGTTAACATCTAAGGATTATTGATTACTTGCCTTGTATTCAGGGACGTCATCGACGATCGTAACCCGCAGGCTTGGATAGAGTTTGAGCTGACCCGACGTCACTACGATATCACCCGCTTTAAGTCCGCTTTTCACCCCGGCCAGTCCATTGTTGCGATAGGCGACATCAATCTGTCGCGCCGCCAGCCGGTAATCAGGAATCGGATCATTGCCACTGTCCGGCTGTTTTTCGAGGGCATACACGGCTTCGCCGTAGATGTTATAAAAGATCGCGGTTTCGGGAACGGTCAACACCGGCATCGGGCGATTTGAACGAACCGCCGTGTCGGCGAACATGCCGGGTGCCAGCAGTCGTTCTCGATTGTCTACCACCGCACGAATCGTAATATTGCGCGTGCTGGCATCGAGTTGTGGATTCCAAGTCTCGACCCTGGCGCTAAAAGTTTGCTCGGGATACGAACGCACTTGAAACTCGATTGCCTGTTCGGGAACCAGATCCTTAAAATTGCTTTCGGGCAGGGTAAAGTCAATGTACAGCTGGTCCAGTGATAACAAGGTGACAATGGTATCTCCCGGAGCGACATACTCGCCCAGATCAACCTGGCGGATACCCAGCTTACCCGAGAACGGGGCATAAATTTGTTTCTTCGCGAGCGCTACCCTGGCGACACTGATCTGCGCTTTTGCGATGTTGACCAGTGACGCCTGCGTGTCGATATCATTACTGGTGACAAACGATTGATCCTTAAGTTTGAGTAAACGCTGGTACTGGCTGTTATCCGAGTTAAACTGGGCCTGGGCCGATTCGAGATTCGCCTTTTCGGTGCGATTATCCAGTTCGACCAGCAGCGAGCCTTTCTCGACATCATCGCCCGATTCGAAGTTTATCGACGTTATCACGCCGGAAACCTCGGTCGTTACATCGACCCCCTGAAATGCCACCAGGTTGCCGATTGCCTTGATCCGGCGATTCCATTGTGCGGCCTTAACCTCGGCTACGGTTACGCTTATCGGTGGGGGTAACTGGCTGCCCTGGGCAATCTGGTCCTGGATCTGTAAAAACTTCTTATAACCCAGCGCGCCACTCATCGCGATGATGAGCAGTAACACCAGTAGCAGCCTCAGCCAGAGTCTTGGTCGTCGAGTCGAAGCTTGTTCAGACACTTAGGTTTACACCTTAATCATTGTTGATCCATTAACTGGATACGCAATAAACAATTGCAAGGGTCAATTTTACCCATTTGACATCTAATTTGCTCCACCTGTTTCCTGATATCTGCAAATCAACCGGATTTGCGATATGCGAGTACCCAGTGACGCAAGTGCGCTTCCTTCTCGGAAAACGGATAGGTTCGAAAGAGCAGTGATTGATCGAGTTTTTCCCACTGACCTGATTCCTCCAGCACGGCAATTTTCTGTTTAAAGCCGAGCTCTTCGTAGGCAATCGCGGAAAGTGAAAAAATGATGACACCACCGGGCCGTGTCAGTTTCAGTATGCCGTCGAGCGATTCGGGAGGCGCATGGCCGTGGGTAAGTACCCCGGCTGCGACGACCGCATCGAAGCTGTCATCGGCCAGGTCAACCCGGGCGTCGAGATAAAGCTGGTGCAGCTGCTGATACACCTCTTTTCTTTGCGCCACGGCCAGCATACCGGCCGATGGATCGAGTCCCTCGATGTTTCGATACCCCAGCTGGTGCAGCACCTGGGCCATGTTGCCGGTGCCACAGCCGGCATCGAGAATTTTTGCGTCATAATCGTGCACGTGGCGGCCAACCAGCCCGGTGGCGATGGCGATATAGGGATTACCACTGGCCCAGAGCTGCTGGTCGTAGTCTTTTGACCATTCATCGTAGAGGGTATCGAGTGTCTTGCGTTCGCCATCCGCCTGGTAAACGCGTTCCAGCCAGGTTTCGAGGTCCTCCATAAAAACTCCTTGCAAGTCAGGATAATTATCAGCAGATTATGCCTTAAATAACCCCAACTCAAGCAATAGGGCGCGATATGAATACAGGCAAAATAGCCCTGGTAACTGCGGATGGCATGCAGCATAGCGGCTATTGTTTTCATAAAAGCCAGTCGATCGACTGCTAGCAGGGATTATGCGCTTAAACGAACTGGATCAGGCACGACTCGACGGCAAGCTCGGTAAGGCGATGCAGTTTGCGATGCAAACGATTGTTACCGCGGCGCATATCGACCAGGTGGACAGGTTGATCGATATCAGTTTCGCGCATATCGATGCCTGTTTTTATAACGGTCGCGCCCACCTCGATTTTATCAACTACATGCTCGAACATGGCGCCACGCTGGCGGTACCGTCCTGGACCAATAACGGCCTGGTGTCGCTCAACGACCTGTCGGTGCGTGACCCGCTTGCGAGCCGTGAAATGAACGAGGCCCGGCAATTGATGCAGGCCTATGTCAGGCTTGGCTGTAATCCCGTCTGGACCTGCGCGCCTTATCAGCTGCCGGGGAGGCCGGGGATCGGCGCGCATATTGTCGGATCCGAGTCGAACGCGGTCAGTTTTTACAACTCGGTGATCGGGGCGCGCACTAACATGTATGGCGATTACCTCGACGTCTGCGCGGCGATAACGGGGCGCGTGCCGTTTAGTAAGCTGCATCGAGACGAGGCCAGGGCCGCCCAGATCCTGTTCGATGTGAGTAACATTCCATCGCTGATTCGCGATAATGATTTGTTTTATCATCTGCTCGGCTACGTCATCGGGCGCAGCTGCGGTAACCAGGTCCCGGCAATCATCGGGTTGCCGTCGAGCTGCGATGAGGATGATTTAAAGGCGATTAGCGCCGCCGCTAGTTCGGCGGGTAGCGTGCCGCTGTTTCACGCAGTTGGAATAACGCCTGAAGCCGCAACTCTTGAGATTGCGTTTCAGGGTCGGCAACCGCGACAGATCATCGAGTTGAGCGTTGACGACCTGCAGCAGGCACGTAATGAGCTCGGCAAGAACTCCGACCAGGCGCTCGCCGGTATCGCCCTCGGTACCCCGCATTTTTCGTACACCGAATTTGAACGCCTGGTCAGGTTGCTCGATGGTCGCAGTATTCATCCCGGGCTGGTTTTTTATCTGACCACCAGTCGCCATGTGTTCGAGCAGGCGCAAGGCCACGGATGGATTGAGTCGCTGCAGCAGGCCGGGATTAAAATAATAACCGATACCTGTACCTACTTTTCACCGGTCGTCAACGGTTTACAGGGCAAGATCATGACCAACTCGGCAAAGTGGGCCTACTATGCACCCGGCATGCTGCCGGTTGACGTGTTGATCGGCAGCTTGCGTGAATGCGTCGAATCCGCAGTCAGCGGAGAAGTCACACTTGATCAATGGGTTGCTTCGTGAATCGGCAACCCGACAGTATTCAGGCCAGAGTATTAATTGCAGGTTGGGCCGAGGGCTCGGCATTGGTGCTCGACGATACCTTGAGCTTCTGGGGTGGATTCAATCCGTCCAACGGTGAAATTATTGATGTGCATCACCCACAGCACGGGCAGCGAGTAGGTGGGTGTATTTTATGTATTCCCCAGAGCAAGGGCTCGGCCGGAACCCCGGGGGGCATTGCCGAGACCTTGCGCAATGGCAGCGGACCGGCCGCGTTTGTGCTGGGCGAGCGCGACGTTAATATCGGCGTGGGTACGCTGGTCGCAAACCAGCTCTACCAGTTGAATGTTCCCGTGGTGGAGATATCGATCGAGCAAATAAGGCAGATAAAAACCGGCGAAGCCATGACAATTAACCGGGACGGAACAATATCAATCAATCGCTAAAGCTTGTTGCACCAGCCGATGGAAATGATGCAGTGCGTATTCGCTTTCGCCGGGATGGTTGGGATCGACCATGAAGGTACCCTGGTCATAGCTGTTTGAACCCAATCCGCGCTGCACCGATTCACACAGGTGAATATCTTCAGGCGCCAGGATGTCCGCGACGTAATCGGCGCGAGGTCGATAGATTTCTCCGTCAACCGCAAATGAATCCCCGCCAAAATTGCAGTTGGTCCTGTCTATCGGTTGTACCGTGAATACAGCAAATTCGTTTGAACCCGGCAGAACGTTAAAGGTCGTGTTTGGCCACAGGTACCAGAATACCGAGCATTGCATGCCGACGTCGGGATTTACCGTGTAGGCGGTGTTCTCGATACGGATATCGGGACCATACTGGCGTGACCAGTGGTCGTAAACGTCGACCTGGTATTTATCCATATCGATGATCGAGGCGAATGCTTTGTGTGCGGGACGACAGTGATAACATTCGACGTAGTTGTCGACGACAACTTTCCAATCGGCCTTGATACGGGTTTCGCCGAGCAGGTTGCTGCCACAGAGCTGGATCTCATCCAGATAGGGGATGTGTTCGCGAACATCGGACTCGAGGCCAGCAGCAATCGTATCCAGGCTCTCGCACTGGTCGTCCAGATTGACGAAAATACAGCCGCACAGGATTTCGAGCCTGATTTCCTTTAAACCATACTCCGCCTTGTCGAATCCGGGACGATGTTCGCCCATGCGTGCCACTTGGAGCTGCCCGGCATTGTCATAAGACCAGGCATGGTAGGGGCAGACAATCAGCTTGTGCACGTTACCGCAACCCTGCAGTAATTCGTGAGCCCGATGTCGACACACATTATAAAAAGCGCGCAGTTGATTATCAGCTGAGCGGATCACGAAAATATTCTCGTCGCAGATACTAAGCGTTATATAGTCTCCCGAATTCGGCAAGCTGCACTGGTGAGCAACATATTGCCAGGTTCGGTAGAATATCTTTTGTTTCTCGAGTTCGAAGATTTCTGCGGAAAGATAGTACTCGGAGGGTAGGGTAAATGATGTCTCGGCATCTTGCGTTAACGGTTT
>Ga0224508_10000084_pt1 | contig 107143 bp, 93 predicted proteins | sample SF_Jan12_sed_USG_4_FD_170157 | JGI IMG/M metagenome (GOLD analysis project Ga0224508, IMG submission 170157) | Sediment microbial communities from San Francisco Bay, California, United States - SF_Jan12_sed_USGS_21 | ecosystem: Environmental > Aquatic > Marine > Sediment | place: USA... | reverse complement strand
GGGCGACAACGTGAAGATGAAGGTCAACCTCATCACACCGGCGGCGATGGAAGAAAAGCAGCGCTTCGCGATTCGCGAAGGCGGCCGCACCATCGGTGCAGGCGTCATTTCAAAGATTATCGAGTAGCGGGGTGGACGTGAAACGGACGGGGACACCGCAAGACATTGAGTGATAGGCGGGTTAAGGTTGCGCTCGCGTGCGCAGAGTGCGGGGCGCGCAACTACCAGACGACAAAATTGAGAAAGCCCGGGCAGAAGGAGAGACTGACGCTGAAAAAATTCTGTCCTAAATGCAACGGGCGAACGGAACACAAAGAGAGTAAATAGGACCCGCATCTAGGCCAGTAGCTCCAATTGGTAGAGCAGCGGATTCCAAATCCGCGGGTTGTGGGTTCGAATCCCTCCTGGCCTGCCGCGAGGAACAACGATGGCGATTACGAAAGAACAAGACAAAGCGAGGCCGACCGGAACGCTCGGGGTGGAGCGCTGGGTGCAATTCGCTTACGCTGCCTGCGCCATCACGCTGGCTTGGTTCCTCATCAAGAGCAGCACCGCGGTCTGGACCATCTTGGCCGACAACGTCGACGCCGTGCCCGAGCCGGACAGCACGATGATCGCAGTCGGGGCCGGCCTGATAGCCTTCATTTCGGCGGTCATCGCGTATCGCTCCACCAAGATTCATACCTTTGTCCTCGAAGTCTGCGTCGAGCTTTCCAAAGTCAGCTGGCCTACGCGCAAGGAAACCTGGTCCCAGACGGTCGTCGTCCTCATCGTGTCCGTGATCGCGGCAATCATTCTCGGCGTCTACGACGCGGTCTGGTCCCACATCACCGACCTCATTTACAACGTGTGAGTCCAATGAAGTGGTATGTCGTTCAGGCCTATTCGGGCTACGAAAGCAAAGTGAAGCTCTCGCTGGAAGAGCGAATCAAACAGGCTGGTATGGAAGGGCGCTTCGGGAACATCCTAATTCCGAAGGAAAACGTCCAGGAGAGCCGTGGCGGAAAGCGCCGGCTGAGCTCACGCACCTTCTACCCCGGTTACATCTTCGTCCAGATGGACCTCGACGATCAGACCTGGCACCTCATCAAGGACACGCCCAAGGTCAATGGCTTCGTCGGAGGTCGCCACCCGTCGCCGGTCCCCGAGCGCGAGATCGCCGCGATCGAGCAGCAGGTCGAAGAAGGCGCGGCCAAGCCTAAGCCCCGTGTCGAGTTCGAGAAGGGTGACCACGTCCGGGTCACCGGCGGCGCGTTTGCCAATTTCACCGGTGCCATCGAAGAAGTAAACCAAGAGAAGCACAAGGTCCGCGTCTTGGTATCGATTTTCGGCCGCGCCACGCCCGTCGAGCTAGACTACGTCCAGGTCGAGAAGACGAACTGAGGGGACACTCTCCCCCTACGTAAACACCCGGAATCACTGTGCTTCTCAGCGAAAGATCGCAGCGGCGGCGCTGCGATCCCTCACGGGGGAACCCTTTGGTTCCGAGGAGTTAGGCAGATGGAGAGTGTCCCCCAAAAAATCGGGTTGCATTATTCGTGCCTTGAGGCATGACTCGCCGCTCCGGAGAAGCCCGAATCCATGAAAAAGGTCGTCGGACAGATCAAACTTCAGCTCCCTGCAGGGAAGGCAAACCCTTCTCCGCCGGTCGGGCCTGCGCTCGGTCAGCACGGCGTCAATATCATGGCGTTCTGCAAGGAGTTCAACGCGAAGACTCAAAAGGATGCGGGTCTGATCATCCCCGTGGTGATCTCGGTTTACCAGGACCGCTCCTTCACCTTCATCATGAAGACGCCGCCTGCGGCCGTCTTGATCAAGAAGGCTTTGAATCTGGAGTCGGGCTCTGCGCGCCCGAACAAGGACAAGGTCGGCAAGATCACCGTGCAACAGGTGAAGGAAATCGCTCAGGTCAAGCTTCAAGATACCAACGCGGGTTCGCTCGAGACATGCATGCAGAGCATCATCGGCACCGCGCGTTCCATGGGGGTCGAGTTAGCCGACTAACTCTTCGGAGCGATAAATTTCGCTCACCTGGACCACCCAGGCACCCAACTGGTGGTAGGCGCCTTCGAGTCGCCGCAAGGAGTCACGATGAAACCCGGAAAAAAGCGCGCGGGCGCGTTACAGATGCCCGACAAGAGCCAGCGCTATGCTTTGAGAGAAGCCGTCTCGCTCGTGAAGGAACTGGCATTCGCAAGCTTTGACGAGTCGGTCGATGTTGCCGTTCGACTTGGTGTGGATCCAAAGCACGCCGACCAAATGGTTCGTGGCGCTGTCGTCTTGCCCCACGGGACGGGGAAGACCAATCGCGTTCTCGTTTTCGCCAAGGGCGAGAAGGTGAGCGAGGCGCAGGAAGCCGGCGCCGATTTCGTCGGAGGTGATGACCTGGTCGCCAAGATTACCGAGGGCTGGCTCGACTTCGACACCGTGATCGCTACGCCGGACATGATGGGACAGGTTGGCCGGCTCGGTCGCGTCCTCGGTCCTCGCGGCCTCATGCCGAACCCCAAGGTCGGCACCGTGACATTCGACGTGAGCAAAGCCGTTCGCGAGGCCAAGGCCGGCAAGGTCGAGTTTCGGGTCGAAAAGGCGGGCATCGTCCACGCGCAGGTGGGCAAGAAATCGTTTGCAGAGACCGAGCTCGCCGGCAATGTGAAGTCGCTGGTTGGCGCGCTCGTCAAGGCCAAGCCGGCCGCCGCCAAGGGGACCTACCTTCGCAGCATCACCTTGAGCTCAACGATGGGTCCCGGGATCAAGGTTGACCCCGGCACTATAGAGGTGGAGGCGTAATCATGAGGCTTACACGAGAAGATAAAGCGGCGCAGGCCGTCTCGGTCCGTGAGAGCTTCGCGAATGCGACAGCCACTGTCCTCGTGGATTTTCGTGGCGTGAACGTTGAGCTGATTACGGACCTTCGCGCTCGTTTCCGCGACGCCGGGGTCGAGTACAAAGTCGTCAAGAACAACGTCGTTCGAAAAGCGCTGGAAGGCTCCGAGCTCGCCGACAACGACGAGTTCACGGCGCACCTGACTGGCCCGACGGCGATCGCCTGGAGCTTCGAAGATCCTTCGGCAGCCGCCAAGGTGATCAAGAGCTTCCGCAAGGAGCACACCGACATCCTTCAGCCGAAGGACGGAACTGAGAAGCTCGTCGTCAAGTGCGGGCTCCTCGAGGGCCAAGTCTTGGACGCGAAACGCGTCGAAAAGGAGCTCGCCTCGCTTCCGGGCAAGGATGAGATTCGCGCCTCGCTGCTGGCGCAGCTGATGGCGCCCATGCAGAACCTGGTCGGCCAAATCAATGCACCGGCCCAAAACCTCGCTCTCGTTCTTGATGCGTATCGGCGCAAAGAGGCGAGCGAGTAATCCAACAATAAGTTTAGCCGTGTCGCACGCACGGTTAGCGGAGAGTCAAGAATGCCAAATATGAACGTGGAACAGATGGTCGAAGAGCTCAGCTCCTGGACTGTCATGGAAGTTGCGAACCTGGTCAAAGAGCTCGAGGAGAAGTGGGGCGTTTCGGCAGCACCGGCAGCGGTGGCCGTGGCGGGACCCGCTGGCGGTGGCGCTGCCGAGGCAGCCGAAGAGCAAACCGAGTTCGACATCGAGCTGAGTGAAGCGGGTGCCAAGAAGATCAACGTGATCAAGGCCATCCGCGAGATCACCCAGCTCGGCTTGGCGGACGCCAAGGCCTTGGTGGAAGCAGCTCCAAAAGTCGTCAAAGAGGCCGTTTCCAAGGAAGAGGCCGAAGAAATCAAAAAGAAGCTCGAAGAAGCTGGCGCGAAGGTCACCGTCAAATAACCCTATGGGGTTATTTCTCGGCGCCCCGTGCCTCGGCTTGGCACACGGGCCCGACCGGGTTAACGTCCCGGCCGGGGCAGCACCGGTTCGCGCAGCACATCATTCACGACTTTCCGCGATGCGGCGGGAGGCCGAAGGGTCTCCTTGTTGCGTACGTGTCTCTTAATTCTTGTCTTTAGGGTTCCAGTAGCAGTGGTTCGGTAGGAGTCTCTCTAATGGCGGCGACGATTCAGACGAACTTTCGAATGCGACACTCCTTCGGGAAAATCGAGCACATCCTCGAGATTCCGAACCTGATCGACATTCAAAAGCGCTCGTACGATAAATTCCTTCAAACAGACGTACCCAGAGACGAACGGGAAAACACCGGTCTTCAGGGTGTCTTCAACAGCGTATTCCCGATTCGCGACTTCAATGGAACGAGCGAGTTGGTCTTCAGCGGGTACACGCTCGAGAGGCCGAAGTACGACGTCGACGAATGTCGGCAGCGTGGGATGACCTACGCCGCGCCGATCAAGGTGACGATCCAGCTCATCATCTACGACGCCGGCGGTGACAGCACCGAGCGGGCCGTCCGCGACATCAAGGAGCAGGAAGTCTACTTTGGCGAAATCCCGCTGATGACGGTGAATGGCACGTTCATCATCAACGGGACGGAGCGCGTCGTCGTCAGTCAGCTTCACCGTAGCCCCGGTGTCTTTTTCGACCACGACCGTGGCAAGACCCACTCCTCTGGCAAGCTCCTCTACCAGGCCCGCATCATCCCTTACCGGGGCTCTTGGCTCGATTTCGAGTTCGACCCGAAAGACCTCCTCTACGTCCGCATCGACCGCCGTCGCAAGATGCCGGCGACGGTACTGCTCAAGGCGCTCGGGTACAACACCCAGGAGCTCCTCAACTACTACTACGATACCGAGACGATCTACATCCTTTCGAAGGACCAGTACGCGAAGTCGATCGAGTACGAGCTTTTGCCCGGCCAGCGCGCCACGCACGACATCACGGTGGGCGACGACGTTCTGGTCCGCAAGAATCGCAAGTTCACCCGAGCCGCGATTCGTAAGCTCAAGTCAGCGGGCCTCGACTACTTGCCGATCGACTTCACCGAGGTGATCGGCAAGGTCGCCGCGGAGGACGTCATCGATGAGGACACGGGCGAGATTTTGCTCGCGGTCAACGAAGAGGTCACCGAGGCTCGCATCGACGCGCTCAGCGAAGCTGGCATCAACGAGTTCAAGGTGCTGTTCATCGACGGCCTCAACGTCGGTTCGTATCTCCGCGACACGCTGCTCGTCGACAAGGTGCAGTCGCAAGATGAAGGCATCCTCGAGATTTACCGACGCCTGCGACCGGGCGACCCGCCCACCCTCGACACCGCGAGAAACTTGTTCAACAACCTGTTCTTCAATCCGGAACGCTACGACCTGAGCCAGGTCGGGCGCCTCAAGTTGAACTACAAGTTCTACAAAGACGTCGAAGAAGACGAGCGTCCGGACCTCGATCATACGGTCCTCACCAACACCGACATTCTCGAGACGGTGAAGAACCTCATTGAGCTCAAGAACGGCCGCGGCTCGGTCGACGACATCGACCACTTGGGCAACCGGCGCGTTCGAGCCGTGGGCGAGCTGATGGAGAATCAGTACCGCATCGGTCTCGTTCGCATGGAGCGTGCGATCAAGGAACGCATGAACATGTCTCAAGAAATTGAGACGCTCATGCCGCACGACTTGATCAATGCAAAGCCCGTGAGCGCGGTCGTGAAAGAATACTTCGGTTCGAGCCAGCTCTCGCAGTTCATGGACCAGACCAACCCGCTCAGCGAGGTGACCCACAAGCGGCGTTTGTCCGCACTTGGGCCCGGAGGGTTGACGCGCGAGCGCGCGGGCTTCGAGGTTCGAGATGTGCACACGACTCACTACGGTCGTATCTGCCCGATTGAGACGCCGGAAGGTCCGAACATCGGCCTCATCGCGTCGCTTTCGACCTATGCGCGCGTCAACGAGTACGGGTTCGTCGAGACTCCGTACCGAAAGGTCGAAGACGGCATCGTCCTCGATGAGCATGTGCGCTGGTACTCTGCGCTCGAAGAAGAGGGGCACTACATCGCCCAGGCGAACGCGAAGATCGAGCATCTGAGCCGCAAGCTCGAAGGAACGCTGATCAGCGCGCGCTTCAACGGCGAATTCGTGATGGTTCCGCCACATACCGTGCAGTTGATGGACGTCTCGCCGAACCAGCTGGTTTCGGTCGCCGCGTCGTTGATTCCATTCCTCGAGCATGACGACGCGAACCGCGCCCTGATGGGCTCGAACATGCAGCGTCAGGCTGTTCCGTGCGTGCGAACGCGCGCTCCGATAGCCGGCACGGGCATCGAGGGCCGGGTCGCGCGTGACTCCGGTGTGTGCGTGGTCGCGCAGCAGGATGGCGTGGTGGAGTCGGTCGACGCGACACGAATCGTCGTCAAAGCCGAAGGGCTCGCCGGGGCGTTCCCCGACATTTATCGCCTCAACAAGTTCCAGCGCTCCAACCAGAACACGGCTTACAACCAAACGCCGATCGTTCGCCCCGGAGACCGGGTCAAAGCTGGCGACGTCATCGCCGACGGCCCAAGCACCGACCGTGGTGAGCTCGCACTCGGCCAAAACGTGATCGTCGCGTTCATGCCCTGGGGCGGGTACAACTTCGAGGACTCCATTCTGTTGTCCGAGCGGATCGCCAAGGACGACGTCTACACGTCCGTCCATATCGAGGAATTCGAGTGCGTCGCTCGCGACACCAAGCTCGGCAAGGAAGAGATCACGCGAGACATCCCGAACGTCGGCGAAGAGGCCCTCAAAGACCTCGACGAGTCGGGCATCGTTCGAATCGGCGCCGAGGTCAGCTCGAGCGACATCTTGGTTGGTAAGATCACGCCGAAGGGTGAGACACAGCTCTCGCCCGAAGAGAAGCTCCTTCGCGCCATCTTCGGTGAAAAGGCTGGCGACGTCCGCGACACCTCACTCAAGGTGCCCCCGGGTGTGACCGGCATCGTGATCGACGCCCGCGTATTCGCGCGCAAGGGCACCGAGAAGGACGAGCGCTCGCTTCAAATCGAGGAGACCGAGCGCGCCAAGCTCGAAAAGGACATGGCGGACGAGATCAAGATCGTTCTCGACTCCGCACATGATCGCGTTCGCAAGTACTTCGTAGGCAGTACCACGACAGCGAAGCTGGTTGGCGACAAGGGCGTGGAGCTTCTCGCCAAGGGCGCAAAGATCAGGAATGAGGATCTTGATGGGATCCCTCACAAGTACTGGGCCCACATCGAGGTCGACAAGGACAAAGACAAGACCGACGCGATTCTCGAGCAGGTGGACGATCAAGTCGATGCCGTCAAGATGCTGTTCCAGGAGAAGATCGACAAGCTCGGTAAGGGCGATGAGCTTCCTCCGGGTGTCATCAAGATGGTGAAGGTCTACGTCGCCATCAAGCGCAAGCTCCAGGTCGGCGACAAGATGGCCGGTCGCCACGGTAACAAGGGTGTCGTCAGCCGGATTCTTCCGGAAGAGGACATGCCGTACCTTCCGAACGGAAAGCCGGTCGACATCGTTCTGAACCCACTTGGTGTTCCGAGCCGTATGAACGTCGGTCAGATCCTCGAGACTCATCTCGGCTGGGCCGGCTATCTGCTTGGCACACAGCTGCAGGAGATGGTCGAAACCAAGGCCAGCGCTTCGGAGCTCCGTGAGCGGATTCGGGCGATCTTCAAGGGCGGCGACATCGTGAAGGTGCTCGATGCGCTTCCTGATGGCGAGGTCGCGGCGATGGCCAAGAGCTGGAAGCACGGCCTTCAACTGGCCACACCGGTCTTCGACGGCGCGAGCGAGGAAGAGATCAAAGATCTCCTCAGGCTCGCCGGAGTGCAGGACAACGGTCAGACGGTGCTCTTCGATGGGCGCACGGGCGACGCGTTCCATGAGGACGTCACCGTGGGCATCATGTACATGCTCAAGCTGCACCATTTGGTCGACGACAAGATTCACGCACGAAGCATCGGTCCCTACTCGCTGGTCACGCAGCAGCCGCTGGGTGGCAAGGCGCAGTTCGGCGGACAGAGGCTCGGTGAGATGGAGGTCTGGGCGATGGAGGCCTACGGCGCCGCATACGCGTTGCAGGAGTTCCTCACCGTCAAGTCCGACGATGTACAGGGCCGGACCCGCATGTACGAATCGATTGTGAAGGGGGACTACCAGCTCGAAGCCGGACTGCCGGAGAGCTTCAACGTCCTCATGAAGGAGCTTCAGGCACTTTGCCTGAACGTCGAGTTGGTCGAGACCAGTCAAATGGGGCGCAGGTCGGATGACGTCCTTGCCGCGGAGGAAGAGTAAGTAATGAAGGATATCTTCAGCTTCTTCGAAAAGCCGAAAGACCCCCTGGCGTTTTCAGCGATTCGCATTTCGTTGGCGTCTCCGGAGAAGATCCGCGAGTGGTCGCACGGCGAGGTTCGTAAGCCCGAAACCATCAACTACCGTACGTTCAAGCCAGAACGCGACGGCCTCTTCTGCGCGAAAATCTTCGGGCCGGTAAAGGACTACGAGTGCATCTGCGGCAAGTACAAGCGCATGAAGCACCGCGGCATCGTCTGCGAGAAGTGCGGCGTCGAAGTCATTCAGAGCAAGGTTCGCCGTGAGCGCCTCGGTCACATCACCTTGGCCACTCCGGTTGCGCACATATGGTTCCTCAAGAGCCTTCCGAGCCGCATCGGCGCGATTCTCGACATCACGCTCAAGGACCTCGAGCGCGTGCTCTACTGCGAGAGCTACGTGGTTCTCGATCCCAAGGAGACGGCGCTGGAGCGCGGTGAAATTCTCACGGAGGACCGCTACCACGACATGCTCGACGAGTATGGCGACGACGCGTTTGAAGCGCGCATGGGTGGCGAGGCGGTTCTTGAGATGCTTCGGGATCTCGACGTGCACGCCATGGCCGAGCAGCTTCGCTTGGACCTCAAGGAAGCGACCAGCGAAGCGAAGCGCAAGAAGCTCGCCAAGCGACTCAAGGTCATCGAGGCCTTCCGCGATTCGGGAAACCGACCGGAGTGGATGATGCTCTCGGTGATTCCGGTGCTGCCGCCGGATCTCCGCCCCTTGGTTCCGCTCGATGGGGGGCGCTTTGCGACTTCCGATCTCAACGATCTCTACCGCCGCGTCATCAACCGAAACAATCGCCTCAAGCGGCTCATCGAGCTCAACGCACCGGAGATCATCATCCGGAACGAGCGTCGCATGCTGCAAGAGGCCGTCGATGCGCTGTTTGATAACGGCCGCCGCGGCAAGACCATCACCGGTCCAAACAAGCGTCCGCTCAAGTCCTTGTCTGACATGCTCAAGGGTAAGCAAGGGCGTTTCCGCCAGAACCTGCTCGGCAAGCGAGTCGACTACTCCGGCCGTTCGGTCATCGTCGTCGGTCCGGCGCTGCGTTTGCACCAGTGCGGCCTGCCGAAAAAGATGGCACTCGAGCTCTTCAAACCGTTCATTTACAACAAGCTCGAAGAGCGCGGCTACGTCACCACGATCAAGAGCGCTAAGAAGCTCGTCGAGAAAGAGAAGCCCGAGGTTTGGGACATTCTCGAAGAGGTCATCACCGAGCACCCGGTGATGCTCAACCGTGCGCCGACGCTTCACCGCTTGGGCATTCAGGCCTTCGAGCCCGTGCTGATCGAGGGCAAGGCAATCCGGCTCCACCCGCTCGTTTGCACCGCGTTCAACGCGGACTTCGACGGTGACCAGATGGCGGTTCACGTCCCGCTTTCGGTCGAGGCTCAGATGGAGACGCGCGTGCTCATGATGAGCACGAACAACATCTTGTCTCCGGCAAGCGGCCGCCCAATCATCAACCCGACTCAGGACATCGTTCTCGGGCTCTACTACATGACGCGCGAGAAAACCTTCGGTAAGGGTGAGTACCGCGACGGCCAGGAGAAGGAAGGTCAGTTCACCGGCATCTTTGCCTCCGCAGACGAGCTTCGGATGGCGTACGACCAGAACATGGTTGGCCTACACAGCCGCATTCGCTATCGCTACAAGGGTAAGATATACGACACCACCGTTGGCCGCGTGCTCGTGAGCGATGTTTTGCCTCCGGGGATGGAGTTCCCGGCGGTCAACAAGGTGCTCGACAAGAAGTCGCTCAGCGCGCTCATCGACGAGTGCTACCGTGCCAGCCGCAACAAGAACACCGTTCTCCTCGCGGACCGGTTGCGCACGATGGGCTTCGAGATGTCGACCCGAGCCGGAATTTCGATCTGCATGGATGACATGATCATCCCGGACTCGAAGAAGGACGTGCTTGGCGCCGCACAGGAAGACGTCACTACCGTCGTCGAGCAATACCAGGAAGGCCTGATCACCGACGGCGAGCGGTACAACAAGGTCGTGGACATTTGGGCGGAAGCCTCCGACCAAGTCGCCCGCGACCTGATGGAATCGATCGGAACCGACGAGGTCATCAATCCGGAGACGGGCGAGAGGACGACACAACCGAGCTTCAACTCGATCTTCATGATGGCCGACTCGGGCGCTCGTGGCTCGAACCAGCAGATTCGTCAGCTAGCCGGCATGCGAGGTCTGATGGCCAAGCCGTCCGGGGAGATCATCGAGACCCCCATCACGGCGAACTTCCGTGAGGGGCTGACCGTCTTGCAGTACTTCATCTCGACACACGGCGCCCGTAAGGGTCTGGCCGACACCGCATTGAAGACTGCGAACTCCGGTTACCTGACGAGGCGGCTCGTCGATGTGGCGCAGGACGCCGTCATCACCGAGTACGACTGCGAGACGCTCGACGGTATTTGGGTCAGCAAGCTCGAAGAGGGCGGTGAGGTGGTTACGCCGCTCGGTGAGCGCGTTCTGGGCCGAATCGCGCTCGAGGACATCACCGATCCCGTCACCGACGAAACGCTCGTCGAAGCCAACCAGGAGATCGACGAAGCTCGTGTGGCCCGCATCGAAGCGGCCGGTATCGAGCGCGTGTTGATTCGCTCCGTCTTGACCTGTCAGAACCGTCGCGGAGTTTGCGTGATGTGCTACGGTCGAGATCTCGGGCGCGGGTACGAGGTGAACATCGGCGAGGCCGTTGGCATCATCGGTGCTCAGTCCATCGGCGAGCCTGGTACGCAGCTCACCATGCGGACGTTTCACATCGGCGGGGCTGCGGCTCGCGGCAAAATCGAGCAGAGCTCCATCGAGTCACGCTCGGGCGGCGTGGTGAAGTTCGACAACGCGAAGCTCATCACCAAGAAAGACGGTTCGGTCGTCGTGATGAACCGCCATGGCGCAGTGACGGTCGTCGATGAGTCGGGTCGTGAGCGCGAGCACTTCACGCTTACCTACGGCGCGTTCGTGAAGGTCAAAGAAGGTGATCGCGTCGAGCGCGGCACGATGCTCGCCGAGTGGGACCCTTACGCCATTCCGATTCTCACCGAGGTTCACGGTATCGTGAAGTACGGCGACGTCGTCGAAGCGGTGACCATGGACGAGAAGCTCGACGAAGTTACCGGTCTTTCCCGGCGCGTCGTCATCGAATCGCGTGATCCCAGCGCGCGGCCGCGTATTTCGATCAAGGATCCGAAGACGGGCGACACGCAGAGCACGGGTGCAGGCGAGAACATGGCCCGCTACTTCTTGCCAGTTGGCGCGAACATCATCCCCGCGGATGGTCAGACCGTCGAAGCCGGTGAGATCATCGCGAAAATCCCGCGCGAGACCACCAAGACCAAAGACATCACCGGTGGTCTGCCGCGTGTTGCCGAGCTCTTCGAAGCTCGCAAGCCCAAGGACCACGCAATCATCAGCGAGATCGATGGCATCGTGACCTTTGGCAAGGACACCAAGGGTAAGCGAAAGGTCATGATCACACCGGAGGTCGGCGAGCCGAAGGAGTATCTCATTGCCAAGGGCAAGCATCTGACCGTGAAAGACGGTGACCACGTGCGCGCCGGCGAGCCTTTGATGGACGGCCCTGCAAACCCGCATGACATTCTCAAGGTCAAGGGTGAAAAAGAGCTTGCTGCTTGGTTGGTCGACGAGATCCAGCAGGTGTACCGACTGCAGGGTGTTGCCATCAACGACAAGCACATCGAAGTCATCGTCCGCCAAATGCTTCGACGTGTTCGAATCAAGGAGACGGGCGACACCCGGTTCCTGCCGGACGAGCAGGTCGAGAAGACGGTGTTCGAGCGCGAGAACGAGCGAGTCATTGCCAAGGGCGGTCAGCCTGCGGTCGCAGAGCCGCTCTTGCTCGGCATCACCAAGGCCTCGCTTTCGACCGAATCGTTCATCAGCGCTTCGTCCTTCCAGGAGACGACCAAGGTGCTCACCGAGGCCGCGATCAGCGGTAAGCTCGATGAGCTTCGAGGTCTCAAGGAAAACGTCATCATGGGCCGCCTGCTTCCTGCCGGTACGGGCCTTGGTGCGTACAACAAGATCGACATGGTGGTCGCGGACGATGCAGTGAAGCCGCTTACACCGGCGCGAGCCTTCCTCGAGCCGGAGCCCGTTGCTGCCGCAGCCAGCGAAGAGTAGCCAAAGTCGGGCCTTCCGACTCCCTCATCCGGAATTCGTCTAACTCGCGGCAGGATCGCCGTGTAGAGTTAGCCGAGCGGAGAAGGGTAATGAAGAGCTATCTATTCGAAACGGACGAGCATCGCGCGCTGCGTGAGCAGGTGCGGCGGTTCGCGGCTTCAGCGATCGCACCGCACGCGCACGCTTGGGAAGAGGCGAACGAGTTTCCTCGCGACCTTTATCAGAAGTCTGCGGCGGCGGGTTTCTTGGGGACGGGGTACCCGGAGGAGTTGGGCGGTGACGGAGGGGACTTGAGCCATGTACTCGTGGCCGCTGAAGAAATGGTGATCGCCGGGAAGTCGGTGGGGACCTGCGTGGGGCTCGGCAGCCACGGCATTGCGCTGCCGCCGATCGTGAAGTTCGGGAACGACGCGCAAAAGGAGCGCTACGTTCGACCGACGCTAAGTGGTGACAAGGTTTCAGCGCTCGGCATCACCGAGCCGGGCGGCGGAAGCGACGTCGCGGCCGCGACGACCAGGGCGGTCCGAGACGGAGACCATTACATCGTAAACGGTGCCAAGACATTCATCACCTCCGGCACGCGCGCGGACTTCGTGACCACTGCGGTGCGAACGGGAGGCGAGGGTCATGGTGGCATTTCGATGCTCATCATCGACAGCGACACCCCCGGCTTCAGCGTGGCGGGCAAGCTCAAGAAGACCGGCTGGTGGGCCAGCGACACCGCCGAGCTCGCGTTCGACGACTGCCGCGTGCCGGTGGAGAATCTCATCGGTCAGGAGGGCGCTGGCTTCCTGATGATCATGACCAACTTCGTCACGGAGCGACTCATGCTCGCCGGCCAGTGCGTTGCGATCGCCGAGCTGGCCTACCGGGAGTCGGTCGAGTACGCTAAGCAGCGACACGCGTTTGGCAAGTCGCTATCCGGCTTTCAGGTAATCCGCCACAAGCTCGCCGATATGGCCACCGACATTGCCGCGGCACGTGCACTCACCGGAGAATGCGTCACGCGCTTCCTCAACGGAGAGCAAACGCCGTCCTTGGCCGCGATGGCCAAGAACGCGGCAACCGACATGTGCTCTCGGGTCTGCGACCAGGCGGTTCAAATCCACGGTGGATATGGCTACATGCGCGAATACGTCGTAGAGCGACTCTATCGCGACGCACGCCTCTATCCGATCGGCGGTGGCACCCGTGAGATCATGAACGAAATCATCAGCAAGGTGGAGGGTTACTAGGGGGACACTCTCCACCCCCATAACCTCCCAGAGTCACACAGGTTCTCACACAAAGATCGCAGCCACCTCGGTTCATGGTGCTGCGATCTTTGCCGGAGATCTTGTTTGGTTTCGGGCGTTTAGGGGGCTGGAGAGTGTCCCCCTATGATGAAGTCGGCGATGATGACGGAGAGCTTTTCTACGAAGGTTGGGCCGATTTCGGTCTGGTGTTGGGCGGCAATGCGTTGGACCGACTCTGCGACGGTTTCGTCGGCGCGCTTCCAGGCATCGAGAAGGTCGGCCGCCAAGGCGTTCAGCGTTTTCGTCGACGCTCGGTGATCGGCATCCCGGTAGACACAGAGGAAGGTTGAGTCGGGTTCGTACCCTGCGGCCGGGGTGGGCTTCTTGTGGACCGGATACTCCAGGCGGATGACCTCCAGCGCAGCGCTGAGCACCGGCCTTCGGTCGAACGCGAACTCCAATTCGGGTTCTGCGTCCCGGGGTGCATGCCGCACGTTCCAGCTGGTGATCTCGAAGCGCGCCAGCTCGGCCACCCAAGGTACTTCCTTGTCGTACCAGATCGGAATCGCGAATTCTGCCAGCTCGGCGGGCACGTAGCGCAGGAATCGGGTCTTGGGCCCGCCCGTGCCCAACCACTCTGAGACGGCACGACCAAATGACTCGTCTCCGATCGCCGCTTTGGTGCGAGCGAGGGCGACGTTGATCACCTCGACGAGCCTGTTCTGGACGAGCTCTCGATACACCAGCCAGCGCTCGCGGGATCCCAAAAGCTCGAGATCGGCTTCACTCGGTTCGGCGTCGAAGCAAACGCGCTGCATGGCTTTGGCGCGATCAGCGAGCATGCTCGTCTTCCGTCGCGTTGCGATAGATCTTCCAGAGCTCATCGACCTCGGCGAGAAGCTCGTCCAGTGGCGGCACATTGTTGTCACGCTCGAGCAGGACCGGCACCGGGCCGATCCTTCGCAGCGCGTAGTCGAGGAGTTGATAGACCTCGTTTGGAACGGATTCGCCATGCGTGTCGATGCGCAGTCCGTCCTCGCGAACGAAGTGGCCGGCGACGTGGACCTGCACTACGCGGTCGGGCGGAATCTTGTCGATGTAAGCTTTGGGATCGAAGTCGAAGTTGCGACCGTTTACGTAGATGTTGTTGACATCCAAAAGCAGCTTTGCGTCCGCGCGTTCCAAGACCTCGACCACGAAATCCGCCTCCGCCAATCCGCCCTCGCACTGCGGGGCGTAGTAACTCGCGTTCTCCAAGGCCAAGGGCAGGTCGATCGCGTCCCTCACTTCGATCAATCGCTGAGATGCGATTCGCGCCGCCTCATCGGTGAACGGAAGCGGAAGCAAGTCGTGAAAGAAGCGATCTTCGATGCCCCCGAGACATAGGTGCTCGCTGTGCCAAGGAACTTCGACGTCAGACAAGAACGAACGCAGCTCCCGGAGGTAGCTGGCGTCGAATGGCTCGAGCGCACCGAGGCAGGTGCTGAGCCCGTGGGTAACGATGGGCCAGTCTTGCCGCGCAAGGTCGAGCATCTCCTGGTAGCGGCCGCCTCGATTGACGTAGTTCTCGGGGTGAATTTCCAGCCACGAGACCGTTTCCGGAAGGCGTTCGAGCAGCTCGGTTGCAAGGTCGTAGCGCAAGCCGAGGCCGATTCCATGGACCCTGCTTTTCACCTCAGCACTGATGTTTCGACTCATGTGGGTCCCGAAAAAACACGAGCCGCGGCGACAAGTGCCGCCGCGGCTCGAAATACCGTGCTGCCCTCTGCGGGGTAGCGCGACGCGCTTGGAATATTACTTCGCGCCGCCGCAGCTGCCTTCGCCGCAGGAAGCTTCCGCTGCATCGCCCGCCTCTTTGGCGGCATCCTTCGCTCCACCGCAGCTGCCTTCGCCGCAAGACGCTTCGGCTGCAGTCTCGGCGCCTGTCGTCGCCTCGGAGGCTTCCGGACCATCGTCCGACTTGCATCCGGCCGTGACGCTTAGTGCCACAGTCGCCATCGCGATGATCGTGTGCTTGAGTGCTGAGTTCATGTTTGTCTACCCTCTATTTGTTCGTAAGAGCATCTGGAGCATTCAAACCGCTCCCCGGTGATGCAACGCGGCGTCAGGGACCAATCCCATACCCCCGCTTCCCATGGAGGCACGCTAGCGAAAGCGATCGTGGGTCGCAATCCAAAAGCGAAGCCTGCGTCATGACATGCTCTACGTCCGTCACGCCTAGATGTTTCATCTGAATTGTTCCGTCAGGCCACTGGCGCTCTGGATCGAATACACCATAGATTCTAGGGACTTAGATCGTGCTCAACATCGGAAGGATCGCAGGGCTGCTTTGCGTTGTTTCGTGCGCTCACGGGGCCGATCGCGCCGCCGTCGAGCCGCATTCGGGTGGGGTCGCAGACTACACGGTTACAATCTTTGACAACCTCGGCGGTGCTCGCGTTCGTGCATGCTTCCGCGGCTTCGCGCTCGCGGGGTTGGTTCCGATGGATAGGAGTGCTGCGAGCCAACTGCAGGGCGCTTGGATCGATGGCATCCCTCTCGAGACCCGTGAGGGCCGAATCTCGCTGAGTCAGCAACTTTCACACGAATGCGTGGAGTACGAAACCCAGTTCGAGCGGAGCCGCCTTGGGCTCGGGGATGCTTCTGCCGTGGTCCTTTCTCAGAGCCAGTGGCTCTGGCGGCCCGAACCGTTCCCCACTGAGGTCCGCACTTCGGTTCGCTTCGCCGTTCCGGGGGACGGACGGGTGTCGTTGTCATGGCCACAGTCCAACGGCGTCTACCAACCGAACCGAAACGTATTCTTCGTCGAGACGTTCGCCGTGTTTGGGGCTTTCAACCAGCATGCGTTCTCGGTTGCCAACACGCGTGTCGAAGTCGCGCGTCTGGGAGCTGCTCCACTCGAAAAGGACGTTCGCCGCTGGCTCACTCGGGCCGTCGAAGCCACAGCGTCGGTCGGGGGTCGATTCCCTCTTGATCATCTTCAGTTCGTCATCGTTCCCGTCGACGACGTAGGGGCCGAGGTCGCTTTCGGAATGGTGCGACGAGGCGGTGGCTCGTCAGTTCTGCTGCTTCCGTCCGCCGATGCCCAAGTGGCTGAGCTCGAGGCGGATTGGGTCGCCATTCATGAGCTCTCGCACCTTTGGCTGCCGCGGTTGCACGCCAAAGACCGCTGGCTTTCGGAGGGCATCGCGACCTACCTTCAGGAGGTGCTCCGCGCACGATGCGGCCTGCAGAGCAGCGACCGGGCCTGGAGGCGCATCCGCGAAGGTTTCGAGCGCGGCCGGCGCTCCGGCTCCGGGCAACCACTCGCCGACGAGAGCTGGAGCATGAACCGGACGGGAGCCTACCAACGTGTGTATTGGGCAGGCACCGCCTTCGCGCTGGAAACCGATCTTCGGCTTCGTCGCGGCAGCAATGGAGAGAACACACTTCTCACCGTCCTCAACGACGCACAGCGCAATTGGCAAGAAGAGGCCCGCCTGGTCAGCGCATCGCGCGTCCTTGCGGCGCTCGAACAGGCAAGCGGGGCAGAGTTCATCGCGGCGCTCGGTGAACAGTACGCCGCGAGCTCTGATTTCCCCGACACGAGCTATGTGGATTCCCCCGAATACGACGACGTTCGCGCGCAGATCAGCGCGCCAGCCCAAGGAGGCTGCAAGGTCAGCGGCGAATCATCGCGATGATCCGATCCCGCGGGGTAGGGCGGCGCTTTCCGATTCCAATCGCTGAAGCAACACGGTCCGCGCCGGGGCCTAGCAGAGAACTGCGTGACGCATACAAGGTTGCAAGCGCGTCACCTTTCAGGACTTGGTCACCGCGCCGTACGTGCAATCGGATCCCTGCTCCCCAATCTACGGCGTCCTCGGAACGGCTGCGGCCTGCGCCGAGACCCATCGATGCATACCCCAGCTCGAGGGGATCGAGCTCCGTGACGTAGCCCGCTTTCGTCGCGCGGACGATCGATCGGTGACGCCCGAGCGCGAGGCGATCGGGTGCGTCCACCACCGCGGGATCGCCGCCTTGTGCGCCGACGATTTGCCGCATCTTCTCGAGGGCGCTCCCATTCTTGACGGCTAGCTCGACGCATCGTCGCGCCTGGGCTTTGGTTTTTGCCACGCCTGCAGCACGCAGCATCTCGACCGCCAGCTCGTAGGTCAGGTGCCGCAGATCGTCGGGTCCTTCACCGTGGAGAATTTCGAGCGCCTCGCTGGTTTCGAGCGCGTTCCCGATCGTGTAACCAATCGGGCTATTCATATCGGTCAGAAGCGCGGAGACCCGTTTGCCAGCGAGGCTTCCAACGCGCACCAGAGATCGCGCCAGCGCCCTCGCATCCGGCACGGTCTTCATGAATGCGCCGCGACCTACTTTCACATCTAGAATCAGCGCGTCGATTCCTTCCGCGAGCTTCTTCGACAGAATACTCGAGGTGATCAAGGGAATCGATTCGACCGTTCCGGTGACGTCCCTCAGTGCGTAGAGGCGCTTGTCGGCCGGTGCCAGGTCGCCAGTTTGGCCGATCAGCGCGCAGCCGATCTTTCGGAGCTGCGCACGAAACTCCCGCACCGAAAGATCCACTCGGAATCCGGGAATCGCTTCGAGCTTGTCGAGTGTGCCTCCGGTATGTCCGAGGCCACGACCGCTCATCATCGGTACCGTCACCCCGCAGGCCGCAACGATGGGGGCGAGGCAGATGCTGACTTTATCTCCGACGCCGCCGGTCGAGTGCTTGTCCACCTTTGGAGCATCGAGCGCGTCGAGGCTCAGGACTGTGCCGCTGTCCCGCATGGCGAGGGTCATGGCGACCGTCTCGTCGAAGTCCATGCCCCGAAAATAGATCGCCATCGCCAGGGCGCTCATCTGGTAGTCAGCGACCGAGCCGTTCATGAAGCCGGCGATCAGAGCATGGATGTCCTTATCGCTGAGCCTGTTTCCGTCACGTTTGCGAGCGATCAGCTCCGGGACGGCCAGAAGGTGTCGCTTCGTTCGAGCCATCACCTGCGTCGTGTGCGCCGCGGCCGTTTCCTGGGTTCGGCGCTCTGCGTCTTCGAATCGTCGCGCGTTTTCTTCGGTTGCTTGCCCCGTTTCTTTGAAGGGCCGGTCCGCTTCCTCGGCGCCGCCTTCCGTTCTTGGCGCGCATCGCCACGCTTCTTGGGCGCTCGGCCGCGCTCTTTGCCGCCGCTGCGTTGCATCCTGCGGACCTGTGTCGGCGCCTCCGCGGGCTGGTGCCCCAGCAGGGAGCCAATGACATCCCGAGCCTGGACATTGGCGTCCTCTATCCGCACGGTGACCGGATCGTTCATCGTGAAGATCTTCGCCGTCCTCGCTCCGATCAAGCGAATGCCCAAGTCGTCCGGTTCGTATCGATCTTCGAGTTGCTCGAATGGGAGCAAGACGCTCACGAACGGCTCTGCGAGCTGGATGTAGATGCCAAAGGGTGCGAAGCCCGAGATCCGCCCCTCAAACTCGTCTCCGATGTGCTTCTGCATGTAGATGGTCCGGTAGACGTCCATGACATCGCGCTCGACGATCATCGCGCGGCGCTCGGACTCACTTGCCTGTGCCGCAAAGCGCTGAAGACGCGGCCTTAGTGACGCCGAATCGAGGCTTTCGTTCCGAATCATGCTTCGAAGGACGCGATGGACCAGCAAGTCTGGATACCGCCGGATCGGAGACGTGAAGTGCAGGTAGTCCTTCGCAGCGAGTGCGAAGTGACCGGTGGTCGGGTCGGTGTCGTAAATCGCTTGCTGCATAGCTCGCAGGAGCAGGTATCGAAGCAGCGAGGCTTCGTCCGTGCCTTCGATTCGACGGAGGAACTGGCTGAGCTGCTTTGGAGTCGACGCGGCCTCTTCTTCGAGCTCGTAGCCGAAGGACTTCGCGACCTGGCAGAACATGGAGATCCGCTCGGGGTCGGGCTTGCCATGGACTCGGAAAACGCCGGGCGCAGCGTGCCGCTTGATGTGTGCCGCAACGGTTTCGTTGGTCACCAGCATCATGTCCTCGACGATTCGGTACGCTTGTCGAATCCCTGGGTCTTTGCGGGACTGGACGATTTCTTTGGGCTCTCCGTGCTCGTCGAGGACGATCTTCCCCTCCGGAAGGTCGAAATCGAGCGAGCCCCGCTTCTGTCGGCGAGCTCGGAGCCGCTGCGAAAGGTCGAGGAGGATTTTGAGGGTCTCCACCCGCTTTTCGGCGGAGGGCTGATGCGGGCCCTTGTCGGTGAGCCGGAGCGCGCGCGCCACACCGTCGTAGTAGAGCTTCCCGTGCGAGCGCATCACGGCTTCGAAAATGCGATGGGCGCTCACATGCCCCTTCTCGTCGATGTGCATTTCGACCGCCATGCAGAGGCGGTCGCGGTTCGGCACGAGCGACGCGAGGTTGGTCGAGAGCTCGGGCGGCAGCATTGGGATCGCGCGGTCCGGCAGATAGACGCTCGTGCCGCGGCTGATCGCTTCGCGGTCCATCGGGCTGCCTTCGGTGACGTAGTGAGATACGTCTGCGATCGCGACGATGAGACGGAAGCCGTTGCCGGTGCGCTCGACCCAGATCGCGTCGTCGTGGTCGCGCGCGGTTTCCGGGTCGATCGTGACGAGATCGACGCCTCGCAGGTCCTCGCGGTTCTTCACGACGTCGCGGTCCACGCGGGCGGGGAGGGCGGCGGCCTCTAGCTCGACGTCGTCCGGAAAGACCTCCCGGATCCCGTCGCGGATTTTGATCTTCTCCACCTCGGTCCGTGCGACCCCTTGTGCGCCGAGCACCTCGACGATGCCCACCTCGGGCCGGTCCTCGCTCCGCTGTGGAAAGGTGACGATCTCTGCGAGGATCACGTCTCCTTTTCGGACGGACTTCGGAACCTTGCCTACCACGCGCATGGGCGAGCGCAGCCTCTCGTCGTCGGGCTCGAAGCTCATTCCCCGGCCCCGCGGGTGCAGCATTCCGGTCACGTTCTTCAGTCGCCGCTCGACGATGCCGACGATGAGACCTTCTCGACCCTTCGACGAAGGGCGCGCCCGAAGCTGGACCGTGTCCCCATGAAGGGATGGACCCACCGCATCGGGCGGAATGAAGACGTCGGAGCCTCCGTCGTACACGTTGACGAAGCCGTACCCTTGGCGTGTCATTGTCAGCTTGCCCTGGATCACCGGACTCAGCGGTGAGGCGAGCTGCTGCCGCTCCTCGGCCTTGCGGCCGCGCCCTCGTGTCGTCTTCGCCTGCTCGCGCCCTCGCTTCTTGTTCTTGTCCGCAGGCTGCGCACGAAAGCGCAAGCCCGGCATCTCGGTCACGAGGTTCTCGTCTTCGAGCAACAAAAGGCGCCGGACGACCTCGTCCTTGGCGCTGCGCGGAACATTGAGCCTTCCGCAGAGCTCTCCCACGTGCATCGCACGGGGAGCGTGTGCCTGCAGAATCTGCAGGATTTCGTTCTTCTCAGGGATTTCTTCGTTCATCATTTCTATCGCAGGGCGTGAACCCCGCCGTCGTCAGATCCGAAATACAGTGTTCCGTCGGATCCGATCTCCACTGTCGAGTCGACGTCCTGGCCGACGTTGTAACGCCAGAGCACAGAACCGCTGGGGTCGATGCAGTAGAGGAAGTTGTCTTGTGAGCCCACGTAGATGCGACCATCCGCATCGATTCGGGCTGAGGCACGTACCCGGCCCCGAGTGGCGACCTTCCAGCGAAGAGCGCCCGAGGGGCTTATGGCATAGACGTTCCCGTCGTACGAGCCGACGATGATCGTGCCGTCTCGCGCGATCGCCGGGGTTGCTCGGACTTCGTCGCCGGTCTTGAATTTCCAGCGCACGGCGCCCGTCTGATCGACTTGAACGATTTCCCCGCGACCCGTGCCCGTGTAGATGTACCCTTCGTCGTCGATCGACGCAGCGCCCTCGATCGCGCCACGGAGCTGTACCGACCAGGCGAGCGTTCCGTCGGGTCGAAGTGCGACCAGCTTTCCTTCCGTCGTGCCAATGATCACCAGGCGTGCGGGGTGAATCGCCGGAGCGCTTCGAACGTGGTCGGCCGTCGGTTTGTGCCAGTGCAGCCGGCCGAGGAGGTCGACCGCATAGGCGCCGTTGGCTACGACGTAGACCCGTCCGTCCGGGCCCATGGTTGCCGATGCGTCCACGACGTCCTGAAGGGGAAGCTTCCAGCGAGGCTGCCCCTGAAGCGAAAGCGACACGAGCTCTCGTTGATGCGTCCCGAAGATGATCGACGAGCCCGCGACGAGTGCGCTCGGGTAGATCTTTTGCCCCGCCGCGTACCGCCACTTCAGCGAGCCGTCGGGATTCAACGCGACGAACTGCCCATCGAGCGAGCCAATGTACACGGTGCCGTCATTGCCGGCGACAGGTGATGCAAAGACGCGGGCTCCGGTTTGGTAGGTCCATGCCGGCGAGGGGCTCGCCGACGGCCCGCGGTTCTCGCTTCGACCGGTGTGCGCCGCGTCGCCCATGAAGCCGTTGGCGCTTCGAGGCGCCGCGCCCGATTCAGCGACGTCCGGCCCCACCATGGGTGTCGCGAGCTCCGAGAGTACCTCTTCGACGAAGCGGCACTTCCCTTCGTGGCAGATTCGCTCTGCCCGGCACTCCGCGTCCGACATGCAGGGCGTAGACGGACGCGAGCGGGCACCGCTACAGGCGGCGACCACCAAGAGCACGACCAGTGCCAACAGGAGTTGCGGGCTGCAGCGCAATGAGCCGGCACTATACCATCGCGGATCCATCGTCACAGTCGCCGCCCGCTACCAGCTCAGAAGCCGGATCTCACTTCCTTTTTGTAAGGCGATCTTCCGGCCGTCCGGGCTGATTGCGACGCTGCGGAGGTCACCGGGAACTCTCTCCCAATCCGCCGGCCGCAGCCAAAGCCCCGCACCGCCGTTGCGCCAGTCGCGCACGACGATGCCCTCCGGGTGCGGAATTACATAGCGCGAACCGTCGGCGGTGATCCGAGCGCCACGAACTGGAGCGGGCAAGGGGCTCGTCGTGCTCAGGTTGATGGGCCGACCCGCCGGCTTCGCGAATTGATTGAGCGGCACGACCCGAAGTAGGTCTCCGGACGCGGCAACCAGCCCCTGCGGCGCCCAGCCCAGGACGGCCCACTCGAAGACCGTCGCGGGTCGATCGATGGGAGTCCTGCATGGCGCCTTGCTCGACCGCCTCTCGATCGGCGCTCGATGGCTCTGCTTGCCTCGGATGGGACCGACCTCCGCTTCGAAGCCGGCGCAGGTCGCGCGCACCGACCGGACTGCGAAGCGACCACTCGGATCTCGAATCGCGGGCACGAGCTCTGCTTTCGAGAGTGGCGTTTTGATTCCCGAGCTGAGCTGGACCTGGCGAGGTGCTCGCCCATCGATCACGAGGGTATCGGCGTCCCGGAAGTAGAGTGAAGCCGGGCCGACCTCGCTGTCGATCGCACGCCAAGTCGCGACCGCATTTGCTTTCGCTTTGCGCCAAGCAACTTGAACGAGGTTGCGCTCTTCGGGGCTCGGCTCGAGCGCCGGATTTTGCCACCAGCGCTGCAGCTCGAGCGCTCGGACGAAGCTTCCTCGCCGAATGGCGGCGGATATCGCGACCGACGCAGCGCGTGCCGTTGCTGGCGACCGCTGACATTGCAAGCCCTGAGCTCCGGAGAGCCCAACCCGGGCTGCACCGCTTTCGCGGCAGAGTGCGACGAACGCATCGAGAACGGCCAGCGCGCCGGTGTTAGCACGCGAGGGATTCGCGCCGAGCGATTCCCAGGCAGCGTCCGCTAGCTCTTGCAGGCTGGCCTCGGGTTGCGAAACGTCTCTCGCGAAGCCACCTGGCCTGTTCAGCCACGCTAAGGAGATAGCTGTCTTGCCGATGCTCAGGTTTGCAACCACGTCTTCGTAGCCGTCCGCGTCGCGGTCTTCCACCGCGAGCTCGATTTCGATGTCCACGCTCGACTGTTCATTCGGCGGTAGGACGGTGATTCGTTCTCGCACGCGCGGCTGGGCCTCGATCGTGACGAGCCACAAGTTGTTTCGTTTTCCCGTCTCGCAGCGGTGCTCGACGCGAGCTGCGACCAAGGAGCTCGAAAGCTGACGGATACTCGCGGTCGGTTCGACGCAATGAGCAGGCACGAGGAACGAATCGATGGCCCGTGAGGAGACGTCGAGGCCGCGAGGGTACGCAGCCTGGAGACGAATCTCTTGTGGGTCCGCCGAAACGACCAAGGCATCGACCGGCTCTCTTCCGTCGAGATTCAATTGCAGCGCGGCCAAGGCATAGCCCACTTTGAGAACCAAGGTTGACTCCGCGACGCGAACCTCCACCTGGTCGGGTCCGTAGCGCTCCCCGACCGGCAGCTCGGGCGCCTCCTCTTCGACTCCGGTCGCGGGCTCGCCTGAATCTTGGCCGGCATCCCTCAGTCCAAAAGGAACCTGCTTGCGGCCAGAGCAACCCCAAATGAGCCCCCCGCCAATCAACACGAGCAGGACGGCAGCCCAGCGCTGCGATCGGCACAGGTTCATGCGAACGGATTAGCACGCGCTTGCGGACGAAGCTTCAAAAGCGTCACGTCGGCCCCGGCACGCAAATCGCGTCGTTTTCGTCGACGGGACATGGGTCGAGATCGGCTCCACAGAGGCCTGTCGCCCCGAGGCAGCGGAAACCCTGCTGGCAGTCCCCGTCGACGAAGCAGGGGTCGAAACAAACCAAGGTATCGTCGATGCCGCCGGCGACGCTCGATGGGTAACAACTGCCGAAGAGCCCAACATAGGCTCGCGGGCAGTCCGCGGAGACGGAGCCTTCCGCCGCGCAGGTCAAGGTACAGATCGAATTGATGTAGTCGAAGCCGGCGAACTCCACGCTGAGCTCCTCGCAAAGCGTCGCGGTTTCGACACAGTCGTCGACCGTCAAGCAAGCGTCATACACGGGCGTGAAGAGCTCGCTCCTGGGGGAGCTGCCGCAGCCGAGCAACGTTGCGAGCATCAGCACCCGGATGAGCGCGGTTCGAGGCATTGCGCTAGTTTAGCCAGCGCGGCTCGTCGGCGCGACCACCCCGCACGACATCCAAGGAGCTCTTCTTTTTTCGACGTTTCGGCCGACGGCGCCGGCCGCTCGGGGGCCGCCTTAGCCACTCGATGAAGGCCATGCCTCCGCCAATGGCGCCGATGTCGGCCGCGAGTGCCACCGCGTCGCCGGAGGTGATGAACATCAGAACGCTCAACGCGAGGACCAGATAGATGATGTGCACGGGCTTCATGTCGACGACGCCGAACAAGCTCATTCGCCCCTGTCCCCGGTACGACCACGCGAAGGCTGCGATCGACCCCAAGAGCATTGCCTGCGCGCCGTACAACGGCGACGGCTTGGGAACCAGTAGCCCGACGATGAGTCCGAAGATGGCCGATGACAGCACCGCGACGGCGCAAAGCTGAATGGTGCGCTTCTCACCGAAGCGCTGCTCGAAAGGGGCAAGCATCCACCAGAGAAAGACCAGCATGATCAGCATGGAGAAGACCGCCTGCGGACCGGTAGGAAAGGCCAGCACATGGGTGCCGAGTTGCCAGAGCGTCGCGACTCCTGGCTGCGCCGTGTCGAGCGCGAGAAACGCGAACACGGGCACGCCGGCCCAGTTCTGCAGCAGGATCTGCAAAATCCACGCGCCGAAAAGCGCGATTAGCAGCTTTTTCACGAACGGGGTGAGTGGCGGAAAGCGGAACACAGGGTTGGTATGGCTATCCTAGGGTTCGTTTGCAAGGGATCAAGGCGCTGGGCATTCCACACCGGCATCCACGGTTCGGAAGTCTACCGTGCCCACATCGAGGATCAGGTCGGTGCCACCATCGATGGTCGTGATCGGGGTCGTTTGGATCGGTGAGCAGTCGACGACGAATTTGAGGCCCGTGGTCGCACGCCAGCGCGACTTGTATTGCTGCGGGGCCGGTTCCGGCGGTTTTCCAAGAATCTTGCCCGTGCCGTCGCAGCGATTGCGCGTCACCAGGATCGTGTCCAGGTACGCCTCCCCGTCGATGACCACCGCGTTGGAGTCGCTCAATGCATCGCATCGCAGGGTAAACTCCGGCGCCGCCCAGAACTGGCGCTCCGGTTCGTCGATGATCGCGAGCTCGACCAATGCGATGTTGCCGCATATCTCCGCGGTCGGGTTCTGTCCGTCGACGAGCCAGCGCCCACGGACGTGCACATCGCAGCCCGACGGATTGAAGCGCACATCCTCGACGCAGCCAGCCGGCAGCGCGCCACCCATCACCGCCAGTAGGAGCACGAGCGTTGAAACCCTCATCTGCCGGTAGCCTATCGCGCCCGAAAATGCAGTCAATTCGAGAGTTGACAGCGCGCTTTCCATGCTTAGTTTGCGTCCATCGTCGGAAGATAGCTGAGGCGCGATGGTGGCGTCGCGGCTTGATTCGACCGTTACCGGGCCTGCGAACGCAGGTTGACGGAGGAGTACATCATGTTGGTTCGTTGGGATCCATTTGAAGAGATGAATCGCCTCCATGACCACTTCCTAGGTGGCAGGGGGCTTGCAAAGCAAGCGTTTCAAGTCGCGGTCGACATCCGCGAAGAGGCTGACGCCTTTTACGTAGACGCTGAGGTTCCAGGCCTGACCTCAGATGAGGTGAAGGTGGACGTCGAGAACAAGGTTCTCACGCTCAGCGGCGAACGCAAAGTCGAGAAGGAAGAGACCGAGGGCAGCTATCGTCGCGTCGAGCGACAGTACGGCAGCTTTACCCGATCGTTCAGCCTTCCCGAAACGGTCGACGCCGACCACATCAGCGCCGACCTCAAGGACGGGGTGCTCGAGCTCCGGCTTCCCAAGAAGGAAGCGCCGACGCCGCGGAAGATTTCAGTCAAGGCGTCGAAGTAACGCTTGCAGAGTCACACGAAGCGGTCTCGTCCTAGGACGGGGCCGCTTTTGATCTCAGCGGCAGCGCGCGGCCGACTAGTGAAAAACTTCATCGACTAGCAGCTGTTGTTCGAGCTTGTGCGAAGCGCCCGAACCCGTCGCAGGGCTCGCGCTTTCCGGCCGGGCGATGCAACGCAGAGGTTGCTCGTTGCCGAGAATCTCCGGGAGTCGCGCACGCATGAAGTACCAGGCACCCATATTCCAAGGTTCCTCTTGGACCCAGACCAAATCGACGTCTTTCGGGTACGGTGCGAGGCGCGCTTGGATCTCGCTTGCACGAAGCGGATAGAGCTGCTCGACGCGTATGACTCCGACGTCATGGGCTTCGGTTTGGTCCCGGCGCTCGAGAAGGTCGTAGTAGATCTTCCCGGTGCAGAGCGCGAGGCGTCGAACCTTGCTTGGCTCGATGGCAGAGTCGTCTGGGATGATTCGTTGGAAAGATCCTTCGGCGAGCTCGTCCAGCGTGCTGACGGCGCGGCGGTGTCGCAGCAGGCTCTTTGGGCTCATGACGACCAAGGGCTTGCGCCAGGGACGAAGGACCTGACGCCTTAGGCAGTGAAAGAGCTGCGCCGGGGTCGTGAGGTTGACCACCTGCATGTTGTCTTCGGCACACAGCAAGAGGAAGCGCTCGAGCCTCGCGCTCGAGTGCTCGGGCCCTTGGCCCTCGAAGCCGTGAGGGAGCAGCATGACAAGACCGCTTAGGCGCTGCCATTTGTCTTCGGACGAGGAGATGAACTGGTCGATGATCACCTGCGCGACGTTGACGAAGTCGCCAAACTGCGCCTCCCAACAGACCAGGGCGTCCGGCGAGTCGAGCGAGTACCCCCATTCGAAGCCCAGGACGCCGACCTCCGAAAGCGGGCTGTCATAGATTTCCAAGTGTGCCTGGTCGGGGCTCAGGTGCCCGAGGCGGGTGTACCTGCGGCCGGATTTCTCATCGAAGATCACCGCGTGCCGGTGGCTGAACGTGCCACGGCGGACATCCTGGCCGGTTAGCCTGCAGCGAATGCCGTCGAGAAGAAGACTTGCGAATGCGAGGTTCTCGGCGGTGCCCCAGTCGACGCCTTCGCCGGTCTCCATGACTTTGATTTGCTTCTCGAGAACGAAGCGCCGGATGCGCGGGTGCGGGGTGAACCAGTCGGGGTAGCTCGTCAGCTTGCCAAGTGCATCGATGAGCCTTGGTTTTGGAAATCGCGTATCGGCGTCCGGGACGTCCAAATCGCTGCCACCACGAAAATCGGTCCAGAGGCCCTGCATCGAAGCTGGGATGAGGTCGTAGTCCCCATTGTTGCTGCGCGTGTCCTCGAGCGCGCGTTCCAACTCTTGCTGGCGCTGGACCTTGATCTCGTCGGCTTGCTGGGTTGTCAGCTTCCCTGTCTTGATGAGGTGGTCGATGTACACCTCGCGGACCGTCTTCTTTCGGTCGATCGCCTGGTACATCTCGGGCTGGGTGAACCGCGGCTCGTCGCCTTCGTTGTGGCCGTACTTCCGGTAACAGAACAGGTCGAGCACCACGTCTCCATGGAAGCGCTGCCGGTATTCGGTAGCCAAAGTCACCGCCTGGGCCACCGCTTCGGGGTCCTCCCCGTTCACGTGGAACACGGGGCAGCGAAGCATTCGAGTGATGTCGGTGCAGTACGCGGTCGAGCGCGAGTCCTCGGGATTGGTGGTGAAGCCGATCTGGTTGTTGACGACCACGTGAACCGTGCCGCCGGTTTCGTACGCAGGGAGCCGGCTGAGGTTCAGCGTCTCGGCGACCACGCCTTGGCCGACGAAAGCGGCGTCGCCATGAATCAAAAGAGGTAGCACCGTGACCCGGTCGTCATCCCCTTTGCGATCTTGCTTGGCGCGGACGCGGCCTTCGACCACTGGGTTCACGAACTCCAGATGGCTTGGATTGAAGGCCAAAGTCATGTGCATGTTGTTGCCGCTCGCCGTCTTGCGATCCAGCGAGTAGCCGAGGTGGTACTTCACATCGCCGGTGCCGACGTACTTCTCCGGATCGTCATCTTCGAACCCTGCGAAGATCTGCCGCACGTTCATTTCCATGATGTTGACCATCACGTTGAGCCGTCCGCGGTGCGCCATGCCGATGACCATTTCCTCCACGCCCAGCTCGGATGCGCGCTCGGTGAGGATGTCCAACATGGGGATCACGCTTTCGCCGCCTTCGAGCGAGAAGCGCTTGGCTCCGGTGTACTTCGTGTGCAGAAATTGCTCGAAGATCTCAGCGTCCGTGAGCTTGGTGAGGATGCGAACCTGCTGCTCGCGACTGAGGTCGATGTGGTTTCCGGTCAGCTCCATGCGGTCGCGGAGCCAGTCGCGGGCGTCTTGGTTCTCGAGGTAGGTAAACTCGCAGCCGATGGTTCTCGAGTAGGTGTCTTTCAAGCGTGCCAGAACCGAGCGCAGCGACTCGTTCGGCGGCCCTGCCAGGTTGCCCGTCGCGAAGATCGTTTCCGGGTCGACATGGGCGAGCCCGTAGCGCTTGAGAACGAACTCGTCCTTGGGCGGCTTCCGATGCAAGCCCAGTGGGTCCAGGTCGGCGTAGAGATGACCGCGCACACGGTACGCGTTGATCAGTGCGGAGAGACGCGCCTGAAGCTCGTTGGCTGCGAGCAATTCGGGTGAAGGCGGGAAGGACGTGCGGAGCTCGGGGAAGACGGGCTCTAGCGGCGTTTCCGCGGTGGGTGGCAAGAGCACGGAGTTCCGAACGCCGCCCACAGCCTCGGTGCCGTCGACTTGCGTGACGGCGCGCGGCGCAGCCGGCGCGGGCGAGCCGTTTCCATCCGAGGGCTGCGGAGCCGGACTCCGAAGCCCGGTGGCGGTGACGGGCGCCATGATCGTCCCGGCGCTCGAGATCTGCGGCCAGTCGGTTGGCGCGAGGCTTTCGAAGTACGCGCGCCAAGCCTCGTCCACCGCAAGCGGGTTATCCACCCACTTGAGAAACTGCTCTTCGACCAGTCCTTGGTTTACACCGAAATCTGCGGTCATTTCCGAGTCGTGGCTCCAGTAACCCTGGTCGCTGCAGAAGCCTAACGCGTTCGCCTACGAGGTGCTAGCGCGCGGCCTGGTCCTGGCGCAGGACTTGGCACATCATGGGCTCCGATGGCTAGAATCTTCATCATTGTTTCCGGCTTGCTCGGCTTTAGCGGCGTGGCCCTCGGCGCGTTTGGCGCGCATGGCTTGCAATCCCGCCTCGGTGCGCTGCCAGACGCCGTCAAGCGCTTGGACTGGTGGAACACCGCCGCCCACTATCACCTGACGCATGCGCTGGCTCTCGCGCTGGCGGCCTGGCTCGTCCATCGCGGTGCGGGCGCCTCGGCGCTGGTCGCGGGCGGGGCGTTCGTCGCCGGAGTCGCGCTCTTCAGCGGTAGCCTCTATTTGATGGCAGTTACCGGCCATACGAAGCTCGGAGTCATCACGCCTTTCGGTGGTCTGTTCTTCTTGGTCGGCTGGGGCGCCATCATGGTCGCGGGCTGGGGGCTTGGGGCCGGGAGCTAGCGCTGCTGCTGTCCCTGCTGTGCCCGGATCTGCTCGCGGAGTTGCTCCATGACTTCCGGCGGAAGCTGAGGCTGCTGCTGGCCTCCCGCCGCTGGCCCCGACGGTGGCTGTGCGGGCGATGCGAGGGGCGGCTTGCTGGGCGCCTGGAACGCCGCGGCATCCGGCTGGAGTCGGTCGGCGAGGTACTGGGAGATCACGTAGACCGTGGGCTCGCCCCTGCGCCTCAGGTAGAGCTCATCGCCTTGCTCCGTGGCAGCACCAAGCTCGAGCACGATTGGCTCGGGGTTCCCGGTCGAGGTCAAGGTCACTGTCGCTCGGGGCTCGTTCAGCCCGGCCCTCGCTTCGGAGACGTCTGACGCCGCGAAATCGGATGCGACGAGCCGTGCTGTGGTCGAAACCGTGCGGCTCACCTGCTTCGGATCGAAGTTGCCGAGGGCTTTGTTTCCTTTACGGGCGGCCCAAGCCTCTCCTTCACGCTCGAAGACGAACGTCCCCTTTGGCCCGTCGAACCGGATCGATTGCACGTCCTCGGGTTCCACGTTGACGACCTTTCGATCGCGCCAAGCCTTGAGCTCACGGTCAAATGCATAGCGAAGCGAGCCGCTCGCTCCGAAGACCTCGCCGCGTTCGTCGATTCGAACCATGGTCATCCCGTTGCCGTACTTGCCGACCATCAACTCGCTGAGGGTCTCGTCTCCGGCCTTTACCGTGACCCGCACAGCGCTCTCTTCGTCGACCTGCAGCCGTGCGTAGTGGTCCGGCTTCGTTGCTACGATTCGGCTGATCTCGAGGTCGGCAAGCCGATTGAGCGCGGAGTCGACGTTGTTCTGATCTGCCGTAGCCTCCACGGGCTCGATCACCCGCCAGGAATCGTCGACTTTCGCCAGGACGACTCGCCCATCTTCGGGCCGCTTGATCTCGAGCGCGGTGATCTCGGCCTTGTCGAGCTCGATCGTCGGAATCTCCCCGGCGCTCGTGGGTTGACGGTTCCTCCTATTCACCGCCAAGGCCGTCAGGCCCAGCAGCACGAAGAACACCAAGGCTCCAATCGCAATCCGGTTCTTTCGCCATTCCACTACGAGCATTCCCCCTGCTTAGAGTTTGAGCGTTCTCTTCTTGTTCAAGCGTTGCCGCCAGCGCAAGAGTCCAAAAAGCGCGACCAGAAAGGGAATTCCGAGCGTGTTCAGCCAGCGATAGCCGAGCTTCTTGGAATCCCAGGACTCGATCGCAGCCCTGCGCTCTGCGAGTGCCGCCTCGACGCCGCCTTCGTCGCCCTGCTCAGCGGCCGCCAGCGCAGTACTTTCGGCGACGAGCACCGAATCTGGAATGTCGAGCGCGGGTTCTTCGGTCGTCTTGGCGCGAATCGCAATCAAGTCCGAGTCGGCCGCCAGCCAATCGATCGCATTCAGCGCCAAAGCCAGCGCAGCGTTCATCTGCACGTCGCCTTGCTGCGGACGTGGCGGCATGAACGCGTCTTCGAGAAACGAGCCAGTGCCCACGACTAGGACGCGGACGTCCCTTTCGGCAACCGGCGGGGCCGGGATGGCGTCGGCACCGTCTTCGTCGATCGGGGCCGCAAACGCCGAAGGCAACTTGCCCTCGATAGCGACCATGAGGTCGAACGGGCCGGCGTCGGTGCTCATCTGCCAGTCCCTTGGATTGCGTGGCGCGAGTGAAATCGTCTCTCCGGACATCGTCCAAGAGTCTTGCGATGAGCTTGCGAGCACGGTGAGTGTGGTGTTCGCGGGCGGCTCGTCGAGCTCGAGAGGTGCAACGAATGGGAGCATGGGCGAGGCTAGTCGGAACATCACCGGGTGCTCCCGTTGCGCTTCTTGGAGCTGGAGGACGGGGATGGGCGGGTACGGCACGAGCACTTGTAGGCCCAACGGTCCAGCCATCGGCGCGCGGCTGCACTGCGCATCGGCCACAAGCTTCGAGCTAAGGCGAACGCCCCAAGCGCCGAGCAGGCCGTCCATGCGCACGCTCAGGGCTCGAGCCGAAGGACCAGCCTGACCACCGAGGTCGACCGCGATCGCGCCTCCGAATACGCCAAGCGAGCCGCCACGCATCACGAATTGATCGATGCGCCTCAGCTCCTGGTCGCTGAACGGTTCCTGGGGCCCGATGACCAAGAGCGCAGCAAGCCCAGGGTCGATCTCTTGTGTGACGTCGACCTCGCGGACTTCGTAGAGCGAGAGCACGGACCTGAGGCTGGTAAGCCCTTGCTCGAGGCTGGGGCCGCCGTGGCCGCCGACGACTCCGATCGGCTTGCGCTCGCCAACCAGCTCCTTGATCGCAGAACTGATGATGTATTCGAGCCCGGTGGTGTCCTGAATGACCGGAATCGTGCGAGTCTGATCTAGATAGCGGAGCACCATGCCGCGGTAGCCTTCGACGACGGCAACCTGGTCCTCCTCGATTTTCTGATGGGCGACCCTTTGTACGCCATCTGCGCGGGCGGCCTCCTGCTCGGCCTCGTCGTTTGGATTGACGAAGCGAACGATGATCTGCCCGTTCGACGCGGCCGAGTACTCCGCGAGCAAGTCACGCACCTGGCGTTCGGTGGCGTTGAATGGAGGTGGGAGGTTCTCGGTGAAGTAGGCCGTGACCTCGAGGCGGTCGTCTAGGTTCGAGGCGAGCCGCTCGGACCCCTCGGCCAAGGAGAAGAGCTGGTTTTGCGTGAGGTCGATCCGGGGCGACCGGAAGTACGCGGCAAGCACGTTGAGCAAGATCAGGATGCCGCCCACGATCAGAAGAAAGATCAGGGATTCGCTAGCGGCGCGTTTTTGAACATTCGATGACATCGCTCAGCTCCACCGCCGCGCTTCGAGTGCCCGAAACGCGACGGCCAGCGCGAATACGACCACGGAAACGAAGAAAAGAACGTCACGCAGGTCGATCACACCTCGCGCCATGCTTTGGAAATGATAGTCGAACGAAAGCCACTGCAAGGCCGATGCAGCGTTCGTCGGGAGCAGCGCCAAGAACTTGTCGAGCACCCAGAAGAAGACGCTCAAGGTCAGCGCGACGAAGAGCGCGATGAGTTGATTGCTCGTCCAACTGGAGGCCATCAAACCGATGGCAAGCACCGCCGAGCCCTGCAGAACCAAGCCGAGGTAGCCGCTCCAGACCGGGCCCCAGTCGAGGTCGCCGAGCGTAGAGACGCTGAGCGGGTAGCTGATGGTCAGCGCGAGGAGGACCGCATAGAGCCCCAAAACCCCCAAGAACTTCCCTAGGATCACCTGCGCCTCCGTCACCGGCATGGTGATGAGCAGCTCGATCGTGCCGGTTCGCTTCTCTTCGGCGAGAAGGCCCATCGTGAGCGCTGGAAGTGAGAAGACGAGGATCAAGCCGAGCCAGCGAAACATCTCTCGAGCGCTCGCGCGACCGAATAGGAAGAACGTCTTCCAGAAGAAGAACCCAAGCGTCAGCAAGATGATGCAAATGACGATGTAGGCGACGGGGCCGTTGAAGTAGCTTCGGAACTGGCGTCCGGCGATGGTGAGAACCGATCTCATGATGAGGCTCCTCCGTTGCCCGTGGTGAGCTGTCGAAAGATGTCTTCGAGGTTTTCGCCGCGCTGCTCGAGGCCGAGGAGCACGAGCTTGGCGGACACAGCCGCCTGAAAGATATCGGCGCGCAGGTCTTGGTTGCCCTTGGGTACGACTTCGACCAGAAGCTCTCCAGGCGCTCCGCCCGCTTGCTCTTTCACGCTCTGCGCATCGCCGATGACGGAGAACACCTCGCGGATTTCACTGGCGCTGTGGCCGTTTTGCTTCAACGTCGCGATGAATCGCGGTTTCCCGGCGCGCGCGGCGAGCTCGTCGGGAGTGTCGTCGGCCACGAGTTGCCCCTGCGAGATGATCAGGACGCGCCCGCAGGTCACCCGAACCTCTGCGAGATTGTGGGTGGACAAAATGATGGTGCGTTCACGACCAATCTCGCGAATCAGCTCACGGATCTCGGAGGCCTGGTTCGGGTCGAGGCCGCTCATCGGCTCGTCGAGGATCAGCACGGGAGGCTCGTGAATCAGTGCCTGTGCAAGACCCACACGTTGACGAAAGCCCTTCGAAAGCTCGCCGATGCTTTTGCCAATGACCTCGCCGAGGCTGGTTTCTTCGACGACCCGGCGGAGCCTCGCGTCGAGACCTGCACCGCGAAGCCCGCGCATCTTGCCGACGAACTGCAGGTACTCGAGCACCAACATTTCGGTGTAGAGCGGGGTGTTCTCGGGCAGATAACCGATGAGCTCGCGGACCGCGATGGGGTCCTCAAAGATGTCGGCGCCGCCGACCTGAGCCGTCCCTCCGGAAGGCGCGATGAAGCAGGTCAGGATCTTCATCGTCGTGGTCTTCCCGGCCCCATTGGGTCCTAGGAAACCGACGACCTCCCCGCGATTCACTTGAAAACTGGCGTTCTTTAACGCGGCGACCGTACCGTACTGCTTGGTCAAGTCCCGCGCATCGATCATCACATCGCTCATACACTCCCTCGCGCGTGATCCGTTGCTTTTCCCTGGGCTGGCGGAGGTTACCCCCGGCTCTAAGCCTGTCAAGACACCTCCGAAACCCCAAACCCGGGTCCCCGGGGCCTTATTCCAATGGTTGAGCTTGAAGACTCGCGTGGCACGATCGCACTCATGAGCCCACTGCAGGCAGTTTCGCCGGCCAAAGCGCCGCCGATGGCGCGCATCCGGGGTGTCGCTCGCCGCGTCTCCGATCTTTGGCCGCTCACCTGGCTGGGACTGGCCCTCGCCCTCGTCGCGTCGGTGGCCCTCATCAGCTTCGGCTTCAAGAAGCTCGATCTAGTCCTCCTCGTGCTTGGCTATGGCGGAGCCGGCCTTCTGCTGATCTCCACTTTGCTCGTCGTGTCGAGCGCGCTCGCGCTTTTTTTCTGGCTCAGGCGCGCATCGTTTTCATGGCGCACGTCGACCTTCGAGACGGGGATGCCCTTGCTGACGGGATTTTCGCTGCCTTCGATGTGGTGGTTGCCCTTGGTGCAGTTGCGCTGGTCGTGGGAGGCTCCGGACGCGCTGCCCGTCGAGCCAGAGCCAGGTGCCGGGCGTCTCAGAGAGCGGGTGACCCTTCGCCAGCGCGGCATCTTCGAATCCGTCACGCGTCGCTTGGTGATTCAAGATGCCTTCGGCCTGGCGCGGATCGTGTTGACGCATCGTCAACTCGGGCCGATTCAGGTGCTTCCCCACCTCGGCGGCATTCGGCGTCTGCCGGTCCTGACCTCGCTCACAGGCGGCGAGGAGTTTCCGCACCCGATGGGGCTCGAGGACGGCGACCGGGTCGAGCTCCGAAGATATGTCCCAGGCGATTCAGCGCGCTTCATCCATTGGAAAGTGTTTGGGCGCACCAGGAAGTTGATGGTGCGTGTTCCGGAGCGGGCCTTGAGCCGCGCTCGAAGGACGGTCGCCTATCTCGTCGCCAGCGTGCACGACGAAGCCGCCGCGGCAGCGGCGCGGGCGGCCATCGAGGAAGAGGCGCTCGGCACGGAATGGCAGTTTGGAGCCGATGGCTCGCCGGACGCGACCTCCGATCGCTCCGAGGCCCTCCACAAGGTGATGACCTCCTCACGACATGCGGTCGCTAGCGGCAGCGGGATGAAGCGTTTCTTGGCAGAGGTCGACCCGCGCGGGCCCGCCGCGCTCGTGGTGTTCGCGCCTCCGACCATGGGCGCCTGGCTCGATGAGATGCGCTCCCTGACCATGCGGCGCTACGGCCGCGTTCGCGTGGTCATCGCGGTCGACGCCGTTCACGACCCGGATCGTCAGCCGGGTTGGCGTCGCGTCTTGCTGAGACCGTCTAGGGCCTCGGGCATCGACCGTGCTGATCTCGAGAGAGTCGGGCGCGCGCTCGGTCAGCTTCGTTGCGAGGTCGTCATCATCGACCGCGTCAGCGGGCGCTTGCTCGGAGACGGGACCCATATCAGCTCGCCGTGGAGAAACGCCGCATGACGGCAGAGGCCCATCCGGAAACACTCGGAGTTGCTGCCGCGCTCGCCGAGCTCGGACGGGCAATGATTCACGGCCTCGCCTGGGCGGTCTTGGTCGCCACGATGGCTCCGCCGAGCTCGGTGCTCGTTGCGTTTGCAGGAGGCTTCGGCGGCTGTCTGGTGGGGTCTCAGCTCGGGCAGTCACGCATCCGTACATCCGCGATCTTCGCAGGGGCGGTGATTCTAATCGCCTTGGCGGCCTGGTTTCGTGCTTCCCTGACGAACAGCTCGTTCCTGGCGGCTTCCCTCGGTCCGGCTGGCGCCCTTCGCTTGGCCGGCATGCTCGCGGCGCTGCTGGTCGCTGCGATCGGAAGCGCCGCGATGCGAGCAGGTTCCGCGCGTCGCTCGATATTCTCGGTTTTCGAGCTACTGCTCGTCGCCGTTGCGTTCGGGCAGCTCTTCATCGCGCACCGACACGGCGCGATCAATCGACCGTTCTACTTGGCCGACTGGATCATCGCGCTTGGCTGGGACCCGACCTGGCTCTTCCTCTTCATGGGTGGGACGGCAACGGCATTCGGCCTCGTGCTCTTGCTGCGCGAGCAGCGGTTCGGGCGCGCCGTTCTCAACCTCGGTGTGATCGGGCTCCTGCTCGCGTTGATCGTCGTCGCCACGCCCCTGGTCGGAATGCCACCTCCGCCCGACGGGGGAGGCGGGCTCGGTCTTCGTCCCGACGAGTCAGAAGCCAAGGAAGGAAAAGGTCAGCAGCAAGAGCGAGGCGGGGCTTCCGCGAGCGAGCTGGAGTTTCGCGACAAGTACAACCCCGGAGGGGCCCGCGTTCCCGTTGCAGTCGTCCTCTTCCACGACGACTACTCCCCGCCTAGCGGCGTCTATTACTTCCGACAGGGCGCGTTCAGTCAGTACAACGGGCGAAAGCTCGTGGTCTCCGGGCGCCAGGACATCGATACCGATCTGATCCCATACTTCCCGGCACGACTCACGGAGATCCAAAACGCACCCGAGGTCAACGAAAATCGCGGGCCGCTGGAGACGACGATCGCGCTCATGGCCGACCACACCCAGCCGTTTGCGCTCGAGTCACCGATCGAGGTCGAGCCGATGCAGAACCCCTCACCGAATCGATTCCGTCGCGTCTACCGCGCGCTGTCCGGTGTGCTCACCGCCGACTACACTTCCATGCTCGACGCAAGTCCGGGGTCTTCGGACTGGTCCAAAGAACAGTGGGCGCACTACACCGAGACACCGCCCGATACGAGATACGCCGAGCTTGCAGCAGAGCTCACCTCCGAGCTGCCTGTGAGGCTGGCAAAGAATCCAGTCGCAAAGGCCTTCGCGGTAACTGGCTGGCTCGGTCGCGAAGGCATCTACAGCCTCAAGAACGAGCACAGCGGCGCCGAGGATCCCACCGCGAGCTTTTTGTTCGGCGATAAAACGGGCTATTGTGTGCACTTCGCCCATGCCGCGACCTACCTGATGCGAAGCCTCGGCGTGCCAGCCCGAGTGGCAACCGGCTATGCGGTGAGTGAATCGGCGCGCCAGGGTGGCTCCTCCTTGCTCTTGTCTGGCTCAGCGTCCCACGCCTGGCCGGAGGTTTTCATCGATGGCTTCGGCTGGGTGGTCTTGGATGTGTACCCGGAGCGCGCGCTCGATCCTCCCGAGCAACCGATGGATGCCGATTTGCAGCGGCTCCTCGGCGAGCTTGCCCGCGGTGCGTCCCCGATTCCGCTGTCCGCGACCGACTTGCCCAAGCTCAAAGAGCTCGCACGGCGCATCTCTTTGACGTTCGGGACCTGGGTCTTGGCGCTGTTCGCCGTCGTGCTGCTCCTGCTCTACTTGGGGAAGCTCTGGCGCCGAATGGCTCCCAGCATGGTGCCGGCTGCTTCGCTGCCCAGGGTCATTTACCGAGCCGAGCTCGACCGCATCGGAGAGCTGGAGGTTCGAAGAGGTCCCGGCGAGTCGCGAGAGGCCTTCGCGCGACGCGTGCGCGACCGATTCCCTGCGTTCGAGCCGTTGACGAACGCGCACCTTGCGGCCGCGTTCGGTGTGCACCAGCCCGACCCCGGCAGACTGCGCGATCAGGCAGCAGAGGTGCGCCGCGACATTCGCAAAGGATTCTCGCTTTGGAAGCGGTTTTTGGGGCTCCTCACGCCCTGGTCTTGGTTACGGTCAAAATGATGCCATCCTTCCCAACTAGAGCCCGGAGCTGAAATGCAGCAAGCCATTCAATCACCTATCGATGACAGCCTCAGTGGCGCACGCGAGGTTTCGGAGCGCCTGGGCGCTCGCCTGAGAGCAGCCGTTCGAGGTCGGGACGAGGTGGTCGAGCTGGTGCTCATTGCGCTGCTTTCCGACGGGCACGTGCTTCTCGAAGACTATCCGGGCTCCGGGAAAACGACGCTCGCCCGCGCGCTCGGCAATGCGCTCGAAGAAGGAGACGGCGCTTCCGGCATCGCCGCATTCCGCCGCATCCAGTTCACACCGGACCTGCTGCCAAGCGACATCACGGGCACGAACATCTTCGACGTGGAAACGAGCCGCTTCGCATTTCGTCGTGGCCCCGTGTTCGCGCACATCGTACTGGCCGACGAGATCAACCGTACCTCCCCAAAGGTGCAGGCGGCCATGCTCGAAGCGATGGCCGAGAAACAAGTCACGGTCGACAATCAGTCGTATCTGCTCGACGACCTGTTTTTCGTCATCGCAACGCAGAACCCGCTCGACTTGGCCGGCACCTACCCGCTTCCAACGCCGCAGCTCGACCGTTTCCTCTTCAAAATCGAGATGAAGCACATCGACCGCGCCTCCGAGCTCGAAGTGCTTGACCAATATCCACGAGCGAGTCTTGAAGTTGCGCGCGATCACCCTGGCGTGACCCGCGGGGAAATTCTCGCCGCGCGGCGGCAGACCCGCAGTGCAGTTCACGTCGCGCCCGTCGTGAAGGAAGCCTTGGTCGACCTGGCGCGCCTGCTTCGAAGCGATTCCCGTGTCCTTCAGGGAGCGTCGACCCGAGCGCTGGTCTTGATGCTGCCTGCACTTCAGGCTCGTGCCGTCATCCACGGGAGGGATTTCGTCTCCCCCGAAGACATCGCGGCGCTGGCGCCATACGTGTTCAAACACCGGCTCGAGTGTGCGCCTGGCGTAGAAGATGTGGACGCGCTCATCGAAGAGGCCACGGGCGTCGAAGTCGAAAAGCTCGCGCGGGCAAGCCTGCGTCGCGGTTGACGATGCCCACCACCGAGTCAGATCGCGTCGTGCAAGTGAGGCTGGCAGCGCTGCTGGCGGCGATTTGCTTCGCCGTCGGCTCGCCTTCTTGGGCGGCCGCGGACGATATGGTGGCACCGCTGCTGCTCGAGGGGGAAGAGGCCGACGTCGAAGAGCTCGCTCTGTGGGAGCTGATCGAACGCGAGCGCTATGTGAGATCTCGGGAGGAAGCCGAGAAGTATTTGCTAGAGCACCCCAGCTCTTACGTTGCGCACCTCGTTCTGGGTATGGCGCAGCACTACGGTGAGGCGAATTTCCCGAAGGCTCTTTTTCACGAAGCTCGCGCCCTCGAGCTTTTCGAGGCGGCTGAAGGCGTACAGCCCACCCCGAGTCAGCCCTGGCGATGGCACGCGAGGATCTTGGTCGCGCTGACCCGGGCGCACGGCGACCTCGAGCACTACGACGAGCAGCTTTCATTCATGTACCGGTACAACGAGCTCTACACGCCGCAGCTCAAGGCCGAGCTCGCCTGGCCCTTGATGAAGAAGCGGGACTTCGAAAATGCGAGGCTCGCCGCCAAAGATGGATTGGCCACCGGAGATCCGTATCAAATCGAGCGCGCGAAGAACGCCCTGTGTGCGATCGAGTACGAGGCTGGCGACGACGAGAAGGCCTACGAGGTTTGCGCCGACGCGGTGGAATACGGGCGCACGCATTTCGGCAGTGCGACGGCGGTCGACCTCGGGAACTTCGCCGAGGCGGCCAGGTCGGTCTTCCGTTTCGACGAAGCCGAGCGCCTCTTGATGGATGCATCGAAGGGCGGACTTTCCTGGTATGGGAACCCCTGGCTCGAGCTAGCCGATCTCTACATGAGAGCGGGGCGTTTCGCCGAAGCCTTGTCTGCGCTTCGGGAGGTCCCGCGCCATCGTGCAGCTCGACCGGCGCACGTGCGCGACTCGGATCGCAACGAAGCGCGTCGATCGCTGGCGGCGTTTCTGCTCCTGATGGGACGGCCCGATGAAGCGCTGCGCATCACCGACAAGGCAGCCGTGCTTCCGGACCGACGTGCGCACAACAGCCGTGATCCCGAGCAAGATCGGAGCATCGTCGCGCTGCTCGATCGGCAAGCGCGCCTGATGTTGGCGGAGATGACCCTGGAGCGGACTGCGGCCAAGCCCTTTCCCTTGCGCTGCTGGGCGCATGGCAAGGCGCTTTGGCTGCGGTTCCAGGCCTGGATGAGCGCTCGGCAAGTCGCTCGCTTCCTCGACGACGACGCGCGACTGGTCGGGACCTTTGCTCTCGGGACCGCTCGGAGCGCAGTCATGCCAGCGTGGCTCTTAGGCGAGTTGATCGGCGCTCTAGGTCCCGGAGTGGTTAGGGCGGCTGTCACCGAGATGCGGCGTGAAGACCGGAGGCAGGGCGCGGCCCCCTATTATGACGCGGTGCTCGCCGAGGTGTCGTTGGCGCAGCGTGAGTACGACGAGGCGATCGAGCACGCGAAGCGGGCGCTTCGCCAGTTGCCGCCCGGAGACGCGCTCCTCCGGGAACGCGTTCGTGCGGTCCTGGGGAAGGCGCTGTCCGATCCTCGCGAAACGACTTCGCTCTACGAAGAAGTCCTCGGAACCGACCCAGGCTTGTTCCGTCGCTTGGGCTGGGCGCTTCCCGCGGAGCTCGAGTCGGGCGAAGCCGAAATTGACCGGACTCTCGCGAGGGCGGTGATGCGATCTCCGCGTTTCGAGCGATCGAGCAACGGGCTTCGCATCCAAATCGACGGGGCACGAATTTGCTTGTTCGGCCGCACTGGGGCGGCCTGGGGTTGCAGCGAAGCGGGGCTTCAAGAGGAAGAAACCGCGGAAAGCTACGCGCAGCGGGTCGTCGACTCGTTTCACGCGGCGATCTTCTCGCCTCGCGTCGACCTGAGCCGCATCGACATCAACTCGCTCGATGGCTCGAATCGGGTCACCCGTAATCCGCTCGACATGATGCTCTCCCCGTAAAGTCGACCCCGTAGAGTCGACGCTTTGCATCGACCACGGGGCTTCGCCGCTGGTCTTGTGGGCGAGGGTGTGTCTTACTGCCGGCCGTGAGCAACACTTGGGTTCGCCTCGCGCTTCTGGCGGCGTTTCTGATCGGCGTTTACTTGATTGGGCGTGCCACTGGTTTCACCGACCAGCTGACCGTTGACGGCATTCGCGCATCGATGCGGGCCGCAGGGGTCGGAGGCTTTGCCGTTTTCGTGGCGGTCTTCTGCGTGGGCCAGCTGCTCTACATTCCCGGTTTCGTGTTCGTGATGGTGTCGGGGCTCGCTTACGGTCCGCTGTGGGGCTCTCTAGCCTCCGTGATTGCAGCCACGATCTCCGTCGCCGCTTCGTTCTTCATCGTGCGCAGCATTGGTGGTCAGCCCCTCAAGAACATCAAGATCGAGCGCCCGTTCCTCCAAAAGCCTCTCGACCGCCTGGAGCAGCAGCCCATTCGCTCGATGATCGTCATCCGCCTCTTCCTCTGGGCGATTCCCCCGGTGAACTACACCCTGGCCATGTCCGGAGTGACCTTCCGCGATTACATGATCGCTGCCGTCATCGGGATGACACCGCCTTTCGTCGCGCTTTCGGTGGCCGCCGGCTTGGGGTTCAACCTCTTGTAGCGCCTATTTCCGCCGAGTGAGGGGGATGCTGGTGTCAGGAAGAGTTTGTTCGGCCGAGTCCGCCTGGGCCAGGGAGTCGCGGGCGGCGAAGGGCTTCGTCGGTGGCTCGCTGAGCTGCGCGCGCTCGAGTTGGGCAGTGGCCCACCGTACGCTCTGTGCGATCACGTGGGAGTCTGTGACCTCGTGGGTCGCGCGCAGAAGCATCGCGAGGTCCCGCGCCATCTCCCGGCTCGAGGTGTAGCGTTCGATCGGGTTTCGGCGTAGCGCCTTGTTGATGATTTCGAGGAGGCGCTCTGGCAGGTCGTCGCGGAATTCCGCAAGGTCAGGCGTGTCCGACTCACGGATCGTGCCGAGAACTTTGAGCGGATCCTCTCCCTTGAACAGCTTCTCGCCAGCGAGAATCTCCCAGAGCACGACTCCGGCGCTGAACACGTCGGTCTGCGCGCTTGGCTCAGCTTCGTAGGTCAGCTCGGGTGCCAAGTAGGAAATCTTGCCCTTTACGAAACCGGGTTTGGTGATCGAGCTGCGATCCATCGCGCGAGCCAGACCGAAGTCGGTCAGTTTTACGACGCCGCAGTTGCTCAGCATCACGTTTTGCGGCGTGACATCACGATGAAAGACCGGGGCGGGCCTTCCGTCAGCATCCAGGCGCGCATGCGCCGCGTGAAGAGCTTCGAGGACTTCGATGCCGATCGCGGCGGTCAGGCTCCAAGGGGTATGGTGACCGTGCGCCCTGTAGCCTCGACGCCATTCGGAAAGCGTCAGTCCTTCGACCCACTCGAGAACCAGGTAGTACTCGCCGTTGCGATCCCGATCGAAGTCGTGAATCTGAGCGATGTTGGGGTGATCGAGCTCGGAAACCACGCGCGCCTCTTCGACGAACATCTTGAGGAACTCAGGGTTCTGACTGAGCGGCGCCAGCACGCGCTTGATCGCGACAGGCCGCGTGAAGCCGGCGGCCCCGTGCGTCTGCCCGCGATACACCTTGGCCATCCCGCCTTCGCCGGCGAGCTCTAGGACTTCGTATTTTCCGCCAAGCAGTTCCACCATAGGAGGGTGGCTGAACCCTCAGCTTTCTTTAGCAGAAAGCAGGGCTTCGAGTTCACCCTTCTCGTACATCTCACGAATGATGTCACAGCCGCCGACGAACTTACCGCGGACGTAAAGCTGCGGGATCGTTGGCCAGTTGGCGAACTCCTTGATTCCCTGCCGGATGGCCGGGTCTTCGAGAACGTTCACATCTTGGAACTCGGAGCCGGAGCGCCGCAGAACCTCGACCACGGTTGCGGAGAAGCCGCACTGCGGGAAATTCTTATTGCCCTTCATGAAGAGCACGACGTCATTTCCGTCGATGATGCCCTGAATCCGGTCTCGCAAGGTTTCTTCCATCGTTTATCCCTCTGCCTTGGCCCAACTCTCGGGCGAGTAGGTCTTGAGCGCAAGTGCGTGGACCGGCCCGGCCATCAGCTCGCCGAGGGCAGCGTAGACCATTTGGTGCTGTTCGATGGGGGTTTTTCCCACAAAAGCCGACGAGACAACCAGCGCCTCCCAGTGGTCCTTGGTGCCCGTCAGGTCGGTGATCACCAAATGCGAGACCTCTCCCAGACCGTCACGAATTCGCTGTTCCAAGACCTCGGCTTCAAGCATCGCGGCGCCTCCACTCCAGACAACTGGCTACGGCCGGGCAGGGCGCTTGTCAATCGCCAAGGGAGTCACTGAGCGAGTCAATCCACACCGAAGAGTCGCTTCACCGAAGGTCGCGCAAGGACGATGATCGTGAAGATGCCTAGGACCGTACCGAAGGGAAACATGAGGCATTCACCCCAGCCCGTCAGATAGCAAAACGTCCACCAGCGGCGTTTGCGGATTTGCACCCCGACGACGGCGAGGTGCACGGCGCTGATGGTGGCGATGAGGAGCCCGCCGACGATCATGGTCATGATCAGCGTGTTGAGGTCCTGAGCCATCGCTTCGGGGCTGCCGCCGAATGCATCGGTGCCGGCTTGTCCCGAGATTTCACCCATCGCCATCGAGAAATCACTTCCGACCTCATCGATGAGCTTCGCGCCGGCGACACCAAACATCAGCGTTGGAATCCCCCCGAGCAGGGCGACTCCGGCCAGGATGAAGTGGCCGATCGAAAGCGCGCTCAGGTGCTCTTTGTCTTCTGCGTTTGGCTCTTCTTCCAAGCGATCCCCTTTACAGATCGTGCTATGCAGGCCGCCCATGGGCAAGGTCGCATTCGTATTCCCAGGTCAGGGCAGCCAGAAGGTTGGCATGGGCCGCGAAGCATTCGACACATCGGACGCGGCACGCGCGGTGTTCGAAGAAGCCGACGAGGCGCTCGGTGAAGATCTGTCGCGGCTTTGTTTCGAGGGGCCCGAGGAAGACCTGAAGCTCACGGCAAATACCCAGCCTGCGGTCTTGACCGCGTCGATTGCCATCCTCCGCGCGCTCGATGCCTCGTTTGACGTCGTGGCCGGACACAGCCTGGGTGAGTACTCCGCGCACGTCGCGGCGGGCACGCTCGAGCTCGCCGACGCGGTGCGGCTCGTGCGCAAACGCGGCCAATACATGCAGGAGGCGGTGCCCTACGGCGAAGGCTCGATGGCAGCGGTGCTCAAAGCCGACCGGGGGCTCGTTGAGCGGATTTGTGCGGAAGTTCCTGGCCTTGTCGAGGCCGTCAACTACAACTCACCCCAACAAATCGTCATCGCCGGCGAAACGTCCGCGGTGAGCGAGGCCGGCACAAAGCTCCAACAAGCAGGCGCGCGGGCCAGCACCCTTCCGGTCAGCGCCCCATTTCATTCCAGCCTGATGGAGCCGGCCGAAGCCCGGCTACGCGAAGACGTCGACCGGATCGAGTTCTCCGATCCGCGAGTGCCGGTGTATGTCAATGTGGACGCCACGCCGATCCGCGATGCCGCTGCCGCAAAGGGCGCGCTGATCCGCCAGGTCAGCCGGCCGGTTCTCTGGGAGGAAAGTGTTCGCAATATGATCGACGATGGGGTCTCACTCTTCGTCGAAGTGGGTCCCGGCAGGGTTCTGAGCGGCCTTCTGGTCCGGATCGACAGGCGCGTAGGCCGGGTCAGCGTCCAGGGCCCGTCGGACTTCGCTGCGGCCAAAGATGCCATTGCGGAAGTCCGCGCCGGCTGATTTCGCTGTAATTCCAAGCCTCTGACCGAAACTGCCCCGCTGCGTTTGACCTGATTTTGAAATCTTGTAGAAACGCGCCGCCCGCCAGCGATTAACCGGGGTCGGGCTCGAATAGAGGTTCAGCCGATATGCAAAATCTGATTTACGCAGCCCCAGCAGCGGGCGTGCTTGCTCTGATCTTCGCCTGGATGAAGGCGAACTGGGTTTCTCGGCAGGATCCTGGCGACGCCACCATGGTCGAAATCGCTGGCCTGATTCAGGAGGGCGCACTGGCGTTCCTTCGGGCGGAGTACCGCGTGCTCATGATTTTCGTGCTCGTCGTCGGCGCGATTCTGGGCGTTGCCTACTTCGGTGATCCAGAGCGCGGCTGGCAGATCGCGGGCGCCTTCGTCGTCGGAGCTGCCTCCTCGGCTGCAGCGGGCTGGATCGGAATGAAGGTCGCGACCAACGCCAACGTGCGAACGACGGCTGCGGCTCGAATCGGCCTATCTCCTGCGCTCGACGTCGCGTTCTCAGGCGGCGCCGTCATGGGCATGACGGTTGTTGGCCTCGCGACGATCGGTCTCAGCGTGCTCTACATCGTCTTCATGAACGTCCTCGGCTGGGAGCTCGCACGTACCGTCAACGTGATCACCGGTTTCTCGATGGGCGCCTCTTCGATTGCGCTCTTCGCGCGCGTCGGTGGCGGAATCTACACCAAGGCTGCGGACGTCGGCGCCGACCTCGTCGGCAAAGTCGAGTCCGGCCTCCCTGAAGATGACCCCCGTAACCCTGCCGTCATCGCCGACAACGTCGGGGACAACGTCGGTGACGTCGCCGGTATGGGCGCCGATCTTTTCGAGTCTTTCGTGGGCGCGATCATTGGCGCGATGGTCTTGGCGCTCGGCTTCAACGTCGTTTCGAGCGGAAGCACCGTGGGCCCGGTCATCATGCCTCTGGTCATCGCCGCCGCGGGGATCGTTTGTTCGATGGTGGGCACGTTCTTCGTGCGCACCAAAGAGGGCGGCAACCCGCAGCACGCACTCGACATGGGCGCCTTTGGCGCTGCCGGTGTCATGGCTATCGCGACGTTCGGTATCGCGTTTTACATGTGGCCCGAAGGCGGAGCGACCAATCCGAGCGGCCAAGTCGTGACCTGGATCAATGTGGGAATGGCGACCGTCGCCGGGCTTGGCGCTGGCGTGGCGGTCGGTCTGATCACCTCCTACTACACGTCGATGCACAAGCCTCCGGTCGACAGCATCGCCGAGCAGAGCAAGACCGGTACCGCGACGAACATCATCGCGGGCCTCGGTGTCGGCATGCAGTCGACCGCCTTGCCAATCCTCGTCATCGCGGGAGGCGTGGTCATCGCGGCCGAGGTCGCCGGCCTCTACGGCGTGGCCATCGCAGCGCTGGGTATGCTCTCCACCACGGGCATTCAGCTCGCAGTCGACGCCTACGGCCCCATCGCCGACAACGCCGGCGGCATTGCCCAGATGAGCCATCAAGATCCCCAAGTTCGTGAGCGCACCGACAAACTCGACGCCGTGGGCAACACCACCGCGGCCATCGGAAAGGGCTTCGCCATTGGCTCGGCGGCCATGACGGCTCTTGCGCTGTTCGGGGCGTTCGCTCAGACGGCGGGCATCACGGGCATCGACATCTCGAAGCCGCTCGTCATGGCTGGCCTGTTCCTTGGCGGCATGCTCCCCTTCCTCTTCTCGTCGATGGCGATGAAGGCCGTCGGTGTCGCGGCGATGGACATGATCGAAGAGGTTCGTCGCCAATTCCATGAGATTCCAGGGCTGCTCGAGGGCAATGCCAAGCCAGACACGGCCCGCTGCGTGAAGATCTCCACCGAGGCGTCGCTCAAGCGCATGATCGCGCCCGGCGCGCTTGCCATTCTCACCCCTGTTGCCGTTGGTTTCGCCATGGGCGCGGAGCCGCTTGGCGGCTTGCTCGCTGGCGTGACCGTCTCGGGCGTGACGATGGCGCTTTTCATGGCGAATGCTGGCGGTGCTTGGGACAACGCCAAAAAGTCCTTTGAAAGCGGCGGCTACAAGATGAAGGACGGTACGGTCCACCCGAAGGGCAGCGAGGCTCACAATGCTTCGGTTGTCGGTGACACCGTCGGTGACCCCTTCAAGGACACCGCCGGTCCGTCGCTCAACATCCTTGTGAAGCTGATGAGCATCGTGGCGCTCGTTCTCGCGCCGCTGCTCGTCTAGCCTCCTCGAAAGCCGACCTTTGCGTCGGCCACGGGGCTTCGCCCCCGGTGCATGCATGAGAATACCTCGTCGGCCTTTGGCCTCGCGGGGTTTCTCTTTGGTGCTTCCCGGGGTTAGGATTGGCCGATGGTCGACCCAAGCCGAACCGCCGCCTGGAAAGCACTCCGTGCGCATCACGAGGAGGTTGGTCACCTCGAGATGCGTCAGCTCTTCGGCGAGGATTCGGAACGAGCATCGCGGCTTTCGCTCATGCTCGGTGACCTTCTTTTCGACTTTTCCAAGAATCGCATCACCGATCAAACGCTCACCCTGCTTGCCGAGCTCTGTGAGCAATGCGGAGTGCGTGATTGGATCGCTCGCATGTTTTCTGGCGAGGCGATCAACGAAACCGAGGGGAGGTCGGTCCTTCATACGGCCCTTCGCAATCGCGGCGAGCGCCCGGTCATGGTCGGGGGTGCAGACGTCATGCCTGACGTCCGACGTGTTCTCTCGCAGATGCGCAAGTTCGCCGTCTCGGTCCGAGAAGGCGCCTGGCTAGGGCACAGCGGGCGCGCAATCACGGATGTCGTGAACATCGGAATCGGCGGCTCCGATCTCGGTCCGGTGATGGTAACCGAAGCGCTGCGCCCCTACTGGAAGCAAGGGCTACGCGCGCACTTCGTGTCGAACGTCGATAGCAGCCACCTGAGCGAGGTGCTGCGCCGGGTGCAGCCCGAAACCACGCTTTTCATCGTGGCCTCCAAGACCTTCACCACCCAAGAGACCCTCACGAACGCCCGCTCTGCACGCCGATGGCTCGTCGACCGACTGGGCACCGAAGACGCCGTGGCCAAACACTTCGTCGCGCTTTCCACCAATCGCGACGCGGTCGTGGACTTTGGAATCGACCCAGAGAATATGTTCGAGTTTTGGGATTGGGTGGGCGGCCGCTACTCACTCTGGTCGGCCATTGGCCTTTCGATCGCCACCGTAGTCGGTATGGACAACTTCGAAGAGCTGCTCACCGGAGCGTATGAAGTCGACGAGCACTTCCGAACGGCTGCGCTCCGCGAAAACATTCCCGTCGTCATGGCGATGCTCGGGGTCTGGTATCACAATTTCTTCGGCGCGCCTTCGCATGCGGTGCTGCCTTACGACCAGTATCTGCATCGCTTTCCAGCGTACCTTCAGCAGGCCGACATGGAGAGCAATGGCAAGAGTGCGTCGCGCGATGGGGCAATCATCGACGGCTACACGACGGGGCCGATCGTCTGGGGTGAACCGGGCACGAATGGTCAGCACGCGTTCTTTCAACTCCTGCACCAGGGAACGCATCTGGTTCCTTGCGACTTCATCGTAGCGGCGCAGAGCCAGAATCCGATTGGCGAGCACCAGGACATCCTAGTGGCGAATTGCATTGCGCAAGCAGAGGCGATGATGCGCGGCAAGACCTCTGCCGAAGCCCGCGGAGAGCTCGAGGCGAGTGGTGCTTCTGCGGAGCGGGTCCGAGAGCTCGTGCCGCACAAGACCTTCGCGGGCAATCGTCCGAGCAATACTTTCTTCTTGGACCGGCTGACACCGAGAGCACTCGGCCGATTGATCGCGCTCTACGAGCACAAGATCTTCGTACAGGGAGTCGTCTGGAACATCTACAGCTTCGATCAGTTCGGCGTCGAGCTCGGCAAGCAGCTCGCCAAGGTCATTCTTCCCGAGCTCAGTGGAGCCGACGGGGAGCATGATGGCTCCACCGACCAGTTGATTTCGTACTATCGAAAGCATAAGAATCCTGACCAATGACGACGCTTGCGGTCGACATAGGTGGGATGAGCCTCAAGCTCCTCGTGCTCGACGAACAGGGCGAGCCGTTATCGGATACATTGGCGCGACCGACGCCCGATCCACCGAGTCCGGAAGTCCTGTTCACTATGATTCACGACATGGCCGACACCCTGCCGCCCCACCAGCGAGTTTCGGTTGGTTTTCCCGGTGTGGTCAAAAACGGAGTGACCTGGAACGCGCCAAACCTCGGAGACGAGCTTTGGAACGGCGTTCCATTGAGCGAGAAGTTGACCTATCGCCTCGAGCGCCCCGTCCGCGCGGTCAACGACGTCGATCTCCAGGGGCTCGGAGTGGTTCAAGGGGATGGCGTGGAGCTGGTGTTGACGCTTGGAACCGGAATGGGAGCCGCGCTTTTCACCGATGGCGTGCTCGTTCCAAACCTCGAGCTCGGGCATCACCCTTTTCGGGACGGACAAACCTACGAAGACCTCGTGCGCGACAGCGAGCTCAAACGCGTCGGTAGGGTCGAATGGACGGCGCGTGTTCTCGATGCGATCGCGCAGATCGAGCCGATCTTCAACTACGACCGGCTCCACCTCGGCGGAGGGAACGCTGCGAACATTGAATCCGAGCTCCCCGAGAATGTCCGAGTTTTCTCTCTGGCAGAGGGGCTTCGTGGTGCGCTGAAACTCTGGGACGAGTCCTAGGCGCCGCCGACGAACGGGTTCAAGCGGCGCTCTTCGCCGATCGTCGTGTTCGGCCCGTGGCCGCAGATCACCAGCGTTTCATCGGGCAGTGCGAAGAGCTTGCGCTTGATCGAGTCGACGAGCTGCGAGGTGTTGCCGCCCCAAAGGTCGCTGCGGCCGACGCTACGTGCGAAGAGGGTGTCGCCCGCGATGACGATTGGTCGATCCGCTTCCAAGGTGAGGCAAATGCTGCCCGGCGAGTGTCCGGGGGTGTGAACGACATCCGCTTCGAGCGCGCCTGCCAAGACCGTGTCGCCGTGAGACAGAAAGCGGTCGACCGTCGCCATCTCTGGCGCGCGGAACGGTGCCCCAAAACCATCGAGCTGCATCTGCACGCCCTCATAGAGGAACAGATCTTCTTGGTGAATCATGATCGGCGCACTGGTCCCGTCCTGAACCTCTTTGGTCGCACCGATGTGATCGAAGTGTGTGTGCGTGTGAACGATCCCCTCGCATTTGAGCCCTAGCTCCTCGAGGCGAGCAAGAATCCGAGGCGCTTCACCCCCGGGATCGACGACGATCCCCGTCCCCCGCTCCTCGTCGCCGAGAATCACGCAGTTGCACCCGAGCGGCTCGACGGAGAAATGCTCGATGATCATGCGGGGTCCATAGCATCTGGGGGGTGATAGCGACAGCGACAGCGACAGCGCGAGTGCGTTGCTGACATGACTGCGGGGTCGTGCTACGTCGCCGCGTATGGACAATGACCCCAAGAGAACCGCCCGGAGGATGATCCCGGGAGCTTGAGGATGCTGGACGTCAATGAATACTTCGACGGCAAGGTGAAGTCGATAGGCTTTCAGACCGAAACCCTCCGCGCCACGGTGGGCGTGATGGCCCCCGGGAACTACGAGTAGGGCCGCGTCCTCGTGCGACTCCTGTTCGTCTCCCACTCGTTTCCGCCACCGGACGCCCCCTTGAGCAACATGGGGGGGATGCAGCGCGTGGCGACCGAGCTACACCGCGAGCTCGAGAAGCGCGACGACGTGGCGATGCGAACCTTGGCGCTGCGCTCGAGTTGGAAGTGGGTGCACGTCAAGGCGGTGCCGTTCTTGGCTTCGCTTGCGATTCGGCTTGGGCGCGAGGCCGACGCGCATCGGGCCGATACGATTCTCTTTACCAGCATGACGAGCGCACTTCCGCTTCTCATCGCCGGTCCCGCACTGAAGAAGAAGGGCATCCGGTTGACTGCGATCGTGCACGGACTGGACGTCACTGATCCGAACCCGGTGTATCAAAGGGCGGTGCGCCGTCTGTGCGGAATGCTCGACGCCGTCATGCCGGTCAGCCGCGCCACCGGCGAACAGCTGGTTGAGCGTGGGTTGCCGCGCGAACGCGTGCATGTGGTTCCTAACGCGGTCGACCTCGATCGCTTCGACGGGGTGGCGGCGTCGCGCATGGAGCCCGCCACGCTGCGCATTGCTGGGGCGCCGCCGCTGCCAGAGGATGCCTTCCTCCTGGTCACGGTCGGACGCCAAGTCCGTCGCAAGGGATTTGCCTGGTTCATCGAGCACGTCATGCCAAAGCTTCCAGACCGCGTCGTCTTCTGGCTCGCCGGTGACGGACCGGAACGGGAGAACATCGAAGCGGCGATTGGACGTTCCGGTCTTCAACGACGTGTTCGCTGCCTGGGCAAGATCTCCGAGGACGAGCTCGTCGAGCTCTACCGAAGAGGCCAGCTGTTCATCATGCCGAACATCGTCGTCCCCGGCGACATGGAGGGCTTTGGCATCGTGATGCTCGAAGCGGGCGCCTGTGGTCTTCCGACGCTCGCCGCCGACCTCGAAGGCATCCGAGACGTGATCGACGAAGGCATCAACGGATGGTTCGCACCGACCGAAGACGCGGATGCATTTGCGAGACGGATTCAAGCTCTAGCCGATGACCCCGAAGGCCTGCGCGCCGCAAGCGAACGCACCGCCGAGTACGTCACCTCGACGTTCCCCTGGGAAAGCACGGCGGAACGCTACCTAGCCGTGCTGCGCGGCCTCTCACACGGACCGATTGACACCGCGCAATACGGGTGCTGATCTTCGCCCCATGAAGCTTCGCAGTGACAGTTTCAATGACGGAGATTTCCTCCCAATCCAGTACGCATTCGGAAAGAGAAGCGCCGAGGGGCAAATCGAGCTTTCCGACAATCGCAACCCTCACTTGGCTTGGTCAGACCTGCCGCCCGGCACCCAATCGATCGCGATCCTCTGTATCGACAGCGACGTGCCGACCAAGCCCGACGATGTGAATCAGGTCGGCCGTGTCGTGCCCGCAGAGCTGCCGCGCACCGACTTCAGTCACTGGGTTCTCATCGATCTCCAACCCGATGCCGCGGTCGCCGAGGGAGCCTTCTGTGACGGGGTTACCGCAACGGGAAAGGGTGGACCCGAGGGTCCTCAGGGCAGCCGTCAGGGCATCAATGACTACACAGGCTGGTTCGCGTCCGATCCCGACATGGCCGGCGACTATTTCGGCTACGACGGCCCCTGTCCGCCGTTCAACGACAGCATCGTCCATCGCTACCGGTTCACCGCGTATGCGCTCGACGTCGACCGTCTTGGTGTAGACGGGAAATTTACGGCCGGGGACGTTCGGGCTGCCATGGAGGGCCACGTCCTCGGCGAAGCGAGTATGGTCGCGAAGTACACGATCAACGCCGATGCCAAAGAGCTGTAACGCCCCACGATGACCCGTCGGGACAAAGCCGACCGCATCGGAGAGATCCTCGACACGCTCTACCCCGAGCCTCCGATTCCGCTCGATCACCGGGATCCGTTCACGCTCCTCGTGTCGGTCTTGTTGAGCGCGCAGACCACGGACAAGAAGGTCAACGAGGTCACGCCCGCTTTGTTTTCCGAGGCTCCGGATCCCGAGTCGATGGCTGCCCTGCCTGTCGATCGAATCCTTGCTCGCATCCGCACGGTTGGGCTCGCGCCCACCAAGGCAAAGAATCTCAAGGCGATGGCCGGCTTGCTGGTCGAGCGCCACGGCGGCCAGGTTCCCGACGACATAGACGCGCTCGAGGCGCTTCCGGGTGTCGGGCACAAGACCGCGTCCGTCGTGGTCTGTCAGGCCTTCGGACGACCCGCGTTTCCGGTCGACACGCACATTCATCGCCTCGCCGCGCGCTGGGGGCTCTCGGACGGAAAGAACGTCGTCAAGACCGAGGCCGATCTGAAGAAGCTCTTCCCAGAGGACACTTGGATTCGCCGTCATCTGCAGATCATCTACTTCGGCCGCGAGCATTGCCCTGCGCGAGGACACGACCTCCGCCAGTGTCCGATCTGCGGCTGGGCGGCGACCAAGAAGCGAATTGCCGAAGAATCCCGGCGCCGCTGACTGCGGGCACTGGTCGTTGGCCCGGCCGCGACCCATATTCCGAGCGATGAGTATTGAATTCAGCCTGTTTCGAATCCCCATCCGCATTCATTTGTGGTTTTGGTTGATGGCGCTCTGGCTTTGGACGCTGAACAGCGAACAGGGCTGGGCGGGGCTTCTGATCTGGGTCGTCGTCGTATTTCAGGGCATCCTCATGCACGAGCTCGGCCACGCCTTCGTCGGTCGGGTGTTTGGCAGGCAGCCACGAATCGAGCTCATCGCCCTCGGTGGCCTGACTTGGTGGGAGCAACAAGAGCCGATGAGCCCCGGGCGAAGCTTGATGGTGAGCGCCGCGGGTCCCGCCGTGGGCATTTTCATCGGGTCGCTCGCCCTGGTCCTGATGGACGCGCTGCGCATTCCCGACCCTTCCCTTGCACGCTATGCGTTTCGCTCGCTGATCTTCGTCAACCTCGGTTGGGGGATCTTGAATCTCTTGCCGGTGCTGCCGCTCGACGGCGGCAACATCGTGGCGTCGCTCATGGAGCTTCTTGCCCCATCGCGCGGGCGATTGCTCGCCTGCTACGTTTCGTTCGCAGTCATTGGCTTGCTCTTCGCGGTGACGATCACCTTGCGACAGTACCCGATGACCATTCTCCTTTTCCTGCTGGCCTTCAGCACCTACCAAGCCTTTCGAATCGAACGGCAGCGCCTCGCGTCACCGTCCGGGCAGAGTGCAGCGCCCCTGAGCTTGGTGCAGCAAGCGTTCGAAGCGCTGGAGCGCGGCGACGGCCAGGGCGTGATTCGCGCAGCATCCGAGCTCATCGCCAAAGCCGATTCGACCCAAGAGCTCGATGAGGCCTTTCACCTCTTGGCCTGGGGTAGGCTCATCAATGGGGAGCCGGGCGAGGCCCATCAAGCCCTGACCTCGATGTCTGGGGAGCGAAGCGCAGATCCCGCTCTCGAGGGCGCCGTCCTCGTGGAACTCGGGAAGCCCGCAGACGCCGTGCCCCTCCTGGAACAGGCCTGCGAGCGAGGAGGAGACTTTGCACAGGAATACTACCGACGCGCATTGAAAGAGAAAAATGCGTAATTTCATAAGTTTGTACGAGTTGTGATCTTCCCTAGCTTGCATCCATGCGAATGAGGGAATATATGATCGTTCATGCCTGCGGCCCTCGCCGAATCCCCTCGCTGGGAGCTCTACCGACTTCTCGGCGAGCCACGGCGGCTCCGTTTGCTCGGCCTCACCTCTGAAGACGAGCTCTCGATCGGCGAGCTCGCGGAGCTCACGCGGGAAGCGCAGCCGAACGTCTCCAAGCACTTGAAGCTGCTCCGGGAGGCGGGGCTGGTTGCCGTACGCCGTCAAGGAACGCGCGCGTTTGCGCGGTTGTCGCCCGACTTGAACGGGGATCCCCTTTTGGCCGACGCGATCCGATCCGGCCGCGCGCTTTGCAGCGAAGATGGCAGCCTCGAGCGCGTCGCCACCGTGATCAAAGCGCGCGACGAAGAGGCGCGTGCGTTCTTCGAGCAACCTGCGGACGATACATCGCCAAGGTCGGTGTCCGAATGGTCCGCGTACCTCACCGCAATTCGCACCCTGCTGCCTCGGCGTTCTCTCGCGGTCGATCTCGGCACCGGCGACGGTGCGCTCGTCGAGCTGCTGGCGCCTTTGTTCGACCGTGTCATCGCAGTCGACCGCTCCGAAAAGCAACTTGCGGCCGCCCAGCGCAGGCTGTCGAGCCATGGCTACGATCACGTCGAGCTCATTCAGGCGGAGTACGATGATCCAGCCGTCTCGGATCGGGTTTGCGAGCTCGGCGGGGCCGACGCGGTGTTCGCCGTGCGTCTGCTCCACCACGCACCGAAACCCCAGCAGGTGGTCTCGCTTTTGGCCTCGCTCGTTCGCCCCGGCGGCCAGGCGGTGGTCATCGACTACTGCTCCCACGATGACGAGCTCATGCGCGAGCGCCAGGCCGACCTTTGGCTCGGATTCGACCGCCGTGAGCTTTCTGGTTTCGCGAAATCAGCCGGGTTGATTCATCCCGACGTATTTGAAATTCCCGCGGCGCGCTACGGGCCTGGGCCTGACGCCCATTTGAAGTGGCAGGTGCTCGCAGCGCGACGTGGACCGAAATAGGAGACAAGACAATCATGAGCCCAAATCCAGATTTGAAGCACAAAGTTGCCGACCTTTCATTGGCCGACTGGGGACGAAAGGAAATCGCAATCGCCGAGCACGAGATGCCAGGCCTGATGGCGCTTCGACGAGAGTACGGCGCTCAAAAGCCGCTCGCTGGAGCCCGGATTGCAGGTTGCCTTCACATGACGATTCAGACGGCCGTTCTGATCGAGACGCTTCGCGATCTCGGCGCGGAGGTCACTTGGACGAGCTGCAACATCTACTCGACTCAAGACCATGCGGCTGCCGCCATCGCTGCGACCGGCGTTCCCGTCTTCGCTTGGAAGGGGGAGACCGAGGAGGAGTACGACTGGTGCATCCACCAGCAGATACGCGCATTCGACGGCGGCAAGGCGCCGAACATTCTGCTCGACGACGGGGGTGATCTGACGGCGATTGTCCACGAGCGGTATCCGGAACTATTCGAAGGCCCCGATCGCATCCTCGGCCTCTCCGAAGAGACCACGACCGGCGTGCATCGGCTCTATGACATGGAACGCGACGGCACGCTCAAGTGCCCTGCGATCAACGTAAACGACTCGGTGACCAAGTCGAAGTTCGACAACCTCTATGGCTGCCGCGAGTCGCTCGTCGACGGCATCAAGCGAGCGACCGATGTGATGATCGCCGGCAAGGTGGTGGTCGTCGCCGGCTACGGCGACGTGGGCAAGGGTTGCGTCCAAGCGATGGCCCGCGCGGGCGCTCGCGTCCTGGTGACCGAAATCGATCCTATTTGCGCGCTCCAGGCGACGATGGAGGGCCTGCAGGTCGTCACGATGGAAGAGGCCGCTCCGATCGCCGACATCTTCGTCACGGCGACCGGCTGTTGCGACGTCGTCACCGGCGAGCACATGAAGCAGATGAAGAACGAGGCCATCCTCTGCAACATCGGTCACTTCGATTCCGAGATTCAGATCGCATGGCTCACCGACCCGTCCAACGGGGTCACCGAAGACGAGATCAAGCCGCAGGTCGACCACTTCATCTTCCCCGACGGTAAGCGCATCATCGTGCTTGCCCGCGGTCGCCTGGTGAACCTCGGCTGCGCCACCGGCCACCCGAGCTTCGTGATGAGCAACTCGTTCAGCAACCAGGTTCTCGCCCAGATTTCACTCTGGACCGAGCGCGATCGCTACGAAGACGGAAAGGTCTACGTGCTCTCGAAGGAGCTCGACGAAAAGGTCGCTGAGCTCCATCTCGGGCAGCTCGGCGCCAAGCTCACCAAGCTCACGCCGGCCCAGTCCGAGTACCTCGGGATCTCACCACAGGGTCCGTTCAAGCCGAGCTACTACCGCTACTGAGTCACGATGGTCTCGCTCTTGATCGAGACTTGGCGCTACTTCGCGTCGCATGATGGGCGATTGCTCTCCGGGGCAATCGCCTTCTACGCGTCGTTGGCGATTGCTCCGCTCGGTGTCGTCGCCTTGCTGATCGCCTCGCTGGTCATGTCGGAGTCGGCGGCCCGGGAGGAGCTCGTCGGGCAGGTCGGGGCCTTTCTCGGGCCCGACCTGGCCGCCTTCCTCATCGACACGATCGTCAAGCTCGGCGATGAGGCGACGAGCTTCGCAGCTCCCGTAATCGGCGCGATCTTCATGCTCTACATCTCCGCGCGCCTGTTCTCCATGCTCCGGCGCGCGCTCAATCACATGTGGGGCATTCGACCCAAGCTCTTGGTGCACTCCAGTCGTTCCGAGACCTTGCATTTGGTAGAGCGGAGACTGCTCGCCTTTGCAATGGTTTTAGTGTTCGGAAGCTCGCTGATCGCTTTGGTCTTGCTGCACTCCGGCGCCGCAGCGGCCGCCCACCTCTTCGGCGACAGCCGCTACATGCTGACTTTGGCCGAATTTGCCAGCGCTTTTGCGGTCATGGCCCCCTTGATCGCCCTGGTCTACCGCTGGCTTCCGGACGCCGTCATCGCCTGGCGTGACGTCTGGGTGGGCGCCGCGGTGACTTGCCTGTTCGTCCTAGGCGGCTCCTTTTTGATCGGCATCTACCTCGGCTACGCAAGCCCGGCGTCGGTTTACGGAGCGGCTGGATCGCTGATCGTCTTGCTTCTGTGGATCTACTATACGACGCAGATCTTCCTGATGGGCGCGGTGTTCACACGAGCCTGGGCGCGACGGCGTGGAAGAGCGATCGAGCCGCTACCTTTTGCCGAAGTGGTCGAAACCCGCGACTACTCGGCAAACGTCTCGGCCAGCGAAACGTAGTGTGGCGCATGTTTGGGCGCTTCCGCCGAACTGCCGTGCATGTGCTTGTCGAGGAAATCAAAGAGAGCGCCCCATTGCTCGCGCGCAGCGGCGCGCCAGAGCAGGACGTTGAAGGCGTGGATCTCCCCGCGGAAGACGTGCATCTCGCAGTCGGTGTCGCGTTTCGCAAGCGCGTCGTTCAAGCGAATGGTGTCTCCCAAGAGCGGATCCGCCGTGCCGACGGTAGTGAAGAACGGCGGGAGCGGCCGACTCCCTGGAACAGGCGGCCTTTCAAACAGGCGCAGTGGGCTGGCCAGTGGAAACTGAAGCGCTCGCTTCACACGCCGGCCCAGGTACGAATAGGCGGTGCCTCGTATCTCGCCCTTGATCCAGCTTGCCATGCGCCGGCTCTTTTCTGGGTCACGCCAGAAGCGCCGGACGTCATGAACGTCGAGCAAACCGTACAAGGGAGCGACGCAGGCGATCTTCGCATGACGCTCGAAGATGCTCCGGGTGAAGGGTTCCGGGCGTGGGTGGGTTGCGCAATAGGCCAGCGCCGCGGTGAGGTTTGCGCCGGCGGACTCTCCAATGATGGCCAGCCGCGTGGTATCGGCACCGTACTTGGCGCCATTGTCGAGCACCCACTCGAAAGCCGCGATCGCATCCTTTAGGGGCTTCGGATAGGCGTGTACGGGGCCGAGCCGGTAGTTGATGTTGAATACCTGATAGCCCTGGGCCGCCAGGACGTATGCCATGATCCGATGGGTGTCTTTGGACATCATCGAGAAGGCACCACCGTGAATGTAGATGATCGTCGGCAACGAGCCAACGGCGTCCCTGCCCCGGTAGATATCCAGGAGGTGCGAGCGCCTGCGCGTGTTGCGGTACGGAACGTTGTGTTGGACGTGAACCCCGCGCCAACTTTGAACGAGCCAGGGAAGGACGCCGTAACCGACATGCGAAAGGCGATTCGCTGCCTTGTCCACGCCGTTGCGCACCAACGGCATGAGCGAGTCACGGGGACGGGCCATGTCTCAACTATAGGGGACGAACCCGCTCACGAAAAGAAGCCGAGCTTCTTGAGCGCGCTCCCATAGATGAATCGAATCATTCCATCGATTTCCTCCACGGTTTTCGCGGTGTGCGGGTACCAAACTCGCTCTTTCTTGGCTGCCCAGCGATCGATGAAAATCGGCTGCTGATGGGTATATCCGCGAAGCCCTCCGAGTCCGTTGACCTGGCCCACACCGCTGTCCTTCATGCCGCCGAACGGCGCTTCGGGTGCGCCATAGGCCATCGACGCATCGTTGATCACGACCGACCCCGTTTCGAGTCGCTTTGCAATCTCGATGCCCTTGTGAATGTTTCTCGTCCAGACGCTGCCGCTGAGCCCGTATTGTGAATCGTTGGCAAGACGAATCGCCTCTTCTTCATCCGCGACACGCATGACCGAGACGATGGGACCAAAGGTTTCTTCCCGCATCAGCTCCATGGTGTGATCGACCTTGCGCACGAAGGTCGGCTTGTAGAAAAGGCCATTGCGTGTGTCGGATTCGCCACCGACGACGATCTCGGCGCCTTTCGCTTTCGCGTCCTCGATATGGCGCTCGATGATCGGCAATTGGCGATCCCAGAACACCGAACCCACGTCGACGTCATCCCCAGAGCCGTATCGGAGCTCGCTGACGATCTTCTTCACGCGCTCTTCGAACTCTTCGGCTACGCTTTCGACCACGTAGACCCGCTCTACACCCATGCACACATGGCCCGAATTCAACATGGAGTTGAACACCGCGCCTCCGGCAGCGCGTTCGAGGTCGGCGTCCTCGCAGACGATCATCGCGTCTTTTCCCCCGAGCTCTAGCGTGTACGGAATCAGCTGCTCGGCGCAGGCCGCCGCGATCTTCTTGCCGGTTCGAACGCTACCGGTAAACGAGATTTTCTGCACTCCGCCGCGGACGAGGGCCGCTCCCGTTTCGCCATCACCGTGCAAGGTCTGCACGACGCCCTCGGGCACCCCCGCTTCCCGCAGCAGTCGGATCGCCCAGTCGCCCGAGTACGGCGCAACTTCCGAGGGCTTCAAGATGACCGCGTTGCCGGCGAGAATTGCCTGCACCGTGGGGTTCACCGCCAAGGAAAAGGGGCCGTTCCATGGGGTGATGATGCCGACAACACCAAGCGGTCGGTAGTGCATCATGAGCTTCTTGTAAGGACGCAAATAACCGTGGAGCTTTCGCTTCTCGTCCGAGAGCTCCTTGACCGCGCGCCCGCACCAGAAGTTGACGTAGTCGCAGGCCGGAAGGACTTCCATGATCAACGACTCGAGCTTCGTCTTGCCCGTCTCGTCGATGATCGTCTTCACCACCTCTTCGCGCTTCTCCACCAGAACGTCGATCGCCCCTCGAACGATGCGCGCACGTTCCGCTACCGGCATCCGGGCCCACTCCCGCTGCGCGTCTCGCGCGTTGGCGATCGCAGCTTCCACGTCGGCCTGGCCATTGACGAGGATCTCGCCCACGGATTCGCGCGTTGCCGGGCTCCGAATCCCGAGCCTGCGGCGCCCCTCGGGCGTTGGAGAGAGTGGTTCAACGATGGCCATCGGTCTGCTCCTGTTTCTTCGCGGCCCCGGGGGCACGACTGAAACATGTTCTACCGAGCAGGCGTCCAAACGCAAGCAGCTCCTCGAGTTGGCATAACTGTAATATTACACTTATATTTCAAAATATGCGCGCCTCGATTTCTGTGGCCCTGCTTTGCATTGCCGTGGCTGGCTGTGGAGATGCTTCAACGAGCTTTCCCCCTCGTCTCGGCACGGGGGGAAGCGGCGGGACGCCCAGCCCCGATGGCGGCATTCTCTTCGGCTGCAACTGCCCGTTTGGACAAGAGTGTTCTCCGGAGGGTCTATGCACTTCGATCTGCGGCGACCAAGCCGCCTGTGTATTCGGTGGGACGGCTCAGTGCTGTGGCGCAGGCGCGGTCTGCCAGGACGGGAGCTGCGTCACGGATTGCGGAGACGACGTCGACTGCAACGGGGTCTGCTGCGAAAGCACGGAGATGTGTTTCGACGGAGCGTGCGTCGCGCAATGCGATGACCCCTCGCTGCTCTGCGGAAATGAGGATGAGCTTTGCTGTGCGAACGGCGACGGCTGTATCGGCGGCGCTTGCGTTCCGCTTCTCAACGACTGCACGTTCAGCGAGGATTGCGAGATTGACGAGCTCTGCGAGCCGAGTCTCGGGGTGTGCATTCCGCGGGCGTCCGTAGACGTCTGCGAGTATCGACCTCCAGTGGGGGACTTTGCACCGACGATTGCCTGCAGGTGGACGCCTCCCGTGGCGCCGCCGGGCGCCAGCGCCGAAGCCATCGAGCTCGCCAGCATGGGCGACGTCGTAATGACGCCGTCGGTGGCGAATCTCACCGACGACAATGGAGATGGCGTCACTGACGTGTTCGATACCCCGGACATCGTGTTCGTGAGCTTCAACCGTACTGCGGACGGCTGTTGCACCAGCCGAGGTGTGCTGAGAGTCGTATCCGGCGCCTGCAACGGCGATGGAACGATGAACACGCACGCCACGCTCAAAGGTCTAGGCGCGGACGATTGGATTGGGAATTCCACGGGGATCGCGCTGGGAAACCTGCATCCTGGCGATCTGAGCGCGGAGCGTGCCCCGGAAATCGTCGCCACTTTCAAGAACGGGGGCACCATCGCCTGGCGGCGTACCGCAGACGACGGCTCGCTCTGGGACGTCATGTGGCAGAACGACGCGCTTCCGAACAACCAGCATACCCGCGGCGGCGCTCAACCGTCGATTGCCGACTTGAATGCCGATGGAAGGCCTGAAGTCATCGTCGGTAACGTCGTGCTCGATGGTCTCACGGGGAAGGGACCGAACGACGCCGACTTGCCGGCCGAGGCGCTTGCCTGGGATGGGCGTGATCTCGAATCCGCGACCCCCGGGTCCAATCTCGGAATCGGAAACAACGCGTTCCTCGGTCCCGTGTCGACCGTCGCAGATCTCGATCGGGATGGCCTCCAGGAAGTGATCGCCGGGAACACGGTCTACAACTACGACGGGAGCCAGCGTTGGACCTACGAGTACACGACGATCAACTCTAGCTGCGGGGGGTCACTCGATTGCGACGGCTACAATGCCGTCGGCAATTTCGATGGCGACGACGACGGCGAAGTCGTGATCATTCGGCAGGGCGAGCTCTTCATTCTCGACCACGATGGGTCCCCGGTTTCAGGAATTCCGCTGCCAATTCGCATTCCTGGCGCCCCGGCGGACGTTGCCGAGCCCACGTACTCGCCGGCCGCCTACGTGCCCTCTGCCCCGCTGTATGACGAGGACGGGGACCTTCTTCCGCCGGAGCGGATTCTCTGTGGCGGAGCGCTGCATCTGCCCGCCTTCGACTCAGGAGGGAATCCGATCATGAGCGGGGGTTCGCAGGTCGTGGTCGACACGGCGGGTGCGAACGAAAGCGGGCCGCCGACCGTGGCGGACTTCGACGGCGATGGATTTGCCGAGGTCGGCACAGCGAGCTCGACCGCCTACGTGGTTTTCGATTTCCAGTGTACGGGGGACCCGCTACCCCCCGAGTGCGAGCGCGAGTGGGTCCGCTGGATGGTCGAGAACGACGACTGCTCGAGCCGTGCGACCGGGTCCAGTGTCTTCGACTTCGAAGGAGATGGCTTTGCCGAGGTGGTGTATGCGGACGAAACGACGTTCCGCATCTTCCGAGGGTCAGACGGCACCATCCTGTATGAGGACCCCACCCACAGCAGCAACACGCGAGTGGAAATGCCGATCGTGGTCGACGTCGACAACGACGGGAAGTCCGAGGTCGTCATTCCCGAGCCGAATACCAATCCCGGTCTGGGTGGCATCGAGATTTGGGAGGATGCCGAGAACAACTGGGTCCGAACCCGACGCATTTGGAACCAGCACGGCTACAGCGTCACCAACGTCACCGAGGATGGTCAGATTCCGCGCGTTCCGGAGACGAACTGGACACGCTCTAGGCTCAATAACTTCCGGCAGAACGTTCAACCCGGAGGGCTCTTCGATGCTCCCGACTTCGTCGTACGCGGGATTTCGAGGCTCGATTGTGACGCGAGCCGTTTCGTCTTGGCGATCGTCGTAGGGAACGATGGCTCGTTGAGCGTTCCGCCCGGCATTCTCACTCACGTGGTCGTGACCAGCGACGATGGGCGGCTCTTCGACCTCGGCACGGTTGCGACTTCCGGATGGTTGCTCCCGGGGCAGTCCGAGCAGCTCGAGGCCGTGTTCGTGATCCCGGATGGACCCTCGATCGGCGCGATCGTCGTTTCGGCTACCGCGGACGAGGACGGGATGGGCGGCCAGCAGTACAACGAATGCGATGACGAGAACAACGCGGCGGCCTCGAACCCGCTCAGCTGCCCCTCCGTCGAGTAGCCCAAGATCTCCCGTTTTTTCGATTCGGGATCATGGGGATTGTCCAAGCGCGCCATCCGGGCGCATACTCGCTGATCCGGTGCTTCGTACGTCCACGATACCGTCGGCTAACCGGCTATTGATCCGACAGGGAGGGGTTGCTGACCTCGGTGGGATCGTTCAGCTCTGCGAGAATCATGCCGAGTACTGGGACGGCCTGCTGCCCAACGCAATGCGGTTGAACCGCTTTTTCGAGCGCGCCCTCAAATCACAAGACGATGTCTTTCAGTTCTGGATTGCCGAAAACGGGCACGGCGCCATGGTGGGCTGGGAGATGCTGTTGGCGGCGACCGCCGATCCGGCGAATCGGCGTCTGACCGCTCACGCGACCACTTGTCTCGGGCGGCAGAGCTCCGCGCTCGGTCGCATGTTGGCGACCCACGCGATTCGTCATGCGGCGCGTACGCCGCTTCAGTACGTGTTCGCACAGGTGCCGACTCGCGACACGCTGATGATCGGTGTGCTCGAAGCGGTGGGTTATCAAGAAGTGGGTTTGATTCCCGAAGCGCTCAAACCGCCCGCGCGTCCCGAGCAACTCGAGTTCGTGTACGTCGTCGATCGCTAGGCGCATCGTACGCGCTTGCCCTCTGCACCGTTTCGGATAAGGTGCTCGATCTGGGAGGCGCCATGGCGACGAAGCGAACGCCGAAGAAAAGAACCACGAAGAAGGCGGCGAAGAAGCGAGCGAGCAAGGCGCCCGCTAAGAAGCGAGCGAGCAAGGCGCCCCGTAAAGAGCGCGCGGTGCGCGCGACAAAGAGCAAAGGGACGGCGAGCCGAGCGACCGTGCCCGCGAAGCCGAGGGCGAAGAAGAAAGCGGTGAAGGCGTCGGCGCCAGCGCCAGTGTCGGCGGCGGCGTCAGCGCCAGCGCCAGTGTCCGCGAAAGCGCCCTCTTCCCGTCCGCCCTCGTATCTGGAGGGGGTGCCTCAGGATCCCGCTGAGCTGGTTTCGGGCCTCTTTCAGGTGTTTCGGGGGGCCGCCAAAGACCTCAAAACCCTCGTCACGCAAGCGATTGCCATCAGCAATCACAAAAATGATCCCTTCGATCGATGAACGGCATGAAGCGGATTGCCGTCGTTGGGGCGTCCCTGGCGGGCCTGCGGGCCGTCGAATTCATTCGGCGCGCGAAGTTCGAAGGCGAGGTCGTCTTAATCGGTGAGGAGAAGCATCGCCCTTACGATCGACCGCCACTCTCGAAAGAAGTGATCCGCGGCGAGGCGGACCAAGAGCGCCTGGCGCTTCGGCGGAAAAGCTACGACGAGTTGAACGTCGAGCTGAAGCTCGGGCAGCGCGCTCAGTCGCTCGACTCAGGTGCCGGCGAAATCCTGCTCCAAAGCGGCGAGGTGGTTCCGTACGATGGCTTGATCATTGCGACCGGCAGTGAGGTGCGTGTGCTTCCGAATCAGCCGTCGCTCCAGGGCATTCACGTGCTTCGGACGCTCGATGACGCGTTGGCAATTCGCGCTGCGCTGCAGCGCAGAGCTCGGGTCGCCGTGATCGGTGCTGGTTTCATCGGCGCCGAGGTCGCGGCGTCGGCCCGGCAACTAGGCCTCGAAGTCACCATGATCGAAGCCTTGGAGACCCCGTTTGCGCAGAGCTTGGGGCCTCGGCTTGGACGAATTCTGCAAGGAGCACACGAGCGTCGCGGGGTACGCGTGCTCTGCGGACGGCGAGTCGATCGGTTTGGCGGCGGGCACCTAGTCGAAAGCGTGTGGCTCGACGATGGCAGCAGAGTGGATTGCGACCTGGTCGTGGTTGGCATTGGGGTCACTCCTTCGGTGTCCTGGCTCGACGGCTCTGAAGTAGACGTCGAGGACGGCGTGCGGTGTGACGAAACCCTCGCAACCAACGTGCCTGGCGTCGTCGCCGCCGGGGACGTCGCGAGCTGGTACAACCCGCTGTTCGAGGAGCGCATGCGGGTCGAGCATTGGACCAACGCCGTCGAGCAGGCGCGTCACGCCGTCTCGACGCTGCTCGCCGCGCCGGGCGAAGCGAAACCGTTCGAGTCGGTTCCGATGTTCTGGTCCGACCAGTTCGACATCAAAATTCAGGCCGCGGGCAAGCCCAAACCTGGGGATGAGCTCACCATCGCCAGGCGAGGGCCCGGCGACGAGAAGCTCATCGCCCTCTACAGCCGCGCCGGCCGCGTGGTTGGTGCGGTGGCCTTCAACCAGCCCCCCAAGCTCGTCCAGCTTCGCATGCTGATTGGAAAGCGCGGCGGACTTGATGAGGCCCTGAAGATCGTAGATTCTTGAGTCTTGGGCGTTCGCCAGGTCGATGTCGAGGTTCGAAGCGGTCGCGAGCCTCGCCAGCAAGTGCACGTCTGCCACCATCATCGAGCTCGACTGCGAGCACTTGGAAGCCGTGATCGAGCCAACGCGGAGCCGGGTGGTGCATGCCACCCTAGACCTCCTCCAACAGGGCGGGACCTCAAGACAAGTTCAATAGCCAGAGCGGCTCGAGCTCGGCCTGATGACGCTCGACCGCGATTCGCGCCAGGTTCAGCCAGTCGCCGCATTCATCGAGGATCGCGCTGTCGGCGCTTGCAACCACCACAGTCGAAGCTTTCAGCAATTCGTCTACCCGGTCCGCCGTCGTCGCTTGGATGGGCGCCCCTTTCCTGGCTGCCGTCGTCCGTACAATCTCGGCGAGGCGGCCTGAGTTCGAAACCGGGCGGTCGATGTACACCGTCACCTCCGACGGCCGCAGCGAATCGACGACGTCGACGAGGATTTCGACGGCTCGCTCGGTCTCCTGCACCAGGCGATAGCTGCCATGGAAGCTCGCCATGTCTCGCAGGCAAGCGTCGCGGCCGAGCAGCAACACCCCCCTGGCCAAGGCCACCTCGATCGTAGTGATCACGTTGAGGCCGTCGATGAACAGATGACGCGCGTTCATCATTTCCGGGTCGCATTGCCTCGATGCTCGGTCCCGCTGCGCCGAGTCCGAGCAGGCACACCTCTTTGCCGCAGTGCGTTGACGATTCCGCAATCGATATCGATCCCCGACGAGCTTGACCGCCGACGCATCGGCGTACCCTCGCGTCCGGAGCCAGCTCAGGTCCGCGACCGCCGCGGTCAACGCCGGGAGCGCCTGTATGGAGAATAATTGTGCATCGGTGGGATGCGGCCCACGGTGACGCCGGGAATCACCCATGCGCGAGCTTAGCCTTCGGATCGTCGCGCGCAAAAACTGCGTATTTGGAGCTTTGCCCGCAAGCGTTGCCGAACGGCGAGGGATCAACGGGCTCTTGCGGGGGGTTTCTGGAATGGCACGCACCTTGCTGGAGCTTTGACTGGGTTCCATGTTCCAAATGGCTACGAGCGTTCTCACGGTTACCGATTTGACATCCGCGAGCTACAAGCTCGTGAGCTTCGCTGCGCTCATTGCAGGCCCTACCGACGGCGAGGTGGTCTTGGTGTCGACCTATGGGGGTGGTGGGAGTCGGCGCTCTGAGCCTCCCCCTTCGATGCGTGACAATGCGGATGGCTGGCGCGACCGAGTCGAGGCCAGGCTTCGCCAGGAGGGGCAGCTCCTGGAGCGGCAACGGCAATGGTGCGCCGATCGCGGTGTTCGCTGCCGCGCCGAGCTCTACGAAGAGGGGCACTGGCCTGACTACGTAGTGCAGAGTGCCAAGCGTTCCGGCGTGGACTTGATTCTGCTTGGCATTCAGCTGAGCGGCGGCGCGGACCAGCTCAGTCCAATCGACGTCCGGAGGCTAGCCGCGGACGCTCCCTGTCCGGTGAGCATGGTCAGGCTTCCTGCGCTCGCCGCTTTTTGAAGGGGTTTCGGCCTGCCAGCCCTTGACAGGAGGGTCCCAGTTCCTTAGCCAGGCCGAATGGCCGACGCCAGCCTTCTCCCGCTGCTCAGGGACTACGTGGGGTTCGACGCCGCGTGCGCCCGTCGCCTGCAGGCGATGCGCACACGCATGGAGCCCTATCACCAACGCGTCGTCGACCGATTCTACGAGGCCATCCTCAAGGACCCGGGCACCCGCGCCATCCTCACGAGCGAAGACCAGATCCGGCGCCTCCGGGCTTCCTTGCTGCATTGGCTCGAAGGGCTTTTCACTGGACCGTACGACGCTGCGTACTACGAGAAGCGAGCCCAAATCGGCCGCGTTCACGTGATGGTTGGGCTCGAGCAGCGCTACATGCTCAGCGCGATGAATCTGATCCGAATCGGGCTTCATCGCGCGGTATCCGATTCGTCTCCGGACGGCCTCGGGGTCTTCGACGATCACAGCGTCATCGACCAGATTTGCGACATCGAGCTCGCCATCATGCTCGAGACCTACCGAGAGGATTACGTGCTCAAGAAGACTGCCGAAGCGGAGTCGCTGGCGGTGATGGGAAGGCTGACGGCAGGGTTGGCCCACGAGGTACGAAATCCTCTCAACGCTGCCAAGCTTCAGCTCGATGTGCTTCGACGCACGGCCTCCAAGGTCGAGGACGCATCGACGCGCCGGAAGATCGAAAGGCGAACCAACGTCGTGCAGGACGAGCTCCGGCGCTTGTCAGTCTTGCTCGACGATTTCCTGAACCTGGCGCGCGCGCAACGGATGGAGCCGATCCGTTGCAATGCAAGCACGCTGCTCGGCGAGGTACTGGAGCTGCGACGTCCGGAGATCGAATCGCAGGGGATCGAGTTCATCGAAGACGTCGATTCGGTATCCTGCGTCCTTCTTGCGGAACGCGACCGCCTCAAACAGGTCGTCAACAACCTGATCACCAATGCGGTCGAAGCAGTGGCCAGCTGCCGTCAGCCGAGCATTCGGATCGCCAGTCGGATGCTCAGCGATAACCGGTGGGAAGTCGCGGTGATCGACAGCGGTCCCGGCCTGCGGAGCGAGATCGTCGGGCGGGCATTCGAATCCTTCGTCACCACCAAGGAGGCTGGCACGGGGCTTGGCCTTGCGATCGTCAAGCGCATCGTCGACTTGCACGGGGGAGCGGCGAAGCTGACCTCGCTCCCCGAAGGCGGCACCTGCGCGTCGTTTTGGATTCCGACGGGGACTTAGTCGAGCATTGCGGTTTGATAGCCCCATTCCTTGACTCGGTATTGGATCTTTCGCTGGCTGATGCCGAGGATCTCGGCTGCGCGCGCGGTGGAACCGTCTACTGCATCCAGCGTCCGTAGGATCGCGACCCGTTCGAGCTCGGACATCGTGATGCCTGGAATCAGCGCCAAGACCGAACCGTTTTGGAGGTCCCCGTGAGCGGAGGTGGGCAAGTCGTCGCGTTGGATCAGCTCGTTTTCGCACATGACCACGGCTCGTTCGATCGCGTTTTCCAGCTCTCGAACGTTGCCGGGCCAGGGATAGATCATCAGGTGCTGCAACGCTTCTTCGGATAGACCTTGCACCGAGCGGTCGTTCTCCCCAGCGTACTTGCGTAGAAACGCATGGGCCAACAAAGGAATGTCGCTTCGTCGAACCCGGAGCGGCGGCACGTCGAGCTGGACTACCTTGAGCCTGTAGTAGAGGTCCTCGCGGAACCTTCCGTCGTCGACCCGTTGCTTCAAGTTGCGGTTCGTGGCCGCCACGACTCGGACATCGACTTTGAGTGTTTCATTTCCTCCGACCCGCTCGAATTCGCGCTCTTGAAGGAAACGCAGAAGCTTGATTTGGACGCTGGCTGGGATTTCGCTCACCTCGTCGAGAAAGAGCGTCCCGCCATCGGCCTGCTTGAACCGCCCCTCGCGCCGCGTCACCGCGCCGGTGAACGAGCCGCGTTCGTGACCAAAGAGCTCAGACTCGAGCAGTGTTTCGCTCAAGGATGCGCAGTTGAGCTTGATGAAGGGCTTGTCTTTGCGCTTCGAGTTCTGGTGTATGGCCGCGGCCATCAGCTCCTTGCCAGTGCCGGTTTCGCCATGGATCAGCACGGTCGCTCGACTCCGAGCGACTTGCGCGATGTTTTTCATCAGGCGCTGCATCGAGGGGTGCTCGCCCAGGATGTTGCCAAGTTGAAAGCGCTCCTCGAATCGTTCGCGAAGCTGCGCGGCTTCCCGTGACAGACGGGTCCGATCAAGTGCGCGGTCGACGATCGCCATCACGGCATCGAGCTCGAGGGGCTTGGTGAGATAGCTCTCGGCACCGAGCTTGATCGCTTTGACAGCGGTGTCGATGGTTGCGAACGCCGTCATCACGATGAACGTGGTATGGGGCGACATCGGCCGTCCGCGTTCGATCAGCGACAAGCCATCCATCCCCGGCATCTTGAGGTCGGTCAAGACGACATCGGGATCGACCTGCTCCAACTGCAGTAGCGCCGTACGGCCGTCGGCAGCGGTGCTCACGGAATAGCCGGCATCGTCGAGGAGCTCCGCGAGCGCATTTCGCGCGTTCGCTTCGTCGTCGACGATCAACACGCGACCTTTCGAGTTTGCGACGTTTGCGCGTTTGGCGGAGTCGGAGAAGTTGGATGCGGTGTTTACACTAGTCATGATTACTCTGCTTTGCAGTTGATGTGCCAAGGTCTGGCACTTCGATTTCTAGGCGCGGGCGGTAGCGTCTTCGCTTCCCGAGAGTCCTGCCGAGCGGGCGTCGGCGAGCTGCTTGTACTCCGCGAACGAAGCTTCGAGATCCTCGACAAACTCGTGGACGTCGGGAAAAGACTCCCAGTCCGCGTTCAATCCAAAGTGAAGCCCGCCGGCGTAGCTGAACAATGCGATGCCCAGATTCTGGTTCTGCATCAGCGGAACCATCGGATAGATCGCCTTCATGGGGGAGCTGAGCAGGTAAAGGGGGAAGGGCGGCCCAGGCACGTTTGTGATGATCAAGTTGTAAGTGCGTAGCTTCATCGCGACCAAGTAGAGCTCTGACACGATACGTTTGGTCGTGAGGTCTGCGACTTCTTCGATCAGCTCGGCGCCGCCCGTTTGGTTCGACTCCTTCTTCAGCTCGGTCGTCACATGGATGACTTTCCTCAGGCGCTCGAGGGGGTCTGGTTCGGACACCGGCAGATCGGCGAGAAGCAGAGCTACCTGATTGCCAACCGTCGAACCACCGGCTTTGCGAATGTTCACCGGCAGAGCAGTTCGAAACCCTTCCATCGAGTCGACGTCCGAGCCCCGCCGCAAGAGGAAGCGACGTACGGCGCCGGTTACCGTAGCGACGACCACGTCGTTGATCGTTCCACCCAGGCTGTTCTTGACCGCCTTCACGTCGTCGAGCGCGAATCGAACCCAATCGAATCGGCGGTAGGGGCTGATATCCTGCTCGGTAAAAATCGTCCTCGGAGCTGGCTTCATGCCTGATCGGAGCAAGCTCGATAGGCCCTGGAAGTTCTGCCGAACCCGCGGCAAGAAGTGGCTTAGCTTGCGAAGGCCGTCGATGCGGTGGTTGGTTTCACCGACGAGAAGCTGTGTGCGGCTCGGAGCCGGGCGTGGCTTCCATTCCTGTGGATCGCGCTCCGGGGCGTCGGGACTGACTGTCAACAAGGCTTGCAGCAGCTCAACGCCGGCGATGCCGTCCACCATGCAGTGGTGCACTTTGATAATCAGGGCAAAGCAGTCGTTCTCGACGCCCTCGACCACCCAGAATTCCCACAATGGCCTGCTTCGATCGAGATGCTGCGAAAAGAGCCGACCCACCAGCCGTTTGAGCGAACGCTCATCGCCGGGCAGAGGCAAGCGCGTGTGGCGCAGATGGAAGTGCATGTTGAAACGGTCGTCATCGACCCAGACCGGGTGTCCATACCCCGGGATCCACTCCACCCGCTGTCGGTAGCGGGGAATCGAGTCCACCGCCGCCTTGGTGTATCGAGTGAGTCGTTCGATATCGAGGCCTCCGTGCTCGAGCGTGAGAGGCTTCGCATCGAAAATTAGAGCGGCGCCCACGTGCATCGGGGCGGACTTGCTCTCGACGTCCAGGAACGTCGCGTCCAGAGCGCTCAATCGCTCGTAGAATGTTTCCGGCATAGCGTGGAGATGTCTAGCAAGATGTAAGCCCACGTATCTGGTAGCCAATAACCCAACACACGGGCGTCAGACACCCTGTAGCAGCGAATATTATGCGTTTCCGATCTTAGCAAGCGCAAAATATTCACCCGATGGTGTTCAGGTTGCCAATGGCATGGAACATGCTTGGAATACGGGGCATGGCGCAGCTCTTGGTCCGAGATCTCATGACGCAGCCGGTGAAGACCGTTGGTCCGGCGAGCCCCCTTCGGGAGGCCATCCAGCTGATGCAGGCGAGCCATATCCGCCACGTGGCCGTCGTGGAGGAGTCTGGGCACCTGCTGGGGCTCATTTCGCACCGGGATGTCCTGCGCAGTCAGGAAGGGAGTCTCTCTGGGGCCTTGTCGACCGAACAGGCCCACATGAACCGCTGGATCGAAGCCCGATGGGTCATGACGAAAGAGGTGCGCACGGTGTATCCCGATACGCCTGCCCTGGAAGCTGCGTTGATCCTTCGGTCGCATGCATACGGTTGTGTTCCCGTGGTCGAGGATGGGCGGCTCGTGGGCATGTTAACCGACTCGGATTTCGTCGAATATGCGATTCAGACCCTCTCCGATCCCGGCCTGTAAACCGACGACCGCGGAGCCGTCGCATGTGCCGCATCGAAATGGCACGGTGCTTGGTGTAAGATTCGCCCCATGGCCATCAAGACCATCGTTGTGGGGACCGACCTCGGGGAGTCTGGCCATCGCGCGATGCGGCTTGCGATTGCGACTGCCCGGGCGAGCCGCGCAACCCTTTGGCTGGTGCATGCGAGCGAGATGGGGTTGGAGCATGCGTGGCCCGACCTGCCCGTCGGCGCGCGGTCCGCTGCTCAAGCGCTTCGCGAGCGATTGAAGGGGCGCTTCGAGAACTCGCTACAAGAGCTCGAACGCGAGCGCAAGGCATGCGAAGACCTGGGCCTGAGTTGCCAGACGTCTTGCGAAGAAGGCCGTCCCTGGGAGACGATCTTGCGCACCGCAGTTTCGGTCAATGCCGACCTGATAGCCGTGGGGGATCCCGTCGGAGCCATCGGCCTGCCCGAACGCTTGCTTGGCTCGACGGCGGAACGCGTCTTGGCACAAGCCCCTTGCTCGGTGCTGGTTTCGTGTGGGCGTCTTCGCGCAGACTACAGCGGAGCGCGTATCGCCGTGGGCGTCGATTTTTCTTTGCACGGGGTCGAGGCCGTTCGCTGGGCGCGCGATGTGGCCAGCGCGATCGACGGCGAGGTGTCACTGCTCCATGTCGTACCGCACCCGATCACCGAGAGTCGGATGCCGACGGAGTGGCCAAGTGTGCTCGAAGGCCTCTCGTCCACGGCACGCTCGCGCCTCGAGCAGCTCATCGTGACCGAGGGCCTGAAGCCGAGCACGACCGTACAGGTCTTGGATGGGTCGATAGGAAAGACGATCTGCAATGCGGCGGCGAGCATCAACGCAGACCTGGTATTTGTCGGCTGCAGGGGTCAAGGCAGGCTCCGCGGCATGATGCTTGGCAGTGCCTCGCAATACTGCCTTCGCTATGCGCCGGTTCCGGTTCTCGCGGTTCGTCCGCGACTTCAGCGCTAGCCGTTGAATGTCGCTTCGAGCACGCTCCGGATCTCGTGCAGGGATCGCGAGGTGTCCACTCGTAGATGCTCGGACTCCCGGAGCTCCTCGATCGGCTCGAAGCGCTTTTCAAACTCCTCCAACAGGTCGGTTCTCGCGTCGCTCTCATGCGGCCCCCCGCTTTCGCGCGCGGCAAGACGATCCAAAATCAGAGCGCGGGGGGCTCTGCACTCGACCAGCAAGAAGGGGACTCCGTGCTGGCTCGCCAAGCGGCGGGCAGCATCTCGCATCGCCCCGGTGCGAAACGAAGCGTCGATCACGACCGGACGTCCGGACGAGAGTACGATGTCGGCAAGCCTCAAGATCGCCCCGTATACGGCTTGGGTAGCGCTTGGCGAGTAAGATCCGGACCAAGCTCCGCCTGGGAGCGGTTCGGTCGGCTCTCGGTCCATCAGCTGCTTCCGCGTCCGGTCCGAGCTAAGCACTGGAGCGGCGAGCAAGTCACCGATCGTTGCCGAGGTCTGGCTCTTCCCAGCGGCGATCATCCCTCCGACGGCGACGAGCCGCGGTGGCACGAGCGGTGGGCGCTCGAACGCCAACGCTAGAAGGAAGTAGCGGCGGGCCTCCAGCCGCGCCCGCTCCCTTGCCTCAGGGGAGGCCTCGGTATCCGCGGCGAGCAGTGAGGCAACCTTCCCGCGCACGAAAGCGCGGTAGCTCTCGTAGAAGTTGACCACCGAATAGAGCTCATAGTCGTTCGATTCGCGTGCATACCGGGCGAGAAACCGCTCTGCGAGGTCCACCCGCCCGTGCCAGGCAAGGTCCATCGACAAGAACGCGATGTCCGCGCAGACGTCTCCGTAGCGGAAGCGGTCGTTGAACTCGATGCAGTCGATGATCGAAATAGACTTTTCGGACTCGAAGTACACGTGCTCGAGCCTCAAGTCCCCGTGTCCGTCTCGGACACGCCTGGCACCGATTCTCGCTACAAAAGGAGCGTCGTTGCTGAGTGTCTGCACTTGCCACGCCTCGATCCCGTGGGATTGCTCCAGCGTCAGATAGGCCCCGATCGAGTCCCGGGTTTGTTCGAAGTTCTCCGCCACGTTTCTGCGGATCATCTCGATGTCACCGTGCTTGGACGTTTCCGCGTCGCAGCGCACGCTGTCGTGGAATCGCGCGATGTGGGCCGCGAGCGCGTCGATGTGTTTCGGCGTCAACAAACCTGCTCGCAAGAGCTCGTCCGCCCGCCTATCAATGGCGAGACGACGCATCCGAACGGCCCAGTCCACGGCCTTGCCGGCTCCTGCGATCCGGTGAACACCCGAAGCGTCGACCGTGATCGGCACCACGTCGAGGTAGACGTCTGGCGCGAGCCGCCGGTTCAGCTGCAGCTCCGCGTCGCACGCGGCGCGGCGCTTCTCGAGCGTCGTGAAGTCGAGGAAGCCCAAGTCGACGGGTCTTTTCACCTTGAACACCTCCTCGGCACCCAAGAAGATCCAAGAGATATGTGTCTCGATCAGCTCGAAGCCGCTGGCTTCGAGATCCGCTTTCAGCGTTCCCATCACATTCCTGAGCAGCGAGGCTAGAAGTATACCCTTCGGGGAGCTCCCGCCCATGCGCTCGGCTTCGGTCGCGCGCAATTCTATCGCGACGTGCCCAATTCGCGCATCGTTTGCGTCACTCGTTCGAAACGGCAGCCGAAGCAGGGGCCCCCAACTGGGCACGAGGTTTGCTTCCTAATGAGCATCAGTACGGGAGGCAACGATGACGACACGAAAGCTAGAGAGACCGGAATGGCAACGGTACTTCGACGAGGTTTCAAAGCACCTCCCCACGATGCGGGTAGGCATTTCGATCATGGGCGAAAGTATCGGCGTGCAGCCAGAGAGCGAGGACAGTGTCTTGGTCGGGATTAGTTACGACCCGAATGACGAAGCTCTCGAAGTGGATGCGGCGAATATCTCCCACCGGATGCCCAAGCCGAAGCAAATCTTCGTTCGAGAAGAGGCTGGGAGGCTATCGAGCATCGAGGTCATTGCCCAGGACGGGACGAAGCAAATTATCGAGCTCCGGCCGCTCCCCTCGTTGCCTGCTTCCTGACTTGCGGCTACGGAGGTCTGAAGATGGGAAGAACTTGGATCTTGGTGGCACACGAGGCCGGCGCGCGATTGTTCGCGAACGATGGGATCGGCCAGGGCTTGGCTCTGGTCCAATCGATCGACCATCCTGAAGGCCGGGCGCGCGATCGGGACATCGACTCCGATCGTCCCGGACGCTCGTTTCGCAAAAACAGCGGTGACCCGCGCCGCGCTTCGATGGGACAAAGCGAGAGCCCGCACGATAGGGTGGTCTCCGACTTTTCAAGAACGCTCGCCAACAAGCTCCGGCACGGACGTGTGCAAAATCAGTTTGACCGCCTGGTTCTCGTCGCGCCTCCGCGATTCTTGGGATTGCTGCGTTCCGCGCTCGATGGACCGACTTCGCAGCTGGTGATCGGCTCCGTTGACAAAGACCTCGCGACCAGCACCGAGGCCGAGCTGATCCAACATCTCGGTGAAGCGATCGTCATTTGACCGGGCGCTCGTTCGTCGAGAGCACGACAGCGAAAGGTAGATGAGATGGCCAACTTCGAAATGCCCGTGACCGAATACATGACTAGCCCGGTCGAGACGATTCACATCGGCGAAAGCCTCGTTGCCGCCGACGCGATGTTCACGGAGCAAGGCGTCTCTGCTCTCGGTGTCGTCAACGACGCCGGTGAGCTCAAGGGCGTAGTCTCGCGGACCGATCTCCTGCACGCAGCAGTGTTCAGCCATGGCGTGACCTTTCGCGTTCCCGATCGCCCGGTCGAGGAGATCATGCAATCCCCGGTGCTCCAGGTTCCAAACGATGCGCCCGTGGCTGCGGTCGCCAAGCTGATGCTGAAGAAGCACGTTCACCGCATCTTCGTCACCAGCGCCGGTAAGCCCGAGGGCGTCATCTCTACACGCGACCTGATGCGAGCGGTTGGGGATAAGCGCATCAAGACGCCGATTTCCGAGATTGCCTCGGGCTCCGTGGTCAAGGTCAAGGCCGACGATCCGATCGCCATGGCCGTCGATCGCCTTGATCTATCCAACAAGCATGGTCTGGTCGTGGTCGAAGGAGACTTCCCGGTCGGCATCTTCGATCAGGCGTGCGCTCTGCAAGCGCGCCGACTGGCCCCGACTACCGCGGTCGAATACGTGATGAACGTCTGCATCTTGATCCTCCCTGCCGGGATGGGTCTCGGCCGAGCTGCGGAGCAAGCCTTGGCGATGAGCGTTCGCCGCATCTTGATCGAGAACGATCGAGGGGTGACCGGGATTGTTGGCGGGCTCGATTTCGCCAGGGTCATGAAATGACCGCCCCAAGCGCGACTTACTGACCTCAAGCTTTCACAGCCACTTTTGGATGTGCATGCCGAGAGCTGCTGGCCGTAGTGGGCTCCGATCCTTCGGCCTGACTCGGAACCGCAGCTCGTGGCCGCCGCTGGCCCTCACGGTAAAGGCGCCCCGCCAGGTGCTCCGCCCTTCGCCGTCCTCCGATTCGAATGGGACGACGATTCTCGACGAGAGGTCGTGAAGCCGGCTGCCATAGGTCACCACGGCTTCGACCACCAACTCTCTGGCGTCGAGCCCCGGGTGATGGAGGGAAAGCTCGGTAGAGACCGTCGTGCCGACGACCAGCTCGTTGCCGCTCAAGCCGCCGAAGCGGACGCTTTCCATCGCGATCTCGTTCCAGTGGCTTCGGATCGCCTCGGCCAGGTCCGCCAAAGCGAACAGTGGCCGGTAGTTCGAGTCGCGCAGGGCGACCGCATCTCGCATCGCTGGCTCGTAGAAGTTGTCGGCATAGTCGGTGACCATCCGTCGAGCGGAGAACCGCGGAATGATGCTCGACATGCTGGCCTTCATCCGGTCGACCCAGGCCACCGGGACCCCGTCGGCGTTTCGATCGTGGTAGCTAGGCAGGATCTCGCCTTCGAGGAGTGCCATCGTCACGGCGCGGTCGTAGGCGCTCGGGTCGTGAATCGAGGTCGCCGGTAGGTCGATCACCCAGCCGTTGTTCTCTTCGTAGCCCTCGAGCCACCAGCCATCGTCGACGCTGAGGTTCAGGCAGCCGTTCATGGCGGCCTTCATGCCGGAAGTCCCGCTCGCCTCGAGCGGACGCGTAGGCGTGTTCAACCACACATCGCAGCCAGCCACCATTCGACGTGCCGAATCGATCGCGTAGCCCTCCATGAAGATGACCCGACCTACCAGATCCGGGTGCTTCGTAGCTTGGTAGACCCGCTGTAATAGTGCTTGCCCGTGGCCGTCGGCCGGATGGGCCTTGCCAGCGTAGATGATCGTTGCGCCGGGATTGCCATTGAGCAGCTTGGCGAGCCGTTCGGGTTCGTCCAGGAGCAAGTCCGCACGTTTGTAGGGTGCGAACCGTCGAGCGAAACCGATGAACATGCGATCTTCGTCGAGCCTCGAGAGCATATCGCGGAGCAAAGAGAGGTCCTCGCGCCGTCGGGTCCAGGTCTCGGTTAGGTGCTCTTTTAGCCAATCGACGTAGTCCGCGCGGAGCTCGCGATGCGTCGCCCAGAGATCGGCTGGATCGTGGTCGCGCATCCACTCCCAGCTATCAGGGTCGTCGATCTGGTTACGCCAGTCGTGCCCCATTTGCCGTTCCATCAGCCGTTGCCATCGAGGTGCGAGCCAAGTCGAAACGTGCACGCCGTTGGTGATGCTCGTGCAAGGCACGTCGTCGGGGTCATCGAACTCCGGAAAGAACTGAAGGAACATCTCACGCGCGACTTCGCCGTGCTTGGCGCTGACCCCGTTGATTCGCCCCGCGTTTCGTACGGCGAGCGCGGTCGTTCCGAACTCGTTGGCCGCGCTATTCGGCGTATTTCCGATCGCGAGCAGACGGGGCCAATCCATGCGGAGCACGTGCTCGAATCGCGCCAGGTACGGGCGTATCATCTCCTCGGGAAAATGGTCATGTCCGGCCGGCACGGGCGTGTGCGTGGTGAATACGGTCGTATTTCGGATGTACTCGAACGCCTCTTGAGACCGGAGGCCGTGCCTCTTGATCAGGTGAGCTGCGCGCGCGAGGAGCAGGAAGGCGCTGTGGCCTTCGTTCATGTGAAAAACATCCGGTTCGATGTCGAGCTCGGTGAGCAGTTGGTAGCCTCCGAGGCCTAGGACCATCTCCTGTCGCAGACGGTGCGCGGTGTCCCCGCCGTACAAGCGGTTGGTGATCGCGCGGTCTTCGGGCTTGTTTTCCGGCAGGTTGGTATCGAGCAGGAAGAGCGGCACCCTGCCGACCTTCAATTGCCAGGCCTGTACTTGTACCGGGCCGGTGGGCAGCGGGACCGTCACTCGCAGCGGCGAGAACCGCCCGACCATGACGGGCTCGAACGGAGGGTTCTCGAAATCGTTGGTGTCCCCGAGGTCCTCCTGTCGACCGTCACGATCGATGATCTGGTGGAAGTATCCGTCGTGGTAGGCGAGGCCGACCGCGCAGAGGGGCAGGTTCAAATCGCTTGCCGCCTTGAGGTGGTCGCCTGAGAGAATTCCGAGCCCTCCCGAGTAGAGCTTCAAGAAGCCGGCGAGTCCAAACTCCATGCAAAAATAAGCGATTCGTACGTCCTGCGTTTCCGTCGACTCGATCATCTCTCGGTGGAGCCGCCCGAGGTCTGCGACGTACTCCGCGTCGTCCGCCGCAGCCATGAGCCGATCGGGCTTCACCTGGTCGAGGAGCGCATGCGGGTTCTCCTCGACCTTGAACCAGAGTGCCGGATCGATTCGTTTGAAGAGCGCGCCGACCTCGGGGTGCCAACGCCACCAGAGATTGGACGCGATCTCCCTCAGGGCTTGCAGCTCGTCGGGAAGCGCGTTCGCCACAACGAAGGTTCGGGTGTACGGAGCCCCCTCTTCTCCTTCCTCCACGGGAGGCTTCACGAAGAGGCCAAATACACCGGAGGAATCGGAAGACGGCGCGGGCATCGAAGGGACGCTCAAGCGCTCCATCGGCAACTCTTTGCGACGCGCAGCGCCCGCTGCGAGGGCGAGACGGTGCGCCTCCTCGTAGTTCACCATGAAGTTAGACCAGTCGGTCAGGGCCGCGGTTCTCAAACAGGCTTCACCAAGCGACGTACGGTCGATCGCCGGGAAATCGATGAACTCGAGCAGTGCGGCCTTCAGCGACTCGGTGACTTCCGTGGTGGTTACACCTTCACGCTTGAGCACCTTGACACCAGTACGGTCCCCATCGCCCTGCGCCGCAACCCAGCGACCGAACCCAGCGCGGTCCGTCGTGACCGCAGGGACACCAAACGCCACCGCTTCGAGCGGCGTATACCCCCATGGCTCGTAGAACGACGGGAAGACGCCGAGATCGGCGCCCGGAAGCAGGTCCCAGTACTTGTGACGGATGAGCGGATCGGTTCCGTCGAGATAGATCGGTACGTGCACCACGTGCACAGGAGCCCCCGGCGCGTTACGCAAGCCCAGCGCGTTCAGCTGGTTCGTGATCGGGTCGTTGGCCTCGTCGACGAGGTCGTGCGTGCATCGCAGTGGGGGTCCGGCGGAAGCACCATGGGAGCGCTCCCAGAGCAGACGTTTGGGCTCGGCGTGGCCCGCGGGCAGCATCGCGTAGACGAGCACTCGCTTCCCGTGGCGCGATTCGAGCTCTTTTTGGAGGCCCGCCGCGGCGTCGAGGTACACGTCCACGCCCTTGTTGATGTACTCATATCGGCCGGCGAGCGCGAAGATGAGAGTGTTCTCGCGATCGTACTGGTCACCCGTCGTGAGCTCGGCGAGCTTGAAGAGCTCCTCGCGCGCGCGCTGCCGCTGCTCCGGCTCCACCGGCCTGGCGCCGAAGCCATTGAGCAAGATCACGTCCGGCTTTCTCCCTAGGAGATGTTCGCACTCCAAAGCGGTGATCTCGCTGACCGTCGTGAACACATCCGCTTCCTGCGCCGCCACCGATTCCATCGAGTGCTTCGACGACACGTTCAGCTCCTTGGCCGCGCCCTCGGGCTCGATGCTTGGTAGCGATGCGTAGAAGTTGGGATCCGCTCGCAGTGCTGCGAGTGATCGGCCGAGTATCGTGGCGTGTGTGGTGAACACGGTTCCGATTTCGGGCGCGGCGGTCTGTAGGTGTAGGATCGCGCTAGCCGACATCCACTCGTGCGCCTGAACGATCGCCGTCTGTCGCGCGGGAAGCAGGTAGCGATCACGGATGTGCTCGATGATCATGCCTGCGCCGTGCCCGAACAGCACCGGATCGTAGTAGTCCCACGCTCCGAACAAGGAATCGAGCTCGTAGCGCTCCCAGTACCGTCCGAGGATCTCGTCCTTGCGCTGATACAAGCGCGACTGGTTGATCAGCAGACAACGCGGCTCTCCTGGAACCAACCAGCGCCCCATTTCCACGCCCACCTCGTGGTCTTGGAGCGAGTCCGCAAGCTTGCGATCCCAAATGTCTGGTCGAAACTCCGGCGCGACGCCTTCACCCCGCGGGACGTCCGGCCCGATCGTGATGTACCCGTCTTCCCCATGGCGTTGTTGCACCTCTGGGACACGGCTGGCCAGCACGGTGTGGATACCGCCAACCATGTTGCAGACCTCCCAAGAGATCTCGAAGAAGACAGCCTTGCTCATAGCCGGATTTGTTTCTCTGCCGGGGCTAGCACCGAGAGGTTCAAGTCTTTCATGACGTTCATGTAGTGGATGAAGGCATCGTAGGGCCCGTCGTAAGGACTGAAGTAGTCATGCACCGCCGCATCGGAGTCAGATTTCGTAGCCATGTAGTAGAAATGGTCTGAAGTCTGCAAGCGCCGCCAGAGGGCCAGCAAGTGAGAATTATTGCGTCTCCGGACGGCGCTGCCCAGTGAATAGATCTCGGCGAGCGCCCGCTGCTGCATCGCGTTGCCTTGCCAGGCGCTGACGTCACGAGCCTCGTCGGCCCAGGAAACCGTTCGGTGGAACGGGAGCTCCCCAAGCGCCGGATAGCGATCGATGACCTGGCTCGGCGTGAGGATGTCCCAGTGCGGATGTGTGAAGAGCAGGTCCGGCAGGCGCCTGAGGAAGTCGAAGATTCCCGTTTCTTTCCACTGATGCTCGCCAAATGTCTCGTAGTCCATGAACAGGTTGATCACATCGCCGGCACCGCTCTGCCCATGGACCCAACCGGCAAACTTCTCCGCAGTGAGCGGATAATCGGCCCAAGCCTTGTTCGAGAAGCGGAAGGCAATGTCGTCGGAAAGCTTGTAGTTCTTTGCCAGCAACTTCATCTCGCGGCCGGGTACGCGGTAGACGAAGTTCGGGCTTCTCCAATCGAGAACGTCATCTGCACCCTCGATGATCATCGCGTCGAAGCCCTGGTCCGCGATCAACTGGCCGATCTCGTCGTTGTAGATGAGCTCGGTGTTTCGGAAGACGCGCGGCACCTGCCCAAATTCCGACTTGATGAGCTTCAGCTCCATCTCGATTTGCTCCCCGTACTCGTCCTTGTCGTACAGGGCCGCGAGACTGTGGTAATAAGTCTCCGCAATGAGCTCGACCGCGCCGGTCTTTGCGAGCCGCACGAAGCTGTCGAGCACCTCGGGCGCGTAAAGCTTCATCTGCTCGATCGCCACACCCGTCACGGCGTACGAAACACGAAAGCGGCCATCGGTCCGCTCGATGAGGCGAAGCATCGACTCGTTGGCCGGCAAATAGCACTTCTTCGCCACCTTGCGGAGAACCTCGGCGTTGAGCTTTTCGTCGAAGTAATTGTGGTCGCGACCCACCTGAAGCGCTCCATAGGGCTTCAGGCGATAAGGTTGGTGGACTTCGAAATAGAAACAGACCGACGGCATGGCTCACCTCATCCGCGCAGGACGGACTCGTAGACTGGAATGAGTGTTTCGGCGGCGGCATCCCAGTGGATGTGCCGGATCTCTTCCCGGGCTCGTTCGACGATGACCCGTCGCAATTCCGGAAGCTCCAGGAGGGCAACGATTTGGCTGGCCATTTTGTCGACGTCCCAGAAGTCGACTTTGAGAGCGTTGCGCAGCACCTCGGATACGCCGGACTGCTTCGACACGATGACCGGTCGGTCGTAACTCATCGCTTCGAGCGGAGCGATGCCGAAGGGCTCTGAAACCGACGGCATGACGTACACGTCGGCGGTCGAAAATGTGCGCTCGAGCTCTGCGCCCCGAACGAAACCAGGAAAACGGAACGATTTGGTGATGCCGAGCTCCTCGACCATGGCTTTCATCCGCGGAAGCATGTCTCCGGAGCCCGCCATGATGAACACCGCATCGGGGACCTGCTCCAGAACGCGGGCGGCGGCTTGGACGAAGTACTCCGGCCCCTTTTGAAACGTCACTCGCCCGAGGAAAAGCACGACAGGCCCCTTGGAGCTGCGCTGCTCGGTGTACGCTTGCACCGTTTCGCGCGCGTACACTCCGTTGTGTACGACCGAGATCTTGTCGAGCGATGTTCCGTGGACTCGGCTGATGAGGTTGCGTGTGTAGTAGCTCACCGCGATGACCCGCGTGGCGGCCTCGAGCCCTTGATGCTCCACCGAGACGATGTCCCGATCGGCTCCATGTCCTGCCCGATCGTATTCGAGGCTGTGCACATGAACGAGCAGTGGGGCTCCAGCACGGTGCGCGATTTCGACACCCGCGGGGAAGGTCATCCAGTCGTGCGCATGCACCAGGTCGTACTTGCGACCCTGAACGCGGCGGGTGGCCGACATGGCATAGCGAGCCACCTCGGAAAACAAGTCCTCGCCATAATGCGCCCCGCTCGACGACTCTTGAGAATACGAGAAGTCCGCGCCCGGAACGTGAGCATGCTCGAGCCTGGTCATCTCGCCCGGAGGACCAGGCAACGGATGCAAGATCTTCGACGCCAGGATCTCGGCAATGGCAGTTTCGTGAAGCGCGCCTGTCGCGATGAGCTCCCGGTACGTCTTTTGGTCCAGGTACGGTTTCAGCATCGCCGGCACCTGGATCATCCGAACTCCTGGCTCGCCTAGCGCCGCTGCTCCGGCACGGGCGGCCTCGGCCTCGGCCGCGGCCGTGAAGATCGGGTCGGTGGCGAGCGCGGGCTCTGCGGTGATCAATCGGCTGAGCGGATCGTGTGGTGCGAGGGGAACCTGGACTGGCGTTGGGGCCGGAGTCCGAGCCCCCGGCATCGAATCCGCGGACGCCGCCCCCAAGATTTGCATGTGCGGCGCATCTTCCTCGCCGAAGAGCCTCGGCACGAGGAAGTCGATCTCGATGCCACGTCTCGCAAGCGCAGTCGTCAGCCCCTCGCAAGCAGTCCCGAGCCCGCCGCTAATATGGGGAGGATACTCCCAGCCCAGCATCAAGATCTTCATGGACTCGCCATCTTAGCGACCCGCAGGACCTCCGCCACACTCCAGGCTTGTGCGGGCGCGCCTCCGGGGCGGTGGGGCGCGTCCCCATCGAAGACCTCGCTGATCTGTCCGATGCACCCTTCGGTCCGAAGGTGCGCGGAAAGTGATGCGAGCACGGGAATCATCTCTTCTGTAGCCGCCTGGGGGCCTTCGATCGCCTCGACCGCATCGGCATAAAGGCCGAGAAGCCATGGCCAGACGGTTCCCTGATGGTAGGCGCGGTCCCGCTCCGACTGCCCGCCGCGGTAGAACGGTTGATAGCCGGGGTCGTCCGGCGAGAGTGTCCGCAGGCCCACCCGGGTGAGCAGCTTTTCACGCACCGCAGCGAGCGCCCGTTTCTTGTGGGCCTTGTCGATCGGGACGCCGGGCAGAGAGAGGGCCCAGAGCTGATTCGGCCGCAGCCGTCCGTCAGGGTGGTTTCCATCGTGTGTATCGGTCAAGAAGCCCTGATCTTGAAGCCAGAATCTTTCCTCGAAATGATCGGACAGTTTCTTCGCGGTTTCGCCCCACTTTTCCCGAAAGGCCGGACGAAGTTTCTTCGCCCAGCGAAGCGCGGTCGTGAGCCCGGAAAGCCAGAGGGCGTTCAGGTCGACCGCGTAGCCCTGACGAGGGGTCACCGGCCAACCGTCCACGAGCGCGTCCATCCAGGTGAGCGCCCAGGGCCCATGATCGACGAGGAGAAAACCCTGCGCGTCGACGTGCACGCGGGGATCTGCGCCGCCGCCGATTCGCTCGATCAGGTCGAGGCAGACCTCTTGGAGGGCGGTGAGGCGCCGGCTCCGCGTTCGCTTGGCGGTGAGGGCCGTCGCTCGGATGAAGAGAAGCGAGGCGTCGATCGACTCTGCGTTCGGCGGCACGTCACCGCTTTGCGGAATATTGGGGACGAGGCCGTTCACCAGGCGATCCGCGAGTGACTCGAGTATCGCAAGGGCCCGATCGACGTCGTTGCGGGCTAGGCAGAGGCCGGGCAGGGCGATCAAAGAATCCCGCCCCCATTCTCCAAACCAGGGATAGCCGGCGATGACTCCGGTGCGATCCCCCGAAAGCTCGACCAGGTACGCGTCGGCCGCGTCGTCGAGCTCTTGAACGAACGAGCGGCGTGAGCCCAGCACCGAGCTGAGCACCTGCGGCTCGTGGCTGGCTGCCGGCGTCGTCCCGAGTCGAAGGCAGAACGCGCGATCATGGTCGACCTCGAGGCGGAATTCGCCCGGTGTGAAGAGGTCCTCCGCATCCTCGTAACCGCGCTCGCGTTCCCATTCGTAGTGAACGCCTTCGTACCAGTGGCCGTCCGGGCGAAAGACGCCTGGGGCGCCATGCAGACTCGTGATGAGGGCCGGTACGTTCTTGTAGGGGTGCATGGCCACGCGAAGCGACTCGCCGTCTTCGACGTCGAGCTCCCCGTTCATGAAGGGATTTGCAACGGTCAGCTCGTGGATCGGCCGGCAACGGATCAGCGGACGAAGCCGCAGGTCGGCCGGCTCGCTGAGCCCTTCGATCGTGTACCGAATCCAGACCGCGTCGGCGTCGTCTTCGAGCCAGAGCTCCCGCGTGAACGTGACGCCGCCAAACTCGTAGGTCCAACGCGGCAACGGCTCGAAGCGGTTCAGGTAGTCGACGCCGTTCGGCTCGACGGTGTTGCCCCAGTTGTAGCTGTGCAGGGCGACTCTTTGATCGCCGATCGTGAGCCACTCCTCGACCTCGGCGACCATGTTAAGCGGCTCGCCGACCCCTGGCTCCCGGACGGTCAGAAGCCCGTGGTACTTCCGGCGAGGGCATCGATCGATCGTTCCCATCGCAAACGAACCGCGTGAATTGACGGTCAGCCACTCAGCGGCCGGAGTGGTCGCGGCGGCTCCGAGGGTGTCTTCTTCGCTTCCCTGCGCCTTGCTGAGGAGGCGCAGCCCCGACGCGCTGTCGGACCGAGATGGGAACCAGGTTGGCAAAATCACAGTAACCCCCTTTAGACCCAATTCCGCGAAGGGTCGAAAGCAGCTCCCAAAGCAGGAGGCGTGCCAAAGGCTGGCACGTGGAGCTGCATCTTTCCGTCATAATTCGTCAACATGAGCCGTGGTGCGGCGCAACATCTGCAGGGCCGCGCCCCAGGAGCGAAATGGCTGCGCCTTCGGCTTACGCGCGGGTCTCGCGCCACGCACGCGCCAGGGCCTCTTGATCGTTGGGATGGGCGATGGAGATGAGCAGCTGCGCGCGTTCGTTCAAGGTCTTGCCGTACAGGTCGACCGCGCCGTTCTCCGTGATGATGAACTGAACGTGCGCCCGCGTGGTCACCACACCGGCCCCCGGCCGAAGGGTAGGCACGATTCGCGGAGCTCCTTTGCGAGTCCGGCTCGTCAGGGCGATGATGGGCTTGCCCCGCTCCGAGGTCATCGCGCCGCGGATGAAATCCATTTGGCCGCCGACCCCGGAGATGACGCGATGGCCGATGGAGTCGGCGCAGACCTGCCCGGTGAGGTCGATTTCGACAGCCGAGTTGATCGCGGTGACCTTGGGGTTCCGGTTGATGACCGACACCCGGTTGACGTAGCCGATATCGTACTGAGCGATGGTCGGATTGTCGTCGATGTAGTCGTAGACGCGGCGCGTCCCGACGACGAAACCGGAGACCGTTCGGCCCGGGTGAATGACTTTTTGGCTGTTGTCGACCGCACCGCATTCGAGCAACGGCAGCAAGCCGTCGGACCACATCTCCGTGTGAACGCCTAGATGGCGATGACCTTTGAGTGAGGCCAAGACCGCGTCGGGGACGGCTCCAATCCCCATCTGAAGGGTGGCGCCATCTTCGACGAGCTCCGCAGCATGATGGCCGATCGCCTGTTCTTCGGCGCTCGGCGCCGTCGCCGGGACCTCGGGGAGGGGCTCGTCGTGTTCGACCAGCCAATCGAGCTGGTCGATGTGCACGAAGCCGTCACCATGCACCCGCGGCATGTTCCGGTTGACCTGAGCGATGACGATTTTGGCAGAATCGACCGCCGCCCTGGCTATGTCCACCGAGACACCAAGACTGCAGTAGCCTCGCTTGTCCGGTGGCGAGACCTGAACGAGAGCCGCGTCGAGCGCTCTGCGGCCAGACCGGAACAACTGCGGGATCTCCGAAAGAAAGCACGGCAGGTAGTCGACCCGATTGCCATCCAGATGGTGGCGCATGTTGTGGCCGACGAACAGGTTTGCCACGCGAAACGAGCGCGCGTGCTCCGGCTTGGCGTAGGCGGCGTCGCCGGAGGTGTGAAGGTGGATCAGCTCGACGTCGTGAAGGCGACGCGCATCTCGAACGAGGGCATCGACCAGGGCCGTCGGGGTGGCCGCGCCTCCGTGGACGAAGACGCGCTGATTGGAGTTGATGTGGTTGACCGCTTCGTCAGCGGTGCAGAGTTTGGACATCTCGCCTTTTCTATTCCGGGTCGTTCCCGGGCTTGGGTTTTGGCTCGGGTTCGGGCGCGGAGCCCGGTGCGGGGCGTCTCCGTTCGAGGTCGACTTCGAGGACCGGAGGGGGGGTCGGCAAGGTGACTGGTCCTGAAGTGCGGTCGACATTGCCTTCGGGCGGGTCCACTTTACTGCTGGGCTGGTACTCTTGCTCTTGTTGCATTTCGGTCCCCTGGGCGCCCCGCACTCGACCCGTCGCGCAGGCGGAGTCCAGCGCCAAGATCAACAGGATGAAGGCGGCGATGATCGAGGTTCGGGCGACCGCGCTCATGGCGCCTCCCGGCGGCGCTCGCTGGGGGTCATTTCCGGTTCCACGTCGATCAAGCGATGGCACTGGCTGCAGGCCGACAGGAGTCGCCCAAAGATCTCGGCTTGGCCTCGCGTAGTGGGCTTGCCCTCCAGGGCTTCCCCCGGCTTTGGCACGTACTCGTCCTCTCGAGCTTGGCCCTCGACAGCGGCGGCGAACGCCAAGTCGTGCACCTCGTAAGCGAGGCGGGTCGCGCCCGGGGGCCTCTCGCTGTCTGGCGATGTGGGCCCGTGAAGCGGCGACTCAGCTAGAATTTTTGCGGCAGCTTGGAACGCTGACGTCGAGTCGCTCAACAGCGCCTCCCACATTCGTTCTACCGCCGAATAATGGCGCCTCATGTGCATCTTCAGGTCTTGTCCTTCCGGCGCCGGTTCGAGCTTCATTGGTGGCCCTCGGTCGAGGGCATGGTGGCATTGACCGCACGCGTTGGAGAGCAGGGCGAAGGCCATGCATGCTTCTTCGAGGTCGGCAGCCTCTTGCACCTCGATCACGAGCTCCCGAGTGATCCGCGCGTATTCCTGGCCCTCTTTGGGAAAGGGCACGTGTTCCATGAAAAACGCAAGCTTGCGCATCGACTGTTGGGCGATCGGGAGGTCCCCTCGGATCAGAGCGTTTCGCGCGACGAGCGAGAGCGCAGCGTGCTCCTGCATCACTTTGTCGAAGCGATCTGGCGTTGCCGGGTCCTGAGCGGCGCGCTTCAGTTCGCAGTCGCAACCGCTTGTGAGCGCAATCGCCAACCCTAGTGCAAAGACCCGCCCCAGCATCACGTCCCTATCATGCGCCGTCCGGGCGCTCATTCAAGCTGCTGAGCCTTCAACCGTCGTCGTGGGTGAGAAGGAGCGGCACCTTGCTGTCATGAAGAAGTCGCCTCGCCACGCTGCCGATGAGGAGCCGCTCGATGCCGCTCTTGCCCGTCGTGCCTGCGCAGATCAGTGTCGCTCCCGCGTCTTCGGCGACTCCTAGAAGGCCCGCGGCCGGGTCTCCGGTGACGACGTGGGTCTCGATGCCTTTCGCGTCGCTCGGAAAAAGCTCCGCCGATTCGGTCCTGAGCATCTCTTCGAGCCCGAGATGGAGGGCTTGGCGGCGCTTCTCAGCGGCCTCTCCAACGACTGCGCCCCGGTCGGTATACTCGCCCCACACGTCCAAGTAGCTGTGAACCATGTGCAGCGGCCCTGGAAAAGAGCCGTGGATCGCTCGGGCCACCTCGGCAGCGCGCTTCGCCGGAGCCGAGAAGTCGTAGGCAACGACGATTGAGCTCGGCATCTTGCCTCCTTCTGGTGGGATGACGATGATCGGTGTGTGGACCGTCTTGATCACGCGCTCGGTTACGCTGCCATACATCAGCTTCGCAACACCACCGCGACCGTGGGTGCCGACAACGACCAGGTCGACGTCGTGTTCTTTCGCATAATCGCGAATCACCTCGTGGACCGTTCCCTCGCGAATCACCGTGAAGTACTCCAAGCCGGCGGCTGCGAGGCCTTTGGCCTGCTCATCGAGAGCGTCTTGGGACTCGTTGAGGATGCGTGTGACCGCCTCCGGACCCGGGCTGTAGGAGAGGTCCATCAGCAGATACGTCGGAATCACCGGCGTATGTAGAAGATGGAGCTTGGCCGAGCACCGCTTGGCAAGCTCGGTGGCGTAGCTCAGGGCGTGCTGCGCATTCTCCGAAAAATCGGTTGGGACCAGGATCTGTTTGATCTGCATTTGGGCTTATCCGTCCTCTCAATCGGGGCTGGTTAGCCGCCGAATGGGTCACTGGGGATCAGGCTATCGCTCAGAAGCTTCTCGGTCACGTACTCGCGCTCTTCTTGTTCGATGTCGATGCGCAGCATCTCGGCGAGCTTGTTCACGCTCGAGACGAGGCCATCTGGCGAGCTGGCCTCCCGGATCGCATCCACGAGCCGGTCCAGCTCTCGACGTTGTTCGGCGTGCTCGGCGTATAGGTGGCGAACCCGCTCAGGGCCAAAGCCATCGGCGTCGTGGATGGCGGGCACCATGTGGGCCTCTTCGAAGTTCATGTGCAGCTCCAGGATGCCGCGAAGCGCATATGCGGCACGCTTGACCTGTGCGGCGTCCACGCTTCCTTCTCCGAGCTTGGCAACCCCGGCCTCGAGCTCCGAGAGCATTTGCTCGATCTCCCGGTGCTGGCTCAGCACCTTTCGACGAACCTCGGAAGGCATCAGGGCTTCGTCGCTCATCTCGTCCTCCTGTAGGGCATCCGTGCGTTGGGTTTTTGTGCAAGTACCGCGCCAATGGTTTAGCAGCATTTCACGCCGGCGGAAACGCAAGTTCTGCGCCACTCCCGAAACATTCGCAGAACCTGCGTCGTTTTCGCTATGCTCGCAGAGCAAAAGCCGTGTCTATCGTCTGGCACGAAGCTTGATAGTGAAGGGTACAAGCATGGACCAGCCACAGACCATTCTCGTCGGTACCGATTTCTCGGACATCTCGGACGAGGCGCTTCGGGCCGCGGCCCTCTACGCCAAGACCTTCAACTCGCGAGTGCTGGTCACTCATGTCTTCGACCCCACGCCCAACGTGCCACCGGTCGTCTGGTCGCGTCCGGACCTTCTAGAGCGCAGCATTCGAGTCGAAATCGAGGAAGCGATTCGCGAGACCCTTACCGGCAAGACCGCGGAGCTGCTCCAAGGGGTCGCCGAGGTGGAGTTGAGCGTGGTTCAGCACCCCTCTCCGGGTCGGGCCCTGGTCGAGATGGCCGAGGACGAGGGCGCTGACCTCGTGATTCTCGGCTCCCATGGTCGAAGCGGCCTGTCCCGCGCGTTCCTCGGTAGCGTCGCGGAGCGTGTCGTACGTCACGCACCCTGTCCGGTCTTGGTCGTGCGTGGCCGATGTGACCACAAGCCGAAGGATGGAGAATAGCTAGTGTCGTTGATTCCACGTTTGCTTGTGGCCTATGACTTCTCCGATCCGGCGCGTCGTGCGTTCGAGCTCGGCGTCTTCATGGGTCGTCAACTCGAGGCAGACGTCCACATCGTGACGGTCCTCGACTCGGGTGAATCCAATGGGTCCACTCTGGGCAAGGAGCTCGAGGACCTCGGTCAGCTCCTCGAGATGCGAACCTGCGGGACCATCAAGACGGACGACCTACAGATTCGGTGCCACGCGGTGGCCGGCCATCCTGCGGATGCAATCGTGGCTCTGGCGCGCGAGCTCGACGCGCCGCTAATTCTCTGCGGTACGACAGGAAAAGGCGCGGTAGCACGCACACTGCTTGGCAGCGTCTCTCACGAGCTCGTGAACAAGAGCGGTGCGATCGTGATGTCGGTGCCCTGACGCCTGAGCTTTAGTGGCTTGGTCCGACGAAGGGGGCCCCGACGACACGGCTGCCCTTGGAGTCGTCCCGGCCCTCCATCGAGATGGTGAGCTTCAACTCGAGGCCAGGGCGCATCTGGTCTTTGGGCAGGATTGCAAGAATCGGCAGATAGGTGCTGCCAAGCGATTCGAGCTCGATGCGCCTCTGAGGGATGATGTATTCGATGCCGCTTTCGGACTCAGGCTCGATGGCAAAGGTCTGCTTGTCGCCGGTCTTGTTGACCAGATGCACCCGCAAAGAGTTTCGCACCCCCGAGTCGACGACCATGAACGGTGCGCCCTCGAGGCGCAGCACGTTGGCCTCGAACGCGGTGTTTTGCGAGAACGCGAGCGCGGTGCCGAGCAGCCAGAGCGTGGCGATCCCCCCGTAGAAGAACAGGCGAGGCCGCCCGAAGTGCTTGGGCTTGCCCTCCAGACCATGGAGCGAGTCGTAGCGAACCAGACCTTCCGGTCGGCCGACTTTCGTCATGATTTCATCGCAGGCGTCGACGCAAGCGGCACAACCGACGCATTCCATCTGCAGCCCGTTGCGGATGTCGATGCCGGTAGGGCAGACGACCACACAGCGCTTACAGTCGACGCAGTCGCCGTTGTTCGGATCGTTGGCCTTGCCCCTAGGCTCGCCTCGGTTGAAGTCGTAGCCGATGACCATCGTGTCTCGATCTGTCATTGCCGACTGCAGACGGCCGTAGGGACAAATGATCAGACACAACTGCTCGCGGAACCAGCTGAAGTTGAAGTATAGGATGGCCGACATCACGATCACCCAAGTGAACGCGGTCGGGTGCTCGGAGGGGCTCCTCCGCACCATTTCGACGAGCGACGGAAGCGAGACGAAGTAGCTGATGAACACATGCGAGAGGAGAAGCGCGAGCACGACGTACACGCTGTGCTTGAGCAGTTTGCGCCAGACTTTGTCGAAGCTGAGCCCGGCGGCGTTGCGCCTCAGCCGGTCTGCTCTCGGCCCTTCGATCAGACGCTCGATGCGTCGAAACACGCCTTCGAGAAATACCGTGTGCGGGCAGGCGTAGCCACACCACAAGCGCCCTTTGATTGCGGTGACGATCAGCAGCGTTAGCCCGACGCCGCTTAGCAGGAAGAATACGAGCCAGAAGTCCTGCGCGTTGAACACGCCGCCGAACAAGTAGAAACGCCGGTTCACGATGTCCAGGAAGACCGCCGGATGCCCTCCGATTTTGACGAAGGGCAACAGAACGTAGATCGCGATCAGCACGCTGAAGATCGCGTAACGGAGGCTGGTGAACCGGCCCTTCACATCGGCCGGATGCACGTAGTTGCGACTGCCGTCGGAACGCAGTGAGCTAGCGTGTTCTTCAACGACGGGCAGCTGTGTCGTCATCGTGTGCTGTCTTTAGGGTCGGAAGCCCTTTCGGCAAGTTTGCTTCAGGGTTCCCAGACCTTCGCGTTCTCTTCGACGGGCTTACCGCCTTCGAGGTTCGTGTTGCGCATCGTCAACACGTACGCGGTGACTTGGCTCACGCCTTCCTCACCGAGGATGGCTCCCCAGGGAGTCATGCCCTTCTCGGGAATACCATTGGTGACGGTGCTGTGGATGTCGGTCGGCGCTCCGCCGTGAACCCAGTATTCGTCCGTGAGGTTCGACCCTAAACCTACACGGCCCTGCCCCTGATCGTGGCAGGCATAGCACTGCGTCGTGAAGATCTTCTGGCCTGCGGCGACCGCGGTCTCGTCTTGCATCAGGGCTTCGAGTGACTCGTCGGTCACGATGGAGCGCTCCGCCGCGACGGCCGCCATTTGTTCGTTGTACACCTCGGGCTGTAGCTTCCCGATGCCGTATTCGTGGTAGTAGAACCAGTACACGAGCCCGAACGCGACCGCCCCGTAGAACGTCAGCAGCCACCATGTCGGGAGATTGTTGTCGGCTTCCTCGATGTCGTCATAGACGTGGAGGATTTCGCCTTGGATTTCGTCGGTTCGTTTCTCATCACTCATGGGGTACCTCCGACTCCTCTTCGAGCGGAATGCGTGCGTATTCGTTCACCTCGGAGCTCTTCATCCGCATCACGCGAACGATGACGACGAGAAACACGATGAAGAACAAACCCAGTGCGAGCAACGGATAGAGCAGCACGGGGCTTTGTTCGAAAAACTCCGAAGCAAATCGGCTCATTTCGCCACCTCTTTCGCGCCGACGGCAGCGAGGGTTTCGCTCTCAGGCACACGGCCCAAACGCTGCAGGTACGAGATGAGCGCGACCAATCGGCTATTGACCACGAGCTCGCAGCTCTCAGCCGGCTCATCGCAGACGGCGACCCCAGCGTCCTTGGCCAGGCCTGCCGCAATCGCGGATGCCGCCGATTGCGCGCTCTGTTCCGCCAGTTGAATTTGATCTGCCCGGTACGGGACACCGATGTTGCGCATGGCTCGCAGCTTCACCTGCGTGCTCGCGAAGTCGATCGTTTCCTTCGAGAGGTGCGGGTAGGGCGGCATGTTCGAGCCAACCGAAATCTCGCGCGGGTTGATCATGTGCTTGTAGTGCCAGACGTCGGAGTACTTGCCACCGACGCGCGCCAGGTCCGGACCGATGCGGCGGGAGCCCCACTGGAACGGGTGGTCGAAGATCGAGTCGTCCATCGTGGAGACCTCGCCGTAGCGAGCGGTCTCCCAGGTGAAGGGACGAATCATCTGCGAGTGGCAGGTGTAGCAACCTTCTCGGATGAAGACATCGCGGCCTTCGAGCTCGAGAGGCGTGTAGGGAACGTTCTTCGTGGTGCGGATCGTCTCGGGCACGGAGATGACCATCGGGATTATCTCGGCGACGCCTCCAACCAAGACGCCGATGACGACGAGAACCGTGAATACGCCGGCACGTCCTTCGATGGCGTGGTGCCAGGATATCTTCTCGTCACTGCGATTTCGCATCGATACGGCAATCGCAGCGACGCCCCACATGATCGCGGCGATCGCAAGAACGGTGCTCATCAAGCCGTCGAAGAGGGCCATTCCGAAGAGCAACGCCACGATGATGATCGACGCGATGACCGGCTGACCGAAGATGAGCTTCGGCCAGGGGATTTCGCGCGCCCGAGGCTCGGTGACCACCGCAACTTCGACCTCGCCGTCCACCGGGGCTCCGCTCCTCGCGGTCGCGATGAGGTTCCAGGCCATCAGGATGATGCCGGCGAAGTAGATGAGCCCAGAGACGAGGCGCGCCCAGTACATCGGCCGAATCGCGAGGTAGGTTTCCACGAAGTTCGGGTAGAGAAGCCCGCCGGTCTCGCTGACTGCACGCCACATCAGGCCCTGGGTGATGCCAGCGACCCACATCGAAATGGCGTAGATGAGAATGCCCACGGTCGCGATCCAGAAATGGAAGTTCGCGGCCGATCGCGAGTGGAGCTTGGTGCCGTAGAGCCTTGGAACCAGCCAGTAGAACATGCCGGCTGCCATCAGGCCGTTCCAGCCTAGGGCGCCACTGTGCACGTGTCCGATGATCCAGTCGGTGTAGTGGGCCAGGCCGCTGACGCTCTTGATGCTGAGAAGCGGGCCTTCGAACGTGGCCATGCCGTAGAAGGTCACGCCGGCTGCGAGGAACTTCAGGACGGGGTCGGTGCGGAGCTTGTCCCAGGCGCCCCGGAGCGTGAGTAGGCCGTTCAGCATGCCGCCCCAACTCGGCGCCCAAAGCATCAAGCTGAAGACCATGCCCAGGCTCTGAGCCCAGTCGGGCAAGGCCGTGTAGAGCAAGTGGTGAGGACCAGCCCAAATGTAGAGGAAGACGAGGCCCCAGAAGTGGACGATCGAGAGTCGGTACGAAAAGACTGGCCGTTCGGCAGCCTTCGGGAGGAAGTAGTACATGATGCCGAGAATCGGCGTCGTGAGGAAGAAGGCCACCGCGTTGTGGCCGTACCACCACTGTACGAGCGCATCCTGAACGCCGGCGAACACCGAGTAGCTCTTGAACATGCTGACAGGGATTGCGACGCTGTTCACGATGTGCAGAACCGCAACGGTGATGATCGTAGCGATGTAGAACCAAATCGCGACGTACAAATGCTTCTCGCGTCGCTGGGCGAGCGTCCAAAAGAAGTTCACCGCGAAGACGACCCAAATGAGCGCGATCGCAATGTCGATCGGCCATTCGAGCTCGGCGTATTCCTTGGCTGCGGTGATGCCGAGTGGGAGGGTGACCGCCGCCGCGATGATGATCAGCTGCCAGCCCCAGAAGTGAACCGACGACAAGATGTCCGACGCGAGTCGCGCTTTCGCCAACCGCTGCGTCGAGTAATAGACGCCCGCGAAGAGCATGTTGCCCACGAACGCGAAGATGACCGCGTTGGTGTGCAAGGGCCTCAGACGGCCGAACGACAAATACGGGGGCAGGTTGGCCGGCCAGTAGGCCAACTGCAGTGCGATGATGACACCCACCAACATGCCGACGATGCCGAACAGCACCGACGCCCACAAGAACTGGCGGACGACCTTGTCGTTATAAACGATCCGCTGGGTTTCCATACTCGTCCTCTTCCCTCTCCGTCGTTGGGGTCACGGGCTTCTCATCGTCAAGCGGGAGCAGTGCAAGGCGATCGGCTTGATCAAAAGTTCCTTGCCGCACGGTCCACGCGAAGAACGCGACAGCGACGCCAACCAATATTACGCAAACGAAAATCAGTAAGATCAAGATCTCCATCGGAACCTTTCTCGCGACAGCATCATCACCGTGTAGGCGAGTGTGATGAGCGAGCTGAGCGGCATTAGCACAGCTGCGACCCACGGCCGCATCAAACCGGCCAATGCGAGAGATACGGCGACCAAATTGTAGGCAATTGCGAAAGCAAGGATGCGACGCACGACATGCGCGAGCGTGTCGGACGCACGCAGAACTTGCGCCACGGGGCGCAAGCCCGGAGACACGAAATAAAAATCACATCGTGAGGCCATGAACGGTCGATTCACTGCGGGTGTGCCCGAACAGGCCGCCGCTCGCATGGCGATCTGGTCGTTCAAACCGTCGCCGACCAGCAGAGTTCGTGCCGGCTCGTGCGCTCGCACGTAGGCCGCCTTTTGTTCTGGATTCTGACCGCCGATGCAACGCTCCTCCTCCATCCCCAAGCCGGCGCCGAGGCTGACGACGCGCGACTGCGAATCGCCGCTGAGAATGACCAGCTCGTAGCCCTCTGCGTCGAGCCGATCGATTTCAGCCCGTGCGCCCGGGCGCAGCTGCTCGTCGGTGTGCAGTGCGACCCGAACGTCGCCATCGATCGTGAAGACGACATCGCCCCCGTTTGCAGAAATATTGGCGGCCCAACCCGGCGACCCCAGTCTCAGTTCTTGGCCGTCATGCTCGGCGCTCGTGCCGTAACCGGTCTGTTCTTTGGTGTCGAGCTCGATGAAACGCGCCGCCGGGTGCCCTTCTAGCGCTCGCCGAACCGCAACGCTTTTTGGATGCGCGCTTCGGGCCGCGATGCTGTAGAGCAAGGTGATGTCTCGCTCCGAGAGCGATTCGAGAGCGGCTGGGTTTGCGACTTCGAGCATGCCGGTCGTGAGCGTGCCGGTCTTGTCGAACACGATCTGTGTGATTGAGCGAACCCGATCGAGGAAGTCACCGACGCGCACGAACACGCCCGCACGGCGCAACTGCGTGAGCACGAGCTCATACGCGAGCGGTGCGGCGATACCAAACGCGCAGGGGCAGGTGACAACCAAGACCGCCGTGCCCACCTCGATCGCGAAGAGCGGCTCTCCGGTTCGCCACCACCAGTAGCTGATGCCTGCAGCGGCAAGTCCAACGACGCCAATCACGTAGAACCGCGACAGCCTTGACCACCAGCGTGTGGTCAAGGGCCCATCGCCCTTGGTGGCGGGGTCGCGTCCCAGCAAACCAACTAGGGACGACGCGGCAAAGTCGGTGGTGGCAACGCCCGAGAAAGCCCGCTCACCCAGGTTGAAGGCGCCCGCTGGCACGGTTTGTCCCTGGTCGAACCGCCGCGGCCGGCTTTCACCGTCGATCCAGTCGAGTGAGCAACTCGCCGCGCGGTCGAGAACTCGGAGATCTACGGGAACCAGATCCCCGGGAGCGATCAGCAAGCGGTCCCCCTCGTGAATGCCGATGCAATGCACGATGCGAACGACACCATCTTTGATCTCGCGCGTCAGCAAGCTTTGGGTTCCATCGTCGGCGAGGAGTTGGGCGCGATTGCGCTCCAACATGCGCTGTTGAAGCCAGCGGCCAACGAGCATGAGCGCGATGAAGACCGTGAGCGTGTCGATGTAAGCCGCGTGCCCAGAGGCAAAGAAGAACGAGTAGGTCGAGCCTGCAAACGCGAGGACGATACCGAGGGCGATCGGCACGTCGAGGTGCAGCACGCGTCTACGAACCGCGCGGAATGCAGAACCGATGAACACCGACCCCCCCACCAGGACGGCAAGAACACCAGCGGCATAGCTCAACTGGTTGAGCAGCACGTAGATCGGCCCGTCGCGGAGGCCCAAATATATGGCAGCGCCGAAGAGCATGACATTGGCGGCGAGCGCGACGCAGATGCCGACCCGCATCAGCAAGTCGTCCGAAGCCCGAGCACCGCTCGATCGCGCAGGGCCCAACAGGTATCCAAGGCTCTCAACCGAATCGACCCAATCAACGAGCGGGAACGCGGGGGAGACGCGAAGCTCGACTCGGCCGAGCGCGGGGTTGATCGACATCAGGCCGGTCTGTGTGCCGCCGTGGCGTCGGAAGAGCTCTTCGATCAGCCACACGCACGCCGCGCAGTGGATTCCCTGGATGTCGAGCTCCACCCGCGTGACCCCGCGCTCCGCCAGGCGCGCCTCTTCGATGAGCTCCAGCCACTTGTGATCGATTCGGCGGGATTCGAGATCCGCTGGAGGAAGACCCGGTCCACGGCGCAGGTCGTAGTACCGGGTGAGGCCCGCCTTGGTCAGGATTGCGTGGACGGCGCGGCAGCCACGACAGCAGTACGGAGCGAATGTGTCGTTCACCATCGGCTGCGCGCAGTGAATGCAGCGCGGCACCGACGGCATCGACCGCCCGGGGCGAATCTCGCAAACGACTGGCTCCGGGGCAGTCACGGTGCGTGGGAATGCGGATGATGCGCGTCGTGGCCGACTTCGTCCGCTCCGGGCGTATGACAGGAAGAGGTATCGCCCGTGCGCAAGGCATGCACGGGACGAATCACGAACAGAATCGAGCCGAGCGCGAGAACGACGGCAACGATCCGCGATGTCGTTGGTCGAGGTCGTCGAGCGAATCGCTCGAAAAGCCAGGTGGCGCCCACCAGGCCCACGCCGCTCACCACGGCGAACGCAACCATGCTCAGCGAGCCGAGCGCGGTGGACCCGGTCGACGCGGCGATCAGGACTGCCGCGGCCAACGCCCCGCACGGAAGCAGCGCGGTGCCGAGACCAACGAAGAAGGGATGGCGTCCGAGGCCTCCAAGCGCGCGGGAAACCAGGGTCGGCGCTTGCTCGTCTTTCTTGGCGTGCAGGGTGACCAGGGGCTGGCCGGGGCGGCGCCAAAGGCGAAACGCTGCCAAGCCTAGCCCCAGCGCCAATGACCAGCTCAACAGCGCGCTGCCCCATGCATGAGGAAGGCTAACCGCGGTTGCGCCCCCGATGGTGCCGGCGACTGCGCCGAGCACCGAGTAGCTGATGAAGCGGCCGAGCTGGTAGCGGCTTTGCCCGGATGCTCCTGGCTTTCCACTGCACGCGTATGCAGCCAAGGGCCCGCACATCGCCGTGCAATGCGGAACCGATGCGAGCCCTGCGGCGGCCCCAGCAATTACCGCTGTCCACATACGCTCGCTCTAGGGTCGATCCTTGAAGGGGACACGCTACAACTCGCCTTCCGCCATGCGCGGGGTCACTTATACCCGAATACGCAGATATTGCGCGCCGCCCGTTCGGGCACCGAGAAAATACGATGGATCGTGGGTCAGCGGGTGCTATTCCCCTGATCGATGGGCACCGCACAACGCAAGATGGTCCCGAGGGAGCACGGCGCCTACGCCGAGCTGCTGTTTCCGATCGTCTCCGTTCTTCTGGGCGGCACACCCACGACCTCGACCTGGCTCCTTGGCATTGGTGCGGTTGGCGCGTTCCTCGCAAACGAGCCACTGCTGGTCTTGTTTGGGCAGCGGGGCACCCGCATGCAGCGCGAGGAGAGCGACCGCGCGAAACGCGCTCTACTGGTGTTCTCGCTGGTGGCTCTCGGCGCGGGCATTGCGGGGCTCGTGCTTGCGTCGACGCAGGTTCAATACGCCATCGTCGTGCCTCTGCTGCTAGGCGTCACCCTCGTGATGCTCGCCATCCAGGGGCTCGAGCGCAGCATGTTTGGAGAAGGCTTGGCAGCCGCCACGCTCTCCTCCATTGCGATCCCCCTGGGCCTTTCCGCGGGCTTGGGGCGCACCGTGACGCTCTCCGTTGCGCTGCTCTGGCTGACGACCTCCATTTTGGGGACCGCCGCCGTGCGGCTGACCGTCGCCCGGACCAAGGCCAAGACCGACGAAGACTTCCGACGCGTGGCTTTCAAGCGGGGGGTCCTAATTCTGGTTTGCGCCGTGGCCATCATCGTCGGGGTCGTCGGGCTCAGCGGGTCCCGGGATGGGCTCTCGATTCTCGCGGCGGCGATGCCCGTGGCGCTCGTCGTGCTGGCAGTGGCTGCCCTTCGGCCGACCGCTCGCCGGCTCCGACTCATGGGCTGGAGCCTGGTCGCCGCAAATCTTGGTTCGCTGATAGCGGTGGTCACCACGCTAAAGATCATACAGGATTTCAATGCGGTCGAACCGACCCTACCGTTCCCCATGTTCTAGCCCGGTCGCGGACGACCCGGAGAGGAGAAGCCTGTGCTCGTAAAAGACATCATGACCGAAAAACCCGCGACGGCGACGGAGCTCATGTCCGTAGCCGAAGCGCTGGGGCTGCTCTACGAGCTCGATGTCCGGCACCTTCCGGTGGTCCGTGGCCGTGAGCTCGTCGGCATCATCAGCGACCGCGACCTACGAGGTTTCTCTGGGGCCCCGGACGACGACGCCATGGAGGCTGTCGAGGGCGCGCGTTCGGCGACCGTCGGCAGCTTCATGAACACCAGCACGGTCAAGGTCGATCCCGAGACCAACGTTCGCGAAGTGTTGGAGCTGATGCTCTTGCATCGCGTGGGCGCGATTCCGGTGGCCGATCTCGACACCGGCGACCTGCTCGGAATCGTGAGCTACATCGATCTGCTGCGCGTGCTTCAGGGGAACTTAGCCCCCGGAGCGTGAGGCGGAGCACCCGCTAGTTCAGAGATGGGTCGTTCACTGGCCGGAACGTGACTGCATAGTCGCCGGCGCATCGACCTTGGACAGACAAGGTCCCGGTCATCATTTGCTCAACCGGCGAGACCGTGAGGACGTTGCCTTCCGCTTGGATGCCCACCTCTTCGGCGGAGTCGTCTTCATAGCAGAAGCCCTCCTCGTCCCTCACGGGCAACCACCAGCCGCCGCGTAGATAGAGTTGGTCGTCGCACAGACGCCCCTCCAAACGATATTCCTCGTCGACGACGATGCTCAGGTCGTTGCCGTTCTGGCTGAACGCCCAGTTGAGGGCGCAGGACTCGAATTCATCGTTGGGCATCGCATCGGGGCAACCCGAGCTCCGAATCGTAACGGTGCCTTGATCGAACCAGAGGGTGCCGTTCAAATCAATGACCGGAGCTTCGTTGCATTCTGGCAACACTCCCGTTCCCGGGATGAAATAAACCTCCTCTTTGCAGCTTACCAAAGCTACGAGAACGCATCCGCAAACGAACCAGCGCATGACGGATCCCTACCATGTTTGCAGAGCGCGCACACCTCCCGACTAGACGCATGTTTTGCGCCTCGTTTCGCACTTTCCGTAGCGGGAGTTTGGGCTAGACTCCGCTGACTGGAATGCACGTTCGCATCCGCAGAGGACTCGACATCCCCATTTCGGGCGCACCGGAACGGCGCATCGAAGACGCGAACCCGGTCGGCTGGGTTGCCTTGGTCGCCATGGACTTCGTCGGCTTGCAGCCTCGGCTCAAGGTGGATGTCGGTCACCGCGTCCGCCTTGGGCAACCCTTGCTCATCGACAAGAACAACCCGGAAGTGATGTTCACGTCGCCTGGCTGCGGGGAAATCGTGGCGATCCATCGTGGGGCTCGGAGGTCGCTGCAATCGGTGGTCGTTCGCTTGGACGGTGTTGAACAAGAAATCTTTCCTTCGCATGAGCGGACTGAGCTCACCCAACTCGATCGCGACGCGGTGCGAGCGGTCCTGCAATCCTCCGGCCTGTGGACCTCGCTGCGCGCGCGGCCGTTTGGAAAGGTTCCCAACGCCGACGCCTCACCGCATTCCATCTTCGTCACCGCGGTCGACACCAACCCGCTCGCCGGCGACCCACGCCTGATCATCGCGGACCGTGCTCAGGAGTTCCACGATGGCGTGGCCGTGCTCAGCCGGCTGACCGAGGGCAAGGTTCACGTTTGTCAGTCCCCGGGGCACGGCTTTGAGCTTCCGAATCTCGCATCGGTGAGCTCGGCGACGTTCGAAGGCCCGCATCCTGCTGGCCTGCCAGGGACCCACATCCATTTCCTCGACCCCGTTGGTGAAAACAAAAGCGTTTGGTACCTGGGCTACCAAGACGTGATCGCCATTGGCTCGCTGTTCGCGACCGGCCGAATCTCCACCGAGCGGGTGATCGCATTGGGAGGTCCGTTGGTGAAGAAGCCGCGTCTGCTGCGCACACGCATCGGCGCAAGCACCGAAGACCTCTTGAAGGGAGAGATCGAGCGTGGCGAATGCCGCGTGATCTCCGGCTCGATTCTCGGTGGACGACGCGCTGCGGGGCATGCGCGGTATATCGGCCCGTATGACGTACAGCTCAGCGTGCTTGCAGAGGACCGAAGCCGTCACTTCCTGCGATGGATCGCACCGGGCTCCGATCGATACTCGTCGATCCGCGCCTTCGTCGCCTCGCTACGTCCTCGGCGCTACCGCTTTCCGCTCAGCACCAGTCAGAACGGCAGCCCCCGCGCCATGATTCCCATCGGCAACTTCGAGAAAGTCATGCCGCTCGACATTCTGCCCGCGCCGTTGCTGAAAGCGCTCATCGTCGAAGACACCGAAACCGCCAAAGCACTCGGCTGCCTGGAGCTCGAAGAAGAAGACCTCGCGCTCTGCTCCTTCGTTTGCTGCAGCAAGTACGAGTACGGCGAGTTTCTCCGAGCAAACCTAGACATAATCGAGAAGAGCGGCTGATGCGTCCTCTGCGAAAACTCCTCGACAAAGTCGAGCCCCATTTTGAAAAGGGCGGGCGCTTCGAGAGCTTTCAGGCGATCTACGAGATGCTCGACACGCTCTTCTACTCGCCTCCGGACGTGTCGCGCCATGCGCCGCACGCGCGCGACGCGATCGATCTCAAGCGTGTCATGGGCCTGGTCGTCCTCGGGGTTTTGCCCTGTGCGCTTTTTGGCATGTGGAACACGGGCTACCAGGCGAACCTCGCGATCGAGCAGCTCGGCTTGCCCGCGCCGAGCGATTGGCGAGGCGCTCTGATGGCCGCGATGGGAATCGGCCACGACCCGCAGAGCGTCGGCGCCGCGACCTTCTATGGGCTCCTCTACTTCGTTCCGATCTACGCCGTCACCTTGGCGGCGGGCGGCGTATGGGAAGTCCTGTTCGCCGGCATTCGCAACCACGAGGTCAACGAAGGGTTTTTCGTCACCTCGATTCTTTACGCCCTGACCTTGCCCGCTACGACTCCCCTCTGGCAGGTGGCCATCGGGATTTCGTTTGGCGTGGTCATGGCGAAGGAAGTCTTTGGCGGGACGGGCAAGAACTTCATGAACCCTGCGCTTGCGGGCCGCGCGTTCCTCTACTTCGCGTATCCCGTCGAGATGTCCGGCGAGTCGGTCTGGACACCCCCGATCGACGTGATCACCGGCGCGACGCCGCTCGCGATAGGCGCAGAAAGCGGCACCGCCGGCATCGTCAGTCAGGGCGTCACGTGGATGGATGCATTTGTCGGAAACATCCAGGGCTCGCTTGGCGAGACTTCAGCCGTCGCGTGCCTCCTCGGCGGCGTCTTCATCGTGTACACCGGTGTGGCGTCCTGGCGGATCATCGCAGGCGTCATGCTAGGCATGTTCGCCACCGCCATGCTCCTCAACGCGGTCGGCTCCGATTCGAACCCGATGTTCGCCATGCCCTGGTACTGGCATCTCGTGCTTGGCGGCTTTGCTTTCGGAATGGTGTTCATGGCGACCGACCCAGTGAGCGCCTGCATCACCAACCCCGGCCGCTGGGTCTTCGGGGTTCTGATCGGAGCGATTACCGTCGTCATCCGCGTGGTCAACATCGCGTTCCCGGAGGGAATCATGCTTGCGATCCTCTTCGCCAACATCTTTGCGCCCACCATCGACCACTTCGTCATGCGGGCCAACGTCAGCAGGAGGTTGCGCCGAAGTGCCTGAGCCTTCCCGAACATCCGGCGCCAGACCTGACACGGTCGCTCGGACCCTGCTCGTCGCGCTTTTCGTCAGCCTGCTCTGCTCGTCGCTGGTGGCCTCGGCCGCCATCCTGCTCAAGCCGCGACAGGTCGAGAACGCGATGGTCGAGATGCGCCGAAACATCCTCGAGGTCGCAGGGCTATGGGCTCCGGAGGCCGAGGTCGACGAGCTTTTCGAGAGCATCGAGCCACGCGTCATCGACCTCGAAACCGGCGCCTACGCCGACGACATCGATCCGGAAGTCTATGATCCGCTAGCGGCCGCAAAGGTTCCCGCCCAGAGCGTCGAGATCCCCAGCGAGATCGACGTGGCCAAGGTGGGGCGCCGCGCCAAGCATGCGCTGGTGTATCTCGTTCGCCGGGACGGCGAGATCAACAGAATCATCCTTCCGATTTCCGGCTATGGGCTCTGGTCGACCCTCTATGGCTTTCTCGCTCTCGAAGCCGATGGCAACACCGTTTCGGACATCACCTTTTACGCGCATGGGGAAACTCCCGGCCTAGGGGACTTCATCGTGAAGCCAGCGTGGCGTGAGCTCTGGCGCGGGAAGCGGACGTTCGATGATTCCGGCGCGCTCGAGCTTCGAGTCGTCAAGGGCCGCGTCTCTGCCGACGACCCGCTCGCCGACTACCACGTCGATGGGGTCTCCGGCGCGACGCTCACGGGGAACGGCGTCTCGAACATCATCAAGTACTGGCTCGGCGATCACGGCTATGGGCCATTCCTCGAGAACATCGAGGCAGGAGAAAGCCCATGAGCACCGCAACCAAGCGCGCTCTTTTGAAACCCATCGTCGATGACAATCCCGTCACCCTGCATGTGCTCGGCATCTGCTCGGCGCTCGCCGTGACCACGTCGCTCCTGCCGTCCCTCTACATGTGCGTTGCCCTCACCGTAGTTGCCGCCTTGTCGAACGCGGCGGTCAGCGCGATTCGCCACGTTCTTCCAAGCAGTATCCGCATCATCGTGCAGATGACGATCATTGCCTCGCTGGTGATCGTCGTCGACGAGTCCTTGAAGGCGTTTGCGTTCGAGACGAGTCGTGAGCTTTCGGTCTTCGTGGGCCTGATCATCACCAACTGCATCGTCCTCGGCCGGACCGAGAGCTTCGCTTCGAAGAATCCGGTTGGCTTGAGCTTCCTCGACGGCATCGGGAACGGCCTCGGCTACAGCACGATTCTGATTCTCGTGGCGACGAGCCGCGAGCTCCTCGGCGCGGGGACGCTGCTCGGCTACACGATCTTCCCGAACGCGGCCGACGGCGGCTGGTACAAGCCCAACGGGATGATGCTCCTACCGCCGAGCGCGTTCTTCGTGATTGGCCTGATCATCTGGGCTGTACGAACTTGGAAGGCTGAGCAGGTCGAAAAACCCGAGTTCCGGATTCACGAAGTACATCGAACGGAGGCCTTGTGATGGGCAGCTACGCCGAGCTCTTCATCAAGGCCGTTTTCGTCGAGAACCTGGCGCTTTCGTTCTTCCTCGGGATGTGCACGTTTCTCGCGGTCTCCAAGCGGATCGAAACCGCCTTGGGCCTCGGGGCGGCGGTGGTCGGCGTTCAGCTCATCACCGTTCCGGCGAACACCTTCCTTTACAACTATGTCCTCAAAGAGGGCGCGCTCGCATGGGCGGGGCTCCCGGACATCGACCTGAGCTTCCTCGGCTTGGTCACCTATATCGGCGTCATCGCCGCGATGGTGCAAATCCTCGAAATGCTGCTCGACAAGTATTTCCCGAAGCTTTTCCATGCGCTCGGCATCTACTTGCCTCTGATCACGGTGAACTGCGCGATCCTCGGCGGCAGCCTGTTTTCCGTGAGTCGCGATTACACGATGGGCGAAAGCGTAGTGTACGGAGTAGGGAGCGGATTTGGATGGGCGCTGGCTCTGGTCGCACTCGCCGGCATTCGGGAGAAGCTCAAGTACAGCGACGTGCCCGCTGGCCTCCAAGGCCTCGGGATCACCTTCATCATCGTCGGTCTGATGTCGCTGGGCTTCATGGCCTTTGCAGGGATTCAACTCTAGGAGGACAGGCGCGTGGCACTTCAAATCGTCCTGGCCGTGGCCGTGTTCACCGGCATCGTCGTCTCGCTGTCAGCGTTGATTTTGGCTGCGCGCTCGAAGCTGGTCGAAACCGGCAGCGTTCACATGCTCGTCAACGGCGACAAGGACTTCGACGTATCCGCGGGCGCAAAGCTCTTGGTTGCCCTGGCGAACACCGGCCTCTACCTGCCGGCTGGCTGCGGCGGCAAAGGGACCTGCGGTCAGTGCAGGGTCAAGGTGCTCCATGGGGGAGGCCCGCTGCTGCCTACCGAAGAGTCCATGGTTTCACGCAATGAGGCGTCGCAGCACGTTCGGCTCGCCTGCCAGGTCTCGGTTCGAGATGACATCCGTGTGGAGATTCCCGAGGAGGTCTTTGGTGTTCGAAAATGGGAGTGTGAAGTGCGATCGACACACGGTCTCAGCACGTTCATCAAAGAGATTTGCCTCGAGCTTCCGGCTGGCGAGGAGGTGCCGTTTCGGGCGGGAGGCTACATCCAGGTCGAGTGCCCGCCGTACCAGGCGAAGTTCTCCGATTTCGACATCGAGGGGGCGTACCGTGACACCTGGGATGAGTACAAGCTCTGGAGGTTCGAAGCGGGCTGCAAGGCCAAGACGACCCGAGCCTACTCGATGGCCAACTACCCGGAGGAAACCGGAATTATCCTCCTCAACGTCGGCATCGCTCTGCCACCGCCGGGCGCGGGGCCGAACGTGCGGCCGGGCATCGTCTCGTCTTATCTGTTCAGCCTGAAGCCTGGAGACAAAGTCACGATCGCCGGACCCTACGGAGAGTTCTTCGCGAGGGAAACCGAAAACGAAATGGTGTTCATTGGGGGAGGCACGGGCATGGCGCCACTTCGGTCGCACATCTTCGATCAGCTCAAGCGCCTCAACACCAAGCGCAAGATTTCGTTCTGGTTCGGCGTTCGAAGCAAGCGCGACCTTTTCTATCACGAAGAGTTCCAGCGCCTGGCCGATGAGCACCCGAACTTCATGTATGTGGCGGCGCTTTCGGAGCCCAGAGACGACGACGGCTGGGACGGCCCTACGGGTTTCATTCACCAGGTGGCGTACGACATGCACCTCCGGGAACACAAAGCGCCCGAGGACTGCGAATACTACATGTGCGGTCCACCCTTGATGATTTCTGCGGTTCAAGGGATGCTCAGGGATCTCGGTGTTCCCGAGGAGAGCGTCATGTTCGACGATTTTGGGAGTTGAAGGGATGACCTATGTGCTCAGCTTTTTCGTGTTCGCGCTTGCCCTGAGCGGCTTGAGCGTCGGGCTGCTTTCCGGTCGAGGCGGCATTCGCGGCACATGCGGCGGGCTCAATAATCCCGATGGAACAGGATGTGGGGCGTGCGGCCGCGCTGCAAGCGATGGCTGTCCGAGGAACCGAGCAGCATGAGCACGGTCAAAGAAATGCGAGTCCGCGACATCATGGTCACCAAGCCGGTGATCTTCACGAGCGACACCGATCTGCTCGACGCGGTGTCCACCTTGGTCGACAGACGTATTACGGGAGCACCCGTGGTCGACGCACGCGGAAACCTCATCGGCCTTCTCACCGAGCGAGACTTCTTGAGGGCCGCGCTGGTTGCCGGGTATCACGGGGAGCGAGGAGGATGCGTCGCGGACTACATGACTCGCGACGTCGAAGCCGTTAATGCGGACGACAACCTACTCGACGTAGCCACGCGCTTCATCGAAACGAAACGCAGGCGGTACCCGGTCATCGAAGACAACCAGGTCGTCGGCGTGGTCGTGAGAAGAGACGTGCTGCGGGCGGTGATCCGCGCATTTGATCTGCATGGGTCGGGGTAAACAAATACGTATTGAAGGCGGTGTGAGGTTCTGACACGGTGCCTCAGGCCAATGGACCCGGTTACTTCAGACGCGATCGATCTGATCGAAATCGCCTACGACCTCGAGAAGTCGAACGCAGATTGGCTTTCGGGCCTGATGGATGCCGCGGCGCCGATGATCGAGCACGGCCTGGGCGTGTTCGGCTTTGGGTTCATTCGGCCGGAAGGCGGCGGTGGTCGAGATGCGGTCATTCACGACATGCAACTCCGGTCGATTTCGCCCGATTTCCCCCAGCGGTTCATTGCTGCTACTCAAACGCTGTCCCCCGAGTTCGTACGAGCGGTCACACCACCGGGCTACGCCGGCACCTGGAGCAAGATTGCACGAGACCATCCTAAAGAGCTCCGTGCGCTTCTCGGCGAGTTCGGCTGGGTGGACGTGTTTGGCATCACCGCGATCGACCCGGACGGCGTCGGAGTCGACATCAGCGCCCCGCTCGCAGAGACGATGACGCTCGGTGCCAAGGCGCGCGAGCGCTGGCAGATGCTCGGCGCCCACATCGCCGCCGCCTATCGTCTTCGTCGTGCGCTGATTCGTAGTGAAGACGATTTGGATGACGATGCACGTGAGCTTCCCTACGGCGCCGAGGCTGTGCTCGACGCGAACGACCTCCGGATCGTCCAGGCCATCGGGCCCGTCAAGGACCGCAGCGCTGCGGAGATCTTGCGCAAAGCCGCGCGGCAGGTCGACAGAGCGCGTGGAAAGCTACGCAAAGACGACCCCCGCAAAGCGTTGGAAACCTGGAAGGCGCTCGTACGTGGACGTTGGAGCGTGGTGGATTGGTTTGACAGCGATGGTCGGCGGTTCGTGCTTGCCAGGCCCAACCCCCCAAAGGTGTTCGACCCGCGGGGACTGAGCGCGCAGGAATGCCAGGTCGTCACGTACGTTCTTCTCGGCGACACGAACAAGCTCATCGCCTATCGTCT